>Ga0228535_1000249_pt1 | contig 176871 bp, 159 predicted proteins | sample SJ1metagenome_FD_168457 | JGI IMG/M metagenome (GOLD analysis project Ga0228535, IMG submission 168457) | Enriched culture of PCE-dechlorinating microbial communities from Ithaca, New York, USA - SJ1 | ecosystem: Engineered > Modeled > Simulated communities (microbial... > Unclassified... | reverse complement strand
TCTGCGTGCTTCTTCATTATACGGCGGAAATCTATGTGCGGCTATATCGCCGTCACGGCGCGGCTAAAACTCCGTTACAGTGAGGCTATTTGGCCGTGACGATGTGGCTCTCTCTGCGAAATTTGCAAATGGGTCTTCGTTCTAAGTCTTCTTTTGGTTTTTGTAATGGTTACCGGATGTAATCAACAACCGGTTGTAAAAGATCCGGTTGAAGAAGTGGTTTTGAAAATCGGTGGTTCCGGTCCACTCACCGGTAGTGCAGCAAGTTATGGAACTTCTGTTAAGCAAGGTGCCCAATTGGCAGTGGATGAGTTGAACAATAACGGTGGCGTTGCCGGTATGAAATTCGAGCTTTTATTCGAGGATGATGCAGCTGATCCAGCGATGGCGGTCAATGCATATGCACGCTTGGTCGATCAAGGTATGAATGTATCTATGGGAACTGTAACCAGCGGAGCGGGAATGGCGATGACCGAAGAAGTTAAGAAGGATGGCTTTTTGATGTTGACACCTTCAGCTTCTCAAAAAGAAATAACGCGTTATCCCAACAGTTTTCGAGTGTGTTTCACCGACCCGGATCAAGGAACTTATGCGGCGGATTTTATTAAAACAAACGATTTAGCAACAAAAGTTGCGATTTTGTATGACAAATCCAGCGACTATTCTACCGGAATCCGCGATGCTTTTGTGGCGCAAGCCTCTGTTGTTGGTTTGGACGTTGTAGAAGAACAAGCCTTTACAGATCAAAGTAAAACGGATTTTAGTGTTCAAATTCAAGCAGTGGAGCAGTCGGGAGCGGATTTGCTTTTTCTTCCGATCTATTATGAAGAGGCTGCAATGATTCTAAAGCAATCGACAAATCTTGATGTTGTTTATTTTGGCGTTGATGGTATGGACGGGGTTATTGGTCAAATGGGCTCTGAATATGCTGCATTAACAGAAGGAGTTATGTTATTGACCCCCTTCGCGGCAGATTCTAAAGATGAAAAAACAGTGCATTTTGTTGAATCTTATGTTGAGCAATTCGAATCTACTCCCGATCAATTCGCAGCCGATGCCTATGACGTTGTTTATACGATTGCAGCAGCTGTAGAAAAAGCCGGAGTCACTTCTCCGGAGGACGAGGACTTCAATGCCAAATTAATTGCAGCAATGACTCAAATTGAAGTAGAAGGTGTTACCGGGACCATGACTTGGAGTGAGGAAGGCGAACCGGCAAAGAGTGCAACTGCGGTTGTAATCAAAGACGGAAAGTACGTAGCCTTCGAAAAGAAAGTTTCTTAACAAGCAGTCAACAATGGGGGAAAAGATAAATGAGTTTAGCAGCGAGTCTGATGAACGGGTTGAATTTGGGTGCCATTTATGGCCTTATCGCATTGGGTTATACGATGGTATATGGTATTGCTAAGATGTTGAATTTTGCTCATGGAGACATCATCATGACCGGTGCTCTGACCATTGTGATTTCTGTTCATCGATTTGGTGTTTCTCCTTGGCTTAGTATTCTACTCAGTATTGGAGTCTGTGTTAGCCTTGGTGTTCTTATTGAGAAAATAGCTTATAAACCATTGCGAAAAGCCAGTTCGTTATCGGTTCTGATTACGGCTATTGGAGTCAGCTTCTTACTACAAAATACAGCACAACTGCTTTTTGGGTCCTCACTCAGAAGTTTTCCAAAAGCATTTCAAGTCCCCTCATATATAATCGGTGGATTTGAGTTGAAAGGAGATCGTCTTCTTACAATTCTCATAACAGCAATGCTAATGGTAGGTTTAGTTTGGATCGTGTATCGTAGTAAGATAGGTTTAGCGATGAGAGCGGTAGCCCAAGATCGAGATACCGCGGAGCTCATGGGAATTGATGCGAATCGTGTAATCTCCATAACCTTTGCAATCGGTTCGGCTTTAGCAGCAGTAGCAGGACTTTTCTATGGCATTGCCTATGGCTTTATCGGGCCTTATTCGGGATCTATGCCCGGTATCAAAGCTTTTACAGCTGCGGTTTTGGGGGGAATTGGATCAGTGCCGGGAGCCATCGTCGGTGGGGTTTTGTTAGGCTTAATAGAAAGCTTAGCTAAGACATATCTTTCTTCGGAGTTATCAGATGCCATTGTCTTTGCAGTTCTTATTGGTATTTTACTTCTTAAACCCACAGGATTAATGGGTCAAGAGATCCGTGAAAAAGTATAGGAGGCGAATCAACATGCTGAGATTTTCTAAACAGATGAAGCGTTGGTTTGCCTGGATACTTTTGCCTGGCATCTACATTGTAGTTCTATTGTTGTTGCAAGAGAAATTGTTGTCGCGGCATACGCAATCTTTATTAGTTCCTTTGTGCATGAACATCATTCTTGCGCTTTCTCTCAATATCGTTGTAGGCATGTTAGGGGAACTTTCACTGGGGCATGCAGGTTTTATGTCGATCGGTGCATACGCTGGGAGTTTGTTTTCCCTTCAGACGCAAGAATATTTACCTACACTCCTCCGTTACCCTTTAGCAATTCTCTTAGGCGCTCTGGTCGCAGGGTTCTTTGCCGGGGTACTCTCTGTTCCGGTATTTCGCTTGAAAGGCGATTATTTGGCTATTGTGACCTTAGCTTTTGGCGAAATTGTTCGCAGCTTGATCATAAATTTTGCTTGGACCGGAGGTGCAGCAGGACTAAAGGGTACGCCTAGAGATACGACTTTTACCACAGCTTATCTGCTGACCGTTTTTGTGTGGCTGCTCTCGCAAAAAATATATCACTCAAGACTTGGGCTCGAAATGAGAGCAGTCCGCGATAATGCAATTGCTGCAGAAGCCTGTGGAATTGATGTGATCAATCGTAAAAGAGCAGGATTCATTTTAGCGGCGGCAATTGCAGGAAGTGCGGGTGTCTTGTATAGCCACTATTACACAATACTAACAGCGGGAGTCTTTGATTATAACCGTTCCATAGAAATCTTGGTCATGGTTGTGCTAGGTGGTATGGGAAGTATGATAGGCTCTGTTATATCAGCAATGACTTTGACCATTGCACCCGAAGCCCTTCGCTTTTTGAATGATTATCGGATGCTGATTTATTCCTTGTTGTTAATCACTGCAATGATAGGCAGACAATCTCGGATTTTTGGTCAACTGCAACAGAGATTGAAGGAGGTGAAGCGGCCACATGGAGCAATTGAATAGAAATCCGAAGCTATCGACGTGTCTGAATGTTTTGGAGACAAAAGGGCTGGGAATCGATTTCGGAGGACTGACTGCTTTGAACTCCCTTGATTTTCGTGTTAAAGAGAACGAAATTTGCGGGTTGATAGGTCCCAACGGAGCTGGTAAAACGACGCTTTTTAATCTTTTGACCAATATTTACAAACCTTCACGAGGAAGCATTTCTTTTATGGGACAGGATACCGCAGGATTAATCCCACATCAATTGAATCACAGAGGTGTGGCAAGGACGTTTCAAAATATCCGTTTGTTTCATCAATTATCCGTATTGGAGAATATCTTGGTTGCTATGCGTCCTTCTCGACAAAACCGTGTTAAAGAGGCGTACGAATTACTTCATTTTTTTCAACTAGATTCGCAATCAGAGCAAGTTGCAGGAAACCTACCCTATGGTTCTCAGCGAAAACTGGAAATAGCTAGGGCCTTAGCCAGTAATCCAACGCTTCTTTTGCTCGATGAGCCAGCTGCCGGTATGAATCCTGTAGAAACCAAAGTGCTTTCTCAGCAAATTTCTCAGATCCGCGACCGTTTTCAAGTCAGTATTTTGCTCATTGAACACGATATGAAACTCGTCATGGACATCTGTGATGTGATCTGGGTCTTAAATTTCGGCCAATTCATTGCCTATGGAACGCCTCTTGAAATCGCTAAGAACCAGCAGGTTATTGAAGCATATCTGGGGCGAAGGGAGGCAGCGAGATGCTAAGTGTGAAAGACCTTGAGATCTGTTATGGGAGTATATATGCTGTAAAGAAAATCTCTTTTGAACTGAATCAGGGAGAACTACTTGCTGTAATCGGTGCAAATGGTGCAGGAAAGTCAACAATTTTAAAGGCAATCTCCGGCTTACTACCCAAAAGGGCTGGTGAGGTCAACTTTCAAAATGAATGCATAACGCATTACCCAGCTCATAAAATTGCCCGGCGAGGATTAGTCCATATACCAGAAGGTAGAAGAGTATTTCCGCACATGACCGTTGAAGAGAATCTAAATTTGGGAGCTTACAGTCAGAAACAACTCAATATAGAAAAGGAAGAAGAAATCTATGAGAGGTTTCCAATTCTGAAAATGCGCTCGAAACAAATGGCTTCAACCTTATCGGGTGGAGAGCAACAAATGTTAGCAATGGGAAGGGCTCTAATGAGTTGTCCGAAAATTTTAATGATGGATGAACCCTCCATGGGATTGGCACCGCTTCTTGTGCAGCAGATTTTTTCGATGATTCAACAATTGAAGCATCAAGGTGTAACGATTCTGCTTGTCGAGCAGAATGCCGAGATGGCGCTCGAGATTGCAGATCGAGCCTATGTCTTAGAATCCGGAAGCATTGTGGCATCCGGCAGCGGTCGAGAATTACGAGAGAGTACTACGATACGCAAAGCGTATTTAGGAATTTCATAACAACATCAATAAAGAAAAGCCCTACCTGTTTCAAGTTTGAATGAAAACAGATAGGGTTTTTCCTATTTCGTCTCGAATCAAAGAAGAAAGGAGGGGATTCCAATGAATGAAGTATGTCAGTATTGTAAGCATAACATTTGTATTCATAGAGTGCCTATTTTTTCGACTTTAAGGAAGGAAGCACTCTTACATATCATACCTTTGATTCAGCGAAGTACATATACAAAAGGGCAACGTATTGTCTCTGAAGGAGATTGTATCGATTCATTGATCATCATCAATCACGGCAGTGTTAAGGCCTTCAAGACTACACCGGAAGGACGCGAGCAAATCCTCTATGTTTTTTCGGAAGGGGATTTTTTCGGTGAAACCAACTTATTGGGAAATCAACGATCCAACTATCATGTTGAAGCTCTAGAAGATGTTTTTACTTGCGCTCTAAACCGTGCACAATTTGAAACACTAATCCGAACACATCCGGAAATTGCCTTAAAAATTATCGAAGAATTGGGGCGACGAATCAATGCCATGGAGGCATCGATGCAAAGTATGGGAGTGCGTAGTATCAATGCGCGCATAGCTGCATTACTTTGTGAATATCAAGATAAATTTGCTGAGAAGACAGAATCCGGAATCATCCTTCATCTGCCGCTGAGTAGGGAAGGAATGGCGAATTCCTTAGGAATCGCCCGTGAGACCTTAAGCCGAAAACTTGGTCAGTTAGAATCAAAAGGGGTCATCCGCTCCTTGAATAATAAAACGATGATAGTGTTGCAGCCAGAGATTTTGCAGAATTTAGCTGGTTATTCCGAGTGATTCACTCGGATATTTGATTTGAATCACAGAAATCTTTTTATCCTTCTGTTAAGATGATATCAGCAGAAAGGTTGGGAGAAGATGAAAATTATTGATTCGAACAAAAGTGTATTTGAAATCAGTCAGCTACATCCGGAAGCGATTCAGGTATTGGCAACACTTGGCTTCAAAGATATTTTATTACCGGGTATGTTACAATCAGCCGGTAGAATGATGACGATCCGCAAAGGGGCAACCATGAAGAAAATCGACTGGCTGCTAATCGAATCAACGTTTTCTGAGAAGGGGTTCCTAATCAAATAAGATATCATAAGGAGAAAGAATATGAGCGAACACATCAATAATCGGGAATATCGCAAAGAGATGATCAAGAAAATGATCACACAACTTCACGAAGGCAAAACCATTGACCAAGTTAAGGGAATGTTTAACGAAGTCTTCAACGGAGTTTCTGCGACTGAAATCTCGGAAGCAGAACAAGCCTTGATTTCCGAAGGTCTACCGGTAGAAGAAGTACAACGCCTTTGTGATGTTCATGCGGCTGCTTTCAAAGGTTCTATTGCTGAAATCCATAGTCAAGTCGATGTATCTGTGATTCCCGGTCATCCTGCAAATACGTTAAAAGCGGAAAATGTTTTTTTGCAAACTCTCATTGATGCAAGAATCAAACCGTATATCAATCAGCTCGATAAACCCGAAACCAAAAATCATGTATTAAAGGCTTTAGAAGACTTGGCACAAATCGACATTCATTACTCAAAAAAAGAGAATCTGATGTTCCCCTATTTGGAAAAGTATGGTATTACAGCGCCCCCCAAGGTTATGTGGGGAGTCGATGATGAGGTTCGGAGTCAACTGAAAGAGATTCGTCAAAGAATTCAAGCTGGAAATACCGGAAGCGATTTCACCACTGCCTTAGAGGAACTTTTAACAAAAATCTCGGAAATGATCTATAAAGAAGAGAAGATTTTATTACCGATGCTCATAGAACATTTGACACAACAAGAATGGAAAACCATTGATGATGAAAGTACCGAAATCGGACAATTGGTCGAAAAGCTGGGTCAGTGGCAGCCAATTGAAGAAAAACAGACCGGAACGATCTTAGAGGATAAACTGCCGGGAATCATCACGTTACCGAGTGGGGTTTTCACAACCGAAGAATTGACCCATGTATTGAATGTGTTACCTTTTGATATCACTTTTGTGGATAAAGATGATAAAGTGAAGTACTTCTCCCAAGGTACGGAACGAATTTTCGCACGCACGAAAGCAATTATCGGACGCGAAGTTTCGAATTGTCATCCACCAGCAAGTGTACATGTTGTAGAGCAGATCGTGGCAGACCTAAAGAGCGGAAAGAAAGATCATGAAGATTTTTGGATCTCGATGAAAGGTCAATATATTCTAATTCGCTATTTTGCAGTTCGAAATGAGCAAGGCGAGTATTTAGGAGTTTTAGAAGTAACCCAGAATATCAAACCCCTGCAAGAAATCACCGGAGAGAAACGGTTGGTCACACAGTAATCCTCATAATTCAAACCGCAGCTCAACAATGCTGCGGTTTTTTTATATCCTTGAAGTCTTGATTTTTCGTGAGTTCTGTTGTATGATACGACTGTTAGCACTCTGGTTCTCCGAGTGCTAATAAAAGTTCAAATGAGGTGAATAATATGGAAAAGAGACCTTTTCAAGCAGAGTCGCAACGACTCATGTCTATGATGATCAATTCGATTTATACGCACAAAGAGGTTTTTCTACGGGAGCTGATTTCCAATGCCAGTGATGCTCTCGATAAGCTGTTTATCCGTGAAATCTCAGAGAATAGAATCGGGATTCAGCGAGAAGATTTAGAGATTGTGATCGAAAGAGATGAGAATCAACGGACATTAACAATTTCAGATAACGGCTGTGGGATGACAGAACAAGAAATGGCAGAGAATCTCGGAATCATCGCTAAGAGCGGTACACTGGAATTCAAAAATGAACAGATGACACCGGCCCAAATGATTGGGCAATTCGGAGTAGGTTTCTATTCTGCTTTCATGGTGAGCAAAAAAGTTCAAGTCATCAGTAGGGCTTTTGGCCAGGAACAGAGTTTCTGTTGGGAATCAGAAGGGGAAGATGGTTTTACTTTGGCACCATGTTCAAAAGAGAATCATGGCACAAAAGTCATTCTGTATTTGCGAGAAGATACTGAAGATGAGAATTATTCAGAATACTTAGAAGAATATACGATCCGCCGCTTGATCAAGAAATATTCGGATTATATTCGCTACCCCATTCGGCTGGAGGTTGAAGAATTTTCTCCCGATAAAGATAACGAAGATGGTGAAAATAAGCTTGTTTGGAAAACTCTAAATAGCATGGTTCCGGTATGGAGATTACCGAAAGAAGAACTAGACGAAAAGGCGAATCAATTTTACAAAGACAAGTTTCTCGATTACAAAGACCCCTTGCACAAAATTTCGATCCGAATTGAGGGTGCTGTATCCTATAACGCCTTGCTTTTCATTCCTTCAGAAGCACCTTATGGTTATTATACGAAGAATTTTGAAAAAGGATTACAGCTATATAGTAACGATGTATTGATCATGGAAAACTGCCCAGAGCTCTTACCGGATCACTTTGCTTTCGTAAGGGGGGTAGTAGACTCAGCTGATTTCTCCCTGAATATTTCGCGAGAGATGTTACAACACGATCGTCAACTGCAATTAATCGCGAAAAATGTTGAGAAACGCATCCGAACCGAATTGGCCAAGATGCAAGAGGAACAAAGAGAACTCTATGAGTCATTTTGGAAAGCGTTTGGATTACAAATCAAATATGGACTCTACGCAGATTACGGAATGCACAAAGAAGATTTGAAAGATCTAGTTCTGTTCCATTCTCTTCAACAGCAAAAGTTACTCACGCTAAAAGAGTATATGACCGGTATGCCAGCCGAGCAGAAAGAGATCTATTATGCTACCGGAGAAAATCTAACTAAAATATCTCTGCTCCCACAAAGCGAAAGAATCCGTGACAAGGGATTTGATGTCCTGTGTATGACCGACGAAGTCGACGAATTCGCCATAAAAGTTCTTCGAGAGTATGAAGGGAAAGCATTTCGTTCGATCACCGATGCCAAATTAGACATCCTGGATGAAGATGAAAAGGAAGCCTTGGAGATTCTTAACAAAGAAAATCAGTCTTTGTTACACGATATGACACAAGCTTTGGACAATCGTATTAAAGCAGTACGATTATCGACACGACTAAAAAATAACCCTTTATGCTTGGTCAGTGAAGGAGAAATCTCATTGGAAATGGAAAGGGTTCTTAATGCTATGCCGAATCAGGAAAGAGCAATGAAAGCAGACAGAATTCTTGAGGTCAATCCTCATCATAAGGTTTTTGAGATACTCCAAAATTTAGCCGGACAACCGGACGAACTCAAACGATATTCGAAATTACTCTATGATCAAGCATTACTCATGGCAGGTTTTTCGGTTGAAGATCCAGTGGCATTTTCTAATGCCATTATCGAATTCATGACCAAGACTTCTGACCAAAAATAATACAAGGGTCAAAGAAAGAAGGGTAGCTCAATGACACCATCCATAAAGATTCGCTACAATGCACCAGTCATCCTTAGTTTTGTGCTCTTATCCCTGCTCGCTTTGGGACTTGCCCGTATAACCAACGGCCAGAGCAACGCGCTTCTTTTTTCGGTGTATCCTTCCTCTTGGAGCGACCCACTCACCTATCTTCGTTTACTGACGCATGTTCTGGGACATCAAGATTGGGCACACTATAGCGCGAATATTATGCTATTGCTCTTGATTGGGCCGTTGCTTGAAGAAAAATACGGAAGTCTGCAAACGGCGTTCGTGATTCTCATAACGGCAATCGTCACAGGCTTGAGCCATGTTTTCTTCTTTCAAAGTGCTCTCATGGGGGCGAGTGGAGTTGTTTTCGCTTTCATTATTTTGACATCCATGACAGGAAGAGAAAAAGGGGGGATCCCTCTTACCTTTCTTGTAGTCACTGCTGTTTATCTTGGTGGAGAGATTTACCAAATGTTTGCTGTGTCAGATAACATTTCACAAATAACGCATGTCATCGGTGGTGCAGTCGGTGCATTGAGCGGATCCTTTATGCGACCCAAACTTGTAAAGATTCCGTCTAAACCGATACCACAAACCCCTGTTGCTCCAACAACTCCTCCACTTTATCCGGATTTAGAGGATAAACCTTGGAAGAAGCCGGCTACTGAGAAACCTGTAAAGAGTATTGATGAAAACGAACCAAAAAAAGATCCACTTAAAACTGATCCATGGTAAACAAAAAAGCCACAGCTCGCGCTGTGGCTTTTCTTTATAGCAAGTAGGGTTTACAGATGATTTCGTGGATCTTTGTTTCTAAAATCCGCTGAGCATGTGCAGGGCGTAGGATCACCGCTGTGTCTAATCCTCCACCAGTTCCTGCAAGGGCAATCACGTCTCGCCCTTCTTCGATCATGTCTCCGTCCAAAGCCATTGTTGAAATCTCAACGCAAACCTTGACTCCTTGACTGAACATTCTCAAACTATTGGCAATGATTTCAACAGGGTAAACTCCTTGGAAGCGGGTCGATAAGCTTCTTTCTACACCGGATAATACATGACTGGTATGATAAACAGAAAATCCGGCTTTCCTTAATTCTTCCCGCTTTTCTTTCGGCATTGCGTTTGTTCCAGGACCACGAAAACCGCTGACTTGTCCAATAATCACGATTTGAAAATCTTGAACATAGGGTAGCAGATGTTCTGCCGACCAACCACTATTGGAAGCAACGACTAAAGTAGAGATCCCTTGCTTTTTGGCGGATGCAATGGCCAATTCTACTGTGGCTGCCGTGTTTTCTTTTCCTGCTTTCGCAAACAGCATATCGTTCCCTCCCGTGCGAATTATTCTAAGACGACCTTGGCTTCTGCTTGACCACCACGAATACTTTTGGCTTTCAGAGTGATGGTATCACCGGGGTTCCCTTTGATCAACCAGGTTGCCTTACCAACACTAGCCGGCAACGAAGCCCCATAACCACCGGAATAATGAGCCAGGGAATACCCTTGAAGGTGACCTAAGGTCACAGATTTCTTTCCGTTGAGGATCTCTGCTCCCTCGAGGCTAATCGAGTCGGGCTTGACCACTTTCAACGTTAAGGTCTTGTTGGTGATATAAGTAGGTAAGAAACCCTCATTGATGACAGTGGCTGTGATTTTCCACAACGAGCCATCGAGTTTTTCTTGCTTGGTTTCTTGGATACTGATGTAGGGTAAGCAAGCAGCTTGGCGAATCGCCCATTGTGCATTTTTGAATGTTTCTGCCGGAAGTAAGAATTCCGGAGGATTTTGCATATTGGTTTTTGGATCCCAACCGCCGATTTCAACTTCACCTAATTGTGGATGCTTAAAGGATGTCCAATTATGGAAACCGGTGCCCGATAAAGCACGATCGTTCCATTGCAACAAGCGAATTTGGATATCTTCTTTCTCTTCTGGAGTTGACGCCTTTTGTGCTTGCATTTTATCGATACCGGCCTGTCCAAGGCGATCCCATAATTCAGTGGTAAAACCGATGATTCCTTTATGCTCATACAGCCATTCGGGCAAACAAGCGCGATTGCTGGATTTAACATCGGGATATCCTGTAACTTTTGTACCTTCTGCTGCTACAGCACGTATTAATTTTAAGTCCGTTTGATCAATGGCATCGTCACCGTATTGGTAAGGATTACGGAAAAAGATTCCGCCGGAGGTATGGTAGGAATTTGCCAAAGCAATATTGGGGTGTTTTGTGATGAACTCGACAACCCCACGAACTTCCGGTTCGCTGGTGGGGAAGTCCCCGCCGCCTTGAACGCTCGGATGCCAATTGGAAGGGAAGTTGCGATTCATGTCTAATCCGAAAGGAGTTCGAATGACTTCAAAGGGTTCTCCGTCGAATTTCTGAATCAAGCCTTCGGGCAATAAGCAATAGAATGGTTCGTTAAAATCCCAAGGTTCTCTGGGAAGCATCAGTCGTGGATCGCGTTTGCTGATTTTCCAGGCACCCCGTTTATCGTCTCTTTTTCTCATTTGAAGGATCTTGCCGTCATCATTGATATCTTGCGGATGCAAGCCTGGGAGTTTATCCATTTCTTGTTCCGGCCAAGGACGTACGGAAGAGCGCAACGAATTCGGGGAACTTAAATACAACTCGGCTCCATCGGGATTGACTCTGGGTAAAACATAAAAGGTGTAACGATCTAACAAACGAGAAATTTGTTCATCATCGCCAAAATTGCTGACCAGCATATCAATTAGATTGAGAGCGGTCATAGCTCCGGTCACTTCGCCGGCATGAATATTCGCTTCAACATAAAGTGCGGGCTTTGCAGAGGGATCTCCGGTTTGAGTGTTGGTGATGGTGAGTGCAGGGATATCCCGCTTTTCAAAACTTTGTCCAATGACTTCCATGGATGCAATTTGAGGGTATGCTTTTACAACATCGTTTAGGTATTGCATCAACTCCTCGTAGTGGTAATATCGGTTAAAAGATACTGAGACTTTTCTCGGCATAGAAACACCTCCATTTATTTGCATACACGAATATTTCTTCTTGGGAAATGAGAATTCCTTCTTTTTTAGAGGACTCCTTTCGGGTAACGTAGAATTTATAAAAGGAAATTTGAGACGCATAAGGAGGAGAACCAATATGGTAGATTTGATTATCCGCAACGCAAAACTCGTAGACGGAACGGGAGCACCATGGCAAATGGGAGATCTTGCAGTCCAAAACGGTAAAATTGTTGCGGTAGGTCGTATTCCAGAAATGGAAGCAAAAGAAACCATCGATGCTCAAGGAAAAGTGTTAAGCCCGGGGTTTATCGATATTCATTCCCACTCTGATTTTGCAATTTCCGGAGTTCCATTTGCCGAAAGTAGAGTGTTACAAGGCATCACGACCGAAATTGGTGGAGACTGCGGAATGTCTGCGGCTCCGGTCAATGATGAAAATGTTGAATTGCTAAAACGCTATATTGGTTTCCTAGATACCGGTATGGATTTCACCTGGAGATCTTTTGGAGAATATCTGGATCAAATGGAAAAATTCCCCTACAGTGTCAATTATGGCGGTATGGTCGGACACGGCACGATCCGATTAGCAGTGATGGGTTTCGATGACCGAAAACCGACAGCGGACGAATTGTTATCCATGCAAAAATTGGCAGCCGAATCTATGGAAGGCGGCGCTTTTGGCATGTCCAGCGGGTTAATATATCCTCCCGGCTGCTATGCCGATGTCGATGAATTAGCCGACGTATCAAAAGCCTTAGCTCCATATAGAGGAATCTATGAATCTCATATGCGAGATGAAGGAGACGGGGTATTGGACTCCGTCAAGGAGACGATTGAAGTCGGCAGACGAGCGAACATTCCGGTGCAAGTCGTTCATCATAAAATAACCGGACGAAAAAACTGGCGGATCATGGGTCATGCAACGTTAGCTTGCATTGAAGCAGCCAGGAGAGAGGGCATTGATGTTACCCTTGACCAATATCCTTACATAGCCTCTGCGACAACCTTGACTTCTATGTTGCCAAAGTGGACATTTGTCGGTGGTATGGATGCAATGATCGAACGTTTACAAAACCCTGAACTGCGAAGCAAAATCAAAGACGAAATTTTAAAGAGTTATGCCAAATCATTGCGTAGATTCAGTGATATTGTCATAGCCGATATTCCCAGTGAACATAATAAACGGTTTATTGGTAAAAACATTGATGAAATCGCTCAAATCCTCGGTAAAGAGCCTGTAGATGCGGCTTTGGATCTAATCATTGAAGAACGAGGCGATATCAATCAGATCACCTTTGGTATGTGCGAAGATGATGTTGAAATGATCATGAAACATCCCCTCGTGATGATCGGTTCCGATGGCAGTAGTTTACCGATGACGGGGAATGACAAACCTCACCCGAGGAATTTCGGTACATTCCCAAGAGTATTAGGCCATTATTCGAGAGAACGACAATTGTTCTCTTTGGAAACAGCAGTCTGGAAGATGACAGGTTTCCCGGCAGCTCGGTTGGGATTAAACAACCGAGGACTTTTAAGACCGGGTTTTTGCGCGGATTTGGTTCTCTTTGATCCGGAAACGATCATCGATACTCCAACTTTCTTGGAACCCAAAAAAGCCTGTGCAGGAATAGCTCGAGTTTATGTCAATGGTGTTTTAACAGTAGAAGATGGTAAGCATACCAAAGCACAAGCCGGTAGAATATTAAGAAAAGGAAAGTAGGAAAAAGAATGCTAGATATATTGATTAAAAATGGCTTTGTCATCGACGGAAGCGGATCCCCTGGGATCAAACAGGACATTGGGATTCAAGATGGCAAAGTTACCCGAATCGGTTATCCCTTGGCGGAAGACGCTAAAAAAATCATTGATGCTGAAGGGCTGATTGTCTCACCGGGGTTTATGGATATCCATAGCCATGCTGACCGTTCCATGTTGAGCAACCCGAAGGCGGAGAGCGCAATACGACAAGGCATCACTTTTGTGTTGGGAGGGCAGTGTGGTGGGTCCGAGGCCCCTTTAACGGAAAAGACGCGCGAGGCAATACAGAAACGTCGCAGAAATACAGTAGACTGGTTGACCATAGATGAATTTCTTCAACGCCTTGAGAAAGACGGTATGGCGATTAATTTAGGAATGCTCATTGGTCAAGGAACAGTACGTGGTGCTGTTATGGGAACCAATCCCAACCCCCCTTCGCATCAAGAGATGAAAATCATGTGCGACATGATCGATCAAGCTATGAAAGATGGCGCTTTTGGACTATCGACCGGCCGTCGTTATATGCCGGGTTCCTTGGCCAGTCATGAAGAAATCATTGAAGTAACCAAACCGATTGCGAAATATGACGGCATTTACGATTCTCATATCTATAATCAAGACCGTTTAGTCGTTGAGTCGATTGATGAACTGATTGACGTCGGTCGTAAAAGCGGAGCAAGACCACACTTGGCTCATCAAAAGGTTTGCGGTAAAATCAATTGGGGTAAAACTGTAGAATGCTTCCAACATATGGAAGCTGCTAGGGCGGAAGGAATCGATATTTTATCGGACACCTATTTGCATCCCTACACCCAAATTTATCCGATTGCCGATCAATTGCCAAACTGGTTGATGAAAGATGGCCTTGAGAAAGCGGTTTTAGCACTGAAAGATCCGGAAATTTACGCAAAAGTTCGAGAAGAATTAGCCCAATTTAAAATCAAGGAACCGGTATCGTATACATCAACCTTAGGCAGAGGTATTTTGTGGTGCCGGAACAGCCAAGGATTAGAAGGTCTTGATTTTAATGAAGTTATGGCGAAATGGGATGTGGATTACGCCGACCTGATTTTGAAACTGGTTGTTGAAAACGAAGGCCAGGTCAAGACGGCAGGGATAATGGGAGACGAAGATATTGCCAGAATTCTGAAACATCCGTACTCTATGGTTGGAACCGATAGCTTTGTTGTCGACAACAAAGAAATTGATCTATTGGCTGCGCACCCAAGAAATTATGAAACCTATCCGTACACCATTGCCCGGTATGTGAGAGAAGAAAAATTGCTGGATTTGCCGACCTGTATTCATAAAATGACCGGCATGGTGGCCAAACGTCTCAATTTAGAGGATCGAGGATTACTGGAAGAAGGAAAATGGGCAGATGTAGTCATTTTCGATTTTGAAAGAATCGCACCCAAATGTAGTGTTACGGAGCCTACGGAATATCCGGAAGGGATTGAGTATGTTGTAGTCAACGGGAAATTGACCTGGGAACAAGGTACCTACCACGATGTTCGAGCCGGAAGAGCAATACGAAACCCCAAGAGATTCGTGAAATAAAAAAAGTAAGTGCTTGCCTCATTAGAGGCAAGCACTTTTTTCAAAGGGTTTTTTAGGGTTGAAGGCGAAATGAACCTGCATCTACGAACTAGCAGGAGAGTATAACGTATGCTGTTTTCGAGTTTAGTATTCTTGTTTTTTTTCTTGCCGCTAACCCTAGTAGGGTATTACGCCCTACGCCCGTGGCGTGCCATGCAGAACTATTTTCTATTTTTTGTGAGTTTATTTTTTTATGGCTGGGGCGAGCCAAAATTCGTCCTTATTTTGTTGTTATCGATTACGTGCAATTGGTCTTTTGGACTTGGTTTACATCGATATCCGCAATCAAAACCGATTCGAAGGATAATTTTGCTTGCAACGCTTTTGCTCAACTTGGGCATTATGTACTATTTTAAGTACCATACCTTTACGCTGACAGTGCTTAGCCAGTGGGTGAATTTTTCCTATATACCCAAAATCGCCTTGCCGATCGGAATTTCTTTTTTTACATTTCAGGCATTATCCTATGTGTTAGATGTCTTCATGGGGAAAGTAGAAGCTCAGAAAAATCCTTTGGATGTGGGGCTTTATATCGCGCTTTTCCCGCAGCTTATTGCGGGACCTATTTTACGATATGAAACAATTGCTCAACAAATTCATCAAAGACAAGAAACCTTTGCTGATTTTTCACATGGCATGGTTCGCTTTATCGTTGGCTTGAGCAAGAAAGTTTTACTGGCAAATCAGTTTGCTTTGATCTCCGAGGAAGCGGTACGATTAGCTCGGCTCAATGCAATTTCAAGTTCAGCTGCTTGGGTGGGTGCAATTGCATACGGATTCCAAATTCTTTTTGACTTTTCAGGATACTCCGATATGGCAATCGGTCTCGGCAAAATGTTCGGCTTTCATTTTCCGGAAAATTTCGATAGCCCTTATATTTCCAAATCGGTTTCGGAATTTTGGCGTCGTTGGCACATTTCGTTGGGTAGTTGGTTTCGAGAATACGTCTATTTCCCTTTGGGGGGGAGTAGAGTCACAAATCAAGGGAGGCTCTACTTTAATCTACTTGTCGTTTGGGCTTTGACGGGTATCTGGCATGGAGCGAATTGGACCTTTATTCTATGGGGTCTTTTCTACTTTGTCTTAATTTCTTTTGAAAAAGCGATCGGATTTGAAAAACTTCAACGAAAAGAAGGTTGGATCGGTCGGTTTTTTTCTGTTTTAGGTCACGGTTATACGCTGATCATGGTCTTGATTGGTTGGGTTGTATTCCGAGCAAGTACTCTTTCAGAGGCAAGCCAGTATCTAAAGACGATGTTCCACAAAGGTCTTTTACAAGGGTTTCAACCTGATGCTTTGAGGGTCTTAGGTGAGAACCGGATTTTTTTTGTAATTGCCTGTTTAGCTTGCCTTCCTTGGGTAGAATGGAGAAAGTCTACGTCTTCCTCATTGAAAGGAATCAAGGGAATAATCTTAACAATAGCCATCGTTGCCATGTTCTTTATCTCCATTGTTTATTTGGTTAAAGGGTCTTACAACCCCTTTATTTATTTCAATTTTTAGAAAGCAGGTGGTAGCAATGAAATGGGATATGCATCAAGCCGGTTGGGAGAAAATTGCCGCCATCTTAGGGCTTCTCTTAGTTTTTTCCTTCACTCTTTATTTTGTCTTTTATAATCAGTGGTTTTTGCAATTCTATGGCAATGCATTCGGTCAGAATAACGAGAATTTCATTGAAAATGTGACTCGTGAATTCGAAGAATCCATACAAGAATCGGTTCCTTGGCGGCTTGATATGATCGAAATACATGGTCTATTACAACGATGGCAAGATAAGAGGGTTGTTCCGGATGTGAATTATGGATCGCTGTTTAAAACGAGCGACAGACAAATCGCGTTTACAACACCCTACATGGAGATCGAATCTGATTTGAAAGCTCTTGAGAAAATTCATGAAGAGTTACAAGCCATAAATCTCCCCTTTGTTTATGTCCAAGCACCTTACAAATTGGAGCCGGGAAAGCAGCAATTACCGTATAATATTCAAGAATACGGTAATGATAACGCTGACCGACTTCTAGAAGGTCTTCAAGAATTGAATATCGATCATTATGATTTGCGTGAAGATTTTTTTGACCAGGGATGGACTGCAAATGAACTGTTCTATAAGACGGACCATCATTGGACAATTCCGGGTGCTCTCATGGCAACCTCTTTACTCGTTGAGTTCCTTAATCAAAATTACGCTATGAACATTGACCAGACGACTTTTGAACAGAATCGATTTCATTTTGAGGAATTCCCGGATTTCTTTTTAGGGTCATTGGGCAAACGGGTTGGTGAGCAATACAGTGGGAGTGATTCCTTTACTTTAGTAACCCCAAATTTCACTACTGACTACACCGTTTCTATCTTCAACTATGGCTCCTGGCAGGAGAAACAAGGGGATTTCTCGGAAGCAATCTTGGTGCACGAGTATTTGGATCCTGAAGCACCCAAAGAAACGAATCGATATGCTGCATATAACGGAGATCACGAGATCATTCGAATTACGAACCACACGAGTGTGGAAGGGAAGAAGATTCTGATGATTAAGGACTCCTATGGCTTACCGATTTATTCGTTTTTATCACTGGGCGTAGGGGAAATCACCGCGTTAGATTTGAGACTATTTAAAGGTTCTGTTGCTGACTATGCAAAAGAATACAAGCCGGATATTGTCATTTATATCTTTAATACCGATGCAGTAGGACGAGGAAGCTTTGAAAGTGAATAATTTCTTTTATTTGAACGGATAATGAAGGAAAACACAAATTGGTATAGAAATAAGAGTATAACAAAATCAGGCACCCTTAGTAATACCATTTTTGTAAGGAGGATTCTCATGAAAAAGTATATTTGTATACCCTGCGGTTATATCTACGACCCGGAATTAGGTGATCCCGATGCCGGAATTGCTCCAGGAACGGCTTTTGAAGATTTACCGGAAGATTGGTTCTGCCCGATTTGCGGTGTAGGGAAATTGGAATTTGAGCCCAAACAGGATTGACATACTTCGTCATTTTCGTTAAACTAACCATTGGCAGTGATTGCCAATGGTTAGTTTTTTGAATGGGTGGTGATTTTATGAAGGTCTTCTTAAAAACGATGCAAATGGCTTATTGGGGTCAAACCAATGAAGGCCATGTCTATTTGATACCACGCATTCTTGTTAAGTTGCTTTATGTGATCCCACTACTCTTTCTTTGGAAGATCGTCGTTGCGCAAGGGGCTAATATAGAACTCACGCTACCGCAATTGTTGAGTTACACCTATTTGCAGACTTTATTGACGGACCTCTTGGTTGTTCAAACGGAAGCATCCTCGTGGAATTACGAAGGGAAATTGATTGGATTTTTCACGAGGCCTTTTGGAGTCTTGCGTCAATTAATTGCTCAGACTATGGGGACCTGGGGACCAATGCTCCTGTTTTTTTCTCTACCTATGTTTTTTTTGGCTCCTGTATTTGGAATTTCAATGATCTCTCAATCCCCTTGGTTCTGGTTGAGTTTGCTTTTATGCGTTTCATTAGGGTTCGCAATCGATTTTATTTTTGTCTGTGTAACGATTCATTTACGGGGAATGGCATGGCTCGGCTATGTTATCCGCCTCTCTGTAGCGGCTTTGTTTTCCGGTTCTGTTATTCCTTTCCAAGTCATGCCTGTCTTTTTGATTCGTTTTTTTCAAATTCAACCATTTGGAAGTCTTGCGGGAGCTCCGTTGAGCTTATTTGTTGGGCAGGGAGATCCTATGTTCATTCTAGGACTGCAAATCTTTTGGAATCTGCTTTTGTGGCCGATTGCTGTTATATGGTTCCGAAGATCCCAAGAAAAGATGGTGGCTTATGGAGGTTAAACGTACAGGGAAAAGATTTTTTCAGTTGCTTTGGTTGTATGCAAAAATGGACTTGAGTTGGTTGCTTCGTGACACCTTTTTTGCGCTTTTAGCAATGGCAGCCGATGTGGTGGGTACGGTTTCGGCAATCAGCGGCATCTTTTTGCTTTCTTGGCGATTCGGTGGGATTGGGGGACTGAATCAAAACCAGGTTTTATTTATGTTAGGATATGCTACAGTAGTGAGCGGGCTGTTTCAGCTGTTTTTTACGGGCAACAATACGGGTCATTTCAGTCGTAGGATCGGACGAGGACAGGTTGAACATATGTGGATTCAGCCGTTATCGCTACCGATGCAACTCTTAACAGAAGGCTTTCTTCCTTTTACTGCTAGCAGTAATTTGTTTTCGGGTGGATTGATCTTCCTGATCGCTATCAATCAACTCTCCTTAACCATCACTTTCCTGTGGGTGCTCCGTTTGTTGGTTTCTCTTTTGATTTCTCTAATGACCATTGTGGCGATTTCCTACTTAACATCAGCCTTGGCATTTTACTCTCCTGTTCAAGCAGAGGAGATTTCTACCTATGTGTTGGATAGTCTAAGGCATTTGCGGAATTTTCCTCTCAATGAAATGCCCAAAGCAATCCAGTTCACATTGCTAAGTTTTATTCCTGCAGGACTCATTGCCTGGTTTCCTGCTATGGATTTATTAGGTCAAACAACTTTAGGGTTCACTGCAGGCTTCCCGGCAATTTGTTGTGTGATTTTTTCTCTGCTTGCCGTCTACTTTACGAGGAAAGGGTTGAATTACTATGTGCAAAGAGGATCGAACCGATACCTCCCTCATGGACATCGCCGTTGATGTGAATCATGTCACAAAAACCTTTTTACAATGGCAAAGGGATTTAGCAGGAAAGGGTTTATTGAAAGGGCTGATCAAGTCTGAAAAGAAGCTGGTTATGGCTCTGGACGACATCAGTTTTCAAATACGTAGGGGTGAGTTTGTTGCATATGCCGGCCCCAATGGTGCCGGGAAAAGTACAACCATGAAAATCTTAGCAGGAATGTTACTTCCAAATCAGGGAAGTGTGCAAGTTTTAGGATTGTCTCCTCAAAAAGATCGAATAGCTCTAATGAGGAAAATTGGCGTACTCTTTGGAAATCGCACAGAGTTATGGTGGGATCATCCGGTGCTACAGAGTTTTGAATGGAAACGGGTCGTATGGGATATCCCGGATCAAACCTACAAAGAAAATCTGGCGTTGGTAACGGAGCTCCTCGATTTAAAAAGCCTACTCAAAACCTATGTTAGAGAATTAAGTTTAGGCCAGCGTATGAGAGCCGATTTAGCGATGCTCTTATTGCATAGTCCTGAGTGTATTTTGCTTGATGAGCCCACACTGGGTCTGGATGTTATTGCGAAACGAAGAATGATCGACTTTCTTAAATATGTAAATCAAGAAAATTCGGTGACGATCTTAGTGACAAGTCACGATATGGATGATTTGGAAGAGATGGCACAAAGGATTTTGATGATTTCCGATGGGAAATTAGCATACGATGGTCAATTCAGTGGGCTTCATCAAATTGCCGGCAATTTAACACGAATAACGTTGACAATGGCAAGCGAAGTTCAACCGCCAATTGGCTTTGGTAGATTCCTTGAAGGCAGTCATGGCGTTTTTCAATATGAAGTGGATTTGACGGTGCAGCCCATTGAGCAAGTTCTCTTCCGCTTATCCCAAATCCAAGGAATTCAAGACATAGAGATTAATAGAGCACCGATTGAACAGGTGATTGCGGAGTTGTTCAGGAGTTGGAAAAAACAAACATAAAAATCTCCCCGAAGGCACAGCGTTTAAGCAATGGTCTTCGGGGAGACTTATTTACAAGAATTATAGTGTAATGATCTGATAACCGTCTTGGAGATAGGCTTCCATGGAGGGATGACCATTCATATCACCCTTGAGAGGAATATTCAAAGTCTGATTATACTCTAAAACACCAAGACTTGCGGAACAAGCTTTGCAAATGCAATCAATCAAGCCTAACTCTCGAACCTTGGCGAAGACAGGATTTTTCGTTTCGGTCATTGGTTGCATAAGCTTGACTGCTTCACCTTCAATAATGAGCTTGACCTCGTGTCCCTTTTGATGTAAGTCAAGGGTGTTCAATAAGAGGTGTTGGAAACACATGGCTTTGCCGTTAAATGCGAAATAGGCAATCTTCATCATAAACCCTCCGTTTCGTATTAATCAATTTTAATCCAGCTTAACCATACAATAAGTTTGTAGATTCGTCAAGTTTAAAAATCGAGCTTTTGCAGTAAACGGTTGTTGACAAGAATTCAGGGAATGGTTTACTATAGAGTTGAATTAAGAGAAAGGAGACGATTTATTTGACTTATCTCATGTTTTGTTATCCTGGCTGATCCACCTGCAAAAAGGCCCGTGATTGGCTTGAAACACATCGTATCTCCTATGAAGAAAGAAATATCAAAACAGAAAACCCCCAAAAAGAGGAATTGCTGCTTTGGAGTAAGCAACTCCAAGCCCCCTTAGAAAAATTCTTTAATACGAGTGGTGTTTTGTATCGAAGGAACGAATTGGCGCTCAAGCTACCGATGATGAGCTCAGACGAAATGGCAGAATGGCTTGGTAGCGATGGTATGCTTGTTAAAAGACCGCTTTTGATTGGTCCGGATTTTGTTTTGAATGGATTCAAAGAAACAGAATGGGAACAACGATTGCTCTAATTCTTCTAATCTATCATAAAGACCTTGCAGTTTGCTCAAACAGACTGCAAGGTCTTTATCGGTTTTTAGGCTTCTATTGCTTTTTTCAAGACATCTTCAACAGCTTCTCTTGTTGGGACGCCCTCAAAGAGCTTCTTCTCACCTAAATAAAAGGTTGGAACTAAATAATAGTCATATTGATTTGCTAGACTGGACTGAACACGTTCGTTGATTTTTTCGATTTCAACGGCTGCATAAGCTGGATTTGAAGCTTGCAATTCCTCAAGCATGGCAATTGCTCGTTTGCAGTGAGGACAATTCGGTAAATAGAATAATCGTAATTTCATTTCTTGGAGCTCCTTTCGGTTTAAAACACACAATTTCCGACGGTACGGGGACTTAAGCAGACATCTCGAATATTGCTGACTCCGGTGATATACATGACTAACCGTTCAAAGCCTAATCCGTAACCACTATGATAAACGCCTCCGAATTTTCGTAGGTCAAGATACCATTTATACGGTTCGAGATCCATTCCTAATTCGGTCATTCGATGAACAATTTTTTCATATCGCTCTTCACGCTGACTTCCACCAACGATTTCCCCAATACCGGGTGCCAGCAGGTCTACCGCCGCTACCGTCTTGCCATCTTCATTTTGTCGCATGTAAAAAGCCTTGATTTCTTTTGGATAGTTATAGACAAAAACAGGTTTCTTAAATACTTTTTCAGTTAAATACCGTTCGTGTTCGGTTTGGAGATCCATGCCCCAGGAAACCGGGAATTCGAAGGGATGATTGGCCTTAAGTAAAATCTCTACTGCTTCTGTGTAAGAAATGCGCTCGAATTGATTTGAAACCACGTTATCGAGACGTGCTAATAGGTCTTTGTCGACAAATTCGCTAAAGAACCGCATCTCTTCCTGACATTCTTCTAATACGGTTTTAATGACAAACCGGATCATCGATTCAATATTTTCCATATTATCATCAAGATCGGCAAACGCCATTTCAGGTTCCATCATCCAAAATTCTGCTGCGTGACGGGTGGTGTTGGAATTTTCAGCTCGAAAGGTGGGGCCGAAGGTATAAACATCTCGGAAAGCTAAAGCCATGGCTTCGGCTTGTAACTGACCGGTGACGTTCAAAAAAGTGGATTTTCCAAAAAAGTCTTGTGAAAAATCAACAAGGCCTGCTTCGGTTTTGGGTAAATTCATCATATCTAACGTTGTGACGCGAAACATTTCGCCTGCACCTTCACCATCGGAATCGGTGATCAAGGGAGTATTGGCGTAAATAAAGCCGCGTTCTTGGAAAAAGCGATGAATGGCAAATGCGGCGACAGAGCGCACACGAAAAACAGCTGAAAAGAGATTGGAACGCGGACGGAACCAGGCAATCTCACGGAGATACTCTAGGGAATGTCTTTTTTTCTGAAGTGGATAATCCCCTGAAGAAGAGGCAAGCTCAATGACTTGCTCAGCATGCAATTCAAAGGGTTGCTTACTTCCGGGTGATTCCATTAAGGTACCCTGAACTTCAATTGCAGTCGCTATGGGCATTTTTGAAACTTCTAGGTAATTTGCCAGTTTGGACTCTTCAAAAACCACCTGTAAGTTTTTAAAGAAGCTTCCATCATTCAACTCAATGAAGCCGATCGTGTTGGACGCACGAGAAGTTCGGATCCAACCAGCGACCGAGATCTTTTGACCAATCGGTGGTTGCGCCATTCGAAATAATTGTTTTACTTTCATCAACATTGTTCCCTCCTTTTGATATAGAAAAGCCCTTCGCATACTGTTGCCGTACAACAGCGGGACGAAGGGCTAAAATTCGCGGTGCCACCCACTTTGGAGTTTCAAGTACTCCCAACTTATGAACGCTTTATCGGGCGAACCCGGCAACCCCTACTCAAACACCGGATTAGGTGATTTTTCGAAGTGCTACTCAGCAGTGTTCTTCACCAGCCCTGTTATACCGGTTCTCAGCTTCCCGGCTCTCTGTACTAACATTCTGACTTGTTACTCTCTGCATCATCGTGTTGTGGATGAATTTAATTAATTATACAGAAAAGGATACCACCTGTCAAGACGAATCTAAACAGGTGGTATGAAACTCAGATCGGGTTAAGGAAGGGTTACAGAGTAACGAGCTGTTCCTGCACGTTCGCTTTTGGCTGTGATCGTAACAGTTTGTCCTGCTGTTCCCAACACCAACCATTGAGCTTTCTTTTCTTCTCGTCCTTTAAGTTGGTTTATTTTTAAGACGTATTTTTCGTTTGGTACTTGTAAACCTTCTCCGTTTACAGAGACTTCAATGGGACGAACCACTTTAATCTGCTCTGCTAAATGAGAACCTCCGGTTGGCAAGTAGCCTTTGTTCACAATACCGCAGGTGATTTCATAAAGTCCGTCGGCTTTCTTTTCAACCTTAACTTTACGAATGTCCAATTCGGCCAAAGCTCTGATTTGAACATTGGTGAATTTCATATTCTTTTCGCAAAGTTCGGGTAAGAACTGGGGCGGTGGGTTTTGGAACATGAATTTCTGTTTCCAACCACCGATTTCTACTTTCCCCAATTGAGGATGATCAAATTCATGCCAAGCAACAAAATTGTCTAACATATGCTCATCATGCCATTTTGCCACTTTGCGCATATCTTCTTCGCGATCTTTATCGGTGTAAGGTTGACGATCTTTGGAGAAATCATTTTTCTTTCCGCCTGCAGCATGGGGAACACTCCATAGCTCAGTGGACCAAGAGAGAATCCCTCTGTGATTATAGATCCAATCCAGATAAACACCTCTTAAAGGCGAATTTCTTTGTTCAGGGGCTAAGTAGCCATCGTAGACACTACAGTGACCGTAACCGGTATACTCCACTCCTCGAATGCCAAGCGCTTTGTAAGCGGCTAGATCACCGGGGTTCATGGATTTATCGGGGGTTGTGCAGCAAGGACGTAGATGAACTTCACCGGTTGTGTGATAACTCTGTGCACCGGCAATGTTCTTTGTTTTAATCAAGAAATCAGCAACGGATTTGGTTTCGGGTTCCGATAAGGCGTAGTCTCCAGAGCCAATTTGTTTAGCATCGATGTCCCAGAAAGCGGGCATATTGCGGTTGACATCTAATCCCCAACGAGAACGAGCATGCTGAACTTCTACACCATCAAACTCAACAATTTTGCCTTCTGAGTAGACGCGATAAAAATCACCTTCGACTTCATCGGGTAAGCGCTTGATCATGAGTCGGGAGTCTTCCGGGTCGATTTTGTATTCACCATGAGGATCTTTGATTCTCATTTGTGTGATCCAACCGTCGCCATCGAGATCTTCGCCATGTAGACCGGGTTGATCTTCTGTAAAGGGGAAGAGCCGAACAGAAGAACGGATCATATAGGGAGTATTCATATATAATTCCGAGCCATCTATGGTTACACGAGGAACCATATAGATGGTTCTGCTGTCAAGAATCTGAGTGGCTTCTTCATTGGTTCCGTAATTTTCAAGTAACCATGAAGTTGTATAAAGTGCGACTGCGGAACCGGTAACTTCTCCGGCATGGAAGTTTGCATCAATGTAATAACCGGGTTTTTCAGCAGGGTCTCCTTTTGGAGAGGACATCTCTAAACAGATGATTTCTCTGCCTTCATAGGTTTTACCAATGGGGTATTGCTTCACTAATTCCGGAAACGCAGCACACCACTGATCCATTAAATTTTGGATTTCAGCCCATTTATAATATTTGGCTGGTTCATAAGCAACTTTCATAATAAACCCTCCTAATTCTTTAATTCTCAATTTTTACGGAAGCGGAAGCTTTCCCTGCTCTGGGGGCATAGGCATGCACAGTAATACAGTCACCAATCGAAGCTCGAATCAACCACTCCACTTTTTTCCGAGAACCGGCTCCGCTTACATTCATATAGCCGCCTGCGGTGCTACCATAACCTTTGAGATGACCAACTTCAAATTCAACTTCACCCTGCAATACTTCGCCACCACAAATCGATACTTTCACAGGAGCGGCTACTTTATTGGTTTCAGCTTGAATACTACCACCGGTAGGCATGAAGCCCTGGTTTTCTACTTTTCCGGTAATGCGGTATACATCTTCAGAAATCTTGTCTGCTTTCAAATCACCGATTGCAAGGCCAGGCATCGCCGCAGCAAACGCCAGACTGAAGAGCATATTTTTGTGACATTCTTCTTGTAAAAGCTTAGAAGGTGGGTTTTGACGTCCGTATTTGGGTGTCCATCCACCGATTTCAACTTTTCCCAATTGAGGATGGTCGAATTCATGCCAAGCTACAAAGCACTCACCTTGCATAACTTCGTCATTCCACTTCAGAAGTTTCAATTGCACGTCTTCTTGTTCGGCAGGTGTCATTTTCGAGATTTTCATCCAGCTACCGTCTTTGACGCCAGCGCGACCCAAAAGATCCCATAATTCAGTAGCGTAAGAGAACATTCCTAAATAGGTGAAGGTCATATCGAGGAAAGTGCCCCATTGCGGAACGCGATTGGTATAATCAACAAATAAACTTTTCACCGGATATCCAGTATAGTCGGTTCCGCGTTGACCAAGCGCTTTATACATCGCTAAATCAACGGGGTTCATTTTATCATCGGTATCGATACACAATCCACGTAAATGTTCTCCACCGGAAGTATGATAATACAAACAGGCGGCTAAGTTCTTTTGTCGAAGCAAGAAATCGGCAATCGCCGCCGTTTCCGGTTCGGAGTTGGGTCGAGGACCTGCGCCGTTTTGGATGTGAGGCGGTCTCCAATTGATCGGATAATTCCGGTTGAAATCGAGACCCCAGCGGTTGGGAGCCATTTTGATTTCATAGCCGTCATAATCTTTGATCGCACCTTCGGTATAGACGTGATAATATGCACCTCCGAAATCATCCGGACTTCTGGGGATCATAAGGCGTGGATCTTTTTCGGAGATCTTGAGCGTACCGGTCACATCATCGCGGACCCTCATCTGCAAGATATTGCCATCTCCATCTAAATCTTCGCCGGTCAACCCTGAGGGATCTGCATATTCTGGGAAGGTATATTCTTTATCGGAAGAACGAACAGTATAGGGGGTGGTCAGATAAAATTCTGCCCCGTCCGGGGATACACGCGGAATAACATAAAACGATTTGTTATTCAGCAACCAGGTCACTTGTTTATCTTCCCCGTAGTTATGAAGAAGATAATCGATGGTATAAAGACAGGCCATGCTGCCTGTGACCTCGCCTGCATGGGTGTTGCCATCGAGGTAGAAACCCGGTTTGCATTCTGCTGCACCGGTTTCTTGGTTGGTCAACTCAATACACCAGAGATCACGACCACCGGAACTTTTGCCCAAGGAATACAGTTTGGTCAGTTTCGGAAATTCCAAACAGAAATTTTCCAAGGCCTCTACTAAAGCATGGTAGCGATAGTATCTGGTGTAATCCAGTTTCAAAGGAGCCACTTTAATCATTCCTTTCTCTATAAAAATGAAGAACCTAGGGATTGATTGTCTATTTCTATAAGCGAAAGGCTTTTCCTTCTGTTCGAGGGAAGGATTTCTAACTTTTCAAGAGAAATATTGCATGAACAAAGTGAAGGAGGAGCGAAGATGAATAAAAGAACTCTTTTTGTGAATGGTGACATCTGGACCGGAGATATCTTGAAACCTTCCGCCGAGGCTATGGTAGTAGAGAATGGGAGGATCCTTGAAATTGGCAACACGGAGTCTCTTAGAAGTCAGTTTGTTGGAGGAGATGTTGTTGATTTAGTTCAAAAGAAGGTACTACCCGGGCTAAACGACAGCCATATGCATTTAGTCAATGTAGGTCGTATGATGGAATGGGTCCGTCTGAACGAATGTACTTCAAGGCAAGAAGTAATCGCCAAATGCCGAGCCTTCGCTGATAAAAATCCCGAAGCGAGCATCATTACCGGGCGAGGCTTTTTGCAAGATTTATTTCCTGATCATGCTATGCCCACCCGTTATGATTTAGACCAAGTTTCTCAAACCAAACCGGTTGCAATTGTACGAGCGTGTGGACACATTGCAGTAGTCAACTCGGTTTTATTAAGAATAGCGGGCGTCGGTCAGAATTACCAATTCGCCAGTAATGGACAAGTGGATTTAGATGAAAAGGGCGAGCCTTTAGGAATATTGCGGGAAGGAGCTATGCGATTAGCGACCTCTCATTATCCCCAAGAAACACGTGCCGACGTTTATCGATACATTAAAAACGCTTCCAAAGCAGCGAGTGCGTCAGGCTTGACCAGTGTACAATCCAATGATGTTGGTAACACCGGTAATGAAGGATGGGAAAAATCGTTAGGAGCGTATCAAGACTGGATTGCAGAGACTCCGGCAGGGTTACGCATTAATCACCAGTTGTTGTTTGGTAGCGTTGAAGGATTGCTTCAATTCCACCATTGGAAACAAAATGAGTATGGATTTCAAGATACCGATCGTATGAGTTTAGGCCCAGTGAAATTAATGTGTGACGGTTCACTTGGTGGCAGGACCGCTCATATGTTAACTCCTTATGCAGATGATGCATCTACGATAGGATTGGAAACTCTAACGCAAGAGCAAAAAAATGCAATCTTAAGTTTAGCCCATGTCTTAGGATATCAGATGAGTGGCCATGCTATTGGAGATGCTGCGATCCAAGGAATGCTCAACGCTTTTGAAAGTGCTTTGCGAGCTACTCCCAAACGCGATGCTCGGCCGCGGATCATTCACGCACAACTAACGACACCGGCACAATTATTACAAATTCAACGTTTGGGAGTCGTTATCGATGCCCAACCGGGATTTGTGGGAACGGATTTGCATATTGTCGAAAAGCGTATTGGTCAAGAGAGAATGAAATCATCCTACGCCTGGAAAACATTGAGTGATCTTGGGGTGATTTTGGCCGGTGGTTCCGATGCTCCCGTAGAGCCATTTAACCCCTTTATTGGGATTGGTTGTGCAGTGACCAGACAAGATGTTAATGGATATCCGGACGGAGGCTGGTTACCCGATCAGAAACTGACAGTAGAGCAAGCACTCAGGATGTACACTTATGGGTCCGCTTTTGCATGCTTCCAAGAACGGGAGAAGGGACGCCTCATGAAAGGCATGCTGGCAGACTTCATTGTAATAGATCGCGATATATTCTCGGTCGATGCAGGTGAGATCCAAGACACGAAGGTTTTACAAACATATATTGGGGGACATTTGATATAAAGCTGTGTTCGCTTTAGGTGAGAGAAGAGAGGAGAGACAGAATGGAACGAGTAAACTTAGAGAAAGCTTTTCAACTGATGCCTGAAAAAGCAGAGGCCATGGTCCTCAACGGGAATTTCCGCCCGTGGTTTATCGATGATCAGAGATTCGTTTATGCGAAAGAGTCCTACCTGACGGAGGGAAAAAAGACGGTCTACACGATTCACGACATCAAAACCGGTGAGGAAAAAGAAGCGTTTGATCATGAGGAACTGGCAAAATTATTAAGTAAAGAGAAAAACACCGAAGTATCTGCTAATCAATTACCCATTGTTTTTGAAACCTTGAATGGGGAAGGGCATTTGCTTTTTACGACACCGCCCGGTAATGTAGCAGTGATGCGGTATTGTTTCGATGGCAAACAATTGATCCCTCAAATGAAACCGATGCCCAATGGTTCGGTGATGTCTCCCGATAAAACCAAGGCGGTTTATGGAATCGAAGGCAATCTTTATTTGTTGGATTTGAAAACCGGTGTGGTCAAAGCCTTAACCAAAGACGGGGAAGCGGAAAATGGCTATGGGATTCTTTGCGCCAATGCCAGTGGTGTCATTGCTGCTAAGTTAAAAGGTAATGCTTTAGCCTTAGGTGCTTTTTGGAGTGAGGATAATCGATTTGTATTTACTTACAAGATGGATTTGAGAAAGGTTGAAACCTATACCCTGGTGCAAAGTGTGCCACAGGGGGATGAGGCCGTACGGCCGGTCGTTCACACCTATCATTATCCTTTGCCCGGAGATGCTCATCTACCAATGGTGGAATATTATGTAATTGACCTCCAAGAGGATCAGTGTCAATCCTTTGGTTTGGGAAACTTTGCTTTTTCTGGTACGACTCCCGGAAGTTTTGGAGATTCTATCGAAGGAAATTACACCCTTTTTCAAATCAAGAACCGCCAAAACACACGAAGTAAAGTCTACTTAATGAACCATGAGAATCAGACAACACGGCTTCTGTTCACTGAAACATCACCAACATTTATCTTTTTGGATCATTACAAAATGCAAAATGCGGGAGCGAATTCATCTGACTTTGTGAAACGCAAATATTATGTTTCAGAAAAGCTAGACAGTCTCTTCTGGCTCAGCGAGCGCAATGGCTGGTTTGATCTTTATCAATATGGGTTGCAGGACGGATCATGCAAGCAATTGACCGATGGCTATACCATCCGTCAAATCCTTCGTATTGATCCTGAGCAGAATTTGCTTTATTTTTCAGCCAGCAATCGCGGACTGGGAGAAACGCCGTATCAAAAATATCCCTATTGCCTAAACTTGACCACCGGAACCATTGAATGCTTGCGTTCTGAACCGGGAGATCATGAAACGCATTTCAGTCCTAATGGGGAATTCTATTTGGATGTTTGGACGACTTATAACAAAGAACCGGTCACAACATTATATGCAATCGCCGGTGAAGCAGTACGTGTTGTAGTTCAGTCCGATGCTTCTCGCCTCCGAGATGCGGGTTATGTTGAACCAACACCCTTCTGCGTAAAAGCAGCCGATGGCGTAACCGACATTCACGGAATGTTGTTCTTTCCACCGAATTTTGATGCCAAAAAATCGTATCCTGTGGTTGAATATTGCTACGGGGGCAATCAAAAAATGTTAGCTCCCCAAACCTTCATGGAATCGTTATCGCGCCATGCAGGGTACACACAAATACTGGCAAACCTTGGCTTTATTGCAATTATCATCGATGGAAGAGGGACTCCTTTGCGTGGGAAGGCATTTCATGATCATTGCTACAACAACATGGGTGCGTGTGCAGGGATCGATGATCATGAGGCTGCTTATCAGCAACTCAAGCACCTATATCCGGCCATGGATTTAGAACGGGTTGGTGTTTGGGGTCATAGTGGCGGAGGATTCGCAACCTATCAATTTATGGTCAAAAAACCTCATCTTTATAAAGTAGGCGTTTCTACAGCCGGAAATCACGCTCAGGAAATCTATAGTGCCAGCTGGTCCGAATTGTTTATGGAACCTTTTAATAAAGAACTTTGGAAAGCACAAAACGCAGAGTTTTTGGCAGAAAATTTACAAGGACATCTTTTACTGATTCATGGAGATTTGGACGACAATGTTCATCCGGCAAACACGATTCGTGTCGTTAATGCCTTGATCAATGCCGACAAAGACTTTGATTTATTGATTATTCCTAATCGGCATCACGATCTTCATGATCACCCGTATTATCGAAGGAAATTGATTGAATACTTTATTCGTCATCTCCAACCGTAGTTGACCGTACATAAAAAAGAGAGACTTCTGTTTGGAAGCCTCCCTTTTTTTACTCTCCACTATACCCTTCTAGGGTCAAGTTTCCGGTATAACTGCGATTGTTTCTAAGAATCTTGATTTTAACGATATCACCGACTTGATATTGGTCAATCAGTGCGTTGACTTGAGAAACAGAAGATATTGCTGTTCCATTAATTGCAGTGATATAGTCTCCCACCTTAAACCCGGTTCTGGCGGCATTGGAGCCTTCTTCAACAGAAGCAATATAGACACCTTGGCTGTAGCCATAGAAGTAGCTGTAAACGCCAGTCACGTCTTGTAGGGTCATTTTGAGGTCGATTCTACCTTCAACATAGCCATAGGTCATCAGATCTTCTAAAATGTCTTTGACATCATTGATTGGTATTGCAAAGCCTAAACCCTCGACATCACTTCCTGAAGATTTCGCTACTACTATGCCAATCAGTTCTCCGTAAGCGTTAAAGATTCCACCACCAGAGTTGCCTGGGTTGATTGCCGCATTGGTTTGTAAGAGATTCATGGTTTTGCCATCGAAGGCAATTTCACGATCAAGAGCGCTGATAATGCCATCGGTAACAGTTCCACCTAATTGACCTAAAGGATTACCTATGACTACAGCAATTTCGCCTACCACCATTTTTGAAGAATCCCCAAAAATCGCAGGGGACAAATCACTTGCTTCAATTTTTAACAGAGCAATATCGGTTTTGTGATCACTACCTATCAAAACCGCTGGGTAGCTTTCGCCGTTTCGCAAGCCTATGATAATCGTGTTTGCACCTTCAATGACATGTTGGTTGGTGATGATATACCCATCTGATGAAATAATAACACCACTGCCCGCACCGGTAGTCGTATATTGACCAATTCTCCAATCATTTAGAGTCCGTTCAGTTTGGATCTCAACAACCGAGTCGGCGGTTAAAGCACTGATTTGACTGATGCTTAAAGGCGTGGTCAACCCTTCATGTTCCAGAAAGCTTGTCGTTCCAATAATGCTACTTCGATTACTTTGGAGAGATTCCATTAAGGTCAAATTGGGTAACTTAAGATTATGTTGACGTTCGGAAAGGTAATAGCCGGAACCAAATCCAAAAGCTCCGGTCAGCAAAATAGAGAGACAAATTAGCAATGCCAATTGCTTCTTTAATTTCGGTGCAAGGCTGTCAGCCTGTATCTTGTTTTCCACCGGGGGTTCGATTTCGGATTGCATAATTTCAATTTCATCGAGATCCATTTTTACAGCCTCCTAATGCGTTTTAGTGAATTCTTAGGCCTATTATAAACCTCGAGGTCAAAAGAATCATCATCATTGTATGAAAATTTTGTGAAAATTCTTTAACAAAAGGTCCTAGATGAAGCTGATGTAGCCTTCTTTTATTGGTGTAAACAGGTCATTGAGAAGGGAGTCATAGACTACAGTCATTTCTTTGTTCATGATCAAAAGCCTGCGACCATTGGGTATTTCGGGTAAGTTTTTGAATTCGTCTTGAATCTGATAAACGCGGTTGATCTTTCCCTGATGGAAGGTTTGCCCCTGATATACTGGTAAACTTTCCACATCGCGGTATAAATAAGAAGCAACTTTACAATACTCGATACCATCTTTACTGTAAAAATGGGGAGAGATCATGTCGCGGCTTGGATTAGCCGGCGTATTCAAGAAGCCTTTTCCCACATCATCGGTCAATGCTAAAAAGGGTGCTTCAAAGACTCCGTAAACATCACCATCACTTCTTCCAGAGAAAGAAGCTAAAAGAATGCCTGTATGACCTGGTAAGGATTTTAAATAGAAGCCAGTCATGATTTCTCGAATGACTAAGTCATAAGCATTGGTGTCCGTCACGATGTATTTTTTCTCAAGTCTCGCTTTCCAAACTTCGTTGAAGGCCGCGTAATTTTTGGCTTTTTGTGCCTGTGGGATCCTGCGTCCTTTTAAGTTAGAGATGAGATATATTTGTTGTTCGTGTTCCGTAAAATAGAAGCTTTGATCTTCAGAGGCTTTCCATTCACTACCGTTATACTTCAGATTTTTATGTACGGCATAGCTTTCTCCTCGGGTAGTTTCGCGATTGATTTGGCAGGTCGTTCCATAGAAATGAACATGAAGCACACCACTTGGCATTAAATAACGGCCACTGAATCGATCGATGATTTCTTGGGGAATAACGATTTGTTTGGTATACAGTTTGACTCCCCGCTCCAACATGGCGGTTGCAAACAAGCGCAAGATGGTTTCGTTGACATCTAATTTACAGTCATGGGTTTCAGAAATGGCTAAAACGGCTTCGTATTTTGGTATGACCAAGAATTGCGTCGTGAATTGAAAACTGTTTCCACCTTTCTGTAAAACGCCATCACCTAAATCATATTCGGGATCCTTGAAAGCAACATTATCCCAACCTAAGCCATAAGATGGAGTTCGGTCATCTTCGGTCAAAAAGGTTCTGCCATGAGGTTTAGCCATTTCTTGGAGGGATTGTGCCTCGAAATAAGGTTGCGGCTTGAGAACTAATTGTCCGAGTTTGCATAAGTCAACCATCGACGTGGTAAAGCCCGCAGCACCCTGGATCAATAATAGCTCAGCAGGTTTTTCTTTTTCACGAACAACATTGATTTCTCCGTTTAACTGGTCAGAAAGGCGCGTTGTATGCATATCCAAAGGATCCATGATGTACTGAGAACAGAATGCGGAAAAACTCATCTGGCTGATTTCAGCTACAACCATTTCGGCAACAGTGAAGCCGTCGTTACAATAAACCGCATATTCACCGGGGTTCGCCTTTAAGTATTGTACCGAAAAATAGTCATAGACATCGGCATAATAATCGCTACCTGCAGTGTCGGTGACAGAGAAGCCCTTCCATTGGGTTCCCGGTAAACCACTGGTGTGACTTAGACAATGGCGCAAGGTGATCAGTCGATATCGTGGGTCTGGCATCTCCAAACGTGGTAGATACTCAACAACAGGTGTGTCGAGAGTCACTTTTCCCAGTTCGACTAGTTTCATCACTGCCAGCGAGCAGAAGATTTTTGAAACCGAAGCTACGTTGAATGTATCAGTTAATTGTAGAGGTTTCTTTTCCTTTCCGCCACTGCTACCGGCGGTTCCGGCAGCGATGAGTTCGCCTTTGACCATAATAGCATAAGAGACACCGGTATAGAGTTTTGGCAAGTTGAACTTTAAAATCCGAGTGAGTTTTTCGCTTAGGGGGTTCATGGAATCACTCCTTTTCTTTGCTTGGAAATCCATAGGATTCCCATAATTGTTGGATTTGCTTCTGGGTTTCTTCAATGCTTCCACCATTATCGACGATATGATTGCTTTTCAAGCACTTTTGTTCCATGGGCATTTGTGCGTTGATCCGCTTCAAAGCTTGTTCATTTGTCAATAAATCACGCGCGATTAACCTCTTGAATTGGGTATCTTGGTCGACATAGACCAGCCAGATTTGATCACAAAGGGACTCCAACCCAGCCTCGAACAAGAGGGGGATATCCAAAAAAAGAGGACTGGTAGTAGGATGTGCTTTATAAGCATCGATCTTTCTTTGCATTTCTTCTAAGATGAGCGGGTGTAAAATTGAATTCAACTTTTGACGAGCAGATGCATCAGTAAAAATCAGTTCGCCGAGTTTTCTGCGATCCAATACGCCCGGAGCAGAAGCGAATTCTTGTCCGAAAGTATGTAATACAGATGCAACTGCGGGTCCGTCGTTGGCAGTAAGAGAGCGAGAGATTTCGTCGGAATCAATAATTGTAGCTCCCAAATCTCTAAGGAAAGAAACGACAGTGGATTTACCACTGGCGATGCCACCGGTGATTCCGATGATTTTTGGTTGATCTGCTTCTTCAATCGTTTGACAAGAAGGACAAAAATGGCTGGATCTTCCTGCGATTTTCATGCGCTCGATTGGCGTTCCGCAATGGACACAGGGTTTTCCGGTTTGCTGGTACACAGACCACTGATCCTGATAAGAACCCTTTTCACGATTAGCATCGAGATAGTCCCTCAAACTGCTGCCGCGGGATTCCACTGCCTCGTATATTACGGTGCGTATGCTTTGATGTAATGCGCTCCATTCATGCTCTAGTAAGGTGGTAGCTGGACGAAGCGGGTGGATTCGAGCCCGGAAGAGCGCTTCATCGGCATAAATGTTGCCCAAACCCGCAATCAAGTTCTGCTGTAAAAGCAGGCTTTTAATGGGTGCTTTTCGTTTGCCTAAGGTTTTTAAATATTCTATAGTGAAACTCGAGTCAAAAGGTTCCGGACCTAAGGAACAGTAACCGGTATCCGAAATTTCGGAGTCATAATAACAGACTCTTCCAAAGCGACGCACATCGGCATAATGAAAAGCACTTCCATTGGCAAAGTTGATGATCAAATGAGTATGAGCGATCTGGGGAAGAGATCGTTCTTCGGGATGACGATAAAAGAATTGACCGGTCATCCGAAGATGGATTACCAAAGAACCTCTGGGAGATAAGATCAATACCAAGTATTTCCCGCGCCGTTTCGCCTCTGTTATTTGCTTTCCAATCAAGTGTTTTTCAAAATCAACTCCAACTGAGGGTTTGATCACACTTGGGTGGAGGATTTCGACTGTTTGGATTAGGGGAGAAGGTAAATAGGGGAGCAAGCTTCGCCGTAATGTTTCAACTTCGGGTAACTCGGGCATATCAATAGCCTCCTTAACAAGGGTAATTCATATTTTGCCGAATCGTCACGAAAATCCTTTTACTTTAACAAATAAAGGAATTTTGAAGTAGGCCTCGAAGAAATAATACTATGTTTCTATAGCAGGAACAAGAGCTCGAGAGATTCGGGAGGGATTATCTTGTTTAACTTTTCGAAAACAAAGAAAGTTATGGTTTCTTACAAGGATAATTGTCAAGCTTGTCATTTGTTTTCCTTGGAGAAGAGAATTTGCATGGGGCCTCATGGAGACAAAAAAGAAGAGGAATTGACCCTGTGCAAAGAATACAAGTTGGATTTAGAGACGTTTGCTTCTCTGATTCCCAGAAATTTAAAGATCACTCGCTGGGCAAGGGTAAAAGGGGGATATATGTTCTGGGGCCTTCCCAAGGACAATATTTCTGAAGACAAGGAGAAGAAAATTGAATAAGTTTTATATAGGCTGCCATTTATCGATCGCCAAAGGATTTGAAGAGGCTGCAAATAATGCAGTATCGATTGGGGCAAATACCTTTCAGTTCTTTACGCGTAATCCTCGAGGTGGGGCAGCCAAAGCCCTTGATCAACATGATTTATTAGCGTACCATGCTATAGCGCAAGAGCATCAATTTGGACCGATTTTGGCCCATGCGCCTTATACTATGAACTTGTCATCCGATAAGGAAGAGGTTCGGACGTTTGCTTTGAGTATCCTGCAAGATGATTATGAAAGAGTCAAACAAATAGAGAATGCCAGATATCTTTTCCACCCGGGAAGTCATGTTGGTTTAGGCGTGGAAAGAGGAACGGAATTTATTATCAAGGCGTTGAACACCGTTTTGACAGGACCGGAAGGTCCTTGGGTCTTGCTGGAGGGGATGACTGGAAAAGGTTCTGAGATTGGCTCGACTTTTGAAGAGCTAAAACATATCATCCAAGGGGTCCGTCATTCTGAGCGATTAGGGATCTGCATTGATACTTGTCATCTACATGCAGCCGGATATGACATCGTGACCCGACTGGGGGAGGTCTTCGATCAAATGGACCGTGTTGTTGGTCTTAATAAAATCAAAGGCGTTCATGTCAATGATAACATGAATCCATTTGAGAGTCATAAAGACAGGCATACGGTTTTAGGCGAGGGGAGTATTGGTTTAGAAGCGATCGTCCGCTTTATTCAGCATCCAGCTCTATCGGGTTTACCTTTCAATTTGGAGACACCCAATGAGTTGGAGGGTTATCAAAAGGAAATTCAATTACTGAGATCAAAATTAACAATAAATCCATAGAAAAAGACAGGTCGTTGATTTAAAACAATGACCTGTCTTTTATTTAAGTGCGTAGGGTTGCTTGGATCCGTATGGGTTTCATGAATAATTCAAGGGCGGCTTCAATGGAAGTAACTGCAATATCGCATGAAGATAACAACCCAGTCCAACACCCCTCACAACCAATGACCGCGACTGATATATCTGCAATCTCGCACATGGGTGCATCATTGAATCCATTACCAATGCAAGCGACTCCGCCAACGATGTTTTGAACAATTTTAAATTTGAAAGCTGCAGCTTGCGCCTCCGGAAAGGTTTCAACAGGAATGCCAAGGTCTGCACATTGAGCTTTGGCCGTTCCATGAGTATCGGCGGTAGCCACAATGATATTGACGGAGTCCTTCAAAGACCGTAGCTTTTCCTTGACCGAATCGGAGAGGACACCGTCGCAAGCCAAAGTGCCATTGAAGTCGAGCACCAGGGTTTGAACACTTATGGGAGGTTTTCCGGGTATGGTGATATGGATCATTGCTTTATCCCATCGGCTACCCCGCATCTTCTTGGATCAACTGTAGTTCCTAAGATGCCAAGCTCGTTGCGGAAGCAGGTTTGGAAAGAACCGGTGTGTGAATCCCACGGCTCCGTAACCAACAGGTCAGAACCCAGTTTGCGTAAATCTGCAATAACCTCCGGTGGAATTCGGTCTTCGATAAGGATCGTCGTGTCTCCCATAAATCCATACATTCTTGGCATATAGCCGGCAGTAAACGGGTCCATTTTATAGAATAAAAGATTTGTAAGCATTTGTGCTTGTGAGAAAGAGGGATTGCCCGGACTACCGGTCATAAGAACAGGCTTTTGATCTTTCATAATGATGGTGTGACCCATAATCAAACGAGTTCGAGCACCCGGGACCAATTTAACTTGCATCCCTTCAAAGCCATTGGTTCCGGCTGAACTTCCTCCCATGGGTACACCCCCCACGACGACTCCCGGTATGCCGCTACCTTGAATGGTGTTCATGATTTGAAGCCAGTTACCGTGCTGATCAACAATACTGATTTCACAACTGCCACAAGAAGCCTTCGGCCGTTCATCTGAGGAGAAGGCCGCACTCGGCATACTTCCTCTGGGAGAAGGTTTTACCGATAACTTCATGTGTTCTGTTAAATCGACTTTTGGTTTGTTGCTTTCGATCAATCTTGCTAAGTAAGCGTGGTAATTTTTATCGCGGAACAAATCGTAGTCAGCATTTGCGATCACGGTATCCTGCATATAGCCGGTATGGAAATTTCCCAAGCGCAAGGCATGTGCCATGTAATAAAGATGCTCAGCGGAATACGGTTCGTATTGATCAATGTTCAAGTGTTCCAAAATTCCTAAAATCAAAGCTTGCTGTTGCCCTTGCTGCTGAGGCAAAGCTAAACAGCACAGTTCATATTCCTTAACTTGGAAACGATAAGGCTCGACCCAACGCGGGGGAGTTTCTTTCATGTGATCTAGGGTAATCTTCCAACCCATCTCATTGGCTTTCTTTACATAAGCTTCTGCCCAGGCACCGGAAATCATATAATCAGGACCTTCGCTGGCAATTCCTCTCAGAGTATCACCTAAACCGGGTTTTGGGAAGCGTTCACCAATTTGGACTAAGCGGCCATTGGGCTTAAAATAAGCTCTGGTTTCGGGGTAATACGTAAACAGAGCATGCATATCCATCGTGGCTTCTCGTTCATACTCGGAAACATGATTTCCATTATCCGCCCACCAAATCGCCTCATCTGTGAGTTCCGGCCATGACAAAGTGCCAAAACGCTCGTGCAACGCTTTGATTCCGGGAGCAAAACCCGGGATCGAGGAAGCCATTGGTGTAGAAGCCCAACCTGCGGAAGCAGATCTCGGAGGCATGGGTCTATGGAGCGGAAGTCCAGAAGGATATGTAGAAGTACTGTCGAGCTGATATACCGCTTGTGTTTTGGCATCGTAATAGAGCGCAGTGACTGTACCGGCGTGATTGGTCATATACGGCTCTAAAACCCCTTGTAAAAGACACCCTGCAATTCCTGCATCAATGGCGTTACCACCCTTCTCGAGGATGTTTAAGAGAGTATAGGTAACAACGGCATTATCGGAACTAACAGCTGCTTCCAAACCTTCTACTGTTTTTTTGGATGAGGAACCTGGGAGCCAACATCGCTCTGATAAATTGATTTCTCGCGGATCCATAAAGAGCACCTCCAAAAATGAATTAATGACCATTTCGACTTCTTTGTGAAAAACCCTTTCTGTTGCATGAAGGAGTTGTTTCGTGGTATAATTATGAGTATAGAAACGGATCGTGAGGGAGGTTTTTTATATGAGCTTTGAAGCAAATATTCAGTATCCTAAAGATACAGAAGCGCGGTATCAACTTTTGGTCGATCAATGCAGAGCCATGATCGATGGAGAAAGAAATCAAATCGCTAATTTAGCAAATGTGGCAGCCCTTTTATTCCATGGATTGGAGGATTTGAATTGGACGGGGTTTTACCTTGTTGATAATCAAGAATTAGTGTTGGGACCCTTTCAAGGAAAACCTGCTTGTATAAGAATCCCTATGGGACGAGGCGTTTGCGGAACTGCTGCAGCAAGCAAAGAAACCCAACGTATCAAGAACGTTCATGATTTTCCGGGGCATATTGCATGCGATAGTGCCTCCAATTCGGAGATCGTGATTCCAATTATGTTTCAAAATCGCGTAGTAGGCGTTTTAGATATTGACAGCCCTCTAGTGGACCGTTTTCATGAAATAGATCAGCAGTACTTAGAAGAAATCGTTCTTCTCTTAGAACAGGGTTGTGATTGGTCACAGATCGATTAGTTTTCGGAAATGAGGGATTTTATGAGGTTTGAAGTTAGCAATGTTTTAGCTTTTTTGTTTTTGTCAGCTGCCATTGTTCTCATCGTGCGAAGCCGTCATAAAGAACACGGGGCAGAAAAAAAGTGGGCCTATTTTTTTCTAATGGCAGGAGCCTTTTTGTTTATGATGAGTTTGGCTAGTTTGCTACTTCCTTAAAAGAATAGGCAGAATCGATGAATCGCAAGAATCATCGATTTTTTTTTGCAGGTAGTTTCGAAGGAAGTATCGAAGAAATACACATTAACAAACGGGGTGAAGATATGGAGATCATAGTTTGTCTTAAGCAGGTTCCCGATACAACAATCGTTGAAGTCGATGAGAAAACAGGTGTTTTGAAAAGAGAAGGTACGCGTACCAAAATGAATCCCTTTGATTTATATGCTTTGGAGTGGGGACTTCGGCTCAAGGAGCAAATAGGGGGACGCGTTCGCGTTTTGACCATGGGCCCGTTACAAGCTGTAGCGGTTTTAAAAGAAGCCATGTCTATGGGAGCGGATGAAGGCTTCCTCTTGACTGATCGTGCTTTTGCAGGAGCAGATGTTTTGGCAACCTCGTATACATTAGCCCAAGGCATCAAAAAAATGGGTGCTTATCATATGATCCTTTGTGGAAAACAAACAGTCGATGGTGATACTGCTCAAGTAGGTCCTGCAGTAGCAGAATGGTTGAAGATTCCTCATATGAGTCAGGTTCGAGATATTATACCATTCAACCATCATTTCCGAGTGACGGCTGATTATGGAGAGTTTGTTCAGATTTGTGACATTCAGATGCCTTGTTTGCTCACCATTGACAAGGATTCTTGTGTTCCGAGATTACCTTCCTATTTGCTCCGAAAAGCTTCTCAAGAGCGCGAGATCACGCAATGGAATCGTTCCCATTTATTACCGGAAGGCAACGAAGATGTATTTTTTGGACTAGATGGTTCGGCAACACAAGTAGAGAGAATTTTTCCTCCGCCAAAGAAGGAAGAACTTATAATATTCAGAGGCACCTCTGCGGAGATCAGTCTCGAATTCGTCCGGCAATTACAAAGACTTAAGCTGCTAAAAAATGATGAAGGGTACACCTATGAGTAGAATTGTAGTTAAGAAAATCAAAGTTGATTGTCCGCAGTTTTATCTTGATTCCTGTCCCTTTCAAGGGATCACAGCCGATGCCGAAGGATTTCTCAGCATTAACGACCGATGCAGGCTATGCAAAATGTGCCTAAAGTTCGGTCCGGAACTCTTTTCGTTTGAAGAGGAGGGTCATGCGAGCGCATTCAATCAAATTCAAACAAAGGATATAGCGGTTTTTCTGGAGTGGCAGCACGAGAAGATCCACCCAGTAAGTTGGGAATTGGTTTGTAAAGCTCGGGAAATGGGGGAACCTTTTCAACAAAAAGTTATTGGGATCTTGGTTGGCGCTTCTTTGGAGAAACATATGGATGAGCTTTCTGAATTTCCTTTAGATGAGGTTGTGATTTATGATGCACCGGCTTTGCAGGATTTTCGAATTGAACCATATTCAGCTGCTGTCACTGATTTCATTCGGGTTTATAACCCAAACGTACTCCTGATTGGAGCAACCCCATTGGGCCGATCTTTAGCTCCACGTGTTGCGATTTCCTGTAAAACAGGGTTGACTGCCGATTGTACCGGGTTGGAGTTGTTGAGTAATGGAGCTTTAATCCAAACCCGCCCTGCTTTTGGTGGAAATATTATGGCACAAATCAAAACTCCACTGGGAAGACCTCAAATGGCTACGGTTCGACCGCATGTTATGAACATGAAGAGAGTTGCTCACTGTAGCTCACCGAGAATCATTCGCCTGCCACTTCGGGAAGCCTTACAATACTCTGGAATCAACGTGCTTGAATCGAAAATGAAACCACCGGCACAAGATATCAGTGAAGCTGAAATCGTCATCGCGGTTGGGCGAGGAGTGAAGAGACCGGAAGATCTAGCTATGATTCAAGATCTTGCTCAAAGCTTATCTGCTATAGTTGCATTCAGTCGGCCTTTGATCGAAGCAGGTTGGGCTGAAAGTCGATTTCAAATCGGATTGTCCGGGCGCAGTATACAACCAAAGCTACTGATCACGATCGGTGTTTCCGGCGCGGTTCAGTTTTCGGCTGGAATTCAAGGAGCAGAGTATATCCTTGCTATCAATTCGGATCCGGAAGCTCCGATTTTCAATGTAGCAGATCTAGGTTTTGTAGGAGATTGTTACGAAATCATTCCTCAGGTCAGTGACCTATTAAAATCAATCAGTAAGGAGAGATGAGGATGAGGTCTTTTACAAAATTGAATAAAGAACATCATCAAGCCATTTTAGGTTTTGTTGATGCCACAAGAGTTCGTATAGGACCCGATATCCCGGAGGAGTTTGGCCACGATGAACTATCTACAAAAATCTCTCTACCCGAGATGATCGTACAACCGATTACGACGCAGGAAGTATCTCAAATCATGCAATATGCGAACCAACACCGAATCCCAGTCACTGTCCGAGGGCAAGGAACCGGGCTGGTAGGAGGTTGTGTTCCTCTCTATGGTGGTATTTTGTTGGACATGCAAAAGATGAATCGAATCGTAGAGCTCGACCGGGAAAACATGACACTCACCGTTGAACCGGGAGTGCTCCTTATGGAAGTAACCCAATTTGTTGAAGCCCAAGGTCTGTTTTATCCTCCCGACCCGGGCGAAAAAACAGCGAGTATCGGTGGGAACATCTCTACCAATGCCGGAGGTATGCGAGCGGTCAAATATGGGGTAACAAGAGATTATGTGCGGGGACTGCAGGTAGTCACTGCAACCGGTCAAATCCTGGAACTAGGAGGAAAAGTTGTTAAAAATTCCTCTGGATACGCTTTAAAAGACCTGATCATTGGTTCGGAAGGCACCTTAGCAGTCATCACTCGTGCTGTGCTAAGACTCCTTCCTAAACCTCAAGAATCGGTTAGTTTATTAGTGCCTTTCATCTCATTACAGACTGCAATAGAGGCCGTACCGCAAATCTTGAATTCCGGTTTACAACCGGTAGCAGTTGAGTTTTTGGAGAGAGAAACACTAAAAGATACCGAGAAGTATCTTGGCAAAAGCTTTCCCGATTCAAAAGCACCCGCTTACTTGTTAATCAGCTTTGACGGCAATGACCGTGATATCATGGAAAGGACTTTTTCTGAAGCTGCAGAAGTCTGTTTATCGGCCGGAGCAATTGATGTATTCTTAGCGGATACCCAGGAGAGAAAAGAGGGATTGTGGACGGCTCGAGGTGCCTTTTTAGAAGCAATCAAGGCTTCAGCAGACGAGATTGATGAATGTGATGTGGTTGTACCTAGAAATCAGGTGGCTGCATTTATGAGTTTTGCTCATTCCTTGGAATCGGTTTACCATTTGCCTATTCGAGGTTTTGGTCATGCCGGAGACGGGAATCTGCATATTTATGTTTTAAGAAACCAACTTTCTGACGATGCTTGGATTTTAGGTAAGAATCAAGTTATGAAGGATCTATATGACAAAGCGCAAGTATTGCTTGGCCAGGTTTCCGGTGAACACGGAATTGGATATGATAAAATTGGCTACCTTGCTCAAATAGCAGGAAACGAAAGTATTCGCTTGATGCAGGGGATCCGCAACGTTTTTGATCCGCAAGGAATTCTAAATCCGGGCAAATTATTCAAAGAGATATAAACAGGGTAAGGAGGTAACTAGCATGAGTAAGGGCGGAATTATGATGATGGCGGCAGCTGCTATCTTATTGATTTATGGCGGTTATAATTTGTTTAGCGGGGGTGATTCTGTTATTGCAGGAGCCTATTTAGTGGTGGGTAGCTTGTTTGCCGTCATGCTTTTTTTGCCGAGAAGGAAGAAATGAAAACGGCGGGGAATTAGATAGAGTCCAAATATTACCACAAGATGATCGGGGGGAGAACCTTGCTGTTTCGTAATATATCATTCCTGGAAAAGAACGGAACGATAATTCCAAATCAAAATATTCTTGTAGAAGGTAAAATCGTTCGATCTGTCGGCAGTGAAATACCCGAAGGATATCAAGGTGCCATTTATGAAGGGCAAGGAAAGCTGCTCATGCCTGGGTTTGTCAATAGTCATAGTCACACTCCAATGACATTGATGAGAGGGTATGGAGAGAATATGGTCCTGAACAAATGGTTGAACGACTGTATCTTTCCTTTCGAAGCGCGACTACAACCCGACGATGTGTATTATGCTACCTTGCTTGGTATTGCTGAAATGGTTCGTTTTGGAATCGTTTCAACCACCGATATGTATTATTTTATTCCCAAAATGGCAGCCGCTTTTATTTCGGCAGGGATGAAAGCGAATTTATCCCACACCATTGTTGGCACTTTTGGGGGGGACTTTAGCCGCTGCCCGGCGTGCGCTGAAAGTCGAAAAGCTTTTCTCAATTATCACGGTGCCGGAGATGGCCTGATCAAAATCGATGTCGGTATTCACGCGGAATACACAACAGAAGAAAAGGCCGTATGGGGAGCTGCGAATTTGGCAAAAGACCTGAAAACGGGGATCCATGTTCATCTTTCTGAAACCAAAGAAGAAGTTGAAGGATGTAAAACCCGCAGAAAAGGACTGACCCCAACCCAATATTTTGATCGCTTAGGTGTTTTTGATGTTCCAACAGTTGCAGCGCATGGTATTTGGCTAGAAGATGAGGATATCAGAATCTTAAGTGATAAGAAAGTATCGGTTGTGACGTGCCCTAAAAGTAATCTTAAATTAGCCAGCGGCCTTTTTGATTATGCTAAATTGAAGAAAGCAGGCATCAATATCGCAATCGGCACAGACAGTGTTGCGAGCAACAATAACTTGAACATGTTGGAGGAAATGAAATTTTTCTCTTTGTTGCAAAAATACCGTTCTGGTGATCCTACACAAGTCAAACCATGGGAAGTTCTTCAATCGGCAGTCGGCAACGGCTACCTTGCTCAACGAAGAGCAGATTGTGGGGTCATTGCACCGGGATACCGAGCGGACTTGATCGTTCTTGACATGTCGAATCCCTATTGGCAACCAACTCACAATGTTTTGAATAACCTGCTCTATTCTGCTGCAGGTACAGATGTTGTCTTAACCATGATCGATGGAGAGGTTGTTTATCGTGACGGCGAGTATCTCACGATTGACATAGAGCAAGTCAACTACGAAGTGAAGGCTTCTAAACAAAGAATTCTGGCGGAGTTAAAACAATAAATTGAAATGAGGAGGGATGATTATGAAAGAGAAAATTCTTGATTTGGTGAGGTTTCTCAAAGATCAACAGGTTCAATACGGAGATGTTCGCGTCAATGAAATAACCCAGGAATCGATTGTTACAGAAAATATGAAGGTTCAAACATTGAGCACTTCAACAACGTATGGGTATGGTATCCGCGTTTTTCTCGATGGTTCCATGGGATTTGCAGCATCTCAGGATTTTTCAAAAATGGAGCAAACGGCGATGCAAGCTATTGCGATAGCCAAAGCCAGTCGGTTAGTTCAAAAGGCGCCGATCGATCTTGGGGAAAAACCGGTTGCGGTGACTCATTATCAGACACCTGTAAAAGAGGATCCATTTAGCATCTCCAAGAAAGAGAAAATCGATTTGTTATTCTCTGCAGAACAAGCTATGCGGGAAGCGGCTCCACAAATCTTCAGAACCCATGGCGCGTTAGGATTCCGTAAAGAACATAAGATTTTCGCTGATACCGACGGTTCGTACATTACACAAACGCTGACAGAATCCGGTGGAGGCATCGATGCGGTTGCGGTAATGAAAGGTGAAATGCAAACACGAAGCTATCCGAATTCAGCACGTGGAAATTATGCGACTGCCGGTTTTGAGTTCATTCGAAGCTTAAACTTGCTCGGCCACGCCCCCCGAGTCGCTCAAGAAGCGGTTGCCTTGTTGACCGCCGAGGAATGTCCTTCCGGATATTTTGACTTGGTCATCGACCCTACACAACTTACCCTACAAATTCATGAATCGGTTGGGCACCCGGTTGAGTTAGACCGAATCTTGGGACATGAAGCTGGTTACGCTGGGACCTCCTTCGTACAACCGGAAATGTTGGGGAATTTTCGATATGGGTCTCCTCAAGTGACCATTGTTGCCGATGCAACCTGTCCTCAAGGACTAGGGACTTTTGGATATGATGACGACGGAATACCAGCCCAACGAATCCCGATTATTACCAAGGGGATTATTGAGAACGTTTTGACATCTCGCGATACCGCTTCGGTTGTGAATCTGTTACCCAATGGTACCGCTCGTGCCGATGGCTGGGGAAGAATGCCGATTGTTCGAATGACCAATATCAGTCTCATGCCCGGCGATTTCGAACTGGAAGATTTGATTGCTGGCGTAGAGTATGGTTTTTATTTAGATGTCAATAAGAGCTGGTCCATTGATGATCGCAGGGTCAATTTCCAGTTTGCAACTGAGATTGCCTATGAAATCAAAGATGGCAAAAGAACCGGCAAGATTTTCAAGAATCCGATTTATACAGGCATCACACCCGAGTTTTGGAATAGTTGCGATGGAGTGGCGAATGAAAAATACTGGCAACTCTATGGCACCCCCAACTGTGGTAAAGGAGAACCCGGTCAAGTAGCGCATGTAGGGCACGGATCCGCTCCGGCTCGCTTTAGAAACGTGAAAGTAGGTGTCGCTGATGTTCAATAAAGAAACGATGTATCAAATGATTCAGTGGGCTATTGATGCAGCTTCACCCATGCCGGCACATGTTGTCGTCACGGGTTCTGCAGAAGGCTTGACTCGGTTTGCCAATTCGGAAATTCATCAGAACGTGTTTGAAGATAAAACAAACCTGCAAGTCATCTTGTTTGGCTCCAAGAAAAAAAGCTCCGTAACGACGAATAAAATCACCAAAGAGGGGATTGAAGCGGCCGTACAAGAAGCCAAAGAGAATTTAGGTTTTCTGCCGGTAGGTGAAGAATTGCCCGGGCTGGTATCAGAACCTGGGCGTATTGAACTAGATCGGTTTGACCAAAGTTTAGCAGATGAATTTCCGGCTGAAGCCAGAGCCGTTCGATTAGCAGAACAGCTGCAGCATGTTGAGCTTCCTTACAAAGCCTATGGCCAGTTATCATACTCAGAGGATTCCGTAGCAATTGGAAATTCAACCGGCATACGTCGCTATTTCCGTGGAAATAACGCCAATTGTTCGGTGTTGATATCCCATGAAAACGGAGCCGCAGGGTACGCCGCCGGAGTGGGAAACACTCGAGGCGAGCTTCCCTTAGAAGATCTATTTGAGACAGCATATCAGAAGGCTAAAGCGAATCAAAATCCGATCACTCTACCCATAGGGGCATATACTGTGATTCTTGAGCCGCAAGCGGTTTTCAATTTGATGATGTACACAACGCTATTGGGATTCTCAGCCAAGAGCATACAGCAAAAAATGAGTTTCTTAACGGACCGTATGGGTGAAAAAATCTTTGACGAGAAGATCACCATTCGAGACGATTGGGAGAATGCGAATTCTTTAGGATTGCCTTTCGATATGGAGGGGACACCCAGAAGTAAATTGACCCTGATCGAGAAGGGTGTAGCAAAGGAAGTTGCATACGATACAGAGACTGCAGCTAAAGAAAACAAAAAAAGCACAGGGCACTCTGTAGGTATGGGCTTTTTTGCAGGAGCGATACCGATCAATCTCATTATGGAGCCCGGCAATAAATCACTCAAAGAAATTATTGCTGAAACCGAAGAAGGCTTGTTAGTAACGCGATTCCACTATATGAATCCTGTGAACCCCAGACAAGCATTGCTGACTGGACTTACGAGAGATGGCTTCTTCAAAATCGAAAAAGGGCAGGTCGTTGGTGCGGTTGCGAACATGCGGATGACCGAAAGTATGCTGAAAGCGTTTAATCAAGTAGAGGAAATCAGTCAAGATTGTCAGCGGATTTCCGCGTTTTTGGGGAACGTCCATGTTCCTGCCATGAAAATCAGAGACTTCCATTTTACCGGACAAACCGGTATGAAGGAACCGGGAAAGAGTTAAGTAAAGGGAGGTAATGCTTATGTCGGAGAGTTTAGAGCATATAAATCAAGAGAAAAACACATCACCTGCATCTAGTAATTTCATTCGGGAAATCATGTTGGAAGACCTCAAAAACAACAAGAATGATGGCAAGATCCAAACTCGTTTTCCACCGGAACCCAATGGATATTTACACATAGGGCATCTTATGGCGCTCGTTGCCGATTTTGGCTTAGCGGAAGAAATGGGCGGAAAATGTAATCTGCGCTTCGATGACACCAATCCGGATGCTGAAGAACAAGAGTACGTAGACAATATTATCGATGACATCCACTGGATGGGCTACGATTATGAAGACCGATTGTTTTATGCATCGGACTACTTTGAGAAATTATATCAATTTGCAGAACAATTGATTATCGATGGTAAAGCGTATGTGGATGATCTCTCTGCGGAGGATATGAGGGAGTACCGCGGTACATTGACCGAACCGGGTAAAGAATCTCCGTTCAGAACGCGAAGTGTTGAGGAAAATCTCGATCTGTTCAGACGAATGAAAGCCGGAGAATTTCCGGAAGGAAGTCGAACCCTACGGGCTAAGATCAACATGAAATCCGGGAACATGAACATGAGAGATCCCGTAATCTACCGTATCAAAACCGCTCCTCATCATCGTTCGGGAACCACTTGGAATATCTACCCAATGTACGATTATCAGCATCCTTTGTCCGATGCCATTGAGGGTGTTACCCATTCGATGTGTTCGTTGGAGTATGTGGACCATAATGAATTATATCGCTGGTTTATTGATAATGTGAAATGGCAAACAAGTCCACATAATCCGGTTCCGTATCAATATGAGTGGTCGCGCCTCAATATCACGGGTACCATTATGAGCAAGCGGAAATTGAGAAAGTTGGTTGAGGGAGGATATGTCCAAGGCTGGGATGATCCCAGAATGCCGACGATTTGTGGATTACGAAGAAGAGGCTACACCCCCGCTTCTCTCAAAGATTTTATCAACCGGACTGGCATATCACGTTCGCCAAAAACCGTAGATGCTGCGTTATTGGAGCATTGTATCCGAGAAGAATTAAATGCTACAGCTCACAGAGTCATGGCTGTCCTAAACCCCCTTAAACTGATCATTACCAATTATCCCGAAGATTCCGTAGAATTTTTAGAGATTGAGAATAATCCGGAAGATCCAAATGCAGGAACACGTCAAGTTCCGTTTGCCCGAGAAATCTATATTGAGCAAGAGGATTTTATGGAAGACCCGCCCAAGAAATTTCATCGTTTGCGTCCGGGTGGTGAGATTCGTCTCAAAGGAGCCTATATTATTCAGTGTCATGATGTAATTAAAAATGACCAAGGTGAAATCATTGAACTGCATTGTTCCTATGACCCCGAAACAAAAAGCGGTGGTCCGCAATCGGGTAGAAAAGTCAAAGGAACTTCTCATTGGGTGAGTGCTAAACATGCTACAGCGGTTACAGTGCGCCTATATGACACATTATTCACCAAAGACAACCCGGAGGAAACCGAAGAAGGTCAGGAGTTCACAGACTTTGTCAACCCCGATTCACTACAAGTCATTACCAATTGTATGGTGGAACCCCGGGTTGCAGAAGCGAAATCGGGAGAGCGTTTTCAATTCTTACGCCAAGGCTATTTCTATGTTGATCATGTCGATTTTGCTGCAGGAAACTTGGTTTTTAACCGCACAGTTGGCCTGAAGGATGCGTGGGCACGTCAACGGTCTTAGAGGTTTTTCAGGGGATGTGGAAAAAAATAACCCTTGTCTTTTTTCAGGGGATGATGTAGAATGATTTTGAACTAATTCGAAGGAGGGTATTCTTTATGCGTAAAAAACTCTTAGCTGCATTGTTGGCAATGGTTATGATCCTAATGGCCGGCTGTGCGCCAGCCCCTGCTCCAACACCAGTACCTGAAGTGAAACCGGTCAATTTGACCATTTGGCATTACTTCAGTGGTGCTCAACAAGAAGCCTTAGACGCAATCGTGGCTGATTTTAACGCAACGGTAGGTGCTGAAAAGAAAATTACGGTAACTGCTGAAAATCAAGGTGCTACTGCTGATTTAGAAAAGAAAATCCAAACCGCTTCCGATGCTGGGTTAGCACAACTACCGGATATTATTCATGGTTATCCGGATATTACAGCAACCTTACATGCGAAAGGCTTTATTGCCGATATGGGAAGCTACCTCAGTGAAGAAGATCTGGCCGACTATTATGAAGGATTCATCAAAGAAGGCTCCCAATTTGAAGGCGGAGAATTCCGTTTAATGCCTATTGCTAAGTCTACCGAACTTTTATTTGTCAATAAAACATTATTTGACAGTGTCAAAGAGCAAATCGGTGCTACCGATGAAGATTTAGCTACTTGGGAAGGAATTGCCAAAGCTGGTAAAGGGTACTTTGATCTAACCGGAAAAACCTTCTTCGGAGTTGACTCTCTAGCGAACTTCTTCTATTTGGGCGGATTCCAACAAGGTCATGAATTTGTGACCCCCGGAACCTTTACCCCCAATGAAGAAGCCGAGCAACGTATTTATGACTTCGTAAGCAAAGGTATTAACGAAGGCTGGCTCGTTGTGAAGGATGCCAATAAAAAATACAACTCTGATTTCATGAATGACGGAACTGCCGTTTGTTACGTCGGATCCAATTCCGGTACTACATACTTGTTCCCGGTTACCACCGTTGGCCAAGCCGAAAATGATGAATTAGCTTGTCTTTCGTACCCGGTATGGGAAGGTGAAACCCCTGCTGTAATCCAACAAGGCGCCGGTATGTCCATTGCTAAAAAAGGTGAAGAAAAAGAAAAAGCCGCTGTTGAATTCTTGCTCTTCCTCACCAGCACTGAAAACACTGCAAAATTCTCGATGGCTTCAGGGTATATCCCGGTTCGCAAGAGCGCCCAAGAGAGCGAATCTTTTAAGACTTTCTTAAGTGGTAAGAATGCCGACGGTACTGCGTTGGATGTTAAAAAGGCTAAGATTTCTTTAGCCATCAATGCTGTTTTGAAACAATTCGATACTTATGAATTATATTACACCCCTGCATTTGCAAACTCCAATGTTATTCGTAGAAATGTAGACGATGAAATGTCCAAAATTTTATCAAAAGCTTATACGGATTTCCCAACCTTCTTCAACAATTTGACCGCAGAAGTTAACAAAACTTTGACCGGAAGATAATCGCTACATATCAAAAGACCTGTCGGTTTTCCGACAGGTCTTTTTTTGACCTTTGAGAAGAGTAAATGAGAAGGATTTTTAGTAAGAGAAACATAATATAGAAAGCAAAGATAAATATACAAATTTACTATATATGGAAGGGAACGATGTGCGTGCGCATTCGACTGGAAGATGTTACAGTACGATTTCAAGATCGAAAAAATCCCCAAAATGAAGTGATTGCTGTCAACAAGGTGGACTTAGAAATACCTGAAGGGAAACTGATTTGCTTGTTAGGTCCTTCCGGTTGTGGGAAATCGACTACTCTTTTTGCAATAGCCGGATTACAAGAACTGACCGAAGGTAAGATTTATTTCCGTGATAAGGATGTTACTCATTTAGATACGCAGGAAAGGAAAATCGGGCTCGTTTTTCAGAATTATGCTCTTTATCCGCATATGACTGTGGCTGGTAATATTGCTTTCCCATTGAAGAATGCAAAATGGAAAAAACAAGATATTGAAGCGCGTGTCCTAGAGGTTGCTACAATTGTTCAAATCAGTGATTTGCTCGATCGAAAACCGGCCCAGCTTTCCGGTGGACAACAACAACGCGTTGCCATTGCCCGAGCGTTAGCCAAAAAACCGGAGATCTTACTCTTGGATGAGCCCTTATCCAATTTAGATGCTAAGTTAAGGCATAGCACTCGTGAAGAAATCAAACGTATTCAAAAAGCAACCGGAATTACGACCGTTTTTGTGACCCATGACCAAGAAGAAGCGATGACAATCAGTGATGAAATCGTTATCATGGAAGCGGGGAATTTTATTCAGCAAGGGAAACCACAAGATGTATATGAGAAACCCAACAATTTGTTTGTTGCTGGTTTTATTGGTTCTCCCACCATGAATTTTTTCAAAGGTCGGTTTGAAAACGGGGCGGTTATGGTAGATGGATATCGTATTGCCGGCCATTCGGGACAAGATGGACCGGTAACAGTTGGAGTACGCGCAGAAGCAATCCAGGTCAAAGAGAAAGGATTACTGGGTCTAGTAGAAAATGTGGAGCTTTTAGGTCGGGAGCGATTGTGTCGGGTACGCCTAGAGAACGGGCAAGAAGTTTCCATGGTTGCAAGTATTGATACTCTCATTGAAGAGGAGCAAAACATAACAATTGGGTTCGTTACCGGGAAAGTGTATCTTTTTGAGGCTGAAACCGGTAAAGCCTTAGCGAGGGTATAGGGATGAAGCAACAAGAAATCAAGAAAGCTCTGCCTTATTTACTTCCTGCTTTTATTGTTCTGCTTGTTTTCACCTTTTATCCGTTGGCCAACGCAGTTATTCAGAGTTTTAACAGACTACCCACACCCGATAAATATGATCTGTCGTTGAAAACCTACCAGTGGTTGCTCAAAGATGTGACCTTTATGAATGCAGTTCGCAACACCTTGGTGTACTCTTTTGTTACGGTGCCAATTTCTATTGCGATTTCGTTAATGATTTCTGCCTTATTGACTTCAATTCAACGATTGAGAGTGTTTTTCCAAACAGTTTATTTTTTACCCTATGTTACCTCCGCGGTTGCAGTTGCTTTTACGTGGGGATATCTATTCAATGCAGATTATGGCCTGATCAACATGATTTTAGGAAACCTGTTTGGATTAGCAAAGATTCCCTGGATCAAAGATCCCCAATATGCCATGACTGCAGTCATGATTTTTGGAATTTGGCGCTCTCTGGCTTTCAATGTTTTGATTTTAACAACAGGGATGCTCTCCATAGATCCTCAATATTACAAAGCAGCAAGAATCGATGGTGCCAATAATGCAACAACGTTTTTTAAAATTACTCTTCCACTGTTAGCCCCTGTGGTATCGTATGTCTTTACCATTGGTCTGATCAATGCGTTTAGGGTTTTTACCGAAGTTTATGCGCTCATAGGAAGTTATGCCCGAATCTATAATGCGAATACGATGGTCTTTTACATTTTTGACCAGCTGTGGGTGTATAAAGATTACTCTTTAGCCTCTGCAGCTTCAGTGATCTTGTTATTGATCATCTTAGTATTAACCGGTTTTTCTCGATGGCTTTCAAGAAAGACAGATTACAATGCATCATAGAAAGGGGGCATAGACCATGAATATAACTCCAAAGAAAGCAATCGGGAAAACATTGAGCTATTTGATTTTAGGTTTTTTTGCTGTCATAACGCTGTTCCCTTTTTATTGGATGACGATAACGGCTTTACAAGATTCAAATGCTGCTGTTACATGGCCCCCACAATTATGGCCTAAGGCTCTACATTGGGAAAATTTCACTCGTCTTTTAGATGCAGCACCTTTCGGCAGATATTTTACGAATTCCGTGATTGTAGTTATCATGGATTTGTCAGTCAGTATGGTTGTTATGAGTTTAGCGGCTTTTGGATTTGCCCATTACAAATTCAAAGGCAAAGAAACCATTTTCATGGTATTCTTAGCAACTATGATGATTCCCAGTGAAGCATTAATCATAACGAATTTTCGGACTGTCGCTAAATTGGGTTGGTTTGACACGTATCATGTGCTCTTCCTGCCCTATGTCGCTAGTGTTTTTTATATCTATTTACTGCGTCAAGCATTCGAATCCGTTCCGAAGCAGTTATATTTGGCAGCAAGAATCGATGGCTGTACCGATTTTCAATACTTTCTTAAAATTTTGGTTCCCATAGCAAGACCGATGATGATAACGATTGCTATTCTAAAAACAATCGCTTCTTGGAATTCCTTTATGTGGCCACTGCTGGTAACCAATACTAATCGAATGCGTGTCATATCCTACGGATTGGTCGCTTTTCAATCAGAAGCAGGAAATGATTTCCCTTTGATGATGGCAGCATCCATCTTTACAGTGGCTCCCATGGTCATACTTTACTTGATTGCTCGGAGGAAGATCATTGACGGAATTGCCCGAGGAGGTATTAAAGGGTAGAAGATTTGATGATATAGGAGAAGATGATGGAGAAACAACTTATTATCGATATTTGGAAGAAAATTGAGAGCTACCAGAAAATCATAATTCACCATCATGTAATGAAAGATTATGATGCTTTAGGCAGTAGTTTTGGGTTGAAAGAATTGATTCTCTCGATATGGCCAGACAAACAAGTTCATGTTGTTGGGGCTAACGAACCGAGGCTGACGTTGGTACCTCCTTGTGAAGCACTTACACCGGATCATTGGCAAGGTGCATTGGTCATTGTCTGTGACTGTAGCAACACGGTTAGAATCGATGGTGAACATTGGCACCTGGGGGACTACTTGATCAAAATTGATCATCACGAGGACTTTCAGCCTTTTGGCAATTTATCTTGGGTCGACACCGGCTTTGTGGCTACATCCGAGATGGTGATTGCAATGTACGAAGTGGCCAAAGATTTTCTGCCGGCCCAATTGACTGAGAAAGCGCGCTTGTACTTGTATTATGGGATCATGACCGATACAAATCGATTCCATTTCATCCATGCTCAACAAGCGGCTCCACTTATGAAACGTGTTTCCATCCTATTGGAACCGGGTGATCTTTCTCCTTTTGATATTACGAATGATGTTTATCGATACTCTGAAAGTGAAGTTCGTATCGATGGCTTTATTAAGCTGAATTATGAAAGACCGATTCCTCAATTGGCATTCATAAAGATCACTCAGAATGTTTTGGAGGAAAAAGGGTGGATCTTCGGCGAGGTTCGCGGGAAGGTCAACTCCATGATGGGAATCCTAGGTGTTAAAGTCTGGGCTCTGTTTATTGAAAATGTTATTGAAAACAAAATACATGTTGAACTTCGCTCCTCCCAACCAACCATAAATACATTAGCCCATCAATATGGCGGCGGAGGCCATCGTTTGGCGAGCGGTTGTAAGTTGGAAAACTGGGAGATCGCACAAGCGCTCATTGAAGATTTAAAAGTGGTAGCGATGGAGGAATAAAAAAAGGATTTACCTTTTCGGTAAATCCTTTTTCAAAAGCCGTTTATAAAAAACTACAGGATGGTACGAATCGTTGGAATGAAAGCGCCTTGTCGTTTCAACTTTGGCTCGAGTAAGCGAAGAAGCAGAAAGGTTAAAAAGGCTAATACGATACAACCGACGGCCGCTATGGCTTGTGAGGTTTCAAAGGGTAGAAAGCCTGTAGCTCTTTCGATGAGGATGTAGCCTAGAAACAAAGTCAAAAGCGGTACTGTGTAGGTTACCAGTGCTGCCTGGAGACCAGTTTCTCCTTTCAAATCCAGTTCCACCAAATCTCCTACTTGAGCATTGGCTTCATTGGCTGCTCGAATCTCAATTTCCTTGTTCTCGCTCTGTCCCAAAGAACAAGCTCGACAGCTCTGACATGCGGACTGCCTGACTAAACGAACGCAAGCATAAGTGCCTTCGATTCTAATAATGGTGCCAGTGGGTATCATGATAAGCTCCTTTACGAAAAATTCATCAATCTTTTAAGATTATGAAGTGAGTTGGTCACAAACAAGGCTTGTGATTGTGCTATAATAGAGTAAATAGATCAATAGAGGTGATAACATGTTTTGGTATGATTCAACATATTTGCTCTTGATTCCTGCAATGATCATTGCAATGTGGGCTCAAGCTAAGGTAAGTACTGCTTTGACCCATTGGAAAACGATACGAGCATCTGCCGGTATTTCTGGAGCACAAGTAGCAAGGGCTCTTTTAGACCAGAATCAATTATCCCAAGTCCCTGTAGAGATAACCAGTGGAAATATGGGAGATCATTACGATCCTATGAAAAGATCGGTACGTTTATCTCCTGAGATTTTTCAAGGGACAAGTGTTGCAGCTCTCAGTGTGGCTGCGCATGAAACGGGTCATGCAATTCAGCACAAAGAAGCATACGCCTTTTTGGCATTCCGATCCTTCGTCTTTCCTTTGGCGAATTTTGGATCTTCGTTAGCGTTCCCCTTGTTTCTTGCAGGTTTGATTTTTAGTTTTGACGTTTTGATCAACGTTGGTATTTTGCTGTTTGCCTTTGCTGTTCTGTTTCAAATCATTACATTACCGGTAGAGTATAATGCCTCAGCGAGAGCAAAAAAAATGCTGACACAGGGAGGTTACGTTTCGCAAGAGGAGTTGTCCGGCGTCCAAGATGTTTTGAATGCTGCTGCACTGACCTATGTGGCAGCCGCCTTTATGGCGGTGATGCAGTTGCTTCGTTTATTGTTACTTAGTAGAAATCGGCGACGTTAGAAATAATTCATTGAAAGAGTCGCAGTGGCTGTTATTAAGCCACTGCGACTCTTTTCTATTGTTTAATCACGGTCAACGTTTGCAGGGAATGATTGTCACAGACAATGTTCCCTCCAAATTTCCTGACTTGCATTAAGTATTCCAGAATCTCAACCTCGATGATCTCGCCCGGTAATAAAACAGGTACACCGGGGGGATAAACAGTTACCGTTTCACCACAAATGTGACCTACCGATTGATTGAAGGAGACGAGTTCTTTTTCGGCAAACCATGCTTCTCTGGGTGTTAAAGCGATATTGGGTTGCAAAGCAGCCCAAGGAGCTTCAGTTAGAAGTGGGAAGGGTTCAGCCGTAGTATCAAGGGTTTTCGCAAAAGCACGTAAGCTGGCTTCGATAGCAACAAAATGTTCTTCTTCATCTGCTAAAGTTAGCATCAGTAAAACGCCGCCACTGTCTGCCAATTCGGGTTCTAATCCATGGAGCCTTAAAAGATTGGCTGCTTGAAAACCCGATAATCCAAAAGGAGCCGTTCTGAGATAAAGCTTACCGATGTCCTGACCTGCCACATGTTGCAAGGGCAATTCATCTAACTCCAGAAATTTAAGCGGAGTGTCATGGTTTAGTCTTTCCTTCATAATTGCGGTCAATTCCAAGGAACGGGTCAGCTTTTCCGGGCCATCCATCGCCATTTGAGCCATCGCACCTTCCAGACTTAGCAACAGGATGTAGGAAGGACTTGTTGTTTGTAGGATGCGTAAAGCAGCTTGAATGCGAGCAGGTGAAACTCGGTTGCCTTGAATATGCATCCATGAGCATTGAGTGAAACCGCTCAATGTTTTGTGGGTGCTCTGAATAACCGCATCGGCTCCGGATTGAAGAGCGTCCTTAGGCAATAGACTAGTAAAGTGAGTATGAACACCATGGGCTTCATCAACCATAACCGGTAGATCAAAGCTATGAACGAGCTTGATTTGCTCTTCCAAGTGTCCTGATAACCCATGAAAACTGGGTGCTGTTAAAATGACCAAGGCGATATCAGAGTGCTGTTCTAAGGCTGAACGAATATCATCTACTGTGGGGGGTAATGCAACTCCTGTTTCTTTATCCCAGGTTGTCGCCATGTAGACAGGGGTGGCTCCGCTGAGAATGAGACCCTGGCTGACAGATCGATGACTGTTGCGCATAAGGAGTACTTTTTTCCCCGCAGCAGACAACGCGAAAATGGTTGCCATAATGCCACCACTCGTGCCGTTCACCAAATAAAAACTGAAATCAGCGCCGTATAAATCGGCTAGCATGGCTTGGCTTTCTTTGAGAGCACCAACCGGTTGTGACAAGTCATCGGTGAAAGGTAGTTCTGTGTAGTCATAGAGGGCAGCAGGTCCAAGAATGGATTGAAGAGGGGGAATAATGCTACGGCCTTGTTTGTGACCGGGCATGTGCAAGGGGATTCGACCGGTATTTTGCTGCCTGCGAATCGCCTGTAGAAAAGGAAGTTGTATCTCTTCCATCTCGCATTTCTCCTATTCGGTTTAATATAGAAAGGTGCTGTATCCTCAACGTTTGAAGGGATACAGCACCATCATTATATTTTTAATCAGAACATTTGTCAATCAAAAATACAGGTAGAATTATGAGATGATCCCCTGCAATTTCATCGCTTTCAAAACATTGCTCATGAGGATCGCGGTTGTTAATGAACCAACACCTCCGGGCACAGGTGTCACCAGAGAGGCTACCTCCATGGCTTCTTCAAAGTTGACATCCCCGACTAAGCGACCTTCTACTTCATTGATTCCGGCATCAATGACAACCGCACCGGGTTTGATCATTTCACCACGGATCAGGTTTGGACGACCGGTTGCAGCAATCAAGATATCTGCCTGAAGCGTGATTGATTTCAAGTCCTTGGTTTTGGAACGACACACAGTCAAAGTTGGCAATTCTCTTAAAAGTAGGGGGACTAAAGGTTTACCAACGGTCGCCCCATAACCAACCATGACAATATGGGGGGAGGTCAAGTCAACTCCGCATTGATGAATGATCTCTAAAATCGACTGTGGAGTTGCTGGAAATAACCAGTCTTGTCCGCTTAGAAGATATCCCATTGATACCGGAGAGACGCCATCGACGTCTTTGACTGGGTCGATCCAGGTGACTGCTTCTTTAGCATTTAAACCTTTGGGCAGGGGTAGTTCTAACATGATCCCATGAACGCTGGAGTCTTGATTCAGAGATTCAATCAGCAGTTTCAGATCCGACATAGAGGTTTCTTTGGGTAGAAGATGGTCTTGAAAGAGAATGCCGGCTTTTTGGCAAGCATTCTTCTTGGAACGCAGATAAGATACAGATGCTTCATCGTCTCCAACTAAAATGACATCCAATTTTGGTGTAATGTTTTTTGCAAGAAGATCTGAGATTTGTAGTGTCAATTCTTTGCGCATTTTTGCGGCAATCGCTTTGCCGTCGATAATGGAACCCATGGGAAATCGTCCTTTCTATTTGAGGCTATTATTCTTTCCATGAAATGAGATTCATATCATGTAGAACTTGGAAATATTTGGGGGCAACAATACTGGAGTCTACTCCTGTCTCGAGTTGAGTCAGTCGAACAACATCATGCAATGTTTTTTCTCCGTCTGTCCAATATAATAACTGATTACTGCAACTTCGTAAAGAGGGATATTCAATTAACAGTGATTTATAGGCTTTTTGAACCTCTAATGGCATTTTTTCAACCGTACCGCGGGCATTAAAAGGGCCTCGGAAGAGACGAACGGGGATTTTTTGACTTTCTTGCGCTGGAATCAAGGACTCCTCAGTTTGAGGCAATTCCAGTTTGAGTGCAGTCAGCTGCTCTTTTAGTATTGCTTGGGTATAATCCTTCATGATTTTGACTTGGCGCTTCACGGCAGCATTGAGTTGTAGTTTACCGGAACTGATAAATCGAGATAAGTCTTGCATTTCTTCTTCTTTTAAAGAGAGCAAATGGGAAATCAGGTCTTTCGTTTTCAAATACGTCGATAATTTTGTTTCAGAGGTTTGGTTTACAGCGCTCGCCATGTCTAATTTTAAGAGGTTGTTGACATGGTTGATGTAACTAGTTCTAGACAAAGGAAGTAACCAATCGATATCCTGAATATCCATCGTTGCTAATAGATAGGCATACGTAGCGCTCATACAACCGACACGATAAAGCATTTGAGGATCGACTTTGTCTAAGGTATCGGCGCTAGTATGGTAGAATTTATCGGGCCACTGGATCAACATGGGACTGGGGATTCCTACGGTAGGATCGGATAACACATAATGATCACTTCCGCCGGAGAATGGGCTGACTGCATATTTAAATAAAGCATAACTGGTATTGCCGGCAAGGTTCTTAGCCTCTTCAGTCACGGCTTCAAGGACACCGGCCATTAGATCCCCAACGAATGATTTTGCTGCTTGAGGAGGATACTCAACTACCAAGGGACCTTGACATAGCTCCTGCTTTTCTCCAACCATATCTAAATTCAATCCTGCCAGAATCTTGGGGATTTTTGACTCGTTTTGTGAAAGGAAAGCATAAGTGCCGGTCATTTCCGGAACAAGTAAAAAACGGATCCCCCGTTTTGGCTTGGCTAATTTCCCTTCATCAATTAGTTTTTGCAAGGTGCGTGCTGCTTCAATGGCAACTCCTACCCCGGAAGCATTGTCGTTGGCTGAAGCTTGAGGATGACACAAATGGGCAGTCACGATCACTTCTTCACGAGTACTGCCGGGAATAAAAGCATTCACATTCTCAATGGAACCGGGATATAATTTTGCATCTACAAAAGCTTTTGCAGAGAGATAAGCGGGAATCTTTTTATCTGCTTGATGAAGTGATTTCTGCTTGATGCAAAGTTTTTTAAGCCAATCCCCTTGCTTGGGGGAAAGTGCAAATCCAAAGCAACGCTTTTCAAAATTGGTCCACCAAAAAGACGTATAAAGAATGGCATCCGGAATATCGAAACGATGTCGGACAATAGGAAACTCGACCATTCGTTCACTGATGATACCTACAGCTCCACGCTTTTCAACCGCCCAAGAACGAACTTTATTCCAATCACCATCGGAGAAAACCAAAGATCCTTCAAAATTGACGTCCAGGTAATGGTTTTCATCATCGCCATGCTCAAGCCAAATGATCGGTGCGGTGATCCCTTCTTTCGGGGTTGCTATACTTCGCTGGATGAGAGACATTTTCTCTGCTTGGAAGTCACAGAGTCGAATGGGCTCGTCGGTAAGGATGTCTAGGGTGGCTTCATTACAGGACCACTCTTCCCACATTGCATTGGTCCAGTAGGAGGTCTTGTGATCGGCGGGATACGTCAGGATTTCAGATTTTACTCGGGCTTCTTGAAACATTTTAAGGCAATATTTCGCAGCTTCACGGTAACCGGGGCTAGATTGAATCCGATGATGTTGACTGACTTCGGCAACATGGTGAAAAGAACGCTGACCGGAAAACTCACGTTGAACTTTGGCTAATATAGGTCTTATCATATTGCTCACCTCTCCTTATATTTTTTGTTTAGTTCTTGAAGATGATCCTGAAATCCTCTTTCATTTGGTCGTTAATTGTATCATTTACTAAGACGGTGTATGTTGGCAGGAATGCCTGAATTGGTTACAGAAAGTTTATCGAAAGTGGCAAAATCCACATACGTTGGCCCAATCGGGCAGAAAGGAAAAGTACGATGAATCTAAATGCAGAAGATTTATTAAAAATTGTCAAGGAACACGAGCATGAGATGATCACCGAACTTTCCCATCTGGTGACTCATAGTTCCTATACCTACGCACCAGAATCTGTCAATCGTCTGCAAGAATATATCGCAGATCAATTTAAAAAAGAAGGGTGTAAGGTAGAATATCTATCTCCCAACAACGCAATCTATGGTAATCATCTGAGAATTGAATGTGGAGTTGGTAAAGAGCAAATTCTGTTATTAGCTCATGTTGATACAGTTTATCCTGAAGATACTGTGGCCAAAAGTGAATTTTCCATAGAAGGTAATCGGCTTGTTGGTCCCGGAGTTTACGACATGAAGGGTGGCGTTCTGCAAGTATTGTGGGCAGTGCGACTATTAAAACGACTTGATTTGAAGACCAAGTATCGAATTGCAATCATTATTAACAGTGATTCCGAAGCGGGTGGTGTTTCATCAAGAAGGTATATCGAAAATGAAGCCATCAAGAGTAAAGCGGTATTTGTTTTGGAATCTTCTGCTGCTCCCGAGGGAGAATTAAAGAATCAACATTGTGGTACTGGGAGATATCGATTAAAAATCAGCGGTGCTTCCGGTCATCCAAGTCAATATTCTCCGACTACATCAGCAATCCAGGAATTATCTTTTCAGATACAACGACTTCATAGTTTATCTCAACCGGAAAATCGTTTGGTAGTCAATGTAGGTCAAGTTTGGGGTGGAGATACGGTCAATACGATCTCCCCACATGCAACCGCTTTAATTGAAATGCGCTTTTTAGATGAGGAAGATGGTTATCGAACCGAAGCATTGATTCTTAATGCGCAACCTTTCACCAATTGTACCGTTGAAATCAATGGAGACATCACGCGGCTTTCTGTTCGCAGAAATGCAGATACTCAACGATTGATGTGTATGGTAAGGCACTTAGCTGAACCTTTGGGTTTAAAGCTCAAAGATGGAGTCGTAGGGGAAGCGAGCGATGGCAATTATGCGGCTACCCTGGGGGTTCCTACGCTCGACGGCTTAGGCCCGGTAGGGGGAGGCGCGCATAGCGAACAGGAATATATAACAAGAGAGTCTTTATTACAAAGAACAGCTTTGCTCATGCGAATTCTTTGTAATGCAGACCTTTAAGCTGGGAGATAGGGTCAGCAGTTGTCTATTTTCGTTATATGGGATGATTGAAAAGGATATTCGGTCTTTTATCGCGAATCAAATATATAATGCGGAGTAATTCCGTTAAGTTTTAAAGGAGGAACTATTTACATGGCATTTAAATCGGACATCGAGATCGCACAGGAGGCGCAGCCACAGAAGATCCAATTCATCGCAGAGAAGCTGGGGATCATGGAAGACGATATTGAACTTTATGGAAAGTATAAAGCAAAAGTCGACTATAATTTACTCAAAGAAGAGCGTAAAGATGGTAAAAAGGCTAAATTGATTTTAGTTACTGCCATCAACCCCACACCGGCAGGAGAAGGAAAAACCACAACCACCATCGGGTTATCGGACGGATTAGCAAAAATCGGCAAAAAGGTCGCAATGGCGTTACGCGAACCTTCTTTGGGACCGGTTTTCGGAGTAAAGGGTGGCGCAGCAGGCGGCGGCTACTCCCAAGTTATCCCCATGGAAGATATCAATTTACATTTTACCGGTGATTTCCATGCTATCACTTCTGCTAATAACCTTTTGGCAGCTATGATCGACAACCATATTTATCAGGGAAACGAATTAGGGATTGATCCTCGGAACATCATCTGGCGTCGTTGTATGGATATGAACGATCGTCAATTACGTTACATCGTCAATGGTTTAGGTGGTAAGAGCAATGGGACTCCTCGTGAAGATGGGTTCGATATCTCAGTAGCATCTGAAGTCATGGCAGCATTTTGTTTATCGAACGATCTCATGGAATTGAAAGAGAAACTCGGTAGCATTATGGTGGCGTATACCTATGACAACAAACCGGTTTATGCCAAAGACTTGAAGGCACAAGGTGCTATGGCGGCATTGTTAAAAGATGCTCTGAAGCCCAACCTAGTGCAGAGCTTAGAAGGCACCCCGGCGTTCATTCACGGTGGTCCCTTTGCTAATATTGCACATGGATGCAATTCCATTGTAGCGACGAAAATGGCTCTTCATCATGCAGATTATGTTGTCACAGAAGCTGGTTTTGGAGCCGACTTAGGCGCCGAAAAATTCTTTGACATCAAATGCAGATTAGCTGGATTAATACCCGACGCAGTAGTCATTGTTGCCACAGTCAGAGCTCTAAAATACAATGGTGGCGTTGCTAAAGAAGATTTGAATGATGAAAACTTGGAAGCTCTGGAAAAAGGCTTACCGAATTTATTAAAACATGTTGAGAACATGACTCAATTATTCCATGTTCCCGCCGTTGTTGCAATCAATCACCGAACCAGTGATACCGAAGCAGAATTGAACTTGATTCAAAATCGTTGTAACGAGCTCGGTGTTAATTCTGTTTTGAGTGATGTATGGGCTCTTGGTGGAGCAGGCGGTAAAGCATTAGCCGAAGAAGTAGTACGCTTGACTGAATTAGATAACAAGTTCACCTTCCTTTATGAAGATGCTATGCCCTTAAAAGATAAAATCACGACAATTGCGCAAAAAGTATATGGTGCAGCAAAAGTTGACTTCTCTGCTGCTGCCAGCCGAGAACTTCGCAAAATTACTAGAATGGGATTTGGTCACTTACCAATTTGTATGGCGAAAACCCAATACTCATTGACAGATGATGCTAAAGTGATTGGTCGCCCTGAAGGCTTTACAATTAGTGTTCGTGAAGTTGTATTAAGTTCAGGCGCCGGATTCGTTGTTGCCGTTACCGGTGAGATTATGCGTATGCCTGGCTTACCCAAAGTTCCATCTGCCGAGATAATTGATGTGGATGCCGACGGGAAAATCAAAGGATTATTCTAAATCCAAGCAGAGGCTGTTTCACAAAGTGAAGCAGCCTCTTTTTTAAGAAAGAAGAGATGAAATGAGTTATAGTGAGTTATCAGCAGCCGATTTTGTTACTCAATTAGCTTCTAAGGCTCCCGTCCCGGGGGGCGGCGGAGCAGCGGCATTGATTGGGTCAATGGGCGCAGCATTAGGGAATATGGTAGTCAATCTCACCAGTGGCAAAAAGAAATATGCGGCTTACGAAGAGGATCTACAGCGTATTTTACGAGAGCTGACTGAATTGCAAACAACATTGTTGAAGTATATCGATGAGGATGCGGTAGCATTTTATCCTTTATCCCAAGCATATGGCATCAAAGCAACCACAGATGAAGAAAAAGAACAAAAGCAAATCATCTTACAAAACGCCTTAAAGGAAGCAAGCATCGTACCCATGAAGATTGTGCGAGCGTGTTATCTCGGCTTGGAAATTCAAGAAGAATTATCTGTGAAAGGGTCGACGTTAGCAATCAGCGATGTTGCATGCGGTGTACAGGCATTGCGGACCGGATTATTGGCGGGAAGAGTCAATGTCATGATCAACCTAGGGATGATCAAAGACCAAGATTTTGTCACTAGCACGAAATCAGAATTGGATGATTTAACTGAAAGAGGGGTTTCTCTAGCAGATCGAATCTTTGCTGAGATCGAGGCTAAATTAATGTAATTAAAAAAACAAGAGGCGTGATCCTATGATCACGCCTCTTGTTTTTTTGTGATAGACTAGATCATGCCTGCACGGAAGATTGCATTAAAGACCAGTTTATAGGTATTATGGGCTTGTGCTCGATAAATTGGATTAAAGGAGAAGCAGATGACCCGGCCTTTACCGTAAGGGATCTCACACAAAGCGGTTCGACCGTTGAGCTGGGCTTGAGGATCCAACATCCAACCAGATTGTAAAACGTTTCCGCTCGGATAATGGGCTAAGACCGTTCCTCGATCAACGGCTAAAGCCCCAGAACGTTGGAACCAAATGGATTCTTCCGGATCGGTTCCCCAGGTAATTGGATGATTGGGGTCAACATTCACTCTCAGAATAGATCCAGGGATGTAGAAATCTTTTGGAGGCAACTTTTCTAGTACATTTCTTATGGGAAGATTCAAAGCACTTATCGCATATTGAACAGCTTGATCCATAGCAATAATGGTGCCACCAGCTTCGGCAAATTCTCTCAGGGCTAAAGCGCCACTTTCGCCAATTCCGCCAAAATAAGGAGCAGGGACAATCGTTTCCGGCCAGCCCTCTTCTAACATCTTCGGCATCATACTCGGTAATATAATCGCATCGTATTTTTCGATTAGATTTCCTGCCTGGATAACATCTTTGGTCGGACGATCAAAGGTGAAGTTGAATTGTTCCAATACAAATCGCAACCATCCCTCATCCATTGCACCACCGGAATAGGTGTTATAGAGACCAAATCGAACCGGCTTAAAAGAAACAGTGGGTAGGCCATTTTCCCAAGGTGTGATTATTAAGCCTTTGTCACTCCAATGTTGCAACCATTTTCCTAAACCAACCTGTGCGGGAATGACCCATAAGCCAGCGGGAAGGACATAGTCTTTGGTCTCAATGGTTTTACTGAGCCTCTCAACTTTTAAACCGTGGTTCAATAAGTCATTTGCAAGAGCAAAGGCGTCGTTCACTTTAGGATCGACGATATAGCAGGGGGCATCAAGGCGAGAGAGAGTAACGGGCTTGGGTGTAACATCTTCTAAACGAGTCATAGAGACTGTAATCGGTTCAGAAGCAGCTTGTGTATCGACACCCATTAAGAGGCCTTGTGTGAAAGCGGTGACATCATAAGGTCGTTGAGGAGGCCCACCGGGGTATTCTCTGATGTCGGGATAATTTTGAATTTCCAATAAACATTTTGCGAAAGCAAAATAAGGTTGCTCAGAAGGAATGATCACAGATCCTGCTTCGTAAGTAGTAGCGTTACACTCAAACGCGGTATTGGCAGTAAACATTTCGACTTGAGCAATGTTCATCATTTTGAGCAAGCGATGAACCGAATCAAGAGCTCTTTGTCCTGCAGGAATAATAAAGCCATAAGGTGCGCCCTGACGTTGGATCGCTTTTTGGCCTATCTTCAGGAAGTTTCTCATCCATGTTTCTCTGTTGCGAGCGGCATGGGCAAGAAGCGCTTCCGTAGCTAACCGTTCATATTCCATGATATCCCAGAGATGCCATTCGCCACCTAACCAGGGTTCAGGGAAATTCCAAGCGCGAACTTTTCCGTCGTAGCCAATCCCTGATGCTAACTCTTCATATTTCACATCGACTGGGGTTGCGATTTTACAGGATGCTGCTTCTGTCAGGATGCGAATACCACCATGAGTGTGTTGGAACGAGCGGGCTGGGTTCCAAGCGTCATAAATCGCATGAATCAGAACACCTTTTTTATCTTGTGCTGTCAATTCTTGAGCCATCGCAGAACCGATCCAAACAATCTGTTGTTGAATAATTGGGTCTACATTGGGTTCAATGGGATCAACATAGGGAGGGATAAAGAAACGTGCAGCGTTTTGACCCATTTGATGCATATCGAAAACAATCTGTGGGTGCCATTGACCATGGATTTTTTCAACAGTTAAGCGATTTTCAACTTGACTAAAGGTATACCAGTCTCTGTTGTTATCGTGACCCACATATTTTTGATAAAGCCAAGGCATAGGTCCGCCTTCGTATTCGGTTCCCAAGTTCTGACGATACCAGTCTGTTATCATCTGATGTCCATCGGGATTGAGTGAAGGGACTAAAATCAGAATCACATTGTCTAAAATGGCTTGGGCGTTCGGCATGGTTCCACTCGCAAGAGCATGAGCCATATAGAGGCTGTATTGTGGACCTCCGATTTCAGTAGCATGAATTCCGCACGAAATCATAACAACCGTTTTAGCGTTTTCTAAGGTAGAAGCAGTTTCATCGGGATCAAGTTTTCTTGGGTCAGCAAGTTTAGCATGTTGCAGTCTTAACGCTTCTAAGTTGCTTTGATTCTCTTCTGAAGTAATGACCATATAAACAAACGGTTTACCTTCAGTGGATTTCCCCATTTCTACTAATTGGACTTTCGGTGAGTTCTCGTTGAGATAAGTAAAGTAAGAGAGCATTTCGTTCCAATCTGCCAGCGTCCGATCGCTTCCGGGTTTAAATCCAAAAAACTCTTTGGGACATTTGAGATTCATAAGTTCGACCTCCTTCGATGTTGTCTTTCTTTATTTCGACAATTGAAACACTTTCCCTGCAATGTACAACAAAAAACCTCATCTGATTTCAGATGAGGTTTAGATTAGAGAATACTTCGCATAGCATATGCCGGTGCTTCCCTTCGCGAATCGGGCTGGTGGGGTTCCTTGACCGTTTGATAAAAAGCATCCATTGCTTGCAGGGATTTCAGCAACTTTTTGAGTTGGTGTTCTGGCAATGTATAAATGAGCTCTTGCAAGATCAAAAGGATGCAGGTAGGTAAAAAAACATGGGGAGAGTCGCAGTTGAATAAAAAATCTGTTGTAACAAGCCCCCCGGGAAGGGTAACTTGCAACAAGGTGGTCATTTTGTTGGGTGGAGGTGCATTGTTAGGAGGAGCAAGCAACAATTGAACTTGATCTCCTAAAATGTTGACCCGGTTTTCAAGAGATAAATCGCTGTCGATCATAAATGAAGTAACATCTCGAATATAATCAGTCAATTGTTTGCCTTCGTCAAGATCCGCGATCTGAAAAAGGATTTCTGCATAAGTGGTTAAGAAAAGCTGTAGTTTGATCTGAAAAAAATCATAATGACCGTCTAACCGGTGAAATTCAACCCAACCTTGATCCAATTCCGGAAAACCAACTTGCAAGGTTGCAATGGTTCGTATTTCCGGAGTCTGATAAACCGGAGGGGTTGGCCGCGCGACGGATTTTGAGGGTTCGTTTTTTTTGAAGATTGAACCAAATTGATTGCGTTGCATAAGAATCCCCCGTTCAAACCTTGAACTTTATATTTACTCATTCTTCAATCTTCTACTTGAGTCCTCCTTTGTTTTCGATTTTTGAAGAAATTCAAACAGTAAGGAAGATCAACCCTCACATAGGTTTGTGTAAGATTTGGTAATCGCCTATGAAAAAGAAGGAATCTATCCTTCGGTTGTGAAAATAACGACGGCTGTAATAGAAGAGGAGTGTGTGATATGGACCAATCTCGTGCAGAACGGGTAGCAGTGCTTGAAGCAATTTCGCCACAAGATATGCGGAAAAAAATATTCGATATGGCGTGGCCTGCAACCGTGGAAGCAGTTCTACAAATGATGATAGGTATGGTTACCTCTGCACTCATTGGGCAAATCGGTACCGTAGCCATTGGTGCGGCGGGTTTGGGGAGAAGGATCACTCATTTAGTCTGGGCTATTTTTGCTGCGGTCGGCACCGGTTCAACAGTCATGGTGGCACGCTCGATTGGTGCCGGTAATAACAAAGCTGCCAATCGATTTGCGGATCAAGCCATGTTATTGACCCTTGGTATCATTGTGGTTTTCACCTCAATATTAATCATGTTTCCTCATTGGCTGATTCAAACCTTATATGGGACGACCGGCGAACTTTTGGAAAGTGCTACAACGTATTTGCGAATTACGGCTTTAGGGGTTCCTTTTATGTCGATCATGCAGGTGAGTGGAGCTTTAATGCGTGGAGCAGGGAATACCAAAGTCCCCATGACTGTGGCAACAACGATCAATATCGTCAACGTGGCACTCAGTTATCCCATGATTTTTGGAAAATTCGGCATCCCGGCAATGGGCTTGGTAGGAGCCGCCTGGGCTTTAGTGATATCTCAAGTAGTTGGAGCGATTCTTGCTCTCTATATTCTTTATTTTAGACAAACCAGCTTGAGTTTGAAATTTAATGGTCTGAGATTTGTTTGGAAGGATGCCAAGCAAATTCTAACCATTGGTGTTCCTGCCGCAACAGAAAACCTCATGATGAATTTTGGTGGCATTATGTTGACTTCTCTGGTAGCATCCTTTGGAGCAGTGGAGTTGGCGGCGCACCAACAAGGCATGACAGCGGAATCTTTATCCTATATGCCTTCTATGGGCTTCGCGATTGCAGCTACTGCTTTTGTTGGAATGTCCTTGGGTGCCGGTTCGGTGCCCTTAGCGGAACGCTATGTTAAAGAATTAGCAAAATGGGATTTAATTTTAACCTCCTTTACTGCATCCTTTTTGATTTTTACACCTAAACTTGTATTTTCTCTTTTGAGTAATGATCAATCAGTCATTGATCTTGGAGCAAAATACTTGATTTTAATGGGGATTTGTCAAATCCCTCAACAGCTGACCGGGTTGTTCAATGGAGCTTTACGTGGTGCCGGTGATACAAAAGCAACATTGGTGATTAGTTCGGTTGGATATTGGGGTGTTCGGCTCCCGTTATCGTTTTTGTTAGCAAGAACATTTGATATGGGAATCATGGGTGTTTGGTATGCAATGACCTTGGATTTGTTTGTTCGCTTTGGGTTGAGCTTTTATCGATACCGTATCAACCCGGCTTGGAAGAGGCGCGCTTTACCGGTCGATCCAGACTAATAGAAAAAGACCTGCATCAGTTGCAGGTCTTTTTTTGTAAAGCGGTAGCGATTTCTCCTCCATGATAAACGGCTAATCGGTGGAGGGGCCTTGTTAATGCTACATAGAGCAGATGGCGATCGGCGGCACTTTCATTGTAGGTTTCTTGCTCGGCATCCATGACGATACAGGCATCGAATTCAAGACCTTTAGCCAAATAAACAGGAATGACCACGATTTTATTGCTAAAGACATCGGCTTCGCTTTCAATAAGAACCGCTTCTCCGGGCATGAGACGATTAAGTGCACCAAAAACCTGTTGACAGTGCTGGGTACCTTTACACAATAAAGCAATGGTATTCACTTCATGATGATCTCGCCAATCTTTCATCTGAGCCGCAGCCGAAGTTACTTTTAAATCCCAGGTGTTTTTACCTTCAGGAAAAGATGCAACAACAGGTTCAATACCCGATTGCCTAACGGCTTCAGCGGGAGTGATCTGATCTAGTTTCAGCAACGGGTTTGCAAAATGAATGATTTCTGAGGTGCTTCGATAACTGCGTTTCATTTCACGGAACACGATTTCTTTGTCAGATAACACGGAATTCATCAGCGCTGACCAGTTCAATAAACCTCTTTGAGGATAAATCCCTTGAGACATATCACCTACAATGGTCATTGAAGCGGTGTCTCTGAGTAATCTTCTTATCATGAAATATTCACTGAGGTTGAGATCTTGCGCTTCATCAATGACGACATGAACATAATAGTCGGAAAGGCCATACAGATGTTCGTGAAGGCGTAACAACAACGCTAAATCCTCTTGGTCAATACGATTTGAGGAGCGTTGATGATACCTCACCATTTCTGCCAAGACCTCGTCGGGCAATTCCGGCCAAAAACGCTTCAAGTTCTCTTCGTTCCATAATTCAGCGTATAAGGGCAATAGCGAAAGTTTTTTAGGCATTTGCTTGCGGTATTGCTCAATTGCTTCCTTAGCTTGATCTGCGATCCTCTTCAACATTTGGTCTCGTTCATGAATGAGTTGAATCGCTGCTGGATTTGGTAGATGCTGAAGATGAACCGGGTGTCTGCTTCGGGCTAATTCAAGCCTTCGCTGGTAATAATCCTGTATCCGTTCTAATTCTCGTTCTACTTTCCGTTTACTTTGAGTTTGCAACCAACGATGCATGACCTTAACTCTTTGTTCTAAGGGTAAATGATATAAATCTTGATACCGAATCTGCATGTCACTTTGAGAAGCTAATAATAAACCATCGTCGGTGCACAAGTCATGAGGAGGTAAGAGCACTTGCTCCAAAAAAGCATAGTAACGATCGATCGCAGCTATTGCTTGCAAGCTTCCTTTCCAGCGGAGGAGAGCCGATTCGACGCGGAATTTCTTCTCTGAATCACGACTCTTGACATTGCAATAGGTGCTCATCCAATCTGTCGTTGTGTACAGTTTTGCTTTGATATCCAAAACTGAAAGAGCGATCTCGGCGAATGTTTTCTGTTTACATCTACGAATGTCAAGATCGGGCATGACGGAGGCTATATATCCAAAAAAGAGTCTGGAAGGAGTCAGAATCAAGGTATCTTCAGGGTAAATTTCTTTTTTTCGTGCATAGAGCAAATAAGACATACGATGCAGAGCCACGGATGTTTTTCCACTTCCTGCCACCCCTTGAACAATGACCGGTTGAAAGGAGGGTAGGCGAATGATTTCGTTTTGATCTTTTTGAATGGTGGATATAATATCTTTCATGCCGGTACTGGCATTTTCACGCAATCTCGATAATAAGAAGTCATCGATTCCGGCAGCCTCTTCTTGATCTGAAATCTCCTTTAACAAGCCGTTTTCAATCAAAATTCGGCGCATGAGATGAAGATCGACCGAAACCGGTCCATAGGGTCCCTCGAAACTGGTTTTACCTTGAATACCGGCATAGTACAAATCTGCGACCGGAGCTCTCCAATCGACGATCAACTGATCGCCGGTTTCTTCATTTTCCACACCTAATTTACCTAAATATAACGTTTCAATTTTGCCATTGTCATTGACCTTAACGCCGCCTTTGGATTCCTTCGTACCAACGCGCTCGAAATTCATATTTCTTTGAAACTCATATTGCAAAGTTGCCAGATCAATCCTACCAAAATAAGGGTCTTTTTCTGCTAAAGTCAGAACAGTTCTGCGTGAGAAAGCATCCTGCAATTTTGTCATTTCAAATTGCTGGGCTTGAGTCATGTCTTCAGGCTTTTTAGCATCTGCCAAATTGGATAAGATCTCATCGATCTCCTCTTGAGTAGCTTGAGCCTGTTCAATCAGGATGTTCTTCCATGTTTGAATTTGCTGTAGAGTCAATTGTAAACGTCCTGATTCTTCTTGATACGCGGGATGGGCTTGAGCTCGCATAAGAACCCTCCTTCAATGCGCTTGACAAAATTACAAAAACAAGAGAGAATATAGCAACGGAGCGAAAAAGAATTATACCTTTTTTTAATGATTCTGAAAAGCCTTACACTTAAATCTACAGAATATATCAAAAAAATATAGTTTCATCACTGAGACGGAGGTAGCTATGCGATCAAATATTATTGAGGTCATTGAAGCTAAGCGAGATGGGAAAACTTTGAATCAAACACAGATTAGGAATTTTGTTCAAGGTTATACAGAGGGAAGCATTCCGGATTACCAAGCAGCGGCATTGCTCATGGCTCTTTGTTGTCGAGGAGCTTCTTTAGAAGAGACGTTCTACTTGACAGAAGCCATGATCGACTCCGGGGATGTGATCGACCTAAATGGAATACCGGGTTTAAAAATCGACAAACACAGTACCGGAGGTGTGGGAGATAAACTAAGTCTAACTGCGCTTCCATTGGCTGCTGCTTGTGGTTTGAGTATTGCCAAAATTAGTGGAAGAGGCTTAGGTCATACCGGCGGAACCCTTGATAAATTGGAATCCATACCCGGCTTTCAAAGTTCGTTACCGCAAGAATGTTTTATTGATCAAGTTCGTAAAATCGGTCTTGCTATTATTGGTCAGTCGGATTCCCTGGTGCCGGCCGATCGTAAACTTTATGCATTGAGAGATGTTACCGGAACAGTTCCCTGTATACCGCTCATCGCTGCAAGCATTATGTCTAAGAAAATAGCCGCAGGTAGTGATAAAATCCTTTTAGATGTGACGGTAGGGAATGGTGCTTTTATGCATTCGATTGAAGAGGCCAAGCATTTAGCGGTTTGGATGGTGAAAATCGGTCGATATTTTGGAAAAGAAACCAAAGCAATTTTGACAAGCATGGATGAACCATTGGGACAAAACATCGGTAACAGTTTGGAGATCAAAGAAGCTGCCGACTATCTTTTGGGAGGCGGTCCCGCAGATTTACGTGATTTAACCGAGTATTTTGTTTTGAAGATGCTGCAACTGTCCGGAGATCAAAGAAACGAGACCCAACTGATCAAACTTATCCGCAGCCAAATTCGAAATGGGAAAGCGTTCGAAAAATTCGAGCAAATGATCCAAGCCCAAGGTGGAGATGTTTCGGTACTCACGGATCCGAATTGGGGGCAAGCGACAATTGCAACGTGTGTAACAGCTCAGAAATCGGGGTGGATTTCTCAGATTCAAACGCGCAATCTAGGGAATGTTGTTGTTCAATTGGGAGGAGGCCGTCTCGTGAAAAACGCTCCGATCGATCCACTGGTAGGATTGCATTTGCATGGTAAGGTTGGTAGTAAGATCAGCGCCGGAGACCCTTTGATCACGATTTATCATCAAAATACAGAAAAGGATTTCGCCGCGCTGGTAGCGAAGGATATGCAAGCGAATTTTGTCATTTCGGAACAAGAACCTCATCTTCACTCTGTGATCCTCGGTGAAGTGGGAGATGACGAGGAGGAAACAGTATGAAACCTTACAGTATCATAACTGACGCTACCGCAGATTTGTCACCCGAGGTAGCATTGGCGAACGAGATCATTGTCCTTCCTATGACGGTTACTTTTAAAGGAAGTGAAGAAGTCTATAGTACGGAAGATGAAGAATTCATGCGCTCGGATTTTTATCAAAAACTGCGTAATGGCGAAGTGGCAGTGACCTCTCAAATCAACATGTTTCAATTTATCAGCTTTTTTACAAAGATTCTTGAGCATGGAACCGATATTTTATACATTGCTTTTTCTTCGGGTATGAGCGGATCTTATCTGGCTGCAATCAAAGCAAGGGACGAGCTGGCTCCTCATTGGCCGGAAAGAAAAATCGTTATTGTTGATAGTTTGGCGGCCTCCAGTGGTGAAGGTTTATTGGCTGTTTCTGTTGCAAAGTTAAAGAAAGCCGGAAAAACGATCGAGGAAGCATCTGAATGGGCGGAAGAAAACAAACATCATCTAAATGCTTGGGTTACCGTAGATGATTTGATGTTCCTGAAACGTAGCGGTCGAATTACGACTACTGAAGCTTTTTTGGGAAGCGTATTGGGTGTAAAACCGATCATTCATGTTAATCCGGAGGGAAGATTAGTGCCGGTCAAGAAAGTAAGAGGGAGAAAGCAAGCCCTTAAAGCTTTACTCGACAGTATGGAAGGATATGCACCGGGTTATAAAGATCAGACAATCTATATTTCTCATGGTGATTGTCTAAAGGAAACGCAAGCTTTAGCCGACATGATCCGAGAGAAATATGAACCTGTATCGGTAGAGTTATTTTCCATTGGTCCGGTTGTAGGTTCACATTCCGGTCCCGGCACGATCGCACTTTTCTTTTATGCAAATCATAAATCAATACAAGGAGTGTAGTATGGCAAAAAAAGTAATTAAGTCAACAAAAAAGGAAAAACCTCAAGAGGAAAATCAAGTTTTTCTGGGCGTAGACTCTCAGTATGTTGCGTTGTTCCTATACATAGGCAGTAGTGTGGTTTATTTCTTTCAACCATCTCCTTTTGTGCCTTTGATCATTTGGCTTTTGGGTTTATTGACCTTTCAGTATTGCAAGCAAAACTTTCTGAGTTTTCATGCTTTACAATCGGCTGCAATCAACCTCGTTGCGGTTGTATTGCGATTCGGCATTGCTTATTTCACGACCCTTTTGATCAATCAGGTAGAAGCCGCAGGTGGCGGGGAAGAGATTTTGTTGGAACGTGCCCAACAAATGGGATGGGTGTCCATTGGGGTCACGGTTATTTTGCTCCTGGTCCAAATTTATGGGGCGGAGACTGCCTTGCGAGGTCTCAAGAAGAAGATCCCCTTGATTTTTACTCTTGGACAAGCCATGGCAAAGCTCTTTTTCGATGAAACAACGGAAGAGGAATAGAAAAAAAGTCTGAAAAACTCAGACTTTTTTTTCTTTACCTATTGACAAATACGAACATAGGAGTTATAATCCTGTTAATCGTTCGTATATATACGAACGATGAAACAAGAAGGAGTTGATGACGTTGGGAAATACTGCAGCAGATGTATTAGCAATGGCACGAGAGAGAAAAGTACGCTTTGTTGAATTGCAATTGATCGATATTCTCGGATCTCAAAAAACGGTCTCTATTCCCATAACGCAGTTGGAGAAAGCTTTAAACAATGAAATTGCTTTCGATGGATCATCTATTGAAGGATTTGTTCGCATCAACGAATCTGATATGTTATTATACCCGGATCTTAATACATTTGTGGTATATCCCTGGTTAAATGGTCATCAAACCACCGCTCGTCTCTTGTGTGATGTCTATAATCCTGAAGGAGAGCCCTTTTTGGGTGACCCGCGTGGGGTATTGAAACGTGTAGTTGCCGATGCTGAAAAGGATGGTTTTCAACTATATGCCGGAACCGAAGCAGAGTTCTTTTTGTTCGAACAAGGACCCAATGGTGGGCCGAGCGTAAACACGTTTGATCAGGGAGGCTATTTCGATATGGCACCGATCGATCGGGGAGAAGAAGCGCGCCGTGACATGGTTGTAACTCTTGAAGAAATGGGATTTTCCATTGAAGCTGCTCATCATGAAAATGCCCATGGCCAGCATGAAATCGATTTCAAATATGCAGGTGCTGTTGAAACGGCTGACAATATCGCAACTTTGAAGACAGTGGTCCGATTAGTAGCAAGACGGCACGGACTCCATGCTACTTTTATGCCGAAACCCAAATGGGGGGAAGCAGGTTCGGGAATGCACATTCATCAGTCGGTTTTTAAAAATGGCGAAAACTATTTTTATGATGAAACACGTCCCGACGGATTATCATCTGCGCTCGAATCGTATATTGCAGGCATCATAGAGCACGCATCTGCTATGACAGCCATAACGAATCCTCTTGTCAACTCCTATAAACGCTTAGTTCCCGGACATGAAGCTCCGGTTTACGTTGCCTGGTCTAAACGCAATCGCAGTCCGTTGATTCGCATTCCTAGTCGGCGTGGAGTCGGTACCAGAATGGAATTGAGAAGTCCTGACAGCGCCTGTAATCCCTATTTGGCCTTGGCAGTTAGTATGAGCGCAGGATTAGATGGCATGAGGAAAGGATTAAAGCCTCCTGCTCCCATAACGGATAACATTTATGAATTGAATGAAGAACAAAGACTCAGCCGTAATATTATGTCATTACCGGGAAATCTCGGAGAGGCATTGCAGGTTTTTCAGCAAGATGAGCTGATAAGAAAAACCCTCGGTGAGCATGTTTTTAACCGATTCTTAGCTGCGAAGAAACAAGAATGGGATCTTTATTCTCAACAAGTTCACGAATGGGAACTTCAAAGATACCTCTGGGTGTTCTAATTCCTTCCCCCCGATCCATGAACCGGATCGGGGGATTTTTTTGTTGTTCTAAAACATAGTCGCGAACCGTTCCTAACATCGAATTAAAGTTCAAAAAAAAGAAACATTAAGAAGGAGTTCATCGCCAATCGTCGAAACATTACTTTTAAGAATATCATTTCAGAAGCAAAATAAGAAATTTCTTCTTGGATTTGGAAGGAGACATCGGAAAAGGAGGTGTCTTATGAAAAAAATCTGGATCGTTTTAGGACTGACGATTACACTCGTTCTGATCGTCGGTTTTGTGGGAGCGTATTATATGGGCGATTTTCTTTTCCAAAACATGGTAAATATGGATCATTTTGAGCAAATGGAACAAATAAATCTTTCACCCACAGAGGGTTCTGAAACACCCAAAGTTGAATCTTTCATTTCGGCTGTGAAGACGGAGGATAAACTTTCAATTGCACTACTCGTTACGGGAAACTTGACCGGAAATGATGTAACGACGTTGTTCCAAATGGTTCTTGACGGAAAATTGACAACGGAAGAAAAGCAAGCCGCTATTGAGCTCTGTTACCAACGATTTTCTCCTGATGATATTGAGAAGGTCAAAGCCTTCTACGATAAATATAAAGGTACTATTTCAGTCGTACCTTAAAATCTTTCCGTACTGAAAGGACGATTTTATGGGCAAGCGGAAACAATGGGCGTTATTCTTCGGGGATGTTTTTTTTCTCTATTTTTCGGGCCTTTTGGCTTTATTTTTAAGATTTGATGGTAGTCTCACTTGGACCAATGCTCAGGCATGGATCCTTTCGGCGACTATGGCAGTACCTTTACTGGTGATCGGCAACCGATTCTTTGGACTTTATACTCGCCTATGGGCGTACGCTACGCTCCGTGACATGTGGCAGGTTGTCAAAGCGATGACTGTGCTAAGTTTTGTTTTGTACTTGATTATCGAATTTTTTCAATTTCCTATTTCTTTAGGGGTTCAAGTGCTGATTTGGGGTATTTTGCTCTGTGGAGTAGCGGGCTTGAGATTGAGCTTGAAAGCGGTTCATGAAAGACTGATCCATGCGCCAAAATTTTCTCCCCAAATGGAACGAACCTTGGTTATTGGCGCAGGTCTGGCGGGTCAGATGTTAGTCAAGGAGTTGGAAAGGCATCCTGAAATGAACAGCCGCATCGTCGGTTTTTTGGATGATGATACCAATAAGCAAAAAATGTTTTTCCTAGGATATGAGGTCTTAGGAGAAATCAGTAATTTACCTGAGGTCATCAGGAAAGAAGAAATAACACGATTGATTTTAGCAATTCCGTCGGCATCGGGAGACGTAAGTAGACGGATTCGGGACTTAACCAAAGGGTTCAAATTAAAAATCCAAACGGTTCCTGCTCTTTATGATTTAGTGGGTAAGAAAGCAGCAATCAACGACTTAAGGCCAATCCAACTCGAAGATTTATTGCGCAGAAAGCCTGTGCAATTGGATCATAGCAATATGCTTCAAGTCTATGGAGGCAAGAGAGTCTTAGTTACGGGGGCTGGGGGCTCGATAGGATCGGAAATCTGTAGACAACTCATGGGATACGACATCGATACACTGATTTTGTTGGGCCGAGGAGAAAACAGTATTTATCAGATCCATCGTGAATTACGAGAATTGAAGGATAAAGTTGGGTATGTAACGAAACTTGAAACCGTAATCTGTGACGTAAGAGATGCTGCAACCCTGAAGCGAGCCTTTTCCAAATTCAAACCTCAAATCGTTTTTCATGCAGCTGCACACAAACATGTCCCCTTAATGGAGCTTAACCCGAGTGAAGCGATCATCAACAACGTCTTTGGCACCAAAAATGTGGCTGAAAACGCGTTGGCACACCAGGCAGAGCGTTTCGTGTTCATTTCTACCGATAAAGCGGTCCGCCCCACCAGTGTTATGGGAGCTAGCAAACGTGCGGCAGAAATGATGGTTGACCATTTAGTGGGAAAGGGAGATACGAAATTTATCTCGGTGCGATTTGGAAATGTTTTAGGGAGTCGAGGCAGCGTGGTGCCCGTTTTCTTGAACCAAATCGAAAAAGGCGGACCCGTTACGGTAACGGATGAACGCATGACTCGCTATTTTATGATCATTCCGGAAGCAGTTGAGCTGGTCTTGCAGTCGGGTAGCCTAGGAAAAGGCGGCGAAGTTTTCGTCTTAGATATGGGTGAACCCGTAAAGATTGTAGAAATGGCACGGGATTTGATTCGTTTCTCAGGATTCGAACCGGATGTTGACATTCCGATAAAGTTTACCGGTATGCGACCTGGAGAAAAACTTTATGAAGAGTTATTGACAGCGGAAGAAGGAACGATCGCCTCTCGTTATGAGAAACTGTTCATTGCTCAAAAGCGCGCAGTAGATGAAGAGACTTTGGATAAGATGCTTCAAAAACTCAAGGTTTTAGCCGGACAAGAGAGTATCGATAATTCTGAAGTCATTCGAATCATAATGGAAGCGACTGAAAAAGGTCGACTGGTAGAACCGATGCCTTTGTCTTCAGGAGGGAATGGTAACATCGACTCGCCATTAGCTTAGATTTTGATCATTCAACAATATTCGAAAAGAGGACGTAAAATGGAGTTGGATTTAAGAAAATTAATCGTTATTTTATGGGAAAAATGGTGGATCATAGCCTTGTCTATTGTTGTAGCAGCAGTGGTTACCTTTGGTTTCTTCTTTTTCTTCGTCGATCCGGTTTACACATCGGAATCGACCATGTATGTCTATAATTCCGAGAACAGAACGACCGGTTCCATAACGACCGGGGATTTAACGGTTGCTCGAAATATGGTATCTACTTATGTTGTTTTGTTAAAAAGTGATTCGGTGCTCAGCGAAGTGGCAAGAATCACTAATTTTGGTTACACTCCTCTCCAAATCAAAGGGATGATCAAGGCTTCAGCTGAGAACAACACTGAGGTCATGCGTGTTACAGTCGAAAATACGAACCCCGTTCATGCTCAAGCCATTGCGAATACATTGCTTGATGTAGGTGCCGAAAAAATCGTGAATGTGATGAAGGCCGGTTCGGTCGAAATCATTGACTCTGCAAAACTCCCGACTGCTCCTTCCGGACCTAATATCATGCTCAATACCGTGATTGGGTCCATGTTAGGATTGATGATTTCGGTCATGATCATCTTGCTTTTAGAAATGTTTGACACCAAAGTCAAGTCAGAAGAGGATCTCAAGGAACTCTTTAATATCCCCATTTTAGGAGTTATACCAAGCTTCTCACCTGGGTCATCTCGAAAAGGGGGATATGGCGATGATAAGTAGTATGATCAATATGAAAAGAAAAGAAAAATCCAATGCCAGATTGGATTTAGTCTTGTCTCCGGAAACTCCATTTTCAGTGGTTGAGGCTTATAAATCTGCGCGAACAAATTTCATGTTCTTATTGAGTGATAGTGGAAAAAAAGAAGTAGTGTTTACCAGTGCCATTTCGGAAGAAGGTAAGACCACCACTTGTATCAATTTAGCGATTACGGTTGCCCAGACGGGGTCTCGCATTCTGATTATCGACGCAGATCTGAGAAAACCAAGAATTCACCGACTCATGAAAATACCTTCAACACCGGGGCTTAGTGATCGCCTTGGTAATTTAACGAAGCAAGAATGTGTCTATGCGACCAGTTTTGAAAATGTATTTGTGTTACCTGCAGGAACCATTCCACCGAATCCGGCTGAATTATTGGCATCCGAGGCTATGAGACGACTTTTAGCGGAATTAAATGAATCCTTTGATTATATTTTTATTGATACTCCGCCGGTAGATGTTGTTACCGATGCTGCTGTTTTAGCCAGCCGGTTACATGGATTGATTTTAGTTGCACGTCAGGGATTCAGCCGAAAAGAGATCATGCAATCCGCCGTAGGAGCTTTAGAACAAGCCGGTGTCAATATTTTAGGAATATTGCTCAATGATGTTAATACCGATAAGTTTTCCGGACGATACCGCTACAGCGGACGGTATCATAATTATGGACGTTATAGTTATTCTGATAATGATCAAAAAGCGGAGGAAGAGTCTTGAAGAGAATAGACTTTCACGCACATGTATTACCCGGAGCGGATCACGGGAGTAAAGACTTGGAGGTTTCCCTTCGGCAACTTCAAGGGGCGAAAAGTGTAGGTGTGGAGACGATTGTCGCTACACCTCATTATTATGGTTGGAAACAGGATCTATCGGATTTTTTAAGAATTCGCAAACAAACCTGGGACCTGCTTCAACCGGAAGCAGAAGCACTGGGAATTCAAATCATTCCTGCAGCAGAGGTCACATTATTCCAGGGACTTCCGGAACTTTCATCCTTAGCCGAACTGATGATTCCCAATACTTCCTATTTAATGTTAGAAATGCCCATGGAATCCTGGGGGAACTGGGTTTATACTGCCATAGAAAAGATTATCAGTGTTCATAAAATTTTACCGATCATTGTACATGTTGACCGATACCCAGAAAAAGAAGTCGAAAAACTGCTGGACTGGAATTTGGTCTATCAAATCAATGCAGAGGCTTTTCAAAGTATTTGGAAGCGTCGGAGATTTATCCAATGGGTACAACAAGAAAGAGTACAACTCTTGGGTAGCGATGTGCATGGAGATGACGGTAAGGATTATTTAGCATTTGATAAGGCTTTAAGACTGGTAGGTAAATCAGAAGAGGTTTTAATGAACAATGCTCGCAGTATCATTGCCGGCAGGGAAATATAAAATCGGTTGGAATGTTACGTTCCAACCGATTTTTTTATTATTTATCCCTGAAATTGATAACCGATCTCAAAAGCCTTTAGATTTAGATCCAAGTATTTGGGTGGAATAACTGTTTTGAGAGCGTCCAACCATACCTCTTTTGGAGTTTCGGTCCAAGTGGCAGCTACCGTTCCCATTAATATGATATTCATGACTCGAAGATTGCCCAATTCAAGGGCTAATTGAGTAGCAGGGATTTTTGTGACATGAGGAGTGAACTGTAACAAAGCTTGTTCGATATCTGAGGGATATTTTGCTTTACCTGTCACAACCGGCATAGGAGAAATCTCTAAATCATTATAAACGATAGAACCCTGAGGTTTCAACAAGGGTAAGTAGCGTTGCGCTTCCAATTTTTCGAACGAGATGATATCATCGGCTTCCCCGCTTTCAATCAAAGGGGAGTGGATTTTCTCCCCGATTTTAATTTGGGTAACAACCGAACCTCCTCGCTGAGCCATGCCATGGATCTCAGACATTTTTACATCCATTTTCATGTTGAGCGCTACTTGTGATAATACCTTTGCTGCTAAAATAGTCCCTTGACCACCGACACCTACTAAGATGATTGTTCGTTTCATTGCTATTTCACATCCTTTACAATGGCTCCGAATCGGCATAATTGGCTACAAACGCCACAGCCAACACATAAAGTAGGATCAATGACGGTGTGTTTACCATTAAAGCTCATGGCCGGACAACCAATTCTTAAGCATGCCTTACAGGCAACACATTTGTCGGGTAAGATATGGTACTTTTCTGTTAAAGTTTTGCTAATAAGGGCACATTCTCGTTTGACAATGATCACACTTAATTCTCGTACCGCCATTTCCTCGCTGATCACTTTTTTTAGAGTCGCTAAGTCATAAGCGTCGACTGTTTGCACTCTTTTTACACCGAGTGCTCGGATAATAGCATCGAAATCAAGATGAGGAGAAGGCTGACCGTTTAGCTGGAGACCGGTTCCTGGATTTTGTTGGTGCCCGGTCATGGCGGTGATGCTATTGTCCAATAACAATATCGTTCCGGTACCACCGTTGTAAACTTGGTCGACCAAACCGGTCATACCGGAATGGAAAAAGGTAGAGTCCCCAATGACGGCAACGATTTTTGAGGCCAGTTCTGGATGAACTTTTTCCATTCCTAATGCCATAGGAATGGAAGCACCCATACAAATGGTCGTATCCATTGCATCAAGGGGTGACAACGCTCCTAAAGTGTAGCAGCCGATGTCTCCGGTAACAATTGCTTTAAGATCCCGCAACGTATGGAATACGCTTCGGTGAGGACACCCCGGACATAATACCGGTGGCCGCACCGGAGATTCAGGAGCTTCCACAGCTTTAGGTGAAGAGATTCCTAAGATTTTTTCTCTCAAAATCGAAGGAGAAAGTTCACCGATACGAGGAAGAAGATCTTTCCCGTAAAAGGGAATGCATCCGGCGCTTCCAATGCAGGGAATACTGGCTGCGCTGATTTGTGTCTCCATGAATGGCTCAAGTTCTTCTACAACCCATAATTCTTCGACTTCTTCGGCGAATTGGCTGATCAGCTTCATCGGTAAGGGGTTGGTGCAGCCTAATTTCAGAACGGAAACATGGGGTAGGGCTTCCTTCACATACTGATAACAGATTCCGCTGGTAACGATTCCCAAACTTCGATCTTGAAGTTCCATGCGGTTGATTGCTAAAGTATCGTTATGTGCTTCTAATTTCTCCAGTTTAGTTTCAAGCTCAACGCGTAAATTTCTGGCATTGGCTGGCAAGGTAACATTTTTGGAAAAATTCTTCTGATAAGCTCGAACTGCCGGTTGAATCGGGTCTTCCAGGCGAACCAAGCCTTTTGTATGAGCAACCCGAGTGGTGATTCTCACCATAAAAGGCATATCAAATTGCTCCGATAATTCAAATGCTAATTTAATAAAATCCTTGCATTCTTGACTGTCACTGGGTTCCAATAAGCCAATTTTGGCGAATTTTGCGTATAATCGATTATCTTGTTCATTCTGAGAACTATGCATTCCAGGGTCATCGGCAGAAACTAAAACAAAACCTCCATTGACTCCTGTATAGGCAAAGGAGAATAAAGGATCTGCGGCAACATTGACACCAACATGTTTCATTGAAACCATGGTACGGCCACCACCGATGGAGCCGCCGATAGCTACTTCCATGGCAACTTTTTCATTGGATCCCCACTGTGAAATGATGCTGGGATATTGAGCAACATTCTCGAGTATTTCCGTGCTGGGTGTTCCGGGATATGCAACCGCTAAATGGACACCGGCTTCATAAGCTCCACGAGCTATGGCTTCATTCCCGGATAAAAGAACCGTTGACATTGAAAAATCCTCCTCTATATCTTTTTGGCTTTCAAGATATAAATTCGCGGTTAATCTCAAAACTCCTGCCTATGGCCATGTGTATTGAAGGGATTCAAACCTTATGAATCGAAAGTACAGCTACTTGAAGGAGTGAAAATAGATGAATGTAAATTTTAAATATAAGAAAGACGAGATTTTTGGTGTTGTGAACCAAGGTAAAATTTTAGGGGAGATCATGCCGAACACGCGAGAGGTGTTAGAAGATCCAACAGAAGAGATCTACCTAGCTTTACAAAATCCGGTAGGAACCCAACCTCTGTCAGTAATGGCAGTCGGCAAAAAAAAGGTAGCGATCGTTATCAGTGATCAAACGAGACCGGTCAAGTCAAAGATTTTAATCCCTCCCTTAATCGAGATTTTACAAAAGGCGGGGATTTCGAAGACTCAAATCTCAATAATTGTTGCCTTGGGCATTCATCGTCCCCTTACAGAGACTGAACTGATCCAGTTGGTCGGAGAAGAGATCTTTTCATCGGTCTCCGTTTATAATCACGACCCAAATGATGTGATCCACATGGGTTATACGACCCGGGGGACGCCTCTGGAAATCAATCGTCGTTTCATTGAAGCGGATTTGAGAATTTGCACCGGAAACATTGACTTACACTTTTTCGCCGGGTATGCGGGCGGTGCTAAAGCGGTCATGCCCGGGTTATCTACGCGCAATGCGATTGCCAATAATCATAAAATGCAATTAAGTCCTCATGCTGAGAGCGGTGTACTTGAAGGAAACCCGGTCCGAGAGGACATCGATGAAGCAGGGGAAATCATTGGTATCGATTTCATTCTCAACTTGGTTCAAAACGAGGAGAAAGAGATCATTGCAGTCTGTGCCGGAGATGTTATAGAAGCACATCGCTATGGGTGCAAAATCATTGATCAAATGTATAAAATCCCATTGACAGAGCGAGCAGATGTAGTAATTGCTTCGGCCGGAGGATATCCAAAGGATGTGAATCTTTATCAAGCACAGAAATCGCTGGATAACGCAGCGCACGCCGTGAAGCCGGGAGGAACCATCTTTCTTATGGCTGCATGTGGTGAAGGATATGGCGAAAGTATCATGGAGCAATGGTTGATTGACGCTAAAGGGGATCCCGATACTGTGCTCGAGCGTCTAAGCAAAGACTTCGTTTTAGGGGGTCACAAAGCAGCAGCAATCGCCAGAGTAGCCAAAAAGGCTCAGATTGTTTTATTATCAGAAATGTCAGACCAAAAGACAGTGGCAGCTTTCATGGAACCGGTGAAAAGCTTTTCTGAGGGTTTGGAACGATGTCAACTGCAATCCGATAAAACAATTTGGTTGATGCCATATGCCTGTTATACCTTGCCTGAGGAGGAAATCACAACATGACCTTAGCCGATGTTTTTTCCGAGAAAGGACTACTTGCCGAGCGCTTACCGGGGTATGAATACCGAGATGGACAGTTACTTATGGCAGAAACGGTTTTGGAATCTCTGAAAAGCGGTAAGCCTTTGGCCGTTCAAGCAGGTACGGGTTTGGGGAAAACGTTTGCCTATTTAGTTCCGGCCTTACTTTATGCCATCACTGAAGGAAAAAAAGTCGTCATCTCTACTGCAACGTTGCAATTACAGACCCAATTGATCAAAAAAGATATTCCTTCCATTGAAGAGGTTTTGCGAGACCAATTAGCTTTTAAAACCGCTTTAGTCAAAGGACGGAACAATTACCTTTGCATTCGAAAATTGACAGCTTTTGCACAAGCAAACCTACAAACTCCCCTTTTTCGAGATCCGGGGGATGCGCCGATTTGGACAAAGCTTCTCGACTTGTTTTATGAAGATACGCTAATCAATGGAGATAAAGACGAGATCCCTTTTCGGATCCCTGAGACTTTGTGGACAGAAGTCGGTGCAGAAGCCGAATTGTGCATGCGAGGAAGATGTCCTTTTTATCATGATTGCTTCTTTTATAAAGCCAGACTATTACAGAAAGAGGCAAATCTTCTCATAACCAACCATGCTCTGTTTTTTGCAGATTTGGCAGTTCGTCAAGAAAATGCTTATCAGGACGATGTAGAAAGTGTTTTAGCATCGTATCAAGCAGTCATTTTTGATGAAGCTCAAAACACGGAAGACTATGCGACAGATCATTTTTCCAGCGAATTTTCTTATGGGAGACTATTACACTTTGTTTTATCGGTTCGGAACGCATTGCGACCGGCTGGGATCCTTCAATGGCCCGATGAACAAGATTACTTGCGCATCGATGGCTTACTTGAAACGATTTTGAGACGTAGTGCAGATTTCTTATTCGGTTTAGCTGAAAAATGGTCAGATAAAACTACCCGAATTACTGGAAAGGAACCAATACCGGAATCCATTTCACCGGATTTGGTCCAACTAGAGCAAGAGCTAAATGCATTATCGGAGATTGCTTCAACCGAGGAACAGAAGATGTTGTTGCAAGGGTATCGCATGAGATGTCAGATTATTTTGACAGAATTGATTCAATGCTGTTCTTTAGAGGACCTATTGGGATATGCTTATTGGTTTGAAAATCCACAGCAAGGGGAGCTCAGATCCCTGCGTTTAGCTTGTGCCCCCATATCTTTAGCAGACCTAATGGAAGAAGGTTTGTTTTCTCGGGTAGCGGTCGTCATGACCTCAGCCACTCTTGCCAGTGAATTGCTGAGTCGAATGGGAATGGTAAACCCACAGTATTTACGAATTGACTCCCCCTTTCGATACGATTTACACGCTCGGCTTTATTTGCCCATGGATGGCCCTGAACCAACTGCAGCCAAAACAGAAGAATTTCATAACTATGTGGCTCAACAGATTTTGGAGTTGGTCTCAATAAGTAAAGGGAGGGCGTTCCTCCTGTTTACATCGTATCGTTCCATGGAAGAAGTTTATCAAATGTGTTATCAAAAGTTGGAGGAGTGGGGTTTTCTAACCTTGAAGCAGGGGGATCTGCGAAGGGAAGAACTGATCAAACGCTTCAGTGAGCATGGACATGCAGTGCTATTCGCTGTAGCCAGCTTCTGGGAAGGTGTAGATATTCAGGGTGAGGCTTTGAGTTTGGTTGTATTAGTAAAATTACCTTTTGCTGTACCAACGGAACCGATCTTGCAAGCACGTATGGAAGCATTGCAAAGAGAAGGACGCGACCCCTTTTCTCATTATTCAGTTCCACAAGCTTCTCTACGATTAAAGCAAGGGTTTGGCCGTCTGATCCGTTCGAAAACCGATACCGGTGTGATAGCTGTTTTAGATAAACGCATACGAAGCAGAAGCTATGGCCGTCGATTTTTGAAAGATTTGCCGCCGGCTCCGATTATTGACACGACGGAGGATGTTGCTCGTTTCTTTCATGACATTGATCAGGGCAGAGTTTCGATAAAGAAAACAGTCACTTCTTTTGATATTGATGATGACTTAAAAATCAAGAAACGAAGGAGTCGAAGTAAACGATGAGTATTGCTCGATTTCATGGGAAGATTGTTAAGGGGAAAGGCTTAGGCAGAACAGTAGGAATGCCTACCCTCAATTTGCAGTGGATCCCCAGTATGGAGAAAACCGTACCTCCCTATGGTGTATACATCAGCAAGATGACGATGGGACAGAAACAGTATTATGGGGTTACAAATTTCGGGTATCGACCTTCTGTGGATAATGAAGATCAAGTAACACTGGAGACTTTTCTTATGGATTTTGAAGGAGATGGATTAGGTGCTGAAGCGGAAGTTGAGCTATTGCGCTTCTTGCGTTTGACGCAAAAAAAACCTTCATTAGAAGAAGTGAAGGTGCTCGTAGAAAAAGATATGATGGAAGCAAAAAGATGGCTAGCACAAAACTTATAAAAAAAGCTTGCCAAGTAAATTGATTCTATGATAAGATACATAGGCATCGCGCTAGATGGAGTGGGTTGCGGCACTCTAAACCGGAACGCATAATCGGATCGAATGCCTGTTACTAGGGCTTTTTCATAGAATTCGGTTTCTCAATAGATGTTGACCTCGGGCCTCGCACGACGTTGCGCTGTGAACCTCGCTAGGACCGGAAGGTAGCAACGATAAGCAGTTTGCGCGGGTGATGCGAGTCGTCTGAGTGAGTCTATTGCACGAAACGCGGTCGAAGGCAAAGCAACAAGGACAGGGCGCGATGTTTCTAGAAAATTTTGAGTCAACCCTTTGGTTGGCTCTTTTTTCTTGCCTTTTTACATATAATCTTGTATGCTAATAGGAGAAATTCAAATGGTGAAAGGGGCTCATGGAACATGAAAACAGATTCGACCGTTTTGCGTCTCAAAGAACTGATTCAGTGTCAAACAGTATCAAGCAATAACCTTGAAAAAATCGATTTCAATGAATTTTTTCGGTTACATCGAATTCTGGAACAACAATATCCTTTGATTCACCAAGTATTAACGAAAAAAACCATAGGCAAAGCAAGCCTTTTGTACCACTGGCGAGGGCAAGATCCTTCAGTCAAACCCTTTCTCTGGATGGCGCATATGGATGTAGTACCCGTTGGCGATGAGACACAATGGAGCCACGGTCCTTTTTCCGGAGATCTTTCCGATGGCTACCTTTGGGGACGAGGTACTGCAGATACGAAATGCTTGATTTCTGTGCAAATGGACGCCGTTGAAGAATTGATTGCGGAAGGATATGTACCACCGCAAGATATTTACCTTTTTTATGGACACAACGAAGAAATCGTAGCATTCGGTGATCGTTCCGGGGCTCATTTGGCGATGGAGTACCTACAAGAGCAGGGGATTGTTTTGGGTTGTGTATTAGATGAAGGGGGTTCCATTGTTAAAGGTAGTACCATGGGAATCGAAAAACCGATTGCGGTTATTGGCGTCAGTGAAAAAGGCAGTGTTCACGTGGAATTGAAGGTTCACGACAAAGGTGGTCATTCAAGCACACCGGATAAAACGACAGCCTTAAGCCGAGTCGCTCGAGCAGCAATCGCGGTGGAAGAACATCCTATGCCGGTGCGCTTATTGCCCATGGTCGCCGATATGTTGAAAACCTTGGCTCCTTATATGGGAATCTTAAAACCTCTTCTTGACGATCCGGTTCGAACATGGCCTATGCTACACAAAGCTTTGGAACAAAAAGCTATGACCAATGCTATGATTCGTACGACTTTTGCGGTGACTATGGCCCAAGGCAGTGCTCAAGCAAACGTTCTACCCGAAACTGCCTCGGTAGTAATCAACTGCAGAGTGCTTCCGGGGGATACCATGGAGAGCACCTTACAACATATTCGAGAAGAAGTCGGTGAAGGTGTAGAAGCGCGAATTTTGTCAGGAAAGAATCCTTCTCCAATTTCTCCAACCAATACCTCCCTCTTTTCATTTATTTGTTCTTTGGCTCAGGAATTGCAAACTGATGCCTTAGTTACACCTTACTTAGTCATGGGAGGGACCGATTCGGCGAAATTTTACCCTATTTGTGAAGCGGTTTACCGATTCTCACCTTTTTACTTTGACGAAAACACAATGGCTGGAGTCCATTCTGTCAATGAAAGGATCAGCGTATCCGGGTTTAGCGAAGCCGTGCAATTCTATAAAAAATTCGCCCTTCAATACCGGAGCAATCTGAACTAACATTGAATCTGTCTTTCACTTTTGGTTTCTTCGTGTTATAATATTGAAATAACAATTGCGAAAGGAGAGGGATCATGGCATATTTAGCCCTGTATCGTCAGCATAGACCAAAGATTTTAGATGATGTCGTAGAACAAGCGCACATTGTCAAAACACTCTCCAATGCAATTACTGAAAATCGATTAAGCCATGCCTATTTATTTGCTGGTCCGCGGGGAACCGGTAAAACGACGATAGCCAGAATCTTGGCACGTTCACTTAATTGTGAGCAAGGTCCGACCTTACATCCCTGCGGAATCTGTTCTTCATGTAAGAGTATTGACCAAGGTACCTCCATGGACGTTAGAGAAATCGATGCAGCCTCTAACAGAGGAATCGATGATATCCGAAACATTCGTCAAACGTTACAGTATATGGCCGACTCAAGGTACAAAATGTACATTATTGATGAAGTTCATATGCTGACCGATTATGCTTTTAATGCTCTGTTAAAAACCCTTGAGGAACCTCCTGCAAATACCCTTTTCGTATTGGCAACAACAGAAGCTCACAAGGTTCCTCTTACAATTTTATCACGCTGTCAACGATACGATTTCAGGCGCATCAGTACGAATGGAATTATTCAGGAAATCAAGAAAATCGCTAAAGAAGATCAGTTCAAGGTAAGTGAAGAGGCACTTAAAACGCTAGCAGTCCGGGCTCAGGGGGGAATGCGAGACGCATTATCCCTGCTGGATCAGTGTTTGTCTTTTGCAGGAAACCAAGTTAAGCTAGAAGACGTTCTTACTGTCTTGGGGTCGGTTGATCGTCAAACACTATTATCATCCATCCAAGCTATGCTCTCGGGAGATATTCCGGGGTTATTGCAACATTTAGATTTGATTGAGAATGAAGGCAAAGACTTGATCCAGTTCCTTAGAGACGTTTTGCAGCAATTGAAAGAGTGGTTGGTTGAAAAATCCCCTTTCGAAAACCTGAAAATGGAGCAGATCATTGATTTACTCAACATCTTGGCTACCGCAGAATGGGAAATGAAACAGTCAACCCAACCCCGTTTGACCTTGGAATTAGCCATGTTTCGTGCTGGAGAAATTTACAAGTCGGGAGATCGCATTTCAGCTATTGAGGCCAAATTAAGATCCTTGGAGTTGAAATTACAGAAAGGTTCTCCCGTAGAGTTTATGCAACCGTCTGATCCTCCATTGATTAATGCTCTACCGAAGTTTGAGCCCGAACTTAAGACTGAGCCTGAACTCGAACCCGAAAGTGCATCAATTGGGAAATTCGAGGAAACCACACAGATCCATACGAAATGGGAAGAGATCATGACTCAGATTTTTAAAGAGAAAATTTCTGCCCATGCAATTTTGAAACAAGGCAAGATTTATCGCTCCAATGAGGGCAGTGTAGAAGTCTTATTTCAAAATGATTTTCACAAGAAAATAATGGAAAAGGAAGACAATCGACAAGCAATCGAGCGTGCTTTGCTTACCCAAATGGGGAAGCCAATCCGGTTCGTTCCATTATTAGCCAAAGATGTGGTAAATGGGGTTTCCAAAGAGAGCTCGCCAAGCCAAGAAGATTGGTTAGTACAAGCGGCACTTCAGATTGCCGGTAAAGAAAAAGTGGAGTTCAACCCTAAAAATACAAATGAGAAACATTAAGAATTGAAAGGAAGATCAAAAATGCGAAGCGGAAAAAACAAAGGATTCCCTAGTGCCGGTGGTGGCAATATGCAACAGCTTTTGAAACAAGCTCAGAAAATGCAAGCACAGATGCAGGAAGATATGGAAAAACTGCAAGAAGAAATGAAATCCCGTACTGTTGATGCTACGGTTGGTGGGGGTGCGATTCATGTCGTTTTCACGGGAGAAAGAGTTCTTCAATCCATAACGATCAAACCGGAAGTGATTGATGCGGACGATGCAGAAATGTTACAAGATTTGCTCTTAGCTGCCATTAACGAGGGTTTAAGAAAAGCCCAGGAAATGTACGATAAAGAAATGGAAAAAGTCAGTGGCAGTTTAAAGATGCCCGGAGGACTATTCTAGAAACACAATTGTAAAGGGAGAGGATGTCAATTGTTTACCTTTGGAGACTCTATGACCCGGTTGGTTTCTCAATTGAGTCGTCTACCCGGTATCGGACCCAAAACCGCACAGCGGTTAGCCATGCACATCATACAAATGGACGAAACAAAAGTGCGTGATCTGTCTCAAGCTATTCTCGAAGCCAAAGCAAAAATGAAATATTGCTCTGTCTGTTGGAATTTATCTGACAGCGATCCTTGCAGTATTTGTCAAGATGATAAGCGCGATCAAACGATCATTTGCGTTGTATCAGATCCGAGAGATGTCATGGCTATGGAAAAAACACGAGAATATCGAGGATTGTATCACGTGCTCCACGGAGCGATCCAACCCAATGAAGGAATCGGTCCGGAAAAGTTGAAAATTCGTGAACTTCAAATCAGACTACTTGACGGGAAAGTACAGGAATTGATACTAGCCACCAATCCCAATATTGAAGGAGAAACCACAGCCTTATATTTATCGCGCTTGGTGAAACCTGCAGGACTCAAGGTGACAAGAATTGCTAGGGGGCTCCCGGTTGGTGGAGATTTGGAATACGCGGACGAAATCACGTTGTTAAAAGCTCTGGAAGGGCGAAGAGAGATTTAGTTTTCAACAGTACAGGTGGAAGGGATGGATTGACGTGGAGACGAGAGAAGAGTTTTTAAAAGAGCAAGATTTGTTTGTTTTGAAACCCTTGGAGAAGAATCAAATACCAGAGGTTGCTAGAATCGTTGCCGGAAACGAAGTCTTTCAACGTTATCATTATGAATACCCCAAAATCGTTAAAATGTTGGAAGATGCTCTTTTAAGCGAGGATGTTTTAATGACCGCTCTGGAAGGGGAAATCGTTCGTGGATTTGTTTGGATGCAAGAAAAGGCAGTTTTTGGGTTGAGTTCTTATGTCAAACTGATTGCTGTTGATACAAAGGAGCAAGGTCGCGGGATCGGCCAGCTGCTGATGACTGCTGCAGAAGCGATTTCACAGAAACAAGGGACGAATTTATTTGTTTTAACTTCCGTGGATAATTTCAATGCCCAAAAGTTCTATCGTCGATTAGGTTATGAAACCATTGGCGTTATTCGTGATTATGTTTATCCGGGTATCGATGAATTGATGTTACGTAAAACATGGGGAAGCATTCGTCATGGGTAGTATGCTTGACCTTTCCTGACCTTTGTGTTATACTACATTTGCCACAATTTGATGATTGACGAAAGGTCAAGGAGGTATGAATTATGAATATACAAAACAATTTAGTTCCCATTGTTATTGAACAATCCAGCCGCGGAGAACGTTCGTACGACATTTTTTCACGGATGCTTCGAGATCGCATTGTTTTCCTCAATGGCGAGATCAATATGTATTCTGTGAACTTGCTCATCGCTCAACTTCTCTTCTTAGAAGCGGAAGATCCCGAAAAAGAAATCAATATTTACATCAATTCTCCCGGTGGAGAAGTGTATTCAGGCATGGCACTTTATGATACGATACAATACCTGAAAGCCCCTGTAAATACGATTTGTGTTGGACTTGCAGCTTCTATGGCAGCTGTTATATTAGCTTCCGGTAAGAAAAGAATGGCTTTGACCCATTCTCGAATCTTGATCCACCAACCGTTGGGAGGCACCCAAGGTCAGGCGGCCGATATCAAAATCCAAGCAGAAGAAATCTTGAGAATCCGCCACATGTTGAACGAAATTTTAGCAAAACACACCGGCCAAGATATCAGTGTCATTGAAGCAAGAACCGATCGAGATAATTATTTTTCAGCAGAAGAAGCGAAAGCTTTTGGTTTGATCGACCAGGTTTTTGAAAACAGAAAATAGAAGAACCTAATCAGAGTCACTTCAAAAACGAAGTGGCTCTTTTTTATAAGGAAGGAAAATCTAATCGTTTAACGAAATGATAATCAAGAACAAATGGAGGTGGAACAATGTTAGATATCGGTCAGAAATTTGTAGAATTCACGAAATATCAGTATCAAACGGAATTATCCGATCAAACCAAGGGGTTACCACAACCTCCCTTGGCAGATGCTTTACCCGAAGGGGTAGAATTCATTAAGCTTCCCAAAATAGAAGATTGTCAAGTGGGAGCAGTTGATTTACTGACAGCGATTAATCGTAGAGTGAGCACTCGCAACTATGATCCTAAACCCTTGACTTTAGACGAGCTCGCCTATTTACTTTGGTGTACCCAAGGTGTCAAGCAGGTGACGACAAGACCTGCAACCTTAAGAACCGTACCTTCCGGAGGATCGCGGCATCCTTTTGAAACGATTTTGTTCATTCAGAGAGTCGAAGGGGTACGTCCCGGTTTGTATCGCTACTACGCCTTGGATCACTGTTTAGCCGAACTGGATTGTTCCAAAGATTGGACTGAAACCTTAACATCCGTGTGCAAAAATCAGGGGATGGTTCGAAGCTCAGCAGTTACTTTTTTCTGGGTTGCAGTGACATATCGAACGATTTGGCGATATGGAGCCAGAGGGTATCGGGATCTCTATTTAGATGCCGGCCACGTTGGGCAAAATCTTTATTTGGCATGCGAAGCCATGCAAGCAGGGTGCTGCGCCATTGGAGCATATGATGATGATCTGTTGAGTCAGTACTTACAGATCGATGGAGTAGAGCGGTTCCCGATTTATGTGGCAACCGTTGGAAAGAAATAAGGAGGAATTCTCATGCACAAACGTTTACAGGTTTTACGAATTGGCCCTACCTTTATGGAATATACGAAATACAAACATCAACTCGATAAAACAGATCAGGTCAAGCAATTACCACAACCCGAGTTGACCGACCCCACTCCGAAAGATCTTCCGCTCTTTGATTTACCGGCACCGAGCGAATTACAGGTGGAAAAAGTGGATCTCAGTGAGGCGATCAATCGACGAGTCAGTGTTCGTAAATACGCCGAAAAACCCTTAACTCTAATGGAGTTGTCCTATTTGCTCTGGTCAACCCAGGGTATCAAAGAGGTAACAAACCGTCCGGCAACCTTAAGAACTGTTCCGTCGGCAGGTTCTCGTCATTCTTTTGAAACCTATTTATTGGTCAATCGTGTAGAAGGATTACAACCAGGGTTGTATCAGTATTGTGCACTAGACCATAAACTTGCCTTACATTCAACTGCTGATACCTTAGCAGAGGATCTGACCAGAGTTTGTCACCGCCAGGGTATGGTGCGAAATTCTGCAGTAACCTTCTTTTGGGCAGCTGAGATTTATCGAAATGTTTGGCGCTATACAGAAAGAGCCTACCGCTACGTTCATTTAGACGCCGGCCACGTGTGCCAGAATCTCTATTTAGCATGTGAAGCAATCGATTCCGGTTGCTGTGGAATTGCTGCTTTTGATGACGATGAGTTAAGTCAAATATTGGGGATCGACGGGATCGATCGTTTCCCGGTTTATCTGGCAACCGTGGGTAAAAAAGATTAATCGAGTTAAGCGGGTTCTTTAGAAGAGCCCGCTCACTAGTTATTAGGAGGGATGAGATGCGTCAAATCGATATTTCTGAGATCATCAAGAGTGTGTCTGAGCTTTGTATGGAAGCGAATTTTGACTTGAACCCCGATATCGAAATCGCCTTACAAGTAGCTCAACAGAAAGAAGAGAATGATCGGGCAATCGGAGTCTTGCAGAATCTTCTGAAAAATGCAGAGATCGCCAGAACGGGCCGGCTGGCCATGTGTCAAGATACAGGGATGGCGGTTGTCTTCATCGAATTAGGGCAAGAAGTCCACATTACAGGTGGAAATTTGGAAGAAGCAATTCACCAAGGAGTTCGATTAGGGTATCAGCAAGGTTATTTGCGAAAATCCGTGGCTCATCCTATTACCCGAATCAACACTGGTGATAACACACCAGCAATCATCCATATCAGAATCGTTCCCGGACAACAGCTGAAGTTAACGGTTGCTCCTAAAGGGTTTGGCTCTGAAAACATGGGGAGTTTATCGATGCTTGTTCCGGGTGATGGTCTTGATGGCATCAAAAAAGCGGTCATAGAAACTGTAAAAAAAGCCGGTAGCAATCCATGTCCTCCCATTATTGTTGGAGTCGGCATTGGTGGAACCATGGAATATTGTACCTATTTAGCAAAAAAAGCATTATTACGCGAGGTGGGGAAATTTCATAAAGAAGAGGATATTGCTACTTTGGAAAAAGAGCTCCTGATAAGCATCAATAAGCTTGGTATCGGTCCTCAGGGATTTGGTGGTAGTACCACAGCTTTACACGTTGCAATTGAATATGCACCTACCCATATTGCCGGTTTACCGGTAGCGGTGAATATTGGCTGTCATGCGACACGTCATAAAACCAGAATAATGTAGGAGGCGATCAAACTTGAAACGAATAGAATTACCTTTGACAAAAGAAATCGCCCTCCAACTTCGAGCCGGAGATCAGGTGCTTCTCACAGGATGGATTTATACTGCTAGGGATGCAGCCCACAAACGAATGATCGAAGAGATGAATCAGGGAAAAGAGCTTCCCTTCGAATTGCAGGATCAAGTGATTTACTATGCGGGACCAGCACCTACGCCCCCCGGGAAAGTGATCGGTTCGATTGGACCGACTACAAGTTCAAGAATGGATCGATTCACACCAACCTTATTAATGCATGGACTTCGAGGGATGATCGGTAAAGGGGCTCGAAGCAAAGAGGTTATGCAAGCCATCGTAGCAAATAAATCGGTTTATTTTGCTGCTTTGGGAGGAGCTGCAGCGTTACAAGCACAGTCTGTGGAGAAGGTGGAATTAGTAGCTTACGAAGAGCTTGCATCAGAAGCAATCCGCAGGCTCTTTGTGAAGGATATGGCTGTTTATGTAGCAGCCGACTGTTTTGGTGCCAGTATTTATTCTGGCGAATAACCAAAAAGGAATGACAAACTATGGAAGAAACAACACGCGCGCATCAGGAATTACAACTTTTACTCGCCTTACTACCCCAAGAGCTCCAAAATGAATTGGCTGCGGAAGAACTGGGAGATCTTATTGAAATCGTCATGGATCTGGGAAGAATTCCCGAAGCAAGATTTCCGGATCGATATCGTTATTTGGGCAATCAACTGGTTTCGAAAGAAGATTTAACGTCGGTGATCCGCCATCTAGGCAGCTTCGGGGATGATAATCGTGCGGGTATAGAAAGAACGTTACATCGAATATCGGCCATCCGTAATCGTGCCGGGGAGATCATCGGCCTTACCCTTCGGGTGGGTAGAGCGCTCTACGGAACGATAAACTCAATAAGAGATGTCATATCAAAAAATCAAAGTATTCTCTTATTAGGAAAACCAGGCGTTGGGAAAACAACAATGCTTCGTGAAATGGCTAGAGTGCTTGCCGATGAAATGGAAAAAAGAGTGGTTGTGGTAGATACCTCTAACGAAATTGCCGGTGATGGAGACATTCCTCATCCGGGAATTGGTCATGCCCGACGTATGCAAGTACCTCAAGTTACTCGGCAACATGCTGTCATGATCGAGGCTGTTGAGAACCACATGCCTGAAGTCGTTGTGATCGACGAAATCGGCACAGAGCAAGAGGCAGCTGCAGCTCGAACCATTGCAGAGAGAGGTGTGATGCTCGTAGCAACCGCTCACGGTATTACGCTTCACAATCTGATTCAAAACCCTACTCTGTCTGATTTGGTAGGGGGGATCCAAACTGTAACCTTGAGTGACGAAGAAGCACGTCGTAGAGGAACACAAAAATCAGTGTTAGAAAGAAAAGAATCACCGACCTTCGATATTCTGATCGAAATCTTCAGTCGTGAAAAACTATTGATCCATCATGATGTCGCGGCAACGGTGGATTTGCTACTGAGAGGTCATGAGCCAACACCGGAAGTTCGAATCAAAAATGAGCAAGGTGAGTGGACCGTCGAACAAGAAAGCGAAGTCGCACAAGATAAATATGACCTTGATCTCTTAGATCATGGAAGTCCCATTGAGAAAGCTGCGCGTTTTGTCAGCGTCATCCGACTATATCCTTATGCAGTAAACCGAAATCTTATTGAAAAGGCGATCAAAAATCACCGCTTACCAATCCAGGTAAGCCGAGATCTAAACGGTAGTGACGTATTCTTGACCTTGAAATCTCAACTGAGAAGATTACCGGAAAAGCTCTTGGAAGCCCATCAAAATGGAGTACCGGTGGTAACTGTACGTGCCAACACACTGCCTCAAATTGAAAACATATTGAAAGATTTGGTGCGAAGGAGTCCCGACGCGACGGGAAAGAATCAAGGAGAGGGCTGGCTTGACCCATTGGAAGAGGCGGAACTCGCTATCGAAAAAGTAATGGAAACTCAGAAGTCGGTTGAATTACAACCGCAGGAAGCTTATTATCGCAAATTGCAACATGAGCTGGCAGAACAATATCGATTGCGCTCTCGTTCTGTAGGAGATGAACCCAGAAGAAGAGTCGTCATTTTTGTTTAGTCTTGACGTGTTTTGGTAAATCATATATAATCAAAGTACTAACTCGGTGAGAGCGAAAAATGGAGGTAATCCTATGAAAATGGTTATTGCTGTTATACAAGATCAAGATTCTCATGAAGCAGCGGGTGCATTGGTAGCTGCAGGCTTCCGTTCAACCAGGTTATCCAGTACCGGAGGTTTTCTTCGTTCCGGTAATACTACCCTATTGATTGGTGTCGAAGACAAGCAAGTAGAAGAAGTTTGCGAGATCATACGGAATGTATGTCAGTCTCGTACTCAAATAGTGAACCCTGTAACCCCTATGGCCTCAACCTTAGAGTCGTTTTCCTCATTCCCTGTAGAGGTTGTAATTGGAGGAGCCATAATTTTTGTTATCGATGTGGAACGTTTTGAGCGTGCCTAAAAATAATTTCAGAAAAAGCAAAGATTCGTCTTTGTTAAAAAAGCTCGATGCCAATAGCGTTTTAGCTCAAATTGAAAGCTTGGGCGAACGCTTGATTCACCACAATGAGTTAGAAGAAGCGCGTAAATATCAACGCTTAGTCAAAGATCTTTCTCATTGGGCTGCAAGAATCGATGTTGAAGAAGACGAAGATGAATCAACGATTCGATATGTCGATCCTATCGCACCCGTATTGCAAAGGGCGATCGACCGCGGATTATCTCGATTGCACACGAAAATCAAAGAAAAAGATAGTCGCTCAACTTTGATATCGGGTTTGATTGATGAAATTCAATCGACCTTACGAGATTTGATTGCTCTGAAGCAGAAATAACGGATTTATTATTGATCCGTATGGTATGTTCGTCGCCATCTGTTGGCGGGCGTTTCACGGATGTTACTTACATCTGTTAGCGTCGCTGACAGATGGCGATTTTTATTAAGGAGATCCCGATGTGGTTTGAACAAATTTTCGGACAACGCTACGCGGTTGAATTGTTTGAAAAAGCATTTCAGAATCAAAGAGTGGCACAAAGCTATCTGTTTTTTGGTCCCGAAGGAGTCGGCAAAAAAACCTTCGCAATCGCACTGACCATGGCTATTCAGTGCGAACAAGGATTTGGTGTGGGTTGTGGCATCTGTCCTTCCTGTAAGAAAGTACTGCATGGAAGCCATGCGGATCTTGTTTTGATTCAGCCTTCGGAAGGAAAAACCACCATTTCCATAGATCAAATCAGACAGCTTCCATCCATGATGTACCGCAAACCCCAAGAAGGACGCAGAAGAATCGTAATCATAGACTCTATGGAGCTTTTAGAAGAGGAAGCTCAAAATGCATTACTGAAGATTCTTGAGGAACCGCCTCAAGATAATGTTATGATCTTATTAACGGAGAAGATCCAACAAATTCTACCAACCATTGCTTCGCGTTGTCAGCCGGTTCGCTTTCAACCGTTGACAACGGCAGAAATCGAAGCGATCTTAAAAAAACGAACACTTGGAGGCAGCATTCCGAAGGCTGTCATGACTCTTTCAAGAGGAAGTGCTGCGGAAGCACTTCGGATTCTCGAGGATGAGGCTTTTATAGAACAATGGAATTCACTGAAAGACTGGTTCTTTCAAGAGGAGAACTGGACTGAGATCGAAAGGACCGAATGGATCTCTCAACGGGAGAAAGAGAATTGGTCGAGAGATGATTTTGTGCTTTTTTGGGAAACATGGCAAACTTTTCTTCGGGACTGTTTGATCATTACTGCTAAGGGGAATACTTCGTTGCTCGATTATCCCCATTTGTTGGAGCAATACCAACGAATGAAACCACAATCAGCAAGTGACATAACAAATCGATTATATGAAATTGAACGGGCTATTCAACGGTTAAAGAACCGAGGTAATGGACCCATGATTACAGAAGCAATATTGATGAATTGGAGACGTGATAAAGATGCCGAAAGTAGTAGGCGTGCGCTTTAAAAGCGCAGGAAAGATATATTATTTCGACCCTGTCTTAACAGATGCGGTTGTTGGAGATCGAGTTGTGGTAGAGACTTCGCGGGGAGTAGAAATGGGTGAGATGGTCTTAGCACCCCGTATCGTTGAATTAAACCAGGCGACTACTCCCCTCAAGCCCATTTTGCGGAAAGCTACGGAAAAAGATTTACTTCAGTGGGATGAACTGCGCCAGGAAGAAAAAAAGGCACTGATCATTTGTCAGGAGAAAGTAAGAAACCATCAGCTCGATATGAAACTGGTAGATGTAGAATATGCATTTGATCGGAGCAAGTTGACCTTCTATTTTACCTCAGAAGGACGAGTGGATTTTCGAGAACTGGTCAGAGATTTGGCCTCCGTGTTCCACACGAGAATTGAGTTGAGGCAAATCGGGGTTCGTGACGAAGCCAAAGCATTAGGGGGATTAGGTCCTTGCGGACGATCGATCTGTTGCGCTACCTTCTTGGGGGATTTCGTACCGGTATCAATCAAAATGGCGAAAGAACAAAATTTGTCGCTTAACCCTGCAAAGATTTCCGGAATCTGCGGAAGGCTTCTTTGTTGCTTAAAATATGAGTCTGAAGGCTATGGCATGGAAGGGCTCGATGTTCCTGAACTTGGCAGCCTCGTTGAAACAACCATGGGAGAAGGCGTTGTTACGCATATCCGTACCAACAGAGGGGTCGTTCGAGTGAAATTAAAGGAAACCAACAAGGAAAGGGAATTTTCTCTAGACGAGGTCGTTTTAGTGAATCCGCAAACTCCTTGTGATAACTGTCCAAAGACGAAGTCTATTTTCCCCGAAATCGATTTAGAAGAGGATGAAGATCCCATAGAAAAAGGGAATTTACCCTAATGTCAGATTTGAGCGAATATTATCAACAAACCGGCGAGAGATTAGATAAGCTCGAAAACAGCAGTTTAGTTGTTCTACAGAAGCCAGAATACTTTTGCTTTGGTATGGATGCAGTTTTGTTAGCTCAATTAACGAACTTGAAAGCAGGAGATTTCATATGTGAGTTTGGTACCGGATCGGGGGTCATTCCCCTGATCCTAACCAATAGAAGAAGTGATGTCAAAGTCATTACTCTGGAAATTCAAAAGGAAATGTCAGATATGGCGTTAAGGTCGGTTTTCTTGAACGGAGTGCAACATCGCATCTCTGTTCTCGAAGCTGATTTTTGCCGAACCTCTACTCTTTTGGGAACTGGGGTATTTCAACTCGTTGTATGCAATCCACCGTATCGCTCTCTAAATAGAGGGCTTATCAATCCTGTACAGCAAAAAGCGATGTCTCGGCACGAGATTTCAGGCAGTTTAGAAGAGTGGGTACGAGAAGCCGCAAGAATCTTGAAACCCAAGGGACGATTAGCGATGGTATATCGCCCGCAACGCTTAGCAGAATTGATTATGGTTTTGAAAGAAAATCGGCTTGAGCCGAAACGAATGATTTTCATTCAATCAAAAAAGAACCGAGCACCGAATTTAGTCTTTATAGAAAGCGTTAAAGGTGCAAATCCGGAGCTGATCGTGGAGCGTCCGCTCATCATTTATCAACAATCCGGTGAATATACTAAGGAGCTGATCAATCTTTATCAAGGAGGTGGACGATTTGAAGAGTCAATCCGATAAACCAAACACACCCGCCTTATTGGCTCTTGTAGCAACACCCATTGGCAATCTTGAAGACATCAGCTTTCGAGCCGTGAGAATCCTTCAAGAATCCGATTTCATCGCTGCCGAAGATACACGCCACTCCGGGATGCTTTTAAAACACCTTGAAATCAAAAAGCCCATGATCAGTTATCGTGAGCATAATCAGAATTCTGCCGGAGAACGAATCCTCTCATTGTTAAAAGAGGGTAAGAGGGTTTCTTTGGTCAGTGATGCCGGTCTCCCTGGTATTTCAGATCCGGGGATCCATTTAGTTCGATTAGCCATGGATAATAATATACCTTACACAGTAATTCCCGGAGCCAGCGCTGGAATTACAGCCCTCGTTTACTCAGGCCTTCCCACTGAACGTTTCGTATTTGAAGGATTTTTACCGGTAAAGGGGAGTCTCCGCAAAGAACGTTTACAGGAAATTGCAGATGAAATGAGGACGGTGATCTTGTTTGAAGCTCCCCACCGAATTCAAAAAACCTTGGCGGATCTATCGGTTTATTGTGACCCTACCCGGAGAATAGTCATTGTCCGAGAATTGACCAAAATTTTTGAAGAAGCAATACAGGGTTCACTTGAGGAGCTTCGAGATCAAATCGAAAAACGCGAGATCAAGGGTGAATTGGTGCTACTATTGGAAGGTGCCAAGGAAGTTCTTGAAACCATACCGGATCAAGAGGGATTACGTTTGCAACTTGATCAGTTGCTCACGCAGGGAAAAAGCAAAAAAGAAGCCGTCGAGTTAATTGCGAAACGTTATGGGATTCGCCGCCAGGAACTCTACCTATTGGAAAAGCCATAACCTACACAACGAAATAAAGAAGGTATAGCCACATGGAGCCATTTAACAGAATTTTACCGAAAAATTATAGTAAACCGATCTGGCGAGCTATTATGGAATTTGACATGATCGACCCCGGGGATCGGATTATGGTAGGCCTTTCGGGAGGGAAGGATTCTACTTTTTTGTTGTACGCTTTATGGGTTTTGCAAAAACAGACGGTTATTCCTTTTGAATTAGCAGCCGTGTCCATTGACCCAGGCTTTGCAGAAGTTTCACCAAGGCCGATCTTACAAGACTTATGTGATACATTGGAGATCCCATTGTTTTACGAAGACCTCCCACATATGAAAGAAGTTATCTTTACGAAAGAAGGGAACCAAAGTCCTTGCGCTCGATGTGCCTTTTTTAGAAGAGGTGCTATTAACAGAGTCGCAGTAAAGAATGGTTATGGTAAGTTGGCTTTAGGGCACCACCATGATGATGCCGTAGAAACCTTTTTGATGAGTATCTTGTATTCGGGGCAAATCACGACCTTTTTACCGGTAACACCTCAAGACAGAGCGGGATTAACAGTCATTCGCCCGTTGATCTACTTAAGAGAAAAAGAGATTCGTGCAGCAAGGAAATTCTTCCCCTTTGAACCGGTATCCTCTTGCTGTCCTCGAGACGGGCAATCAACACGTTCCGAGGTAAAGGCCCTTATCCACGAACTTCACAACAGCAATCATTCTATCTATGATAATTTATCGGCAGCTATGAGGTTCCCAGCTGATAAAGCAGTACTTTGGCCGCCATTGCTTCCGCGAGACGAAATGAGAAAACAATATTTACGAAAAGTATCTTGGAAGAAGGAATAAAAAAATAGTTTTGAATCGAGGTGATACCCTTGAGTTTATTATCAGTGTATCAAATATCTAAATATTTTGGCAGTACGAAAGTGCTGGGGGATATTCAATTTGAAATCCATGAAAACGATCGGATCGGTTTGGTCGGAAGAAATGGAACAGGAAAGACGACTCTGTTAAAAATCCTGACCGGAGAATTGGAATACGACGGAGAGGACGATAGCTTCTACCGAAAAGCTTCCGGTATTCGTTTTGGTTGGTTAAGACAACAAGACGAGTTAGGGGATGCCATAGATTTATGGGCTTCGATGCGTTCGGTATTCCAGGAGATCGATGAGCTGGAAAAACGCATCAGGATGTTAGAGAAAGAAATGGCAGACCCAAAGGTCTATGGAGATGAGGTTCGATTCGAGGAAATTTGCAATCGTTATGCGAGATCAACCGGGGAATTTGAACATTTGGGTGGATACACAATAACAAGCGAGATTCGGGCAATTCTGTTTGGCTTAGGATTTCACGAAGCGGATTTCACGCTCAAGCTCGAAGATCTTTCGGGAGGCCAACGCATGCGGGCCGCTTTAGCAAGAGTCTTGTTGCAAAAACCGGATTTGCTATTATTAGACGAACCAACCAATCATTTAGACATTGAAGCAGTAGAGTGGCTGGAAGAGTACCTGAGAAGTTATAAAGGAGCAGTCATTTTGGTATCTCACGACCGCTACTTTCTTGACCGAGTCGTCAATAGGATCTTTGAAATTGAGCATCAGACTTTGGTAGCCTTTCGCGGGAATTACTCTGCTTACATACTCCAAAAGAAGGACAATTTGAGGCGGCAAGCCGACCTTTTTAATCAAGCTGAAGAAGAACGAAAAAAGTTACGACGGTTTATTGATAAGTTCCAGGCCGGTACGAAAGCCACCATGGCCAAAAGCAAAGCCAAAATGTTAGCAAGGTTGGATCCTATTGAAGCTCCAAAAGCAGCAGCAGCGAGCATGAAGCTACAGTTCAAGCCTCGTTTTCGAAGTGCAAACCGTGTATTGATTCTTGAAGACCTCGAGAAGAGTTACGAAAGAAAACTGTTTGGACCTTTAAGTTTAACGGTTTATCGGGGAGAAAGAATTGCCTTGGTGGGACCAAATGGTGCAGGGAAAAGTACCTTACTGTCCATTTTAACTGGATTTAAGGAACCCACTCGGGGAGAGGTACGCTGGGGAGTCGGTGTGGAATGGAGTTATTATCACCAAGCACTCGATGATTTAGAAGATCAAAACACGGTCTTAGAAGAGATGATGTCGGCAGGTGAATCCATGACCTATGGGGAAGCGCGTAGCATCTTAGGGCGCTTTCTGATTACCGGAGAAGAGGTTTTTAAAAAAGTAGGTTCCTTGAGCGGTGGAGAGCGCAGTCGTATGATGTTGGCAAAGCTTTTTGTGCAAGGTGCTAATTGTTTACTATTGGACGAACCCACCAATCATCTAGATATTGCAGCAAAAGAATCTTTAGAAGAAGCTTTATCGAATTTTCCGGGAACCTTGATTTTCGTCTCTCATGACAGATATTTTATTGACCAAGTTGCCGAAAAGGTTTGGGAAATGAAAGATGGCTTTTTTAGAGTAATTGAGGGAGGCTGGACCGGGTACCAAACCGTTTTAGAATCTGAGAAGCAAATCCTTGAAGATCAGAAAGCAGATTCCAAAACCTCTGAAAAGAAAGAAGAAAAGAAAGGTAAGGAAGAGCAAAAACTTCGTAGGCAACTAGAAGTAGCATTTCAAGCTGCTGAAAAAGAACTCTCCGAACTTGAAAAAGAGAAGATCGGCTTGGAGTGGGCAATGGCAGAACCCGATTTTTCGAAACAAGAGAATATCCAATTGGTTTTGAGCCGGTATCAAGAATTACCCAGACTAATCGAGAAAGCCTATGAGAATTGGGTCCACTTGAGTGCTCAGTTGGAAAGCTTAGAACAAAAATAAAAAAAGATAGCACCATTTGAAAAATGGTGCTATCTTTTATAGGGCGCTTACTGCATGTTTTGAATTTCTTTTTTGCAGGAAGCACAGATGTGTTTATCCATGTATTGAATAAGATTGCCTTCTTGACCGCATAAAGCACAGCTAGCTGAGAATTTTTTCAAAACGATGGTGTCTTCATCGGTAAAAATCTCTAAAGCATCTCTCTCACTGATATGGAGTGTGCGACGTAACTCCATGGGAATAACGATGCGTCCTAATTCGTCGATTCGACGTACGATTCCGGTTGCCTTCATAATAATCCTCCTTCTTATAATGCGAATTGTTATTAATAAGTTACCTGATTGAGGAAGAAATGTCAATAGTTACCTATTGAAAGAAATAAAAGAAATTCGTATCTGGTACAGAAAGCATGAGTTTCCTTTTAAAAGGAAGAAAAAGCTTACATTTCACTTAAATGGTAGCATATGGAATTTGAAGATAACGGACCAATCCATGAAGCAACTTCTACCTTGACATCATTTCGCAAAAAAGATATAATGCTCTCAAAGCATTGAAGAGAAGAGTACGCTTTTTTGGTTTTCACAGAGAGTCTGACAAGCTGAAACCAGATAAAATCAATAAGCGGAACATGGTCTTGGAGCAGCGATGGTGAGTTGGGAAACGAGCCATGGACGGGTCACGGCCGTTATACCGGTGTAGCAAGGTGTGACACTGAATCCACCTTGCTGTTTAAGGACAGAGCAATCTGTTGAACAAGGGTGGTACCGCGACCTCTCGCCCCTTACGGGCGAGGGGTTTATTTTATCTAAACAAAAAGGAGATGAAGTTCCTCATGAACCAGACCTATTACATAACAACACCAATCTATTACACAAGTGGGAAGCCTCATGTCGGCCATGCCTATTGTTCGATCATGGCTGATACCTTAGCTAGATTTCATCGTTTCATCGGAGATGACGTGTATTTTTTAACAGGCACCGATGAGCACGGCCAGAAAGTAGAAGAAAATGCAGCCAAGCTAAATCTGAGCCCCAAAGAATTCGTAGATTCTTTAGATATTGAGTTTAAATCCCTGTGGAAAAAGCTCAATATCTCTTATGACTCATACATCCGAACTACAGACGAACATCATCATCTGGCGGTTCAACGGATCTTCAAAAAACTCTATGATCAAGGTGATATCTACAAGAAAGACTATGAAGGGCATTATTGTGTCCCTTGTGAGGCCTATTGGACAGAGCATCAGTTGGCAGAAGGAAAGGTCTGCCCCGATTGCGGGCGTTCAGTGACCTGGTTGAAAGAAGAGAGTTACTTTTTCCGAGCCTCGAACTATGCAAAGCGACTCATGGACCATATTGAAGCTCATCCGGAGTTCATTCAACCGGTTTCCAGAGCCAATGAGATGATCAATAATTTTCTCAAACCCGGTTTACAGGACATTTGTGTTTCAAGAACGAGTATCAACTGGGGGATCCCGGTCTCTTTTGATCCCAAACATACGGTCTACGTTTGGATCGATGCCTTACCGAACTACATTACAGCTCTGGGATATACGACCGAGCAGGATCAATTGATGAAACGATTTTGGCCTGCAAACCTGCACTTGGTCGGGAAAGAGATCATTCGATTCCACACCGTCATCTGGCCGATCATTCTTATGGCTTTAGATCTACCTTTACCTCATCAGATTTATGGACATGGCTGGTTATTATTTGATAACGATAAAATGTCCAAATCCAAAGGCAATGTAGTTGATCCGAACGTATTGATTAACCAGTACGGTGCGGATGCACTGCGGCATTATCTGCTCTCAAAAGTTCCTACCGGGAATGACGGAAACTTCACCATGGAATTGTTCAACAATAGTTTTAATAACGATTTAGCGAATGATTTGGGAAATCTACTTAGCCGAACAGTAGCCATGCAAGAGCGATATTTCGACGGCATTGTGCAAGAACCCATTCAACCGGAGCCGCTTGATCATGAACTGACGAGTCTTGCAGTTTCTATACCGAGTACGGTTCGCGATGCAATGCTACAGAATGACTTCAATACAGCCTTGGCCGCGATATGGAAACTGATTGACCGTAGTAATAAATACATCGATGAAACCCTGCCTTGGTCTCTGGCGAAAGAAGCTGAGAAAAAAGCACGGTTGGGGACTGTTCTCTATAACCTGTCTGAAAGCTTACGCTTTGTCGCTGTTTTGCTACAACCTTTTATGCCGGAAACATCCCCTAAAATGCTGAGACAATTAGGTTTAATGGGGCGTTCGCCGCTACACACCTGGGAATCTTTGCAGCAATTTGGTAAAACACCTGCCGGAACACGCGTCAAAAAAGAGGAATCTCTGTTTCCCAGAATTGAAACCGAACAAACTGAAGCTCAAAAAGCCAAGAAGGAGAACCGAAAGAAAGAAGTTACTCAACCCGAGAAAGGCGTGAAAGATATGAATGAAGAAATTAAAATTGTTGAAACGATTGTTGAAACGAATGTTGTACCGGATCAGAAACCACAGATCACGATTGATGATTTTGCCAAAATAGATTTTAGAATTGCCGAGATCGTCGCTTGCGAAAAGGTTCCTAAAGCCGATCGCTTACTAAAATTGAGAGTTCGGATCGGACAAACGGAACGAACAATCGTATCGGGGATCGCGGAGTACTACTCAGCGGAAGATTTGATTGGAAGACAGGTTTGTGTGGTAGCCAATCTGGCACCGCATACCTTTCGAGGCATTGAATCCAATGGGATGCTTCTGGCTGCTTCCGATGATGCACATACCAGTGTGATCTTGTTGCAACCAGAAAAGAAAGCCCAAAGCGGTTGGAGAGTGAAATAATGGTACGGGTAATCGATTCTCATGTTCACCTTGATGCACGCCAGTTCACCGGCGAAATAGACGAAATCATTCGCCGGGCACGAGAAGCCGGTGTCGAGAAGATGATTCAAATTGGCTGTGATTTAGAATCTTCTGAGTTCGCCATAGAGTTATCTCGAAAAAACGAATCGATTTTTCCCGCTATTGGTTTTCATCCCAGCGATTTACAAAATTTCGATCAGAATGAAGAACAATGGCTTACATTAGTTGCTGATCCGGCTGTCGTAGCGATTGGAGAAATTGGGTTGGATTATCATTGGGACCATTTCCCTCACGAGGAGCAAAAACGAATCTTCCTTCGCCAAATCGATGCAGCCAAGCAATTTCACAAACCGATCATTGTTCATGATCGGGAAGCCCACGGGGATATGATGGATATCCTCAGAAAAGAAGCCAAGTACCTCCGTGGCGGAGTTATGCACTGCTTCTCAGGAAGTTGGGAAATGGCGAAGCTTTGTTTGCAATGGGGGTTTTACATCTCTTTTGCTGGGCCGCTCACCTTTCCAAAGTCGAACAAGCTCAAGGAGATTGCTTCCCTTGTGCCGTTAGATCGTGTCTTGATCGAAACCGATTGCCCTTATTTAGCTCCGCAAGCATATCGAGGGAAACGTAACGAACCTGCATATGTGGTAGAGCAAGCTAAAGCCATTGCAGAAATCCGTCAAATCTCAGTAGAGGAAGCGGCCAATCAGACACGAATCAACACCGAAACCCTATTTGGGCTGGTGAAATCGTGAAATTTCGACAGGTAATTGTGGTAGAAGGGGAACATGACCGAAGAGCGGTTCTTGATGCGGTAGAAGCAGACATTGAAATTACCGGAGGATTTGCTTTAACCGATGAACTAATTCAAAGACTGCGCTCCCTTCAGGAAAAAAGAGGACTGGTCATTCTGACGGATCCCGATTTCACTGGAGAAGTTATTCGACGTAGTCTACAAAAGAGAATTCCGGGAGTCGAGCACGCTTATCTAGCTAAAGCAGATGCAGAACGTTCCGGGGATATTGGCGTTGAAAATGCCAATCCGGAAGCCATCTGTAAGGCTTTATCCTTCGTGAGAAAAGAGTCAAAGAGTATTCAGGAGACGTTCACGATGCTGGATCTTTATCGATTACATCTGACTGGGCATCCAAAGAGCGAAGCTTTGCGGATGAAGGTATCGGAACAATTGAAAATTGGATTTGGTAATGGTAAGAAATTTTGTAAACAGCTCAACACGTATCAAATCACACCATTAGAATTGATGGAAGCCATTGAATCAAGTAAGGAGTTGATCAGCCCATGAAGCTTACTTCTCCCAGCGAGATCAAAAAAATCGTCGAAGAGAATAAATTTCCGATTCGTAAGAAGTACGGTCAAAATTTCTTAGTCGATGAAAACATCCTCAACAAAATCGTTGAAGCGGCATCAATCGATCACCAGGATACCGTTTTAGAGATTGGTCCAGGTTTAGGAACGATGACTTTTGTTTTAGCGGAACATGCAAAGAGTGTAACGACCATTGAGATCGATGCCATGTTGATACCGATACTCGAGAAACATTTTTCGGATTACCAGAATATTAAACTCATTCATGGCGATGCATTAAAGACCGATTGGAGTGCGTTGTTTTCAAAGGATGAAGAAGTCACGGTTGTTGCTAATTTGCCTTATTACATCACGAGTCCACTCATAGAAGAAATGCTGAAAGCGCCGTTTGTGCTGAAAAAGATGGTAATTTTGGTGCAAAAGGAAGTTGGCGAGCGCTTAGTCGCAAAACCGGGAACTGAAAGCTATGGAAGCTTATCGGTGTTTGTGCAAAGCGGTGCTCGGGTTGAATGGATTTGTGGCGTACCGAGAACGGTTTTTTATCCTGCACCGAAAGTCGATTCTGCGGTGATTTCAATTACTCCGAGCCCGGACTTGCAGTCTTCTATCGATTCACAAGAAATGCTCGAGCTGACTAGCCGTGCAATTTTCGGTCAAAGAAGAAAAACCTTACAGAACGCACTGCTGAAATCCCCTCATTGGAAGCTAACACAAGAAGAGCTGGTCATGATCTTCAAAGGATTGGAGTATTCCTCCTCGCTTCGAGGAGAAGTGCTGAGTCCTGATCAAATTGTTGAGCTGTCGAATCGTATTTTTCAAGTCAAAAAAGACAAAATCGAAATAAAAACCAATCTTCTTCATTAAATTGGTCTTGTAAAAATGGCTTCAGAATGGTATGATAACGTAGAAAGAAGAAAGTATTCACAATCTTTCTTAGGTGGCTTAATGATAAGCAACAATTTTGTATGGAAGAGAGATGGTTTTTGTGAAAATTGCCGAAATCCCTCGCCCAACCCTTGAACGCTTACCGCTGTACTTCAGAAGTCTTTCTTTATGGAAAGATAAAGGGATAATCACGGTTTCCTCCGTTGATATCGGACGAGATGTTGGCGTGAATGTAGTTCAAGTTCGCAAGGACTTAGCCTATTTTGGCGAATTTGGTCGGCCCGGTGTTGGATATAATGTAGAATACTTAATGAGTGAGTTAGCTAAACTCTTAGGCTTTACGATCAATACGAGAGCCGTACTGATTGGTGCCGGACGCTTGGGAACTGCGATTGTCAGTTATGGCGGTTTTCAACGCTACAGCGTGGAAGTAGCTGCATTATTTGACATCGATCCTGATAAATACGGGCAGGAAGTTGCCGGTGCACCTATTAAATCACTCAGCGAGTTGCCTGGTTTTTTAGCAGAAAATGAAATTCATCTGGGAATCATCACGGTTCCGGCGATAGTTGCGCAAGAAGTAGCAGATATCTTAGTGGCGAATGGCGTAAAGGCAATATGGAATTTTGCACCGATTTCTCTGCAGGTACCAACCGAGGTCAAAGTTCGCAACGAAGATTTAGCAGTGGGTTTAGCGACTTTATGCTATTTTCTTAATAAAGAAAACAAGAAAGACGCACCCTAGGGTGCGTTTTCCAATACACAGAGGTACAAGAATGAAATTATCAGTATTATTGAAAGATTTACCGGTCCTTTTGTCTTCAAATTCTGACCCGGAGATCCTTGGCGTGGCATCTGATTCGCGAAAGATCCAAACGGGATTTCTTTTCATTGCGGAAAGTGGCCTTACTGTAGATGGACACAATTATGTGCAAAAAGCGTTAGACTCCGGTGCTGTTGCGGTACTGGTCGAGCGCCTTTTGGATGTACCGATTGTTCAAGCCAGTACTTCCAATACTTCTGTATTGACAGGCTTTATCGCTTCCCGATTTTATCAGGAACCTTCACGGGCAATGCGTATGATCGGCATTACAGGTACGAAGGGTAAAACTACGACCACCTTTCTGACGCATTACCTAATGTCTTCCTTGGAAAAAAAGATTGGACTCATGGGGTCGGTTCAATTTCAGGTGGGTACATATCAAGAAGAATCTCAATATACAACCCAGCCAGCGATTCCTCTGCAAGAAAAATTACGCCAAGCCGTACTATTGGGAGCTTCCGCAATGATCATGGAGGTTTCATCCCATGCTTTGGCACAGAGAAGAGCAACAAGTATTGATTTCGATGTCGCAGTCTTTACAAATTTCAGTCATGACCACCTCGATTTTCATGCTACAATGGAAGACTACCTTCTTGCCAAGAGTTTGTTATTCAGCCGTCTCGGAAATTATGAATTGTCTTTGAAAGGGAAGAAATATGCCATTGTAAATGGCGATGATCCTGCTTCGGATTTTATCCGCTCGCAGTGTGGGGTTCCTGTTTATTCTTATGGTTTGAATGAAGGAAACCTAATTCAAGCCCATCAGATCGAACTTTTCCCACATGAAAGCAAATTTTTGCTTTGCTGTCCTGAAGGAAAATTTGAGGTTCGGTTACCTCTGCCGGGAAGATTCAATATCTATAATTTTTTGGCCGCCTTTTCAGTGGCATGGCTCGAAAACATTCCTGTTGCAGAAATCATCGATAAAATTAGAACTTTCCCGGGTGTTCCGGGACGCTTCCAGCAAATTCAAGTAGGCCAACCCTTTCAGGTGATCGTCGATTATGCGCATACAGAAGATAGCTTAAAGCAAGCATTGCTGACCGCAAGAGAATTCACCTCCGGAAAACTTCGTTTAGCTTTCGGTTGCACGGGTGACAGAGATCGGAGCAAGAGACCGGTGATGGGAGAACTTGCAGCCCGCTTAGCCGATGATGTAATCGTTACTTCAGACGACCCTCATTCCGAAGATCCTTTAAGTATCATTCAGGAGATCCGCTCCGGAATTCCGAACGATGCGAAACATGTTCAATATCAGGTCGATCGACGCAAGGCAATCGAATTGCTATTAAGTCGTGCGCAAGCGGGAGATACCGTTCTCCTTGCGGGGAAAGGCCATGAGCACGTGCAGATTTTTAAAGATTATTCTATACCTTTCTCCGATGCTGATTTAGCAAAAGAGATGATCGAAAAGATGAAATTCAATAGTAAGGAGATTTTCTAATGGATACCTGTGTTTTTTGTAAAATTGTAGCAAAGGAAATTCCCTCTCAGATCCTCTATGAAGACGAAGACATGATTGCTTTCAAAGACATACAACCACAAGCGCCTGTTCATATCCTTTGGATCCCAAAAAAGCATATAGCCGGTATTGATGAGATCACCATAGAAGACAAGGATCTTATGGGAAAGATGCTTTACAGAATCAAGGAATATGCGAAAGATCAGCAATGGGACCAAACAGGATATCGTATTGTATCAAATATTGGTCTCCAGGGGAGGCAATCGGTTCGACATTTACATTTTCATTTCTTAGCTGGAAGAGAATTATCAGAATTCTTAGGATAATGCTTGACGAATTCATGTTTTTTTTGTATACTCAATTTACGTGCAGTTTGATCTTTCTGCTTTTTCCCAAAACCGTCCAGATAATTTTATCCGGGACAATTCATGACAGCGGAGGGAGGGAAATCATATGGCAGAAATTAAAGTAGGTAAAACCGAAACATTGGAAAGCGCATTGCGCCGTTTTAAACGGCAGTGCCAGCGTTCCGGTATCTTAGCAGAAACCAGAAAGCGGGAACACTATGAAAAGCCCAGCGTAAAACGGAAGAAGAAAGCTGAGGCAGCGCGCAAACGTAAGTTTAAGTAAGGATAAGGATTAAAAAAATGACGTTAAAAGAACGGTTGGTTTTCGATATGAAAACAGCCATGAAGGTTCAGGATAAAGCTGGACTAGCCGTCATTCGTATGGTCCGAGCCGCAATTCTTCAAGTGGAAAAGGATCAAATGCGTCAACTTTCAGATGATGATGCACTGCAGATTTTTGTAAAAGAAGTCAAGCAACGCAAGGATGTCATCGAAGAAATTGGAGAGGCTCGACCTGAGTATGCCGCAGGGCTTGCCGACGAAATTACGATTCTCATGAACTATCTCCCAAAGCAACTTACTGAAGAGGAAATTCGCGAACTCGTCGTGCAAACGGTGAATCAAACAGGAGCAACAGGAGCTAAGGACACCGGCAGAGTCATGGCAGCTTTGATGCCCTTGGTCAAGGGAAAAGCTGATGGAAAAACCGTCAGCCAAATGGTAAAAGAGGTGCTGCTTTCTCTATAGAAAGCAATAAAACGTACGTATAAAAGAAGGGACTATTGCCCATTATGTGGCAATTGTCCCTTCTTTGCTATATTTTTCGATAAATAACATTACAAAAAAAACCTTGCGCCTTCATATATGGTATGCTATACTTGCATTCGTACGGTAAAAAACCTCAAAACGAGTGAGAGGAGTGAATGGTCGTCATAGACCTTATCATGAAAATTATTGAACGAATTGAAGTCCTCATGCAAAACAAACAAATCACGCAGGCTGAGTTTTCCAGAAGAATAGGTGTGCCGGTTTCACGCGTTGCAAACTGGCGTCGAAAAGGATCCACTCCTTCAGCGGATTTGATTCCGAGAATAGCTCGAGTACTGGGCGTGGAAACCCATTATTTATTGACCGGTGAGCAAATCGGTGGCAAGAATTTAACCTATGAATTAACCTCAGATGAAGCCGATTTGATCGATGGTTATCGTCAGCTTAGTCGCACATGGCAAAAAGTGGCGATGGGTTCGGTTTATGAATTAGTGGGAGATACTGTCATCGAAGTAGAAGAAATCACAGAATACGATTCCGACGAGTATGAAGATGAACCTGAAGCCTAAGAACAAGATATAAAAAGCAAAATTCCCAGTGAGCTTTGATCACTGGGAATTTCTATAAGCACTCTCCGGCGTGAAGTAAGAAGGAAATCGTAGCAGGGTGTCGAAAACAATGAAGATTATACTATATTAAATTCGTCTCGATCAGCATGTTAACAGTGCTTTTCTTGATAGAGGAGGAAACATATTGGCTAAAACCTTTGATCGATTAATGGTTTTTCGCGATAGTAAAGAAACGATGGCTCTCTGCGGATACCATGATGAATATTTGAAAGTTATAACCGATGTATTAAAAATTGAGTTTTTTCCCCAAGGAAATCAATTGCATATTCGGGGCGAAGAAGATAAGGTATTAGTAGCTGAAGCACTCTTGAAACAGATGCAAAGCTTTGTCAGACAAGGCATTGTCATCGGTTCGCGTGAAGTGACCTACGGAGCTAAACTGGCTTCTTTGGGTCAGCTTGAGCAGTTAGTAGATCTTTTTAATGATGTCATCGTAACAACGATTCGCGGGAAACAGGTTCGTCCAAAAACGATTGGTCAAAAAGAATACCTCGATACCATACGAAGAAATGATATTGTATTTGGAATCGGCCCGGCTGGAACCGGTAAAACCTATTTGGCAATGGCAGCAGCAGTTGCTGCTTTAAAAGAAAAGCAAGTTCAAAGGCTTATTTTGTGTCGCCCTGCAGTGGAAGCAGGGGAAAGACTGGGCTTTTTACCGGGAGACCTTCAAGAAAAAGTCGACCCTTATCTGCGCCCACTCTATGATGCCCTCTATGATATGGTCGGCTTGGAGAATTTTCAACGCTACCAAGAGAAGGGAATCATTGAGGTAGCTCCTTTGGCATATATGAGAGGAAGAACGTTGGACGATGCATTTATCATTTTAGATGAGGCCCAAAATACGACGCTTGATCAGATGAAAATGTTTTTGACTCGATTAGGATTTGGCTCAAAAGCGATTATCACTGGGGATATTACTCAGGTGGATTTAGCAAAGGGTACAGACAGTGGGTTGATCTTGGTTCAGCAAGTACTTAAAAATGTTCCTGACATCGGATTTGTTTATCTAACCGAACACGATGTTGTCAGGCATCGCTTGGTCCAACGCGTAATTCAAGCTTTTGAATCGTATCAGCACCCGACAATTGAGTCCAAAGGAGGTGAAGGGATTGCTGCAAGAAAAGGGCAAAACCCCTCCTAGCATGCTAAAAAATGCGAAATTTAAAATTAGCACTAAGCTCGCAGAACTCTTGATCGGCCTTTTGACCTGGGTCATTACAGTAGCAATCATCTCCCCAAGCATTTTACCACAAACTGTGCAATTGGAATTGGGACAACCCAGTACCATGGATATTATCGCTTCTCGAACGATCGTTGATCGCCTCAGCACGGAATCTTTACAGAAGAATGCTATGAATGCAGTTCCGACAATCTGGGAAGTCAGTACTGCAGTTCAGACAGAATCCCTTGCGAATCTAGATCTGTTATTGAAGTATATCCTTGAAGCCAAAAACCTACCTGCAACAGAAACGGTCACTGCTTCTCAATTTTTGGAAGAGAATTTACCGGAAGCGTACCAGTTTTTAAGTGAGGAAGATCGGGAGTTATTGCTGTCCTTATCTGAAGAGCAACTCAGCGAAGAAGTAGGTATCGTTTCAGCAGTTTTATCAAACATCTACGATCGGGGAGTCAAAGAAGTTGATCTGGCACAGGCCAAAAGTCAAGGGATGGCCATGCTGACCGATCAGTTAGCGGATACATGGCATTTAACGCTATGGTACAATATTTTGGAAGCAGGCTTAAAAGTCAATGTACAACCCAATCTAACAGCAACCGAGCGAGAACGAGAAGTAGCCAAAAACAAAATTGAAGCGGTTATGATTTTGAAGGGTCAAAGCATTCTTAGAACCGGTCAAATCGTTTCCGAGCATCATTTGGCATTACTCAATGACTTGGGTATGCTAGACTCAACGCTGGACTGGACAACAATTGTTTCCAGTTCGGGTTTAGTTTTCTTAATGTTACTTATATTTGTGATTTATCTGTACTTCAATGATAAAGCAATTTTGGAACAGCCAAGATTATTGTTATCAATATCCCTTGTTATTGTGACAACACTCTTGGTGGGTCGAGGTCTGATGACAGTATTGCCTTCTGTACTGATTCCCGTAGCGGCAGCAGTACTGATCCTTGCTGTTTTGTTCAACGGGCACCTTGCACTGAGTGCAGGCGTATTGTTGAGTGTTTTGGCAGCAGTTCTTGCCAATTTTGATATTCAATCTTTTCTCACATTCTTAGTGACGAGTTGGGTGGCTGTGTTAGGTGCAGATCAAATCCACCAACGAACCGAACTGATCAAAAAAGGGGTTTGGATAGGATTATCAGGGATCGGGACAATCGGAGTAGTCTCGATCATCAACTCGGGATTTACCCCTTCGCTCATTTATCAGATGATGTGGGGAGCATTATTAGGGCTGATGACCGGGGTTTTGGCTGTTGGGGTATTACCCTTTTTGGAAATGGGATTTCGAATCCTAACACCTCTAAAATTACTGGAAATTGCCAATCCAAACCATCCCTTAATGAAGCGCTTGCTCATGGAGGCACCCGGAACGTATCAACATAGCATGATGGTAGCAAATCTTGCAGAAGGAGCAGCTGAGGCGATTGGAGCAGATGCGCTCTTAGTTCGTGCCGGTGCATTTTATCATGATGTTGGCAAGATCAAACGACCTATGTATTTTACAGAAAATCAAACACAATGGGATAACCCTCATGAAGGGATACCGCCACAATTATCGGCGAACATTATCATCAGTCATGTTAAAGAAGGCTTAGACTTGGCGCGGGAGTATCAGCTTCCACAGGAGATTACAGAGTTTATCGCAACCCACCAAGGGACCTTGAGAGCTGGTCATTTTTATAATTTAGCAAAGGAACAAAGTGGGGATCAACCAATCAATCAAGAGGATTTTGCGTATCCCGGACCCATTCCGATCAGCAAAGAGGCCTCCATCCTCATGTTAGCAGATTGTAGTGAGGCTGCAGTTCGTTCCATGCCGGAACCGACGCAAGAGAAGATTACAGAAATGGTAGCAAAATTAGTGCGTTCCAGAGTCTCCAATGGACAACTAGATCATTCTGCTCTAAGTATGAGCGAGATCACCGCGGTTGAAGGAAACTTAGTCAAACGATTGACCAGCATGTACCACAAACGGGTCCAATACCGGGCAACACCCGAACAGATGATGCGAGAAGCAGAAAGTAAAAATGCAGAGAAATGAAGGAAGAATAGAGTATGATCTATATTGAGAATCAACAAGACGGCATTACCGTCGATGAAAATCTGGAGAATTTAATAAGGCGAGTTATTGATCAAGGACTTCGAAACGAAAAAATTGACCAGGAGGTCGAACTTTCTGTTGTTTTGGTAGATGCAGAGCAGATCAAGGAAATAAACCTTGAGTATCGCGGGATCGATAAACCGACAGATGTCTTATCTTTTGCACAAGAAGATGGAGAAATCGAATTTCCGGAAATAGACGAGATTTCATTTCGACTTCTGGGTGATATCGTTATCGCTCTCGATGTAGCACTGGCACAAGCTCAAGAGTATATGCACTCCTTCGAGAGAGAAGTGGCCTTTTTAACAGCGCATGGATTATTACACTTATTAGGGTACGATCATGGCGACCAAGAAAGAGATCAAGCTCTGGAGCAAATGCTACAACAACAAGAGCGAATCTTGGCAGCCTTAGGACTGCAACGATGAATTATTTGAATAAGGAGAATATATGACAGAACTTAAGAGTTATCGCTCGGGATTCATTAGTATTATCGGAAGGCCGAATGTTGGTAAGTCGACGTTGATGAATCAATTGATGGGCGAAAAGTTATCCATTGTTTCAGACAAACCACAAACTACAAGGAATAAAATTCAATGTATCCTTAGCACAGAGAAAGGGCAAGCCATTTTTCTCGATACCCCGGGCATTCATAAACCTCAACATCAATTGGGGGAACGCATGAACAAGTACGCAGTGGACACCCTTTCAGAGGTAGACTTGATCCTCTATGTTGTCTCTGCCGACAGTCCGCAAGTAGGAACAGGCGACCAAATGATTCGTCAGTTATTAACAACAGCGAATACTCCTGTGGTTTTAGTTGTTAATAAAAAAGATCTGGCTCCTTCGGAAACGGATTTTGATGCGATGGTTCGTCAATATGGAAAAGGTCTGCCGGTTGTTCGATCTTTTGTTATGTCTGCATTAAATGGAGAACTCACAGAGGAATTGACAGATACATTGTATCAATTATTACCGGAAGGGCCTCAATACTATCCGGACGATATTATTATTGACCATCCGGAAAGGTTTTTAGCGGCGGAAATCATTCGCGAAAAGGCATTACAGTTAACAAGGGATGAGATTCCTCATTCGGTTGCGGTCGATATTGAATCTATGAAGGAAAAAGAAGATATAATTGTAATCGAAGCCACGATCTACGTGGAACGGGAATCACAAAAGGGTATCATCATCGGTGCGAAAGGAAGCATGTTAAAGCAGATTGGAAGCTTGGCACGAGTGGATCTGGAGAATCTTCTCGGCAGCAAAGTCTATTTAACATTATGGGCGAAGGCCCGTAAAGATTGGCGCGATAACGAAAGTTTTCTGAAGCAACTAGGGTATAGAAAAGGGTAATATATGGCTATTTACAACACGCAAGCAATTGTTTTGAGTTCGAAAGCTTTCGGGGAAGCCGACAGAATTCTAACTCTATTAACCTATGAGCGAGGGAAATCTAGGGTCATCGCTCGAGGAGCAAGGCGACCTAAAAACAGATTAGCTGCGGTGGTGCAACCCCTGTCTCATATTGACGTCCAAATCTTAGAAGGGAATCAGCTCGATACGTTGAATCAAGGCCAACTCATCAATTCGTTTCGATTCTTAAGAGAAGACTTAGATAAAATGTCTTATGCCTTTTACTTAAGTGAGTTGTTTGAAACGGCAACAGAGGGAGCAACTGAACTTCGTGATTACTTTATTCTACTCTTAACAGCGTTAGAATTATTACAAAATTTTGAAAATTTAAGTTTAACACGTATTTTTATTGAGGTGAAGCTTATTCTTTTGCAGGGATACGCCCCAACTTTGTCGAATTGTTACTCCTGTAATCGTCCCATGATACTTCCCTTAAAATCGGATTGGTTTTTCGACCCGGAAGATGGTGGGTTACGTTGCAGCCAATGCTCTCATACAAACACTGCAATTGCCGTCAACAGCAACACATTGGCTTTTTGGAATGCAGTGATCCGAAATGATAGTCGATGGTTGATCCAACAAAACCCAGAATTTGAAATCCTGACCGAAATGAGACGGTTACTCAATGGTTCACTTCAGGTAGCTTTTGGAGGACTCCCCAAGTCGGCAGTGTTTTTGCAAACGCTGTCAAACTTAAGAGAGTCTAAAGAATGAGAAAACAAAGATGAAGGAGGATAACACTATGGAAGACATGAAGAGACAAGAAATCACCTTGGAGAAAATCGATTTAGTTCGCCAAAGAATGGGAATTGGTTACAAGGAAGCAAGAGAAGCACTAGAAATCAGCGATGGTGACCTCGTAGGTGCCTTGGTCCATTTAGAAGAAAAAACACAAGCTCAGAAAAGTGAGCAAGTCGAGAAAGTGGCTGCAGCTTCAGATCAATGGAAAGAGGAAATCGTTACCCGCGGCGGCGACCTCATTGAAAAAGTCAAGTCCTTGATTGCTGAGGGCAATGCTACGAAAATTCGCATCAAACAAGGGGATAAATTGATTTTAGAAATCCCTGTTTTATTTGGTACAGCAGGTGTAATCTTATTACCGCAATTAGCAGCGATTGGAGCAATTGCCGCCTTGTTTGCGCAAGTCACAATTGAGGTCCAACGCTCCGGTAAACCGGTTCAAGAAATCGTTAAACAGGACGTTAAAGAAGAACCGTGCTGTTGCGAAGAAGAACCGTGCTGCTGCGAAGAAGAACCGTGTTGCGAAGAAGAACCATGCTGCTGCGAAGAAGAAGAGAAAAAACCGGAATAAAGTATTATAATAATGTTGAAGAGGCAGAAAAGAATCTGCTTCTTCTTTCTGTACGGTTGAATTATCAGCTTCCCCAGAGAATAGTAGGAAGCACTTATAGAAGGAGTTCTTCAATGTGATGTATAATTCAATATTATACCATATTGATTCGAAGGAGAGGTGTGCAATGAAGTTGACAGAAAGGCAAGATCGTCTGGTCAGCTTATTACGCCATGGAGGACCATTGACAGCGGAGGAGATTGCCGAACGTATGGGTACGAAAAAAACAACCTTGCGTCCGGACCTGACCTTCCTAGTGCGCTCCGGTGTATTGAGTGCTAAGCCTAAAGTCGGATATTATTTTGATGGGATAAGCAACCCCAGTAATCAGAGAAACTATGCAAGCCTACGGGTGCAAGATGCTCTTGGCCCTGTGCAAGTGGTGAGGGAGACAAGTAGCGTATATGATGCTGTGGTTACCTTATTCTTAGAAGATGTAGAAACACTTTTTGTAGTGAGTGATCAAGATCATCTAATCGGGGCAATTTCTCGTAAAGACCTATTAAAAGCCACTATTGGCGGGGCTGATTTGAATAAATTACCAATTGGAATGGTCATGACCCGATTACATCATTTAGTAACTGTAATGGAAGAGGATCCCTTATCTTTAGCGGTGAGTCGACTTATCGAATACGAAATCGATGCTATACCAGTCGTTCGTTCCGCAGATAAGAACGCAAAACGAGCTTTCTTTGTGATCGGAACAATTAGCAAGACCAATATCACCAGCTTGTTTTATGAACAATGGCTTGCTAATGATCAACAACAGGACAAATAAGGAGGCACGAAGATGGCACGCAGTGATGGAAAGTTGATTTACATTTTATCGGATTCTTTTGGAGAGACAGCAGAGCGTGTGGTTTTAGCCTGTTTGGCTCAGTTTCCGCACACGGGAAATTTGGAATTACGGAGAATTACGAATGTTTCCGAAAAAGAAACAGTGGAACGAATCTTGAGAGAAGCAAAACTAGCAGGAACTTTTGTAGCCTATACTATTGTTTTGGAAGAACTAAGAGCCTTTGTAAAGGAGACCGCTCAACAGTTAGGTGTTACTGCGTTGGACATTATGGGACCTGCTTTGCAGTCGATCGAAACATACACAGGGGAACGTCCCAGTTATCAACCGGGATTAATGCATCGTTTAGATGAAGATTATTTTAAGAAAATCGAAGCAGTTGAATTTGCTGTCAAGTATGATGACGGCAAAGATCCCAGAGGCTTTTTACGAGCTGATATCGTCTTATTGGGTGTATCTAGAACGTCAAAGACTCCACTTGCGATGTATTTGGCTAATAAGAGATATTGCGTCGCAAATTTACCGATTGTCCCAGAGTTACGACCTCCCAAGGAACTGACGCTGATCAGCAAAGACAAGATTATCGGGTTGACCATTTCTCCCGAGAAGTTGATAGAGGTTCGCAAAGAGCGTCTCAAAACCCTAGGCCTTATGGGACAGGCTAATTACGCGTTGCCAACTCGTATTGAGCAGGAAGTAGCATACGCTCACCAATTATATCAAGACCTGGGTTGCTATACGATTGATGTAACCCATCGTGCGATTGAGGAAACGGCCACTAGAATTATCGACTGGGTTGAAGGGCAGAAAAGATCCTAAGATAATCAAGGATCAGGGAAGGAGGAGTTTGTATGTCAGGTAGGATCCCTGAGAAAATCATCGACGAAATCAATCAGCGGGTTCAACTTGTTGATGTAATTGGTGAAACCGTTCAACTCAAAAAACAAGGGAATCGCTATTTGGGCTTGTGCCCTTTTCACAATGAAAAAACTCCTTCTTTTACCGTTGACCCAGAACGCCAGTTATTTTACTGCTTCGGTTGCCAAGCAGGGGGAAATCTATTTGGGTATGTTCAGAAACGAGATAACCTGACGTTCGTGGAAGCAGTCAGACAATTAGCGGATCAAGCCGGAATTCCAATTCCGGAAGGAGAAGGTCATGAGGTAGATGAAGCCAATTTACGTCGGCGACAACAATTGTTGGATTGTTGCCAAGCAGCTATGGAGTTCTTTCAACATCAATTGCATTATCATGCCGAAGGGAAAGAGGCTAGACAATATCTGATCAAAAGACAACTCCAAGAAGAGACGATACAAACCTTTAAGATCGGCTATGCACCCTCGGGTTGGAGGAATTTGACCGACCATCTCGCCGATAAAGGATTCTCTTTCGCTGTTCTCGAAGAAGCGGGTCTTGCGCTGAAGCAAAATGAGGGTGACTCCTATTATGATCGCTTCCGAGAAAGAATAATGTTTCCGATTTTTGATCAACGAGGGAGATGTATCGCTTTTGGAGGTAGGGTGCTCCACGACGAACAGCCGAAGTATCTCAATTCACCTCAAACCCCTCTTTTTGATAAAGGTAGGAGTCTGTACGGAACACATCTATTACAACATCAAAAGGCTTTACCACAAATCATTGTCTATGAAGGATATATGGACTTGATCATGGCATGGCAAGCCGGGATCCCTAATGGAGTAGCTGGTTTGGGAACTGCATTGACACTTGATCAATGTCGTTTGTTGAAACGATTTTCCTCAAAAGCAATTCTTTGTTATGATGCCGACGGGGCGGGGCAAAGAGCAACGCAACGTGGAATGCAACTGCTCAGGCAAGTAGGATTACAAGTACATATTGCAAGAATTCCAGACGGAAAAGATCCCGATGAATACATCAGAAACCACGGTGGAGATCTCTTCAAGCAAAAAGTAATAGATTCATCCTTACCGATGTATCAATATTACATTGAGATCTTGAAAGAAAAATTTCCAATGGATACCGTAGAAGGTAAAAGTGCCTATGTGCGCGAGTTCGCCGCGATATTGTCTCAAAGCGACTCTCCTGTAGAGATTGACGGATATGTACAAGAGTTGGCGAAGACGTTACAGATTACCGAGAATGCAATTTATCGCGAGATACAGAGAGAGCAACGAGGCAGCCGCAGTGGATTCGCTTCAAAAGAAGGAACTTCTAAACCACTCGACGAAATCAAGGCTTCAAGTAGTGTTAATTCGTTTTCGGGAAGTCGAGTTGCTGAAGAAACTCTGCTACGATTAGTCTTAAGAAATCCCCGTTACGGGAAGCAAATAACCGAGAAATTGTCGGTAGAGGATTTTAATACACCCTACCATCCTTTGTTATTGGAGTTTTGGTCGGGCTGGAAGGAAGGAAATTCAATTGCCGGTAGCGAACTGACCGTTTCGCAAGATGAAAATATTTCTACCCTCATTGCAAAATTAGCAATAGAAGACCCCGGAGCAGATATGGATCAAGATAAAGCCCTTCAAGATTGTATCACCTACTTATTAGAGCAAAGAACAAAAAAACAACTTGATCAATTGACCAGTCAGTTCGATTTGTTGCTACAAGAAGGCGATATGACAAAAATGGCAAATCTATTACAGCAAATTCAAGGTTTACAAAGGAAGTTGGGGCGTCAGCGTTGAAACAAATCATTCAGATAGTACAGGAAAGGAGGGTAAGGCCGTGAGTGAAAAACAAACAACAGAAACGACTGTCAAAAAAGAAAAAAATGCCAAAATCGGAGAAGAAGTTCAAAGCCTATCCTTTCCGAACGCAGACCTTGGCCTAAACCCTTTCGATAAAAACGACGAACCTATGGGGGCATATCAGCCTATCATAAAGAGTATCATCGATTTAGTACGCAAAAGCGGTGAAATTCCTTACGAGGAAATTGCGAATCAACTACAAAATGTAGATATGACAGCGGAACAGATCGAGCGCTTTTACTTGGAACTTGAAAACGTTCTAAATATGGAAGCCGGCTTGCCGTCTCGAGGAAAAGAAATTGAACCGCTGGAAGTACCGGATGAAGATTTTGAAAAATTGGAAGAACCGGTCATTGAAGTTGACTTGACCATACCGGACGGTGTTTCTTTAGAAGATCCCGTTCGTATGTATCTTAAAGAAATCGGCAGAGTTGATTTATTAACGGCCGATGAGGAAATCGATTTAGCGCAACGTATGGAGCAGGGTGACGAGATAGCTCGAGAACGTTTGGCTGAAGCCAATCTTCGCCTTGTAGTCAGTATTGCCAAACGCTACGTAGGTCGAGGAATGCAACTCTTGGATTTGATTCAAGAGGGGAACCTTGGTTTATTGAAAGCGGTAGAGAAATTTGATTATCATAAGGGATACAAATTTTCTACATATGCTACCTGGTGGATTCGGCAAGCCATTACCAGAGCAATTGCAGATCAGGCACGTACCATTAGGATTCCGGTCCATATGGTTGAAACGATCAATAAACTAATCCGAATCAACCGCCAGCTTTTACAAGAGTTGGGAAGAGACCCTACTCCTTTGGAGACTGCCAAAGCTATGGAATGCTCGGTCGAACGGGTACGCGAAATCATGAAAATCGCGCAGGAACCGGTCTCCTTAGAGACACCGATTGGAGAAGAAGAAGATAGCCATTTGGGAGATTTTATTGAAGATCAAGAGGTTATGGCTCCCGGGGAAGCAGCAGCATCAACTCTTTTACGTGAGCAATTAGAAGATGTACTTTCCACTCTGACCGAAAGAGAAGAGAATGTTCTTCGTTTGAGATTTGGGTTAGATGACGGAAGAAATCGCACGTTAGAAGAAGTCGGGCAGATTTTTGGTGTTACTAGAGAACGAATTCGGCAGATCGAAGCAAAAGCCTTGCGCAAGCTTCGTCATCCCAGCCGGAGTAAGCGTCTTAAGGATTATCTCGAATAAATAACCCGCTGAATTCTTTATATAACAACACCTAAAAACAGGTTGACGAAACCGAGTGGCTCTGTTATAATTCGTCTTGCGTTTTAAAAAATTCCACAATAGCTCAATGGTAGAGCAACCGGCTGTTAACCGGTAGGTTGTAGGTTCGAGTCCTACTTGTGGAGCCAGGGATCATTAGATTCTTCAATGAATCTGTTGATATAAAGGACGGGCCCATAGCTCAGTTGGTTAGAGCTACCGGCTCATAACCGGTTGGTCCTAGGTTCGAGTCCTAGTGGGCCCACCAATTGTTCAAGGTCTGTCCAAGGTTAAGTGGCCCCATAGTGAAGCGGTCTAACACACCAGCCTTTCACGCTGGCGACGCGGGTTCGAATCCCGCTGGGGTCACCATTTTTTTTGGGCGGGTGGCTCAGTGGTAGAGCACCTGGTTCACATCTAGGGGGTCGTAGGTTCGAATCCTATCCCGCCCACCAGATCAGCAAGCAAGCAGAGAGTTCACTCTCTGCTTTTTTCATATCATTGAAAGGGTGAGTTGAATGCAAGTCCCTTGTCCGTTACCTACTCGGTTAAAGATTTTGGCAGATCAGTTAGATTCCGGAGAAATACTTGCTGATATCGGTACCGATCATGCATATCTTCCCATTTATGCTGTACAGAATCACATTGTCAAACGAGCGATTGCTTGCGATATTCATCGACCTCCCTTACAAAGTGCGCTGTTCAATATTCAGAAATTCAACGTCACCAACCAGGTTGAATGTCGTATGGGAAGTGGACTGTCGGTTTTGCTTGAAACCGAAATCGACCTGATTTCTATGGCGGGATTAGGTGGTATGACGATCCGTTCGATTTTAAGCGAAGATTATGAGAAAGCCAAAAAAGCAAAATCCATCTTGTTGCAGCCCAACAACCATGAAGCAGATGTACGGCTGTGGTTAGCAAGCAGTGGCTTTAAAATCCTTGATGAAGGCGTATTGAGAGACCGAAAACATTTTTACCAATGGATGAAAGTTAAATGGAATGGAGAAATTCGAGATGTCGATTCCTTTTCAGCGCATTATGGAGACCTGCAAAATGCTTCCATGGATCCGGTTCGGTTTGAATGGTTGACCAAGGAAAGAAATCGATTATCTAAAGCATTACAAGGCAGAGAGAAAGCCAAAATTCTTAAATCAAGTGTATCGGAACAATACGAAGACACGATTGTGAAGATTGATCGACTACTAAAAAATAATTTGACAAGTGTAACAAATTCCACTATACTCAAATAATGTTACATACTTCAAGCTGTGTTGACTGGATGATCGCGAAGAGACCACCGAAAGATGCTCTTTGAGGAAAGTCCGAGCTTCGCAGAGCAGGATGCTGGATAACGTCCAGTGAGGGAAACCTTAAGGCTAGTGCCACAGAGAGATACCGCCGGAGAGATCCGGTAAGGGTGCAAAGGTGCGGTAAGAGCGCACCAGCAACCGGGTGACCGGTTGGCTCGGTAAACCCCATCCGAAGCAAGACCGAATAGGGAAGGAATGAAGTTGCTCGCAGACCTTCCGGGTAGGTTGCTTGAGATCCTGAGTAATCAGGTTCCTAGATAAATGATCATCTCGTGCTTTTGCATAGGACAGAACTCGGCTTACAGGTCAACCTGCTTGAAGTATGAAACAGTAAACAAAACCTAATTTCTTGTGTTGAGAATCAGATTGTCACAGAATACTATTTGACAACATTTCATCTTGTTGCTATAATAGCAAACGTTGATTGGGGCATAGCCAAGTCGGTAAGGCACGGGACTTTGACTCCCGCACGCGTTGGTTCGAGTCCAGCTGCCCCAACCACTCCTATTCTTTGTTGTATGTGTTATTTGGGGGATTAGCTCAGCTGGGAGAGCGCTTGAATGGCATTCAAGAGGTCAGCGGTTCGATCCCGCTATCCTCCACCAACCTCGCTTACCAGCGAGGACTCGTTTGCTAACGAAAAACCTCGCTTACCAGCGAGGACTTTGACTCGTTTCCCAATGGGACGAGCCTTTTTTGTCCAAAAAAAACATTCAACTTCAGAGTATAGGTTTAGTCATGAGACTCTTTTGAGAAATGGCCCCATAGTGAAGCGGTCTAACACACCAGCCTTTCACGCTGGCGACGCGGGTTCGAATCCCGCTGGGGTCACCAAACACGGTGGGATACCCGAGTTGGCCAAAGGGGGCAGACTGTAAATCTGCTAGCACTGCTTTCGCTGGTTCGAATCCAGCTCCCACCACCAACCTCGTCTACTGACGAGGACTCGCTTACTAGCAAAAACCTCGCTTACAGCGAGGTTTTTCATTTTAAAGTATGAATCACAAAGGATTTTCGGTAGTATATCGGGAAATAAATTAGATTAGAAAGATTTGTAAAAAGGAGGCTGAAAACATGGAAGAGCGCCTTCAGAAAATCATTGCCTCATCGGGAATGAGTTCTCGACGAGAAGCTGAAGAATGGATCAAAACCGGCCTTGTCAGGGTAAATGGTCAAATCGTTAAGGAATTAGGGACCAAAGCAGATCGTGAAAGAGACCAAATCACGGTGGGTGGGACCCCCTTGATCTTTGATCCTCCGAAACTTACGATAATGGTCAACAAACCGAGAGGCTACATCACCTCCATGGGAGATCCCCAAGGAAGACCCGATGTAAGTCTGTTAGTAGAAGAATATCCTGAAAGATTGTACCCCATAGGTAGACTAGATTTTCAAAGTGAAGGATTACTGCTAATGACCAATGATGGTGAGTTAGCGTATCAATTGACGCACCCCAAACATCAGATCGAAAAAGCTTATTTGGTTTGGTTGGACCGTCCTTTAGCAGAAGAGCATAGGATTCAACTGGCTCGAGGAATCGAGCTCGATGGCCGAAAAACGCTTCCTGTAGGGCTAGTCTCAATCGAAAACCCACAAAGGCCCGGCTGTGTTTGGCGAATCACATTGAGAGAAGGCAGAAATCGACAGATACGACGAATGTTTCAATTGTTTGCTTACAAATCCTTACGTTTGATGCGGGTCAGAATCGGAGATGTTTCTTTAGGAGCCCTACCCGTAGGTAAGAATCGAAAGTTAACAGAACGAGAAGTTCTTTCGTTGAAGCAAAAAGCGAATTTAGAATCTCAGCCTTTGACAGAAAACAAGTAAAGGATAAAAAAATGAAAGAACTCAAGGTTGTTGTGGTGGGAGGCGGACCTGCCGGAATGATGGCTGCCATTGCAGCAGCGGAACAAAATGCATCGGTTATTCTACTTGAACGCAATGATGTCTTGGGCAAAAAGCTCGGAATCACCGGAAAAGGCCGATGCAACCTGACCAATGACTGTACTGAGAAAGAGTTGGTTGTTAATATTCCTGGTAACGGAAAATTCTTATTCAGTGCATTTCATCGTATGAATAGTCAGAAGCTCCAGGAAACTTTTCAACAATGGGGCGTGGAACTCAAAGTTGAAAGAGGGAAACGGGTTTTCCCAAGTACAGACAAAGCTGAAACGATTATACAAGCTCTGAGGAACAAACTGATTGAATTGAAAGTGGAGATTCGCTACAATCAGCGCGTGAAGCAACTCTGGGTGGTCGATGAGACTATTAAAGGCGTGATCACGTATCAAGGAACTATTGTAGCAGATCGCGTCATCATGGCAACGGGAGGAAGTTCTTACCCCACGACCGGTTCTACAGGAGATGGTTATCCTTTACTGCAAGAGGTAGGACACAGAATCATTACACCTCGTCCGGCATTGGTTCCTATTGAAATCGATTCACCATGGAACAGAATGTTACAAGGGTTATCGTTGAAGAATGTAAATGTGGCGATTCAAACAGAAGATAAACTACTCAACCAGGAATTTGGCGAAATGCTCTTTACCCATTTCGGGGTGAGCGGGCCGGTGATTCTTTCCTTAAGTCGTACGTTACTCGATTGGGATCTCAAGGAATCAAGGTACTTAACGATCGACTTAAAACCGGCTTTAAGTATTGAACAGTTGGATGCACGAATTCAACGAGATTTTCAGAAGAATCTGAACAAGCATTTCCGAAATTCTTTGAGCGAGTTGTTACCATTGAGTATGATCCCAGTGATCATTGAGGCTTGCAAAATAGCCCCGGACAAACCGGTACATTCAGTTACAAGAGAAGAACGAATGACTTTGGTAATGACATTAAAAACGTTTCGACTTCCTATATCTGGGTTACGCCCATTGGCAGAAGCGATTGTGACTGCCGGAGGGGTTGATGTCAGAGAAATCGATCCCAAGACTATGGCTTCCAAAAAGATAAAGGGTCTCTTTGTCGTTGGTGAACTACTCGATGTCGACGGCTTTACCGGTGGCTTTAATTTACAGGCTGCTTTCTCCAGTGGTTATGTTGCCGGGTTAAGTTGTGTTAATCAATAACGATTAGGATTTGAACAAAAGGAGAAGATCAAATGAACTCTCAGGTCGCACATACGAAAGTGGTAATAGCTATTGACGGTCCTGCCGGTGCGGGTAAAAGCACCATAGCCAAGCTTTTGGCTCAGCGTTTAAATATCTTATACTTAGACACCGGGGCTATGTACCGTGCTTTAACATGGAGAGCCCTTCAAGACGGTATTGCCATAACCGCTGAGCCTGAGTTGGCCGATTTGTTCCGAAAGATAAAAATGGAAGTGATCTTGTCCTCCGAGGGTCAGAAAATTTTAGTTGACGGAGTAGATACCACTCCTTATTTGCGTTTGAAACAGGTTAGCGAACTTGTTTCACCACTTTCAGCACATGGCGACGTGCGAAAAATCATGGTTGAAAAACAAAGAGAAATGGCTGAACAGGGCGGCATCGTATTAGATGGGCGTGATATCGGCACAGTCGTCTTACCGAAAGCACCCTTGAAAATCTATTTGACAGCAACTTTGGATGAACGAACTCGCAGACGAATGTTGGATTATCAGGAGCTTGGTGTTGAAATCGATTTTGAAACTCTGAAGAACGAGATTTCAACAAGAGATGCACGGGACTCTTCACGGCAACACGCTCCCTTACAGCAAGCGAATGATGCTATCTATATTGATTCGACAGAGATGACAGCAGAGGAAGTAGCCGCCAAAATCGAGGAGCTTTGTTTTCAAAGGGGGCTAATGAGGGAGGCGAATTGTCTATGAGCTACTATCGCTTTTTGCTTAGTCTCGTAGGAATCGTTCTCAATCTTTTCTGGAAACCCAAGTATAAAGGGCTGGCGAACATACCGGCAAAAGGGCCGATTGTTTTATGCTCGAATCACATCAATGCTGTGGATCCTTTTCTGATCGCCTATGGTTTGAAACGCGAAATTTACTTTTTAGCGAAAGAAGAGCTCTTTCGGAAGCCGCTATTGCGACACTTTCTTTATCGAACTGGAATGATACCGGTGAAGAGAGGACAAACCGATCGTCAAGCGATCCGGACTGTGCTAGAGCAATTATCGGAAGGAAAAATGATTGGTGTTTTCCCGGAGGGAACTCGATCTACCGATACCGAGTTACTGGATTTTCACGATGGCGCCGTCTATTTTGCGTTAAAGTCTGGAGCATCCTTGGTTCCGACAGCAATTGTAGGCAATTACCAAAAAGGGAAAGCGATGCAGGTGGTCTTTGGAAAGACAATTCCTGTAGAAAAGACCATAAAAATCGATCGAGAACAAATGCATAGCATCACGCAACACTTGGCGATTGAGATCCGAGCTCTAAAAGGAGTCGCCCATGGAGATTAAACGAGCAGAATATATGGGTTTTTGCGGTGGCGTTAGAATGGCGATAACCATGGCTGAAACAGAGCTTGAAAAAAAGCGGCAACTCTCCGTGTTGGGATCCTTAGTTCATAATCCAAGGTTGATCGAAGACATGGAAAAAAGAGGGCTGCAGACTTTATCTTCTTTAAACGAAGTAGATTGCGGTCAAGAGGTCATGATTCGTGCTCATGGGACCGGACCGTCCACCTACGAGGCCTTGTTGGCTAAAAACGCTATCGTTCTCGATGCCACCTGCCCAAGCGTTAAAAAAATCTTCGAATTGGCTAAAGACTATTCAGAAAAAGGATTTACCATTTTGATTTTAGGTGAGAAAAATCATCCAGAAGTTGAGGCAATCAAAGAGTGGTCAGCAGGAAAAGGAATCATCATTGAGGACTTAGAAGACCTCAAATCTCTTGATTCAGAGTTGGATGTTGTAGTTTTAAGTCAATCCACCTTAGCAGAAGAAGTGTTTGAAACATTTATTTTTGAGATTAGAAGGATTTTTTCTTCCTGTGTCGTATTAAATACTATATGTTCTGCGACAAAAGTAAGACAAGAAGCAGCTGTACATGTAGCAAAGCAAGTTGATCTAATGCTGGTAGTAGGTAGCCGGCAAAGTGCAAATACACGTCATCTCTATGATTTGTGTAGCGCGATCAACTACAACACTCATCTTGTTAGCGGCGCTACAGATATTGAAGCGGATTGGTTTGAAAAGGTAAATGTCGTTGGAATAACGGCCGGAGCATCCGTTCCGGATTGGATAATTAAGGAGGTAGAATGTAACGTGTTGGAAAAAGAACTCAAAATCAACGAAGGGGAGACCGTAACAAGCCCTGAAATTGAAGAACAAAAAACCACTGAAGTTGAAGTTAAAGTCGATGAGGTAGTGGAAGAAGTGGTTGAAACTCAAGAGGTACCTGCCACCGAGCAAGAAGAATTCGATATGGAATCCTTCCATTTGCCCCGTTATACCCCGGGAGATATCATTAAAGCAACCGTGGTTCAAGTGGGTAACGACGAAATTCTGGTGGATGTGGGACAAAAATCCGAAGGGGTCATTCCGCGCAAAGAGTTTTCCGCCGATTCATCTATTCTGCCTACTGATGTTTTAAATGTCGGTGATGAAATTACGGTGATGGTGATTCGAAACGAAGATCAAGAAGGACGATTAACGTTCTCCAAAAAGAGAGCTGAACAGCGTCAACATTGGATCCAGTTTACAGAGTCTCTGAATCAAAACGAAGTCATAGAAGGCAAAGTACTTGAATTGGTCAAAGGCGGACTCATTGTTGATATCGGTGTCCGCGCATTTATGCCGGCTTCTTTAGCAGAACGTCGTTTTACCAGTGATTTGAAGCATTTAGTTGGCGAAACTGTGCGGGTTCGATTAATTGAAGTAGACTCCGAAAAACGTCGGGCTATTGTAAATCGAAAAATGGTTCTGGAAGAAGAATCGGTCGCTAGTCGAGATGCGTTTTGGCAGAACACCCATGAGGGTGATGTTGTCAAAGGTGTCGTCAGAAGATTGACTAAGTTCGGTGCTTTTGTCGATTTAGGTGGAATCGATGGTCTTTTGCACATTTCCGATTTGGATTACTATCGTGTCAAAGATCCTTCCGAAGTCGTCAAAGTCGACCAGGAACTCGAACTCAAAGTTCTCAAACTTGATGCTGAAGCCGGTCGAATTTCCTTAGGTCTTAAACAGATGAAAATGGAACCGTGGGAAGCCTTTGCTCAAGATTTTGCTAACGGCGATATCGTTCACGGAACCGTGGTTCGGATCACTCCTTGGGGTGCATTCGTCAACGTTCGACCGGGGATCGATGGTCTGATTCATATATCGGAACTTGACAACCGCCGTGTTGAAAAAGTTGAAGATGTAGTTGCAGTAGGCCAGGAAATCGAAGCAAAGATTTTAGAAATCGACCTTACTCGTAAACGGTTGAGCTTATCCTTACGTGCTATGTTGGGAGAAGACTCTTATGACCAAGATGCAGTCGATCAGATGATTGAAGAAGTTCAAGAATCGGAGTTCTAAAAAATCAGATGTAAACACAAGATGGGCTGTAGCAATTAGGCTGCAGCCCATCCATTTGAATTATGAAAAGGTGATGTCATGCAACTTCCAACAATCGAAAGAATAATTCCTGGTTCCATAGCTGCTCAGGCCATGTTGCAAGCAGGATGGTGCTTACTCAAGATAAACCGAAATGATGTTCATGATATCATCGACTATCAAATTGCAATATCCGATGAAGTTTTGTTAACGGAATGGTTGACCCCTGAAGGGGAGCATAGACTTGTCACACTTGAGAAGGCAATGGATCAAGATTTGGGCATTGAATTCTCTACCTTAACGCTTGACAGACCGATTTCTTGTAAGAACCATTGTTTATTCTGTTTTGTCGATCAGCTACCGCGTGGGCTCCGAAAAAGTTTGTATTATAAGGACGATGATTACCGCTTGTCTTTTTTAAGTGGAAGCTATATTACCTTATCCAATACTTCATGGGAGGACCTCAAAAGAATTGTAGAACTAAAGCTCAGTCCTCTTTATGTTTCGGTTCATGCTTGGGATCAAGAGGTTCGGCAGAGACTGGTGCGTAATCAAAATGATGAATTCCAAGAGAAGTTTATGTATCTGATCGAGCATGGAATCGAACTGCATTGTCAGATCGTAGTTTGTCCAGAGATCAACGACGGAGCAATTCTCGAAGAAACTGCGGGTCGCTTGTTAGAGCTGGCACCACAAATCCTCAGTGTTGCTTTGGTTCCGGTGGGACTTACCGGCCATAGGGAGAGACTTTATCCCTTGAGATTGCATCACAAAACAGAGGCGCATCAACTCATTCAACAAATAAGTCATTGGCAGGAAGCCGCTTTAAAAAAGATTGAATCAAGGCTTTTTTGGGCAGCAGACGAGCTTTATCTCAAAGCAGGGTTACCGATTCCCGACGGAGAATTTTATGAGAATTATCCTGTTTTAGAAGATGGAGTAGGACTGATCCGTTCTTTCTGGGATGAATGGAACACCGTGTATCAATTTGAACAAGACACAGTGCGTTTCAAGAGTATTAGAATCGTTACCGGTATCAGTGGTGAATATGCTTTGAAACCGGTCGTAGAGCAATTGAATCAAAGATCAGATCTTCGCGTTTCTTTGCAAGCAATAAGAAATGATTTTTTTGGATCAACGGTTACCGTGTCCGGACTGGTGACAGGCAAAGACATTATCAAACAACTAGTCTTTGATGAAGAAGAGTGTGTTTTACTACCCGGAATCATGCTTCGCGATGGTGGAGATGTTTTCTTGGATGATACACGAGTAGAGGATCTGGACCACGCATTTCCAAATCAACGTTTTCTGTGGATCGAACCCACGGCAGCCGCATTGCATCAAGCCATCTTTCAACCAAAGCGTTTGAAGAGGAAAAAGATGGCGGTAAGAAGGAGTATCTAGTTATGGAAGCTATTGTAGCGATTGTAGGAAGACCCAATGTGGGTAAATCTACCTTGTTTAACCGTTTGATCGGACAGCGATTAGCGATTGTTGAAGATGTACCGGGCGTTACCCGTGATCGGTTATATGGAGAAACAGAATGGACGGGGCATCGATTTACATTGATCGATACCGGAGGAATAGAAATTGAAGGGAATTCCGATATCTCTATTCAGACCAAAAAGCAAGCTGAAATTGCTATTGCGGAAGCGGACCTCATTCTTTTCATGACCGATGGAAAACAGGGTTTGCAAACGGATGATCGAGAGATCGCAGACTACTTAAGGAAATCAAAAAAACCGGTCCTTTTAGTCGTCAATAAAATCGATAACTTGGCCATGGTTCAAAATATGTATGATTTTTACGAACTTGGATTAGGGGACCCTTCTGAGATATCGGCGGTAAATGGACTCAACATCGGAGACTTGTTAGATGAGATCATTGCGGCAATTCCGTCTGATCTCACGGAACAAGAAGAGGATGATAGCCTTAAAATCAGTTTTATCGGCAGACCCAATGTTGGAAAATCCTCGTTGATCAATTCTATTTTGGGAGAAGAACGCGTTATCGTTTCTAACGTTCCCGGCACGACTCGCGATGCTATTGATACTCTCTTTGAGTGGCATGATAAGCAGTATACATTGATTGACACTGCCGGTATGAGAAGAAAGAGCAAGATTTACGAAAACGTGGAACGATTCAGCGTTCTTAGAGCCTTGCGAGCGGTTGACCGTTCCGATGTGGTGATGATGGTCTTAGATGCCGTGGAAGGCGTGACAGAGCAGGATCAGCGAATCGCCGGATATGCACACGAAAAAGGCCGAGGGATCGTCCTAGTCGTGAATAAATGGGACTTAGTGGAGAAGGATTCAAAAACGGCAGATCAAATGGCTAAGAAAATCAAAGATGATCTGATTTTTGCAACCTATGCTCCAATCGTATTCGTTTCTGCGTTAACGGGCCAAAGAATTTCCCGCTTGTTAGAAGTGGTTGATTATGTCTCGGAACAACAGAATCTGCGACTGCAGACCAGCAGTATCAACGATTTGCTCCAAGAAGCGATGCGAATGAACCCACCACCGAATACAGCGGGGCGCCGCTTAAAGATTTATTACGTCAGTCAAGTAGCTGTGAAACCGCCGGTTTTTGTTTTCTTTGTTAACGATCCCGAATTAGCACATTTCTCCTATATTCGTTATTTGGAAAACCAAATTCGTGCAACCTATGGTTTTGAAGGGACGCCGATCAAATTAACTTTCCGTGCAAGGGAGAGATCTTAATGAATGGCCAAATTGCTGTTTTAGGAGCCGGAGCCTGGGGCACGGTGCTCTCGAAAATGCTTGCAGAAAACGGGTATGCTGTTCGACTCTGGAGTTATGATAAAGAAGTCGCTCAGCAAATCAATCAAGAACATTATAATCATTCATTTCTGCCCGGAGTATCCTTACCCGCAGAGATTATCGCTGAAACAGATCCTCAAGCAGCCGTTAAAGACGCAGATGCGATTTTGAATGTAGTGATTGCCAAAGGGTTGAGAGATCTTTTAGCCCAGTTGCCCAATACGGTAGCTCAAAAGCCATGGTTAACGGCAACTAAAGGTTTAGAACCGGAAAGCGGCGCAAGAATTTCACAAATCCTTTTAAGCACCGGTAAAGCACAGAAAGAACACCTTGCGGTTCTTTCGGGTCCGAATTTGGCCTCTGAAATTGCCCTAGGTTCACCCGCTTCCAGTGTGGTGGGGGCTGAATCGAAGGAGACTGCCTTATATTTTCAAAATCTACTGATGCGACCGTATTTTCGGGTCTACATCAATCCGGACCCTATTGGGGTTGAATTGGGTGGAGCACTCAAGAATATCATAGCAATAGCGGCGGGTATCTGCGACGGGTTGCAAATTGGAGATAATGCAAAAGCTGCACTGATCGCAAGAGGATTGGCAGAAATGACACGCTTGGGCGTGCGGTTAGGCGCAGAAAGCGAAACTTTTTTCGGATTGTCGGGTATGGGAGATCTCGTTGCAACCTGTGCCAGTCATCACAGCCGCAATCGTTGGTGTGGTGAGGAATTGGGAAAAGGCCGGACCTTGGAAGAAATCATAAATTCCACAAGGGCGGTTGTAGAAGGCGTTCGAACCACACAGGCAGTCATGGAAATTGCCCGAAAACTCTACTTGGAGTTGCCGATCACATCTGCTGTCTATGGAATTTTGTTTGAAAACCAAGATCCAAAACAACAAGTAGAGCAACTGATGAATCGAATGGCACGAGCTGAGAATGCTTCCTTGGCAGAAAAAAAATGGAATCAATTTTGATTGACAAATAGCCTGCTTATCGCATATAATCAATATATTGCTATGACGAAGACAGAACGACGGAAAGTATTCAGCGAGAGTTTGATGGTGTGAGAAACTCGGCGGAACGTTGTTTTTGGGCCACTTCTGAGCTTTTGTGTCAACACAAACGGATCGCCCCGTTAAAGGCTTTGAGAAATCGACGTTCTAAGTCGGTAAATCAGGGTGGTACCACGATACAAATCGTCCCTGAGCGTAAGCTCAGGGACTTATTTTTTTGGAGGTGTAAGTTATGAAAAAAAGAACCGGAAATGAGATCAGACAAAGTTTTTTAGATTTCTTTCAAGAAAAAGGACATTTGGTTGTACCAAGTGCCTCTTTAATACCCGAAAACGACCCGAGTTTACTGTTGATCGGTGCTGGCATGGCTCCTTTCAAGAGTTATTTTACCGGAGTTGCGACTCCTCCTTCTGGCAGAGTCACCAATTCTCAAAAATGTATTCGGACTCCCGATATTGAGCGAGTGGGCAAAACCGCAAGACATGCTACCTGTTTTGAAATGTTAGGAAACTTTTCTTTCGGAGACTACTTCAAGAGAGATGCTATTCATTGGGCTTGGGAATTCTTAACCAAACGCATGGAAATGGACCCTGCACGCCTCTATGTGACCGTACATAAAGATGATCAGGAGGCCTATGACATATGGCACAAAGAGGTAGGAGTATCGGCAGAACATCTCATCTTAGGAGACGAAGATAATTTTTGGGAAATCGGAACCGGTCCCTGTGGTCCTTGTTCAGAGATCTTTTACGATCAAGGGGAAGAATTCAAGTGCGATAAACCCAATTGCGTCATGGGCTGCGATTGTGACCGCTACCTGGAAATATGGAATCTGGTGTTTACACAATATGACAAAGATGAAAACGGTGAATATCATCCTCTGGAGAGAAAGTGCATCGATACCGGACTAGGACTTGACCGCATTGCTGCTGTTATTCAAGGAGTGCCTTCTATCTTTGAAATGGACCTCAATCTGCCAATGTTGAATCGCCTCATTGAGTTGAGCAAAGTGAACTACGACGGTAAATCACCCGAAAGCTTAGCCCTACGCGTGATCTTGGATCATGTCAGAGGAGTTACTTTCCTCATTTCAGACGGTGTTCTGCCAGGCAATGAAGGACGCGGTTACGTTTTGCGAAGATTGTTAAGACGAGCAGTACGATTCGGAAGAATCGTAGGGTTAAATCAACCGTTTGTTGCAGATATTGCCGCTAAAGTAATTGATTCCTTTAAGGTCGGTTACCCGGATCTTGAGGATAAAAGATCTTTCATCCTTCAAGTTTTTCAACTAGAAGAAAAGAGATTCAATGAAACCCTTGAATCGGGCTTGAGTTTAGTGCAGCAGTTTATTGAAGAAATGAAGCAAAGCGGGAAGACGGAGCTTCAAGGAGAAGTAGCTTTCCGACTGCATGACACCTTCGGTTTCCCTTTGGAACTTACACAAGAAATCTTGGAAGAACAAGGATATACGGTGGATATCCAGGGCTTCCGTGACGAAATGAACCGTCAGCGACAAAGAGCTCGTGCAGCGCGGCAAGATGTCGATGCTATGGGAGCGAATCGAACCGATTTGTCGGGGATTGAAAGCAGGTTTATTGGTTACGAAACGTTACACGAAACCAGTAGGATTCAAGGGATTTTTCATGAGGGAAAATCTTTAGAAATTGCTGAAGAGAATCAACAAGTGCAGCTTGTTTTGGAACCAAACCCCTTTTACGGTGAAAGCGGCGGTCAAGTTGGTGACACGGGCTTTCTAGAATTACAGGGAGTTCAACACCGAGTAGTTCAAACAATAAAAGAAGGTCAATTGAGCCTCTTAACAGTCGAAGTCAAAGCAGAACTAAAAGTTGGCGATCAAGTATTTGCTATTGTCGATGAACAACGAAGAAAAGACATTGCCCGTCATCACTCTGCAACACATTTACTACACAAAGCCTTACGTTTGGTTTTGGGAGACCATATCCATCAAGCTGGCTCATGGGTTGGACCCGATCGGTTACGCTTTGATTTCAGCCATTTCAGTGCTTTAGAACAAGAACAAGTCAATCGGGTAGAATATCTTGTGAATCATTGGATCATGGAAGATCTTGCTGTCAGTACGGAAGAGCTAAAAATCGATGAAGCCAGAGCCAAGGGGGCTACGGCACTCTTTGGAGAGAAATATGGTGAAGTGGTTCGAGTCATCAAAATGGGTGACTCCATGGAGCTTTGTGGAGGAACTCATGTGAAACGAACCGGTGAAATCGGACCCTTCCGGATTGTATCGGAAGCCGGAATCGGTTCCGGATTACGAAGGATCGAAGCCTTATCTGGGTGGAAAGCCTTTGAATACAATCAGAATAAAGAGAATATTCTGACTGAAATGGCAAATCTCTTAAAAAGCAAAGAGGATGAATTGCCATTGAGAGTCAGCCAACTTCTCGCACAACTTCGTGAAACCGAGAAAAAATTAGAAAGCTTATCAGCAAAAAATACAGCTGATCAAATGGATGTATTGCTGAAAGGCAAGTTTGAAATTGAAGGGATACCGACTGTGATTGCGCAAGTCACAGTAGAGAAAGCAGACGACCTAAGACAAATGGCCGATATCCTGCGAGATAAAATGGGTAAAGGGATCGTTGTTTTAGCAGCCGAGATTGACGGAAAGGCTAGTCTGTTAGCAGCAGCTACAAAGGATCTGGTGAAAGTTTTTCACGCGGGGAACCTGATTCGCGAAGCAGCTAAATTAGTTGGTGGTGGTGGCGGTGGACGACCCGACTTAGCACAAGCTGGGGGTAAAAATCCGGAAAACCTACCTAAAGCAATGGAGCAAATTCGCAAATTAGTGGAAGCGCAATTTGAAAAACACTAATTTAATCAAGAGGGGATGAATGGCATGTCACTTCATGTGGTTCTGTATCAGCCGGAAATTCCACCCAACACCGGTAATATATCGCGACTGTGTGCGGCTTCTGACTGTACCTTGCATCTGGTGAAGCCATTGGGATTCTCATTGGAAGATAAATATTTGAAGCGAGCGGGATTGGATTATTGGCAATTTCTAAAACTGGAGATCCACGACTCTTGGCAAGATTTTATGGATCAATATGGAGAACATCGGATGTTCTTCGCTACAACCAAAGCAACACAATCGTATCATCAAAAGAGTTACAAGCAAGGGGATTGCTTGGTTTTTGGACCCGAAACAAGGGGGTTGCCTCCGGAAGTATTATCTTTGAATCCGGAAACCAATATACGAATTCCCATCTTAAACGAAACAAGGTCGTTGAATTTGTCAAGTGCTGTGGCAATTGTTTTATATGAGGCGTTACGGCAAATCGATTATCCAGGCTTGACTTGGCATGAAACCATAGTGAAAGGAGAAGCCCTATGAAACAACGCAAGAGAATTCTGACCGGGGATCGCCCGACAGGGAAGTTACATTTGGGTCATTACGTGGGCTCTTTAGCAAACAGGGTGGCTCTACAGCACGATTATGAGACATTCCTTATAGTAGCAGATGTGCAGGCATTGACAACGAACTGGGAGCACCCTGAAAAACTGGCCGAATCAGTCAGACAGGTAACTGAAGATTATATGGCAATCGGTATTGATCCAAATCAAGCAACGATTTTCGTTCAGTCCTTGGTTCCGCAAATTGCCGAATTGACCATTTTCTATTCCAACTTCGTTTCCGTCAATGTTTTGCGCCACAATCCAACCATTAAAACCGAAGCAGAACAACACGGATATACAGACATGAGTTATGGCTTTTTGGGGTACCCGGTATCGCAAGCAGCAGATATCACGTTCTGCAAGGCAGACTTAGTGCCAGTAGGTCAGGATCAAGTTCCTCATATTGAGTTTACCCGGAAAGTTGCCAGAAGATTTAATGAATTATACAGCCCGGTTTTAGTTGTTCCGGAAGCCTTAGTTGGCCAAGTGGGACGGTTGGTAGGGTTAGATGGCAAAGCAAAAATGTCAAAAAGCTTAGATAACGCCATTTTTCTTTCGGACTCAGCCAAGGAAGTAGAAGCCCGCATTCGTTCAGCTGTAACAGATCCGGCTAGGATCCGTGCTACCGACCCGGGACACCCTGAGGTTTGTACGGTCTTTGAATATCATAAGGTGTTTAATCCACTAGAGGTGGCAGATATTGAAATGCGTTGCAGAGCAGGAAGTATTGGTTGCGTGGCATGCAAAAAGCGATTGAGCCAAAAGATCAACGAGCTTTTGGAACCGATGCGGGAACGCAGGATTCCTTATCAAAACAACCCGAAGTTGATTGATGAAATCCTTCTTGCCGGAACCGATAGAGCCTGTGAAGTTGCAGAGCAAACTATGAAGGAAGTACGCGACGCGATGAAAATCAGTTATTTTCAATAGAACGGAGAAGTCAAATGAGCACTAAAAGCATGGAGAAATTGGTGACACTTTGTAAAACCAGGGGATATGTGTTTCCAGGTTCTGAAATTTACGGAGGGTTAGCCAACACCTGGGATTATGGTCCTCTTGGTGTGGAATTGAAAAATAACATCAAAAAAGTTTGGTGGAGAAAATTTGTTATAGAGACACCGGCTAATGTTGGCATGGACGCAGGTATTTTAATGAATCCCGAAACCTGGGTGGCTTCCGGTCATGTAGGAGGTTTTTCGGACCCGCTGATGGATTGCCGCAAATGTAAAAGCCGGTATCGGGCAGATAAGCTGATTGAAGAGCATGCTAATAAAAAAGGATTGGACTTGAGTGCGGACGGCTGGAGTAACGAACAGATGAAGCAATATATTGAGGTCGAAAAAATCGTATGTCCTCAATGTGGTGCTTTAGATTATACCGATATTCGTCAGTTTAACCTGATGTTCAAAACCCACCAAGGCGTTACAGAGGACAGCAGTGCCTTAGTTTATTTGCGCCCCGAGACCGCTCAAGGAATTTTTGTCAATTTCAAGAATGTCCTCATATCTACACGTCGACGACCGCCGTTTGGCATTGGTCAAATCGGTAAGTCCTTCCGAAATGAGATCACCCCCGGGAATTTTATTTTCCGCACCCGTGAGTTTGAACAGATGGAGCTTGAGTTTTTCTGCAAACCGGGAGACGGCGAGAATTCGGAAGATATGCAATGGTTTCAACACTGGCGAAGCTTTGTCTACGAGTTCTTATTATCTTTAGGGGTTCAAGCAGAGAACTTACGCCTTCGCGATCACGATGCTGAAGAGCTTTCTCATTATGCCAAGGCGACTACCGATGTAGAGTATAAATTCCCGTTTGGTTGGGGAGAATTATGGGGAGTCGCGCATCGAACCGATTATGACTTGAGAGTTCATCAAGAACATTCCGGCAAAGATCTGCAAGTTCTTGATCCCGTTACCAATGAAAAGTATTTACCCTATTGTATTGAACCCTCTGTCAGCGTAGAGAGGTTGGCATTAATGTTTTTATTGGATGCCTATGATGAAGAAACGCTTGAAGATGGTGATATTAGGGTCGTGCTTAGATTACACCCGGCCTTAGCACCGGTTAAGGCAGCTATTTTGCCTTTATCAAAGAAACTGGGCGATCAAGCTGAAGCGATTTACAAGCAATTACAAAAGAAGTGGCAAGTTGAATATGATGATGCCGGTAGTATCGGCAAACGGTATCGACGATGGGATGAGGCAGGCACTCCTTTCTGCATAACAGTGGACTTTCAAACTCAGGAAGATGGCTGTGTCACGATTCGCATGCGTGATTCTATGCAGCAAGAGCGGATCCCAGTAAATCAATTAAATCAGTGGCTTGAAGAAAAAATCGATTTTTAGTGAAGAGGAACGCTTGACAAGCCTAAGCAGTTTTGTTATAATACCAAGGTATCAAGAAGAGGCCATCCGCTTCTCACCCGACAGAAAACTAGTTCGGGTTCATATGGATTTCTCATCATTATGAGGAGATTTTCTGCGCGGGTGCTTGAACCCGCGCTTTTTCTTTGGGTGGCATTAAAATCACAGGAGGTGTGAAGTATTAATAATAAGGGACATCAAATTAACGAAGAGATTCGTAACCGTGAGCTTCGAGTCATCGATGAAAACGGAGAGCAATTAGGAATCATGACTTCAAGAGATGCATTGCGTGTAGCGCAAGAGCGAGGCTTGGACTTGGTTAAAGTTGCTCCACAGGCAAATCCGCCTGTGTGCAGGATCATGGACTATGGTAAGTTCCGTTATGAGCAAAGCAAACAAGATCGGGAAGCCCGAAAAAAACAAAAGGTCATCAATATTAAAGAAGTTCGTGTTACGCCTACGATTGAAGATCATGACTTGAATGTCAAAATCAAAGCATCGATCCGTTTCTTAGAAGACGGCGATAAGGTCAAGGCAACGGTTCGTTTCCGAGGCCGAGAGATTGCCCATGCCAATTTAGGGAAAGATGCTCTAGATAAATTGGCCGCCGGCGTTGCCGAAGTGGGAGTTATCGAAAGACCCGCTCGTATTGAAGGCCGTAATATGATCATGATTATAGTACCGAAATAATGGTTCGCAGATTAGGAAGGAGTTTTTACTATGCCTAAAATTAAAACCCATAGAGGAGCTGCTAAGCGCCTCCGCAAAACCGGAACCGGCTTGGTATCTCGCAAGCACGCTTATCATCGCCACAAAGCTTTATGCAAGAGTGCAAAGCAAAAACGTCAATTGAGTGGAACTACATTGGTTTCCGCTTCAGAACAACGACGAATCAGTCGTTTAATACCCTATCTATAAAGATAAGCGCGTCGCAAGGAGGATACTACAATGAGAATTAAAGGCGGAATGATTTCCCGCAGAAAACATAACAAGATTTTAAAATTAGCTCGTGGTTATCGAGGTTCGAAGAGTAAGCAGTTCAGAGTAGCCAATCAGGCTGTTATGAAAGCCGGCTATTATGCTCGCCGCGACCGTCGCAACCGCAAACGCGATTTCCGTAAATTATGGATTGCTCGTATTAACGCAGCTTCCCGTATGAATGGTTTATCATACAGCCGCTTTATTGCAGGCTTAAAAAAAGCGAATGTAGAAGTTAATCGAAAAATGTTGGCTGATTTAGCAGTAACCGATATGAATGGTTTCGTTCAATTTGTGGAAGTTGCAAAAGCACAATTAAATCAGTAAAATGAGAAGACCGCGAATTCCACATAAGGGAAGAACGCGGTCTTTTTTTAGGAGTCCGTATGCAAGTTATAACATCCGTTCAGAATCCAATGATTCAAGAAGCCAGAACCTTACACCAAAAGAAGGGTAGGATAGCCCTAAAGAAATTTTTGATCGAAGGGATCCGCAGTCTAGAAATGGCTCATTCGGCGGGTCAGTCTTTTGATACCGTTTTTTTCACGGAGAAGGCTTCCGAACTAGAACGAAATAAGTCTTTCTTATCTCAAGCTTCGCTCAACGGAAGTCGATTGATTCCTGTCGGTGAAGAAGTAATGAGACGTCTCAGCCAAACAGAAGCGAATCAAGGGTTGGTAGCCGTAGCAGAAATCACGGAGCATAGCATATCCGAAATCAAGCCTACCATGAAGGTTCTGGTTTTAGATCGCCTTCAAGACCCGGGCAACATTGGAACGGCCATTCGTAATGCAGTTGCCTTTGGATTTGATGCAGTTGTATTCTTATCCGGTTGCGGAGATCCTTGGAATGACAAGGCCGTGCGAGCTTCTGCCGGAACCTTGTTTTACATCCGTATGGTGATTCCGGAACAAGAGAAAGACCTAGTTTCACTTTTCTCAGAGCTTAAGCTCCCCTTGGTAGTCTCTGCTTTGGAGAATGCGGAAAACCTGGAACAACAGGCGTGGCTTCGCGATCCCTTGGCACTCGTTATTGGTAACGAAGGTCAGGGAGTCGCCGAGTGGTTATTACAAGTAGCAGATCATCGTTTGAAAATCCCTATGGCAGGACCGGCAGAATCTTTAAATGCAGGAGTGGCAGCCGGGATTCTTATGTATCATATGCAAAAATAAAAGCTTGCAGCCACAGAGGAATTATGATATATTATGATTTAATAGCAATGACTGAGGAGAGTACCGCGTTAAGAGTGTCACAGGGAATCGTAGCCGTAGACTGAGAGCTATGATCAGCGAATTCGTAGGGAAGTTCACCTCAAAAGCTGCAGGTTGATCCGTTTTTAGCGGGGTAGGCTGTGCCGGTAGTTCCGTTAATGCTGAATGAGACAATAGGTATGTTCTATTGAATCAAGGGTGGTACCGCGAAGACTTCGCCCCTTATGGGAGAGGTCTTTTTTTTATGGAGTAAAACGAAATGGGAGGGAACAATATGATCGAAACGTTACTACAGCTCAAGCAAACTGCATTGGAAAGCATTGAACAGGCAGAGAATACAGCCGGATTAAATGACGTACGCGTTCAATATCTTGGAAAAAAAGGGGAATTAACGCTCCTGCTCAGGCAAATGGGTAAATTATCGGCTGAAGATCGACCGAAATTTGGTCAAGTTGCCAATGAGGTTCGAAATCTCATTGAGGTCGAACTTTCTCAAAAAGAGGCTTTGATCGGACAGAAAGAACAAGAAGAAAAAATTCGCTCCGAACAGATCGATATGACCTTACCGGGGTATTGTCTTCCGGAAGGGAGCCTTCACCCCATCACTTTGATTTTGCAAGAAGTAAAAGAGATCTTTGTTGGCTTAGGCTTTACTGTCGTTGAAGGTCCGGAGATCGAAACGGATTATTATGATTTTCAGGCATTAAATATCCCTTTAGATCACCCTGCTCGTGAAATGCAAGATACCTTCTATATAACAGAAGATCTGTTATTAAGAACGCATACATCTCCGATGCAAGCAAGAACCATGGAAAGCATGGCACCCGATTTGCCGATTAAGATCATTGTCCCTGGAAAAGTTTATCGGAGAGACGAGGACGCTACCCATACGCCTATGTTTCATCAGGTAGAGGGGCTCTTGGTGGACAAAGAAGTTTCCATGGCAACCTTAAAAGGATTATTGTTGTCATTTGCTAAGCAGATGTTTGGTGCTGAGAGAGAAATCCGATTACGTCCTTCGTTCTTTCCCTTCACTGAACCCAGTGTTGAGGTAGATATTTCTTGCTTTGCCTGCGGTGGAAGTGGATGTAGGTTATGCAAAAATTCGGGATGGATCGAAATTTTAGGAGCCGGCATGGTTCACCCCAATGTATTACGAATGGGTGGATACGATCCGGAACAGGTCAGTGGCTTGGCTTTTGGTATGGGAGTTGAACGTATGGCTATGCTTAAATTCGCTATCGATGATATGAGACAAATGTACCAAAATGACTTGCGTTTCTTGAAGCAATTCCGTTTGTAGGAGGAGATCACTATGAAAGTTTTATATAGTTGGTTACAAGAACTTATACCCACGCTTCAAGCGACACCCAAGCAAATCGCTCAAAAACTGACCGATGCCGGGATTGAAATCGACAGCGTGGAAACCTTTGATACCGGTGATGCCGTTATCGAATTGGACTTAACACCTAATCGTTCCGATTGCTTGAGTATGTGGGGAGCAGCCTATGAAGTGGGGGCTGTGCTGGGGTTACCGGTGCAATTGCCCTCCTTAGAAGTTATGCCGATTCTTCAGGATGAGGAAAAAATCATTTTAAAGGATCCAAGTTTGTGTCCGACTTATTTAGCCCTTATGCTCTACGATGTTCAAATCGGGAGTTCGCCGGCTTGGATGCAAAAAAGATTAGAAGCTATCGGTATGCGCAGTATCAATAACATTGTGGACATTACGAATTATGTCATGATGGAAACTGGACAACCTCTACATGCGTTTGATTTTGATTGTTTGGAGAATCATCAGGTGGTGGTACGCCAAGCCGAAGCGAATGAAATTCTTCTTTCGCTCGATGGCCAGCGCAGAGAGGTACCTCAGGGAACGATTTTGATTTGCGATCCTAAGAAACCGATCGGAATCGGAGGCATCATGGGTGGACTCAATAGTGAAGTCACTTCAAAAACCAAAACCATTCTCTTTGAAGCGGCTTACTTTGAAAGACGATCCATTCGCCGTTCAGCAAAAGCTCTGGATTTACGCAGCGAAGCAGCAATCCGATTTGAAAAGGGAGTCGACCCCAGTGGCTTGATGAAGGCGTTGCAACGAGTGGTCCAATTGGCGAAAGAAATGAAAGTTGGACGTCCTGCAACAGAAGTCTTCTCGGCAAATGCATATGAGCCAAAACAACATACTGAAATCGTTCTTCGTCGGAAGTATTTAGATTCTCGAGTTGGCTTACATTTCCCGGGTGAAAAAGTGGAGCAAACGTTACGAGATTTGAACTTTGAGATCGTCACAACGGAAGAAGGATGGTCAGTCAACGTACCTTCCCGACGCCAAGATATTGAACAAGAAGTTGATTTGGTTGAAGAAGTAGCTCGTTTGATTGGGTTTGATCAGATACCGGCTCAACTTCCAAGCGGAATGACAACCCAAGGAGGGTTGACCGCGCGTCAGAAATTAGTCGATCGGATTCATCGAATCATGGTTCACCAAGGATATCATGAAGCTGTCAATTATTCTTTTATTGCCAGACAAGATTTAGAGGAGCTTTATTCGACTGCGGAACACCCGCTTCGACAAGCGATCCCACTGATGAATCCCATGAATGATACCCAAGGTGTGATGCGTACGAGTTTGATCCCTGGCATTTTACGTGGATTGCAATATAATCAGAATCGCCAGAATTCTGACGTAGCCTTGTATGAGCTCGGGCGCGTTTATCTTCCAAAATCGTTACCTCTTGTGGAATTGCCTCTAGAAGAAACCCGCTTGACCTTCGTTTTGTCGGGAGAATATCGTAATACTCAGTGGATGCAACCAAAAATCGAGGCTTCTTTCTTCCACCTTAAAGGCGTCATTGAAGCATTGTTCTCTGCTCTGGATTGGCCGATGCAGATTCAAGAAAATCACACCAACGAAATCTTTCATCCTTATCAGTGTGCCAATATTATTCTACATGGAAAAGTAGTGGGCACAATGGGGGCGTTGCATCCGGAAATTGAAAAGAAGTGGGATCTACCTCGTCGTGTTTTCCTAGCAGATTTGTCGATTGATCAACTATTGCAATTTGCGAATCCACAAATTGAGGCAAAATCATTGTCTCGTTATCAAGCGATTTATCGGGATTTAGCATTGCTGGTGCCCAAACAAATTCCTGCAAGTGAAGTGGAACAGGCAATTTTACAACAAGGCGGAGACCTTTTAGAAGCGGTTAAACTTTTTGACGTTTATACCGGCTCACAAGTGAAAGAAGGTTTCAAAAGTTTAGCGTTTGCTCTGACCTACCGAGCTTCCGATCGCACTTTAACGGATCAAGAGGTCGTGGTATGTCACAATGAAATTCTGAAAGCCGTCAGCTTGCAGTTTGATTCTCTGTTAAGGGCTTAAAGTATGAGTAAATCAAAAATTGAAATTCTGGCGCCTGCCGGCAGTTTACAAGCCCTTTATGCTGCCGTTGCAGCAGGTGCCGATGCGATCTATTTAGGTGGCAAACAGTTTAACGCTCGTGCATATGCCACCAATTTCAGTGAAAAAGAGATATTGGCCGGTATCCGTTTTGCACATCGTCACGGCGTCCGAATTTATATGACGATGAATACACTCTTGCGAGACGAAGAGTTAGAAGAAGCACTTGCTTATGCGAAAGAGGTCTATGCTCAAGGGGTCGACGCGTTGATCCTTCAGGATATTGGCTTATTAAGCATGATCAGAAGTGAATTACCCAATATGGAAGTTCACGCCAGTACTCAGATGACATTACATAATCAAGAGGGAGTAGCTTGGGCAGCCCAGCAAGGGTTTCAACGAGTTGTCTTAGCCCGAGAACTTGCCTTGACAGAAATTCAAAACATAGCCAAAACAAGTCCGATTAAAGTTGAAGTATTTGCGCATGGTGCCTTATGCTTTGCATATTCGGGTCAATGTTATATGAGCAGCTTCCTGGGTGGAAGAAGCGGGAATCGCGGGCGTTGTGCTCAGCCTTGTCGGCTAGCATATCAGGTTGATGGTAAAGAAGGTTTTTATTTATCAACCAAGGATCTATGGGTTATTGATCAAGTTAAGGCTTTTCAAGATGCAGGAGTTCATGCGATAAAAATCGAAGGCCGCATGAAAAAACCAGCATATGTATATCATGTGGTTCGTGAATACCGCAGAGCCATTGATGCTCTGAATTCAGAAGGAGTATCAAAGCAAATCAAGCCAACTTACGATATGTTGCGATTGGCTTTCAACCGAGATTTCAGCAAAGGATTTGCCTTTGAGTCGAAATCACCCACCCTTCTTAGTTCAGATTTTCCTGGAAATCGAGGATTAGAACTGGCCCGTTGGAAAGCTTCTGAACTGAAACCAGGATTAAAATTCAAACTACCAAGCTCAATTAGAATCAGCAAAGGGGATCGTTTTCTACTTCGTCAAGGAGCAGTGGAAATGGTTTTCGAACTGAGCGAAGAAGTAGGATCAAAAGGGGAAATGGCGATTCCCTCCTTCAATGTAAAAAATTCCTCAGAGAGTGTCATTTTGTCATTGCTGGAGAATCAAGAAATCCTAATGGAAACCGAAAAACAAATAGAATCCGTGCAAACTAATCCTAAAATGCGCCCCCAAGAAGTCGATCTCACGCTCATTCTTAGAGAAGCAGAACCGGTTATACTTGAACTCCAAACCGAGAATCAGAGGTTGCGATTTGAGTACCCTCAGTATTTGCCAGTGAAAGCACAGGAACAAGGATTAACAGAACAAAGAGTTCGCCAATTCTTTGAAAAGTTGCATGAGACACCGTATCAAATTCGCAATCTGCGTTTGGAACAAGAGAATCCGCTGCATCTTTCCGCTTCTGCACTGAATGCGATACGTCGCCATTGGACCGACCTCCTCTGGCATGGAGCTTCGCGTGCAGGGGGGATGACGACTGATTGGCACAGGAAGAGTATTGAGAACAAGACCTCAATGACAACTGAAATGCCAAAACTGCAATTTGCTGTGGGCAACTACGAGCAAGCACAGGCGCTTTTGACTACCATGCCGCAAGCAATATCAATTGGAGGAGACAGCTTTTTTGGAGCATTGACACCAAATGAGCTCGACCGGATTTTGACAACTGCGAAAAGCCAAAGAATCGATATTGAGTTTTGCTTACCAACCATTATACATGACAAGGAATGGAGTGCTTGGTATCCACTTCTTGAAGTGGCAAATTCTCATAACTGTCCTGTTAAAATCGCACAACCGGCTCAAATCAGTGTCATCTCGAAACGTTTCCCCAACCTTAAACTTAGGGGAGACTGGTCATTGCAACTCATGAATCATGAGGCTGTTTGTAATCTTATCAGTGAAGCTGATTTTGAACAATTAACGGTTTATCCGGAGTTGTCTCTACAACAAGCAGCGAAGTTACCGCTTGAGTTTCCAACAATCAAGTGGCAACATTTGATCGGTGGACGGCAAAATCTGATGATCAGCAATCACTGCTTGACCTGGAATCGACATGAAAAATGTTTGTTATGTTATAAGAACGGAAACAACAATGCCCCTGCGCTGTGGCCGATGGTCGACCGGATGGGCAAGAGTTTCCTGGTTGCTCAAAATCAATTCTGTAGAACCCATTTGCTCAACAGCAGTGAATTGTGTTTGATCGAGCATTATTACCAGCTGTACAGAAGCGGGTATGTGCATTGGCATGTAGACCTAAGGCATCTTGCCCCGAGCATTCTCGCAGAGGTAGCATCGGTCTGGCAAGAATCTCTCAAGGCGTACTTGAAAGACCCTTCTGAATGGCTTCAACAGGGGAAGCAATACCGCAATCAATTGGAAACACTGTTGGGAGCAGAAACCACAAAAGGACATACCTTCCGCGGTGTAGAATAACGAAACCTAGGAGGTGAATCGATGCAGCAAAAATCTATTCACACACTCGAATTTCCAAAAATCCAAACCATATTATCGGACTACGTTTCATCGGGTATGGGAAAAGCAAAAATCGATGAAATGTTTCCTTCATCGGACTTTGAAACTGTTTACCGTTGGCAAAGGGAGACCAGTGAAGCCTGTAGCTTGCTGGAGAGTGGTGCAAATCCGTTAAGCGGGTTGCACGACATCCGTTCAGCTATTAAAAGAGCCGAACTGGGAGGAGTTTTGGAGGGCGAGGAATTATTAAATATTGCATACACTTTGGGTGCAGCTCGTAGGATCCGAAAAACGTTGCAAGAAAGCGGCGAGCTCTATCCTTTTCTTAATGATGTCGGAATTCATCTAAGCAACCACAAAAAGTTAGAAGATGATATTTTAGATATCTTGGATGAAAAGGGACTCGTAAAGGACAATGCAACTCCGGAATTGCGCCGTTTGCGGATCGCCATACGACAATTTCAGCAAAATATGAAGTCTAAAATGGAATCCTTTATCAGAAATACGACGATTCAAAAATATCTGCAAGAATCAATCATAACCATGCGAAATGATCGCTATGTGATTCCAGTCAAGCAAGAGAATCGTCATGCTATTCCGGGGATTGTGCACGATACTTCAAATAGCGGCGCTACATTGTTCATCGAACCCATGGTGATTGTTGAATTGAACAATGAATTACGTCAAGTTCTGACCCAGGAGCGAGATGAGGTCCTAAGGATCCTCCAAGAAATCTCCGGCAAAATCGGCTCGGATTATCTCTTTATCCAACGAAGCGTGGATGCCTTAGCCAACTTCGATTATATTTTTGCTCGTGCCAGGTTGTCTTTTGCCATGAAAGCGACCGAACCTGAGATTAGTCGTGATTTCGCGATCCGCTTTTGGCAAGCTCGTCATCCCTTACTCAAAGGCAAGGTCGTTCCTATTGATATTCGTTTGGGAGAACGTTTTCATGTACTCCTGATTACCGGTCCCAACACAGGCGGAAAGACCGTTACTTTGAAAACGGTTGGGTTGCTAAACTTAATGGGACAATGTGGCCTTCATATTCCGGCCGAAACGGGGAGTAAAATCGGTTTGTTTGATCAGATTTTTGCCGATATTGGTGATGAGCAAAGTATAGAACAAAGCTTGTCAACCTTTTCATCACATATGACCAACATCGTTAAGATTATGGAAGTCGCTTCAGAGCATAGTTTGGTGTTATTTGATGAATTGGGAGCAGGAACTGATCCAACCGAAGGCGCAGCCCTAGCGATGTCTATTTTAGAAGAACTCTTACACCGCAAAAGCCGAGTAGTAGCGACAACGCATTACAGCGAACTGAAAATATTCGCTTATCATCATGACGGTGTAGAAAATGCGAGTGTAGAATTTGATATTGAAACCCTTCGACCTACGTATCGACTCATGATTGGGATCCCGGGGCGTAGTAACGCATTTGAAATCGCACTGCGTTTAGGATTAGATAAATCTGTTATTGATTATGCCAGAAGTAAAGTGGGTTCAGATCAATTAAAAGTGGAAGACATGTTGGCACTGCTGGAAGAGAATTTAAAGAACAGTCAACAAGATCGAATCGAAGCACAGGTCTTACGCTCCCAATGGGAAGCTGAGAAAAAAGCGATGCAAACAGAGCGCGAAGAAGCGAATCACAAAGCCCGAGAACGTGTTCAGCGAGCTCAGTCAGAAGCAGCCGGGGTCATCAAAGCGGCGAGGCAAGAAGCAGAGGAGATCTTAACCGAACTGCGTTCATTGCGAAGAAATATCAGTGAACGTGAACTGACTGAGGCAGCTCAGAACAGCAGACAAACCTTTCGGCGCATGTCAGGGAAGATGGCTTCTTTAGATGAACACTCCCAAGATAGAGTTGGTGAACCGGTTGGCGATTTAGCAATAGGCGATCCGGTGGTTTGGACGAAATATATGGTCGAAGGTGTTGTTTTAGAAGAAGTCCATGGTCAAACCGAAGTCCTAATTCAAGCGGGTGCTATGAAGATGTCGGTACCAATCAGTCAATTGCGAACCGGTAAGAAAAAGGTTTCGGAACCATTCAAACCGATGTTTGCAGCAAAGAAAGATACAGCTCCAGCAGACCCATTGCTGAAAACCCAATTAGATCTGCGGGGTCATACGTTAGATGAAGCGATCATGGCGACGGACAAATTTCTCGATGATGCGTTTCTTGCCCAACTCAATAAAGTTTGGATCATCCACGGCAAAGGAACGGGAGTTCTCAGAACTGGTGTACGAGACTATTTAAAAAGCCATCCCCATGTAAAGAGCTTTGTCTTCGCCTCCTTTCACGAGGGGGGAGATGGGGCTACCGTTGTGGAATTGAAGTAACCTTTAGAATCCAATGAAAAAATTCACTTTACTTAGGTAACACTTTCGTGTAAAATTAATAAGTCACACCTTTGTGCGTGTGACTTGTTTTTTTGCCTTGGATTCGATGACTTGCTATGGCGTAAGTCAATAATCGGTTGTAATTTGATCTGTCGTTGCACGGGTTACAATGGGCATCTTAGCGGCGACAGAAAGAGAGAACTATGACAAACATTCAATTCCTAGATTTCCAAATTTCAGACGAGCTTAAACGAGCCGTTCAAGAACTGGGGTATGAGACCCCAACCCCCATCCAACAACAAAGTATCCCTTTGATTCTAGAGGGCAAAGATGTTACCGGTCAAAGTCAAACCGGAAGCGGCAAGACAGCTTCCTTCGGGTTACCCGCGCTTGACAAAATCCAGCCGGATCTGGCCATCAATATCCCTCAGGTACTCATTCTCTGTCCGACTCGTGAATTAGCAATGCAAGCTAGCAACGAATTACGAAAATTCGCTAAATATAAACCGGAAATTCGAATCGTCACCATTTTCGGTGGAGATTCCTATGAAAGACAGTTCAGTCAATTGCGCTCGGGCTGCCAAATCGTGGTAGGTACTCCCGGTCGTGTTATGGACCATATGCGTCGCAAAACATTGAACATTTCAAAAATTCGCATGCTCATTTTAGATGAAGCCGATGAAATGCTCAACATGGGTTTCCGCGAAGACATCGAAACCATTTTATTAGATGCTCCCGAACAACGCCAAACGATTTTGTTTTCGGCGACAATGCCTCCGGAAATTCTGGAGCTGTCGGTCAAGTATCAACACGAGCCACACACGGTACGCATCGATAATAAGCAAATGACAGTTTCGACCTTGGAGCAATTCTATTTTGAAACACCTCGCGGTAGAAAATTTGATGCAGCCGTGAGTTTGCTCTCTTATTCTCAACCGAAACGGGCGATCATCTTTTGTAATACCAAGAAAATGGTTGATGAGTTAGTGGAAGAATTAAATACGCGTGGCTTTCCTGCACAAGGTCTCCATGGAGACATGCGCCAAAGCCAGAGAACGCTGGTTATGAACCAGTATAAAGCTGGAAAGTTTGCGATTTTGGTCGCTACCGATGTAGCAGCTCGCGGTATCGATGTTAACGATGTAGAAATCGTTTTGAATTTCGATCTACCCCAAGATGAAGAATATTATGTTCATCGTATTGGAAGAACTGCCAGAGCGGGTAAAACCGGTAAATCCTTTACCCTAATTCAGGGAAGAGGTCAGTTCACTCAATTAAAAGACATTATGCGCTATACAAAGAGCCAAATCCAACCTCAAATCCTTCCTTCGGTTGATGAAATACGCGAACAGCAAATTCAACAAAAAGCGAAAGACCTGAAACGGTATATGGAAACAGAGGATTATCAAAAATACATTCCGGTGATTGAAAAAATTGCTGCTGAATCCTATTCTCCCATAGAAATTGCTGCTGCACTGTACGCAATGCAACAGGGTCCGGAGCAAGACTTGGCACAGTTAGCAAACCTACAAGTGTTGCCTACTGAATCAGAACCGGTACAAGACCGAAACATGAGAAGACGTAGCGATGTTCGAACCAACAAACAAGGACAAGTTATTCGTGATCGTGACCGAAAAGTGATTCGCGAACCGGGAACTGCTGTGATCAAAATTTCGATTGGACATAATGACCGCGTATCCGCAGCTCATATCTTAAGTGCTGTTGCGGGAGGAAGTGGAATTCCGGGAAAGCTGATCGGAGCAATTACCATTCAGCAAACTTTTAGTTTGGTGGATGTACCCAAGGAATATAGGAAGTCAATTATTGAAAAATTGAATAACACCAAGATCAAAGGAAAAACTGTAAAAGTTTTATAAAATTGATACACAACTGCCTGCCGAGCTTCGATTCGAAACTCGGCAGGCAGTTTCTATTTGGGAACAAAATATCTAAAAAAAGCGTCTTATCTTTTATATGTGACAAATATAGCCTTGCACCCAAGGACAGAAGTGATTATAATAAAAGAATACGAAAACGAAAGGTCGGTGTTTTCTATGCAACAACCCTCTAGCAGGAAAAAGCACCAACAACAAATCCTAGTCAAAAAGCGGAAACGTATTATTATAACATCAATTTTAGCAGTAGTGCTTTTTATTGTTTCCATGGCAGCCACCCTAGGGGTTTATTCTTGGCTTAATCCGGATACGGATTTATTTGCTTGGTTGCATCCGGTTCAAAAGACGGAAGAAGGCGAAGAAGTTCCTGTTCTAAAAGAGAGATTTAACCTTTTAGTATTGGGAGTTGATGAAAGACTCGATGATTTGGGGCGCTCCGATACCATGCTCTTTTTCTCGGTTCCTTCCGATGGGAGTCAACCTTTACTGATTTCGATACCTCGAGACACCATGATATGGAAAAAAGAATTGCAAGTGTACGATCGCATCAACAATATCTATCCTTCCGACGGCATTGATGCCACGGTTCAAATGGTTCGGAATTTATTCGGCGTGCCGGTGGACGGGTATGTCAAAGTCAATATTGAGGGATTTGTGGAACTGATCGATATCATGGGTGGCGTACGACTTGTTGTGGATGAGCCCATGGATTATGAAGATCCATATCAAGACCTCTATATTCATATTCAACCGGGTGACCAAATCATGGACGGTCAAACCTCAATGGAATACGTGCGTTTCCGCGCTGATGGCACGGGAGATATCGGTCGGATCGCTCGTCAACAAAAGTTTTTAAAAGCAGCCATGGATCAAGCATTGAGTATGAATAACCTTTCGAAAATTCCAAGTATGATTCGACAAGGATTTTCTATGATTGAAACCAATGTCAGTATCAATAAGTTATTGTCCTTGGCGAACACAATCATCCGTAATGGTATTTCTGATTTCCATTCAGCTATGTTACCGGGAGATGGACTTTATTATGGCGATGCTTCGGTTTGGATGTTGAGATTAGAGGAAATGTATACACTCATTTCAGAGCTGATGATTCCGGAAGATCGTGATGATATGTACATGAATCTTCTTCAACAGAAATGGATCGTAGATTATCAAAAAGTCCATGATGAGGCTTTAGCGAGGGCAACTGCGATTTGGGAAGAGACGGGAATGTGGTTATCAGATTCCGAATATGCCTATTGGAAGGCGTCACAATATGTTCCGGACGTGGAGCCGAGGCCGGAAGACCCTGTTGAACCGGAAGAGCCAGAAGAACCCGTAGAACCAAATGAGCCCGAAATACCGGTTGAACCGGAAGACCCAGTTGATCCTGTTGAACCCGGAGAACCGGTGACTCCGCCAACCCCAATCACTCCTCCTGCGCCAATTACGCCATAGTTCAAAAAAAACCAGCCCTTATCTGTTAAAAACAGAAGAGGGCTGATTCTTTTAAATCAACGAGCAATGATGTCAATGTCACCTTGTTGAGTACCTTTTAGTTCAATGATCAACCGATGAGGTAGACAGACGGCAATGTCACCTGCTTTGGTTAGCCAACCGACTCGGACGTCGATTTGCTCCGGACAATTAGCTTCCTTTACCCGGATTTTACCGGGAGCCACTTCAATGATGTTATAATGTTCCTGGTGCTCACCATGGTAAAACGTGAGTTCATAGGGTTCAGTCACGGTTGATAAGTCAATCGTCTCTACAATTTCGTTCTCTTGACGAATGACAGCAATGAGTGCTGTATCGGGTAAAAAAAATCGATAGATGGGATAAATCAGAGAAGCGAAAAAAAGGACGATTACCATGAAAGCAATAACAAAATCACCTTTTCGCCACTTAAAGTTTTGCATGCTGATCCACCAATTCAAGGAAGCCCTGACAATAGGTTTCTTGGGAAGTAGTCATTGGAATACTGCCCTGAACTAGCATTTCAGAACCGCCTCCCTTGCCTCCGAGAGATTTTTGTAACTCCTTCAATAATTGATTCATGGGAACTTGGAGATCCGGCGTTCGAGCAAAAGTATATTGAGCAGGTGTCGCTTGGTTTGCTAAAAGAACAATCGTTTTTGGATGTTTGGTAATCGCAAAAGTCAATTTTTTCATGTCATTTAGGGTTCGACTTTCAGGCAAAATCGCTTGAATGACGGAAATATCTGCCATATGGCTTGCATCTTTTCGTAAGGATTCTGCTTCGATTTCTACTAATATGCCTGCGGCTTCTTGTAAGTTTTTATCTAACTCTTTTATTAGAGTTTGTTGACGCCAAAAAACCTCTTCAAGCTCTTGATCTTTTACAGAAAAATGATTTGCCAATTTCAAGACCATTTGATTTTTCCACTGATAATCCCTCAGCGCTCGAACACCACAAAAAAACTCAACTCGAGTTACCCCTTTTGAGCGCTCCCAACGCCTGATTTTTATGATTCCGATCTCCCCGGTATAAGCAGGATGTGTTCCGCCACAAGGAGACCAATCGAATCCTTGCACTTCTATGACTCGAATATTCTCGTGCACCTTCGGTTGCTTTCTTAACGGTAAATTCTGAATCTCATCCGGAGAAACCCAATGCCGAATGATAGGTAAATTTTGCCAAACAATCTGGTTAGCAGTCGATTCAACTTGTGAGATTTGTTCATCAGTCAAGTTGACAAGATCCAAGTCTATGGTTAAATTCTCTTCCGTTAAGTGAAAACCAATAGTAGCCGCTTGGCAATGCAACAAGAAAGCTTCCGACAATATATGTTGACCTGCATGTTGTTGCATGAAGTCAAAGCGACGAGACCAATCGATTTCACAATGCGCACTTGTCCCGATCGGTTCCTGTTTCGTATAATGAAAAATTAACCCATCTTCTTCAGTAACATCGAAGACATCAATGCCATTGATTTTACCTTTGTCGTTCGGTTGCCCTCCGGAAGTTGGATAAAAAGCAGTTTCACGAAGGCGGATCCGAAAGGTTCCATTCTTCATAGGCTGCGTATCCAGGATTTCCGAATCAAATTCGCGTAAATAGGGTTGGTCAAAATAAAGTCTGGTTTGCATGATATATCACCCGTTTCTTGGAATACTACTATTATAGCCGTTATTGATGCGTAAGGGAAGTGGAAAAAGAAATTCTTGCAGAAATTCAGAAGGAAAATAGTAATCCTTAGAGAATAGAAATTAAGACTGGGTTCACTTAAGCTATATTTTTAAGGAGCCAAGCAAATGATTAACGAGGAGGAGATTCACATGATTACAGCAATTCGTGGTGGTAAAGTCTATACGATCACCAAAGGAATTCTGGAAAACGCTACGGTTTTAATTGAAAACGGCAAAATCAAAGCTGTTGGGACCGAAGTAAAAATCCCGAAGGGTGCAGAGATTGTCGAGGCCGCAGGAAAAATTGTAATGCCCGGAATGATTGATTCCCATTCTCATCTTTCCCTATTTGGTGATCCAAGTATTTGGGCCACCAGTGATGGTAACGAAATGACCAGCTTCAACACCGCTCAATTGCGCGGTGCGGATGCCTTGAATCCCCAAGATCCAGCAATTCCAGTGGTTCGTAATGCAGGTGTCACGACGGTTTATACCGGACCCGGTTCTGCTAATATTATTGGTGGAACAGGATTCGCAATGAAATTACGCGGTCTTACCGCTGATGAAATGATTATTCCTGGAACCGAAGGCATGAAGATGGCATTAGGTGAGAACCCGAAACGTGTTTATGGTGAGATGAAGAAAACCTATCCTGCAACTCGTATGGGCAACGCTGCGGCTTTAAGAGAATCTTTTGTTGCTGCACAGAATTATATGAAGAAAATCGAAGTAGCAGAAAAAGAAAACAAACCATTGCCGGATCGTGATCTCAAATTGGAAGCGGTTGCCAAAGTATTACGTGGTGAGATGAAAGCTCGTATTCATGCTCACCGTGCCGATGATATCTTGACCGCTATCAAAATATCGGAAGAATTTAATATCAAATATGTTATCGAACATTGTACCGAAGGGTATATGATCGCCGATATTCTTGCTGCAAAAAAAGTTCAAGCGACCGTAGGTCCGTTGCTCATGGGACACAGTAAACATGAGTTATGGAATGTAACCTTGAAAAACCCCGGTATTTTAGCCAAAGCTGGCGTGACCGTCGCTTTACAGGCTGACACAGCTGGCGATACCAAGTATTTGCCGATTCATGTAGGACTTGCTATTCGCGAAGGCATGGATGAAGAGGCTGCATTCCGTGGCGTTACCATTACAGCCGCTGAGATTTTAGGAATTGAAGATCGTGTAGGTTCTTTAGAAGTTGGCAAGGATGCCGATATTGCTATCTTCGACGGTCATCCATTCTGCAACCTCACGCATTGTGATATGGTATTTATCGACGGGGTCGTAGTTTTCAAACGCGAAGTCTAAAGATTATTTAAATTTCGAATAGAGCTGTTCTCTTTTTTGGGAATAGCTCTATTTTGCTTTACAAAAAGAACCTCAAGTTCTATAATATAATGAGTTTGGAATGAGGAGGTGGAAGAATGGCTGAAGCCATTAGATTAACACAACTGACAAAAGCAGCCGGGTGAGCATCTAAGTTGGATCCGAAGATCCTGGCGCAAGTTTTGCGTCATTTACCCAAACCGACCGATGCAAATCTCATAATTGGCTTAGACACCTCGGACGATGCGGCTGTATATCGACTAAACAACGAGCAAGCCATCATTCAGACCTTGGATTTTTTTACGCCGATGGTCGATGACCCATATCTCTTTGGCCAAGTTGCAGCAGCAAATTCCTTGTCAGATGTCTATGCCATGGGTGGTACTCCGATTCTGGCACTCAATATTGTTTGCTTTCCTAATTGCCTTTCTCCCGATGTGCTTCAAGAGATTTTGAGAGGCGGAAGCGAAAAAGTTATGGAAGCAGGAGCTTCTACTGTGGGGGGACACTCCGTAGAAGATGATGAACCGAAATACGGTTTATCGGTCACCGGATTAGTTAACCCAGGCAAGGTGTGGGCAAACCAAGGCGCCAAACCGGGAGATGTATTGATTTTAACTAAACCACTCGGTAGTGGAATTCTGAGTACCGCAATCAAGGCAGACCTAATTTCTCCTGAAATAATTGAACGAGCCATAAATTGGATGCGATTGCTAAATAAATACGCAGCCGAACCTGCTCAAAAGCGAAATATTTCTGCTGCAACCGACATTACCGGTTTCGGTTTTATTGGTCATGCGATCGAGATGATTCAGAACAGCTCCGTCGACTTAAAAATCATGGCGAAAGCACTCCCAGTCATGGAAGGTGCTAAGGATATGGCAGAAATGGGCATTATTCCTGCAGGAGCATATCGTAATAAAACTCATGTTCAGGGTTTGGTACAGTACCATGAGCAAATACCTTTGTGGTTGCAAGACATTGCATCCGACCCGCAAACCTCCGGGGGATTACTGATTTCTCTACCTATTGAAGAATGGACAATACTGAAAACCGATTATGACCGACTCGGGATTTTCTACGCAGAAGTCGGCCGAGTCGTTTCCGGAACAGGTCATTTGTATTTTGAGTAAGGAGTTTTTATGATCCCTCTTTTAATCGAAACATGTTGTTCTACTTTCGAAGATGCTATGGCTTCCATGTCTGCAGGAATACAGAGAATCGAACTCAATACGGCGTTAGCTTTGGGAGGCTTAACAGCATCCATACCTCTACTAAAGAGAATCAAACGTGAGACCAACCTGAAGGTGATGACCATGCTCCGCCCACGAGAGGGAGGAATGGCGTATCGAACTTCAGAATACCAAATCATGGAATATGACTTGGAAGCACTGCTCGATGCCGGTGCCGATGGAATCGTGTTTGGTATTTTGAATGAAGATGGCTCAATTGACCTACCAAGGACAGAGAAATTACGGACTCGACTGGGGAATAGAGACGCTATTTTTCACAGAGCCTTTGATTTGACACCCGAACCGAAGCAAGCCTTAGATCAATTGATTCAATTAGAGTTTACTCGCGTACTGACCAGTGGACAGAAATCTACCGTTCTACAAGGGGAAGATCTGCTACTGCAGCTTAAAGCACAAGCGGGAGATCGAATCACGGTACTACCCGGTGGGGGCTTACGCGCAGATAATGTTTTAGCGTTCGTTCGTAAAACGGGTTTCAGAGAAGTTCATTTTACACCCAGAAAGCCCAGAATTGACACTTCCAGCTCAGCAAAACCGGAAGTGTTGTTCGGTCTACCTAGGTTTTCTCACGATGAAATCTATGGTGATTTGGATGAGCAAAAATTGACTGACATAATCCGTCAATATAATTGTGAAAAATTTCAATAAGCGTCTTAAACAGACACGATTTTTGTGAAGGATTTCCCTAGCGAAAAAAAGAACTTATATAGCGAAGAGATAAAATCAGGATTCTCTATAAACAAAAATTTAAAACACCGCTGTATGAACCAATCGGGAGAGATTGCGAGACAAGCAACACCGAAGGAGCAACGCTGATACGCCGAGTTCAGCGAAAACTTTCAGGTAAAAGGACCGATTGTGGGACAGCACTCTGGAAAGTTCCCAGAACACCGACGGAGTAAACTTACTAAACTAAGTAAATCTCTCAGGTTACAAGGACAGAGAAAAGGGCATAACTACCCTCTTTCTCTTTTTTTTTTGCAAGGAGAGCCATGAAGAAAGTACTAATTATAACCAACAATCCTAAGGTGGCAATCTTACCGGGGGCAGAATTTCACCAAGAAACCTTACTGGAAATTCTGACGAGAGTGAGAAATATGGTCCATAGTGGATTCACATTGATTTCTCACCCCTTAGCAGGTAGTGTTAAGCCTAATGAAACACCCTATAAATCCATAATCATGGAAACAATGCCAAATGAGGCAATTGATGAAACCAGTTTGCGGATCATTGAGGGAAGCATCGCAACCGCCACCAAATTGCTACTGGATAGACCTTTGAAGATTCGCGCTCAACAAATCATGGATGATTATGCCGTAATCGATTTATCCCTGATTGAGAGTGGACTACAAAGTTTATCACATTTATAAATTGAATTGATTTGAGGAGGAACCTTTAATGGCTAATTATCAATACGACCTAGTCATCGTCGGCGGCGGTCCTGGTGGACTGGCAGCGGCCATCTACGGTGCACGTTCGAAAATTTCTACCGTAGTAATTGAAAAAAATCGACCCGGCGGTCAAATTGCAACAACGGAAGAATGGGAGAATTACCCCGGAACACCCCATACCAGCGGCCCTGAAGAGATGAAGGGTTGGGTAAAGCACGCTGAGAAATTCGGCACCGAATTTGTTAAAGATGAAATCGTAAATATTGTTGACAAGGGTGACAGCAAATTAGTAATTGGGAAACAACACACCTTTGAAGCAAAAGTCGTTATTGTTTCTGTCGGAGCAGAACCTCGTGTTTTAGGAGTTCCCGGAGAACGCGAATTCCGCGGAAAAGGGGTCAGCTACTGTGCTACATGCGATGCAGATTTCTTTACTGAACTCGATGTCGTTGTAGTTGGATCCGGTGATCAAGCAGTTGAAGAAGGAATGTACTTAACCAAATTTGCTGAAAGTGTAACAGTAATCGTGTTGCATGATGAAGGCACATTGGATTGCACTCCTGTTCTTAAAGAAAGAGCGTTTCACAACCCAAAAATGAAATGGGTCTGGAACTCTACCGTGAACGCCATTAAAGGCGACGGTATCGTAGATACCGTAGAAGTTAAGAATATTAAAACCGGAAATATATCTACTATTGAGGCAAATGGAGTGTTCTTCTTTGTAGGAATGGTTCCGCAAACCGGTTGGTTAAAAGATATTATTGCTTTAGATAACCGCGGATACATCATTGCAAATGAACTCTGCGAAACCAATGTTGACGGCATCTATGCCGTAGGAGATGCCCGTCAAAAATTCTTACGTCAAGTGGTTACAGCAGCCGCCGATGGCGCTATAGCCGCTACTGCTGCTGAGAAGTTTATCCATGAAGAAGAAGGCTTTCGTGAAATGGTTCTCGAACAAGATATACCAGTGATTGTCTCGTTTTGGAATCCCACTAAACCCGCAACTATGGATCTAAACACTAAATTAGAAAACATGCTGGAAGCGTATAAAGGCAAAATTAAATTTGTTAAAATCGACACCTATCGCAACTTGCGCATATCTCGTAAGTGTGAAGTTAAAGATATTCCTACGGTTGTGTTTTACAATCAAGGCAAAATCGTCGATCGGATCGATGTCGATGTAACTGTGGAAGGCGTAGAAGAAAAATTGAAAGCTATTCTTATGTAGTGGTGTCCGTTCCTAAGTCAAACGAGGGAATGTTACCATAGATTTTCATCAACAAATCGAAGGAGGTGAAAATAGTGATTGAATTAAACAAAGAAAATTTTGATGCCGAAGTTCGTGAAGTATCAGGTCCGGTTTTGGTTGATTTTTGGTCTCCCAAATGTGATCCTTGTATGGCACTTCTCCCTTCTGTTGAACAATTAGCGGAAGATCTAGCAGGTAAGGTCAAGTTTTGTAAGGTAAATGCCTTAGAAAATCGCCGTCTTTGCATAAAAGAAAAAGTGTTGGGATTACCCACCATTCAAATTTACAATAATGGAGAAAAGGTTGTTGAGTTGACAAAAGACGATGCAACCGAAGCCAACATCCGTGCTGAGTTAGCAAAATTTTAGTAGGGTTTATACTTACACCAAAGTGGTGTAAGATATCAGGAGGTGAACCATATGCGGTTAGAACTGGGTTATATCCACATTAAAGATGTTCAATTCGGCGAAGTGACAAAACTCTCTAACGGTACGCTTTATGTTAATAAAGCTGAAATGATTCAAGCTGTTAGCGGAGACGAACGCATTGCTTCTGTTGACATCGATATCGTTCATCCGGGTGAATCGGTTCGAATCATCCCCGTGAAAGATGTTATTGAACCTCGGGTCAAGGTTGCCGGTCCTGGCAATGTTTTCCCCGGCATGCTCGGCAAAGTAGAAATGGTCGGCGAAGGTCGCACGCATGTGCTCCAAGGCATGGCTGTTATTACAACCGGTAAAATTGTTGGATTCCAAGAAGGAATCATCGACATGACCGGTCCCGGAGCAGACTACACTCCTTTCTCCAAATTGCACAATGTGGTTGTTATTGCCGAACCAAAATCCGGTGTGTTACAACCTGACCACGAAGCTGCAGTCAGAATGATTGGATTCAAAGCCGCTGCTTATTTAGCAGAAACCGGACGCGAAGCCAAAGCTGACGAAGAAAAGGTTTATGAGCACTTGCCGATTTACAAATCTGCCGAAAAGTTTGCTCATCTTCCCAAAGTAGCGTATGTTTACATGTTACAAACTCAAGGCTTACTCCATGACACCTATGTCTATGGTGTAGATGCCAAGCGAATTCTGCCCACTCTGATGTCACCGACCGAAATGTTCGACGGAGCCATTGTTAGCGGTAACTGCGTATCTGCTTGCGACAAGAATCCTACCATTGTTCATTGCAACAGTCCGGTTATCACCGACTTGCTGGAACGCCATGGCGTAGATTTCAATTTCATCGGTGTTATCATCACCAATGAAAACGTTACCTTGGCCGACAAAGAGCGTTCTTCTAACTTTACTGCCAAATTGGTAGAAATGTTAGGTGCTGAAGCCATCATTATTTCTGAAGAAGGCTTTGGTAACCCAGATGCTGACTTAATGATGAACTGCGTTAAGAATGAGAAAAAAGGCGTAAAAACCGTATTAGTGACCGACGAATATGCCGGGCGCGACGGTGCTTCTCAATCCTTAGCCGATGCCAACCCGTTAGCCAACGCTTGCGTGACTGCAGGAAATGCTAACGAAGTAATCTTGTTACCTCCTATGGCCAAAGTGATCGGTCATCCGGAAGTTGCCAATGTTATCGCCGGTGGTTGGAATGGTTCCTTAAGAGCCGATGGCTCTATTGAAACCGAAATCCAAGTGATTACCGGTGCAACCAATGAATTGGGTTACTTTACCCTGACTGCAAAGCAGATCTAAAAAACTAATCTCGAAAACAAACTTTGAAGGGAGTTGTCACTCATGTTGAACGGAAAAAAAGTTGCGATCCTGGGCGATCGTGACGGAATTCCCGGTGGCGCTATTGAAGCCGTCGTCGCAACAGCCGGTGCAGAAGTTGTATTCTCTACAACCGAATGCTTCGTCTGAACCGCGGCTGGTGCCATGGACCTAGAAAATCAAGCTCGGATTAAAAAATTTGCAGAAGAATTTGGTGCTGAGAATTTAATTGTAATTCTTGGTGGCGCTGAAGCTGAAGCCGCTGGCTTAGCTGCAGAAACTGTTTCTGCTGGTGATCCGACTTATGCTGGTCCTCTGGCCGGAGTCTCGTTGGGACTCGCTGTGTATCATGTTGTTGAAGATGAAATCAAATCGGAATGCGATGCCGCTGTTTATGAAGAACAAATTGGCATGATGGAAATGGTTCTGGATGTGGATGCCATTAAGGCTGAAGTAAGTTCCATTCGCAAACAATACTCCAAATTCTAATTTTGGCAAACCACTTCCAACTTAGGAGGGAACACTATGAAAAAGATTCGTGTGGTCCACTATATCAACCAATTTTACGGCCAAATCGGCGGTGAAGACAAAGCTGATATAGCACCCATTTTAAAAGAAGGCTTTGTTGGTCCGGGAATGCAGATCAACAACCTGTTGCAAGAACGCGGTGAAATTGTTGCTACTGTTATCTGCGGAGACAACTATTTCAATGAAAATTTAGATGAAGCTACCGAGACCATTTTAGAAATGATCGGTCAATTCAACCCCGATGTCGTCATTGCCGGACCGTCCTTTAATGCCGGTCGTTACGGAATGGCTTGCGGTGCTGTTTGTAAAGCAGTCAGCGAAAAATTCAATATCCCTACCGTAACCGGTATGTATATTGAAAGCCCCGGTGTTGACGGTTATCGCAAATACACTTACATTGTTGACACTGCCAATTCTGCTGTGGGTATGAGAACAGCGTTGCCGGCTATGGTCAAACTTTCCCTGAAACTCATCGATGGTGTGGAACTAGGCGATCCCAAAGAAGAAGGATACATCGCTCGTGGTGTTCGTCGCAACTATTTCCATGCCGAACGTGGATCCAAACGTGCAGTTGATATGTTAATTGCAAAAATGAACAATCAACCCTACGTGACCGAATATCCTATGCCTACTTTTGACCGTGTTGCTCCCAATGCCCAAATTCTGGATATGTCAAAGGCAACCATTGCTTTGGTCACTTCCGGTGGTATTGTACCAAAAGGCAATCCGGATCATATTGAGTCCTCTTCCGCTTCCAAATTCGGCAAGTATGATATTGAAGGTGTCACCGATTTAACCGACAAAACATACGAAACCGCTCATGGTGGCTATGACCCTATTTATGCAAACATCGATGCCGACCGTGTTCTTCCTGTTGATGTATTACGTGAACTGGAAGCCGAAGGCGTGATCGGTAAATTACATCGTTATTTCTACACAACCGTGGGCAACGGAACTTCTGTTGCTAATGCCAAGAAATTTGCCGCAGCAATCGGTAAAGAATTGGTTGAAGCAAAAGTTGATGCCGTTATCCTAACCAGTACCTGAGGCACCTGCACACGTTGCGGCGCAACGATGGTAAAAGAAATCGAACGTTGTGGAATTCCTGTGGTTCATATGTGTACCGTCGTACCAATTTCCTTAACAGTTGGTGCGAACCGTATTATCCCCACAGTTGCTATTCCTCATCCCCTGGGCAACCCGAATTTAACCCCGGCTGATGAAAAGCATCTTCGTCGTGGCTTAGTTGAAAGAGCGTTGAAAGCTTTACAGACTGAAGTTCATGTTCAAACCGTATTTGAAAAATAAGTAAGGGTTGGCCCCAAGCCTGTGCCAGAGCCTTGAGGCTCTTATGTCGCTAAATCAGCACATCAGGTTTTGGGGCCATTCTCTTTCAAGACAACACTAATGGAGGTGTTTTCCTATGGCTTTCCCAGTCATCAAAGGAACTGCATATGCATTGATTTACACTCCCTCGTTATTGGTTCATATGGGAACCACTCAAACAGGAGAGAAACACTCAAATCCCAATTCAGAATACTTGAAACAAGTTCCGGAGCATTTGCGATCTTACGAAGAGTGCATCAATTATGCACCGAATCAAGTTTTCATTGGGAATCAAAGACCTGAATTTTTAAAAACTGTTCCTATGCCATGGTGGCAGAATCCCATGACCGGTGCAACTCGAGATGGCAAGTACGGTGAAATCATGCCAGAAGACGAGTTCATTGGTATGATCAAAATGTCAGACTCTTTCGATTTAGTTTTATTGGAAGAAGGATTTTTCGCAGAAGTTAGCGCAAAACTTGCCAATCATCCTCTGTTCAATGAAAATGAACTAAAAAGTCTTGGCAAGGGTACCCCTGCAACGGAAATTGAAAAACAAATCCATGAATTCCATGCCGAACCCTTAATGTTAGGCGACAGGGTAGCAGGTTGTGTGAAACGTGCTCATGAGTCCGATGTTTCGTTAACTGCGCATATCATGACCGAGAATTTAGTTGCAAAAGCATCTGGGACATTGGCTTTTAAAAACCTTTTAGCAAAATCCGGATTAGATGTTCGTGATGTAGATTACATACTGGAATGTTCCGAAGAAGCTTGTGGTGATATGAACCAACGTGGCGGCGGCAACTTTGCTAAAGCTATTGGCGAAATGGTCGGTGCTGTCAACGCAACCGGAGCGGACATGCGTGGTTTCTGTGCGGGTCCCGCTCATACGCTGGTAGCTGCTGCTGCTTTAGTTCAAGCTGGAGTCTATAAAAATGTTGTCGTTGTCGCCGGTGGTGCAACTGCAAAATTAGGTATGAATGGCAAAGATCATGTCAAAAAAGGAATGCCATTACTCGAGGATACCCTTGGCGCTTTTGCTTTCCATATAGGTGAGAATGACGGTATCAACCCAGTCATTCGTACTGACATAGTCGGTCGTCTTACGATTGGTTCCGGATCTGCTCCTCAAGCGGTTATGCAAGCCTTAGTATTGGATCCCTTGGTTCGAGCCGGCTTAACAATTCCCGAGATTGCTATGTATGCCGCTGAAATGCAAAATCCCGACATTACTATTCCTGCTGGTGCAGGCGATGTTCCTCTGGCCAACTATAAGATGATTGCAGCTTTGGCTGTTATGAAAAAAATGTTGGAAAGAAGCGACGTAGCCACATTTGGTGATAAACATGGAATGCCCGGATTTGCACCTACCCAAGGTCATATTCCTTCCGGCGTACCGTTCTTAGGTCATGCACGTGATATGATGTTAGAAGGCAGCTTGAAAAATGCTATGATCATTGGAAAAGGCTCCCTATTCCTGGCGCGATTAACCAACTTGTTTGACGGAGTTTCCTTTGTGATTGAAGCAAACAGTGGTAAAGTGGAATCCGAAAAAGGCGTTGACAAAGCTGAAGTGAGAGGCATGATTGCCGAAGCGATGCGTGAATTTGCCAATAGCTTGTCCAAATAACCTTAGAGCTCTAATTTTGGAGGTGGAATCATTGGCTGAACAAAATATGAAAGCCATGATCGGTGAGGTTTTTCTGGAGTTAGCCGAGGCCTTGGAAACCGGTCAATTTGGTCAAAGAACAAAAGTAGCCGTTACAGTATACGGCAGCGAACATGGCACTGAAGAAATTATTCGAGGGGCTTTGTTAGCACAGAAACAAAATCCGGACTTAGAGATTTGTCTGATCGGCCCTGAAAATCAAAGCGGTCTGACAACCTATGTTTGTGAAGAATCCGATCAATTTAAGAAAATGGAAGAACTGCTGGACACAGGTATGATCTCCGGTTGTGTCACCATGCACTATAGTTTCCCTATAGGGGTTTCTACCGTTGGACGAGTGGTAACACCCGGCCGAGGCAAAGAAATGATCTTAGCAACGACCACAGGCACCTCTGCTACTGAGCGTGTAGAAGCCATGGTCCGTAATGCGATTTATGGCATCATTACTGCCAAAGCGGTTGGAATTGCGAATCCTACCGTGGGAATTCTGAATGTGGATGGTTCCCGCCAAGTAGAACGCGCCTTGAACAAGCTAAAAGAACAAGGCTACAACTTCCAGTGGACCAGCTCTGCCAGAGCCGACGGCGGCGTTGTTATGCGTGGAAACGATTTACTGATGGGTTCACCCGACATCATGGTTACCGATACCTTGACCGGGAATCTGCTGATGAAAATGTTTTCCTCCTTTTTAACAGGCGGAGACTACGAAGCCAATGGTTACGGTTATGGTCCCGGTATTGGCGAAAATTACGCGCGCACGATTTTGATTTTATCGCGTGCCTCCGGTGCACCGGTGGTTGCCAATGCCTTGGTTTATGCCGGTCAGCTGGCAAAAGGTAAGTTGTGGGAAGTTGCTGCCAAAGAGTTTGCTGCAGTTAAGAAAGCTGGGTTGGCAGAATTGTTTGAAGAAGCCAAAAAAGCGGCCGCTGCGGCTCAGCCTGAAGAAGTACAAGTACCACCCAAAAAAGTTGTAACCGAAGAGATCACCGGAATCGATATTCTGGAACTCGATGATGCAACTAGGGTTCTGTGGAAAATTGGCATCTATGCAGAAACCGGCATGGGATGCGTTGGACCGGTTGTTTTAGTAGATCCGGTCGATCATGAGAAAGCCATGGAAGCGTTAAAAAAAGCCAAGTTTTTCTAAAGTGAAAGGCTTTCTTCTCATAAAATGGGAAGAAAGCCTTTTTTGATCTCAAACGGGCAGGGATAATTCAACTCACCACAGAATATAGAAGTTAATAATAATGGTGAATAGAGAAGGATGAGCAGCATGGGATTAAAAAGCAAACAAGAAATATTAGCGAGCATACCTCAAGTAGAGGTGCTCCTCAAAACCAAGCCGATTCAGGATTTGATTTTGGAACATTCTCAGCAAGTGGTTACCGATGCTGTACGTCTGGTTCTAGCCAAAACCAGAAGACAAATTTTATCTCAAGCCGTGGATTGGTTTCCCGAAGACACCATCAGGCGTGATCAATTGATCCAAATGATCATTCAACAGACCCAGGCGAGTATGAAACCGAGTTTACACGGGGTCATCAATGGCACTGGGACGATCCTTCATACCAATTTAGGCAGAGCGATTTTGTCGGCTTCGGCCGGTAAGCAAATCATGGAAGTGGCCAGAAGGTATTCGAATCTGGAAATGGATGAAGAGTCGGGACAACGAGGCTTACGCTATGATCATGTCAGCGGCTTACTTTGCCAATTGACCGGCGCAGAAGATGCAATGGTTGTCAATAATAATGCTGCAGCAGTACTCTTGGTATTAGCAGCCTTAGGTGCCGGCAGAGAAGTGATTGTTTCTCGCGGCCAACTGATTGAAATTGGTGGCTCTTTTCGGATTCCTGAGGTTATGGAACAAAGCGGATGTAAGTTAGTGGAAGTGGGTTCTACCAATAAAACACACCTTTCGGATTACTCCAATGCGATCAACGAAAACACGGCTTTGTTATTGAAAGCACATACTTCTAATTACAGAATCGTGGGCTTTACAGCCGAGGTCGATAACCGAGAACTGGTTGAGTTGGCGCAAAAGCATCAACTTCCAGTCGTAGAAGACCTGGGAAGTGGTATTCTAATCGATTTGACCCCCTATGGTCTTCAGGAGCCTACCGTACAAAGCAGTCTTATTGCCGGAATCGATGTTGTGACCATTAGCGGTGATAAACTCTTGGGCGGTCCGCAAGCTGGGATCATCCTTGGAAAAAAAGACCTTCTTGCTAAAATGAAAAAACACCCCTTAAACCGAGCATTGCGCATTGATAAACTGACGCTTGCCGGATTGGAAGCGACTCTGAAGTTATATTTAGATGAAAAGAAAGCGCTTCAAGAAATCCCTGTGTTAAGAATGTTAACGATGAGCCAAGAAGAAGTTCGAACCAAAGCAGATCAACTCTGGATGGATGTTACGATGAGAGCAGGATCTTTGGCAAGTTTTCAAATGAAAGATGTCGTCTCCGCAGTCGGAGGTGGCTCCATGCCTTTGGCTGAAATTCCAAGTGTAGCTTTAGCTGTTAGCCCCAAGCAGATCAGTGTGAATCAACTAGATGAAAGCTTGCGTCATTTTGACCCTCCCATCTTTGGCAGGATCGCCAAAGATCTTTATCTGCTAGATTTGCGAACAATCCAAGAAGATGAGATCACCAGAGTTGCAGATGGGTTAGTAGAAGTCCTGCAAAAAGCAAAGCAGGTGTAGTATGAAACACGTTATTATTGGAACAGCCGGGCACGTGGACCATGGTAAAACCACCTTGATCCGAGCCTTGACGCATATAGAAACAGATCGCCTCAAAGAAGAACAGCAGCGCGGCATTTCCATTGAAATTGGATTTGCCTATTTTGATTTGCCCAGCGGACGCAGGGCAGGTTTAATCGATGTTCCAGGGCATGAACGATTTATCAAGAATATGTTAGCCGGCGTGGGAGGACTAGATGTTGTAATCCTCGTGATTGCGGCAGATGAGGGCATCATGCCCCAAACCAGAGAGCATCTGAATATCGTTTCGCTTTTGCAGGTCAAAAAGGGAATCGTCGCCTTAACCAAAGCCGATATGGTCGACCAAGAATGGCTCGATTTTATGCAAGAAGAGATCCGTGATCAATTATCTCATACGTTTCTTGCCGATGCAGCAATCATTCCGGTATCGGGTGTTACCGGAGCAGGGTTAGAAGAACTCACATTAGAAATCGATCGTCTCACCGAGGAAGTTACAGCGAAAGACAGCTTCGGCTCAGCAAGATTACCCATTGACCGGGTGTTTACGATTTCAGGATTTGGTACCGTTGTTACCGGAACTTTGATTAGCGGCTCCTTGACAATCGGTGAAAAAATGGAAATTATGCCAAACAAGCTCGAGTCAAGAATCCGCTCGATTCAGGTTCATGGACAAAAAGTAGAGCATGCGTACGCCGGCCAAAGAGTAGCAGTCAATCTTTCCGGAGTCGATGTATCGGATCTACATCGGGGTCATGTTTTATGCAAACCAGGGTCATTGCAGACAACGCTCATGTTGGATGCTCGCTTACAGGTATTGTCGGACGCCGTCCGTGCGGTTGAACATCGAACACGCGTTCGTTTATACATCGGCACCACTGAAGTTATGGGCAGAGTGGTACCCCTAGAGCAAGATGTGATCCAACCAGGTGAAAGTGGTCTGGTGCAATTGCGTTTGGAAGAACCGATTGCAGCCGCCGATGGGGATTTGTTTATACTGCGATTTTATTCTCCCATGACGACTCTAGGAGGTGGAAGCGTAATCCAAACCAACCCCAAGAAAAAAACCAGACATAAAATCCACCAAGTAGAAGCATTGCGAATCATGGAGAAAGGTTCCCCGGAACATCGCCTGTTGCAAATGTTGCATGAAATCAGTGCTACGTTTCCAGCCAGAGAAGACTTTATTAAAGCACATCCTGAATTTGAAGAGGCTGATTCCCTCTTGGAAGACTTGCTCCAGAAAGAGCAGGCGGTTACTTGGACCGTTGATAAGAAAGAAATCATTATTTCGGTAGCATACCTTCAAGAGCTTTTTGTCAAAATGGAAGAGACCCTCGACCGCTTTCACAAAAAAAACCCTCTGCGCTTGGGAATGACCAAAGAAGAATTGAGAAGCAGAGTTTTGAATCAGATTCCCAGCCGTGTGTTTGCTGCTCTCTTAATGCTTTTGGAAAGCGAAGAGAAATTGCGTAATGTGGAAAACGTTGTTGCATTACCCGATTTCAAAGTATCATTGAACCAAGAACAAGATCGACTATATCGTTCAGTAAAAGAGCGATATGAAAAGAGTGGATTTGAACCGCCGGGGAAAACTGAATTACTAACGGAGTACAACAAAAGCAAGGATCTCTTACCAGTTTTAGATTTATTAATGGAAGAGCAGTATTTAGTACGCTTGACAGAAGAAATGTATTACCCTAAGTATGTTTTAGACAAAGCAGAACAGATGCTCTACCAATGGTTCGAACAAAACATCGAAATCAGTCTGGCGGAGTTTCGTGATTTAATACAATCGAGTCGGAAATATGCATTGGTACTCATAGAATACTTTGATAGTCAGAAAGTCACTCAGCGACAAGGCGAGAAAAGAGTTTTAAGAAGAAAAGGATAATCATAAAATTCATCCTTGCGTCGAGATAGAAACTTTGATATAATGCGCCCATGGGGGTAGCTAGGTTCTGGTGTGCCTACCGGTCTTCAAAACCGAGTTTGGGGCCTAATACGTTCCAAGGTGGGTTCGATTCCCACATATCCCCGCCAACTCATAAAAACACACAACGGAAGATGATCCTAAGATCACCTTCCGTTGTCTTTGTGTTTGTATGTATTTTACCAAATTTCCGGCTTAGCATCTTTGGGTAAGGCATTCGGATACGTCTCGCCATCTAAATCCTCTAACCAAGATGCCTTCGCTTTTGCAACTAAATCCGGATTCGTCAAAAAGTCATAGGCTGTAGCCGCCAGGACTTTCGCTGCAAACAGTAATCCTTTGTGAGCGACCGGTCCTTTGCCTTGTGCAACCACTTGCCAAGCATGTCCAGGAGTGCCTGCAGCCCAGGTGACCGCGCTAAATTGAGCAGTGGGAACGACCCAACTAACGTCGCCTACATCGGTCGACCCTTTGCTCGGTCCCGTTCCGTCAATGCGGAAGTCCAAAAGGGGAGAAGCGAGGAACTCATTGGCCTTTTTACCAGCCAGACGTTTTGCTTCACGTTTTAAGTTTTCTTTGTCAAATTCCGTGATCACTTCTTGGAACCCTTTTGCATACTTCAGTTCTTCTTCGGTATAGCCAATTGGTAGCAAAGCATCCATATGGGCGCGGAACCGATCACTGATCACTTCATTGGCGATGTAATCTGAATAAGCGGCAACTTGGCGAATATCGACGCTGGTCTCTGTAATCAAAGCGGCTCCTTTAGCACAATTACTGACACGACGGAACAGGTCCATGACTTGTGTCACCTTAGGAGCTCGAATCGCGTATAAGACCTGGGCTTCCGATTGCACCACATTTGGCGCGGTTCCGCCGGTATTGATAATCGCATAATGGATACGTGCTTCATCAATCATATGCTCACGCATATAGTTGACACCTACATCCATTATTTCGACAGCGTCTAAAGCGCTTCTTCCTAAGTGGGGAGCTCCGGCTGCATGAGCAGAGGTTCCGTGGAAGGTATAAAATACTCGAAAATTTGCTAAAGAACCGGAAGGTGTAACGGCATTAATGGTTCCCGGATGCCAGGTAATGGCAATATCGCAATCGTCAAAAACCCCGTCGCGAACCAAGAAGGCTTTACCACCGGCATTTTCTTCAGCAGGGCAACCATAATAGCGAATGGTGCCCGGAAGCTTATGCTCGCTCATATAATCTTTCAATCCAACTGCTGCTGCCAGCGAGGCGGTACCCAATAGGTTATGACCGCAACCATGGCCATCTTTTCCCGGCACAATGGGGGAATGAACGGTTTTATCGGCCTCCTGAGATAAGCCGGACAACGCATCGTATTCACCTAATAAAGCGATGATCGGTTTGCCGGAACCGAATTCTGCTAAGAGAGCAGTATCTTCGCCAGCTAACCCTTTGGTAACATGGAATCCTTGTTTTTCCAAATAGTCAGCCTGAACTTTTGACGATTGCACTTCTTGGAATCTTGATTCGGCAAATTCCCAGATTTGATCGCTGATAGAATAGAAATCAGATTTCTTTTTCTCAATCAGATCAGCCAGTTCGTTTCGATAATTCATTGTTGATCCCCCTTGCATTTATTTAGCTTACAAAAAGATTATAGCACTCTCCTCGTTCTATTGCAATAATGAAGCGGGCAGCTTTTTATTGATCGAGGAGTGTGTTATAATAGAAAACACACGATTCAAATTATAGGTGATAAGAATGAAAATAGGTCAGACCCAACTTCCTAATCCTGTTGTTTTAGCTCCCATGGCGGGGGTTACTGATTTAGTCTACCGCAAAATTTGCAAAGAGATGGGCAGTGCTTTATCGGTTACAGAAATGATCAGTGGCAAAGGCTTGATGTATACTCAGAAAGAGAGCATACGAATTGCAGATATCAAAGAACCCGGACTTGTCGCGATTCAATTATTCGGTTCAGAATTAGAGCCGATGATCCGTGCAACCGAAATCATCAATCAAATCAAACCACATTTTCTTGATCTGAACATGGGTTGTCCTGCTGTAAAGATCATTAAAAACAGTGAAGGTTCGGCTTTAATGCTTCAACCGGAGCGAGCTTCTGAATTGATGCAAACATTGGTGAAATATGCAGAAATGCCTGTAACGGTCAAGATTCGACTAGGCTGGGATAATCAGAACAGGAATTTTTTAGAGATTGCCAAAAGAGCAGAGCAAGCAGGGGTTTCTGCAATAACCTTGCACGCACGTACAAGAGATCAATTTTATGCCGGTCATGCAGATTGGCAAGCGATTAAAGAGTTAAAAGAGAATGTCACCATACCGGTTATTGGAAATGGCGATATCTGGCATGCCGAGGATGCATTGAGAATGATCCGGGAAACCGGAGCCGATGGTATTATGATTGGACGCGGGGCACTCGGAAACCCATGGTTGATTCGAGATACGGTAGCGCTTCTCCAAGGACTTCCGGCTATGGAACCACCGACACCGACCGAACGTGTTGAAATGGTTTTGAGACATCTGCAAGACATGGTGGAATATAAGGGAGAACATATTGGTGTCAGAGAAATGCGCAAACATGGCGCCTGGTATATTAAAGGTTTATCTGGTGCCTCCCAGACACGTGTTCTATTGAACTCAGCTAAAAGCAAAACGGAAATGGAAGAAATCTTTCAACAATATCTCATTCAACTCCGAGCATAAACGGATTGTATTGACAGAATGGTGAAATTACCATATACTTTACTGCATAAATCGAAACTAAAGAACAAAGAGGTGGCGAAAATGTTAGAACAACCTGTCTATTTAACATCGGAAGGCTTGAAAAAAGCAGAGGATCGCTTAGAGTATTTGAAAGCCGTTCGCCGCAGCGAAGTTGCAGAACGCATTAAACAAGCAAAAGAGTTCGGTGATCTCAGCGAGAACTCTGAATATGATGATGCCAAAAACGAGCAAGCCTTCATTGAAGGGGAAATTCAAAATCTTGAACGTATGCTTCGCAACGCGGTAGTGATCAAGGAGAACGATGCCTCACTGAATATTATCAATGTTGGTAATACAGTTTCGGTCCGCGATGAAAGCAACAAAGAAGAATTCACCTACACCATTGTCGGAACAGCGGAAGCAGATCCTTTTGAAGACAAGATTTCCAATGAATCACCCTTAGGAAGAGCTTTGCTCAGAAAAAAAAGTGGCGACATTGTTGAAGTCAGTTTACCGATCGGAACGGCCAAGTATAAGATTTTAAAAATATCTCGGTAAGTATATTTTTTTAATTTATCTCAACAAAAAGGGAGCTCTTCAACATGGAGAGCTCCCTATAATTCACTACCAAGATTCTCTGTTAAAAAGCAAATTTTACTGGATTGTGCGGTTGACAAAGAAAAATGGCTGTGGTATTATAACAAGGCACTCACAAAAAAACAGTATTTTTGCAGTGCAACAGATCCTTGAGAACTAAACAGCGAAAAATAAAATGTGACGAAGAAAAAGGGTATACTTTTATTGGAAATGAGTGTTAAAGCTCATTTTTAAGATAGGTGTATTTTACTGGCGATTCTAATAAAATCGTTAGAGCTAACTTTCTTTCAGAAAGTTAGTGACCGGTCAATTCAAAAACGAGGGATCGAAGGCGACTCTTACTGTGCGGTAGGGGAAAGCCGAAGGGATCTCAAAAAAGTCAT
>Ga0228535_1000248_pt1 | contig 176883 bp, 166 predicted proteins | sample SJ1metagenome_FD_168457 | JGI IMG/M metagenome (GOLD analysis project Ga0228535, IMG submission 168457) | Enriched culture of PCE-dechlorinating microbial communities from Ithaca, New York, USA - SJ1 | ecosystem: Engineered > Modeled > Simulated communities (microbial... > Unclassified... | reverse complement strand
TTACGGGTAGCAAGTAACAGTCTCTTCGCATGTGGCAGATCGTACCAACGCCCTTTAGGCGTGGCTAGTAGTACAGGGTTATACCCGTTAAAGAAATACCCCCGGCTCTGCCGGGGGATTATTATTTATTTCGCAGTGAGTGTCTCTTTTGGAAAACGCTAAAGTGTCACGGGAATAAACCGATATATTGAATAGGGATATTTTTTCTATCTTTACGGTACAGGCCGGCCTGACTCTTCAACTTACGGCTTTGCTGGTATACAGTAGCCCGGCAGACGAGAAGATGGGTGAAGGCAGTTGCCGTGAAAGAACCATACAGAATCGAAATGAGAACGGAGGAGACGACGATGACTTCCGGACGGAGCTTTACGGCCCTGCTGCAAAGGATTCCTGCCAGTCTTAGGGTGAAAAACGTTTTCGGTTTGGTGATCATTCTGCTGGTAAGTCCGATCCTTGCCACCTACATTGAACGCGTGATAGTAGAAATTTATGACTTCAACAATTTCAATTTTGCCGTCTATATCTCCATGGGCATCAACTTGATTACCACCGGCCTGATTATTCTTTATTTATTGAACGCTACGGTGCTTAATCCTCTCAAACAGGTGATTACGACGGCTGAAGAAGTCGGCAAGGGAAATTTGTTGGTAGCCGCATCGTTGCAGAGCCAAGACGAAATGGGGCGACTTGCCGGCGCGATTGCCGCCATGATTGAAAACCTGAAGGGTTTGATTGCCAAAATCAATGTTACCGCCAACGCCAATGCGGAAAAAAGCGCCGCCATCACCGAGTTGATAACGGGGAGTATCAGCGCCGTTGAACAGGTGGCGGCCGGGACCAATGAGCTTGCCGGCAACGCGGAGAAGGTCAGTGCAATCACCAAGGAAATGTCGGAAGTGGCAGGATCTGTGGCCGCCGACGCTGCCGCGGGGGAAGGCATGTTGAACAGTGCGGCGCAAGCGATCGCGGCTTCCCGGGAGAAAGTCATGGCCTCCGTGGAAAAGGTGAGCACCTTGAGCGATTTGTCGCGCAATATTAATAAAATGGTTGGGTTGATCGCGGACATCGCGGAAAGAACCAATCTTTTGTCACTCAACGCGACCATCGAAGCCGCCCGGGCCGGTGAACACGGTCGGGGATTTGCCGTTGTGGCTGAAGAAGTGCGGGAATTAGCCGAACAAAGTAAAAACGCAGCCCGAGAAATTGCCAATACGGTCGGAGAAATGGAAGAAGCGACAAAACTGACTGTCAGCAGTATTAACGAAAGCGAGACGATGATCAACAATTCCTTCGATATCGTCACTCAGACGGTCGGCAGCATTAAGGATATCCTGCATTCGGTCGGTAATATCAATGAGCGAACCCAGGCTATTGCCGGAAATGCCGAAGGCATTGCGTCATTTAGTCAGGAAGCCGCCGCCGCGACGGAAGAGCAGGCGTCGTCTTTGCATAATATCAGCAGTCTGGTCGAGGATTTCAACGCTTCGGCGGCCGGCTTAAAGCAACTCCTTGCCGAATTCCGAGTCTGAATTAAAAGGAGGCCTCCGGCGGGAGGTCTCCTTTTTTTAACTTAAGCCGAGACAGTGTTTATGCCCACTGCCTGCCGGCAGCCTGGACGGGACATCGTATCTCGCCGGGCAACCCCGCTCGTTCCCGCTATGATTGATGAATGGGCAGTTTGATAATGACAACCGTACCCTCGCCATCCTTACTCAAAAAATATAGCTGGCCCTTGTGAGCGGAGACGATTTTTTGGCTCACGGTCAAGCCGATCCCGGTACCGGCTGATTTGGTCGAGTAGAAGATAGTACCGACTTTCTTCAGGTCTTCGGCGGGTATCCCGCAGCCATTGTCCTTGATGACGAAGTAAAGATTGTCAGTCTGGAAAGTGAAGGTCTGCGAACTGATGTAATGCGCGTGCCTGGCCATGAAGGCGTTGATGAGGCTGACATCGTCGAAAACGGTCAGGTCAACCTTTCCCGTGTACGGCGGCACGGCGTGGACAGCGTTAATGATGACATTCATCAACACCTGTTTCAACTGCTTCTTGTCCGTTTCGAAGACAGCGTTGCCGGTTGTATCACGAAAGGAGATCTCGACCGGGATGCTGCGGGCCAGATTATTGGCCAGCGGATAAATCTCGTTCAGGATATCACGGATTTCCACCGGGACAAAATCGGGCGTTTGCGCTTTGGATAGGTTCAAGAATTCGTGGATGGTATTTTCGATTGCGGACAGTTCTTCTTTCATGATTTCGATGTACGACAAGGCCGTCGTCCGCTCCAAGTCACCCGCTTCCAACAGCTGCAGAAACCCCCGGAGAACAGTGACCGGGTTTCTGATTTCGTGCGCCGTCGACGCGGCCAGCTCACCCAGAAGTTCGAGTTTTTGGAGCGCGGCCATTTTTTGCTCGAGGAGCGACTGTTCGGTAACATCGATCGATAGGGAGAGCACGCCCATGAAGGTACCGTCGTTGTCATACAGGCGCCGGGTGGAGGTCGCAAAGATGTAATCGCGGTCCCGGATGGTCGTCTTGTAGGTATCATTGTTGAATTCCCGGCCGGTTTCCAGAGTAATCAGGGTATGCTTGATCGGGTCGTGGGGAAAGACTTCGGCAAACTTCTTTCCCATGACCGAACGGCCGAAGTTGGATCTCACTTCCCGGCTGAAGTAGACGACATAACCGTCGGGGTCGGTGATAATGATGCGGCAAGGCAGGGATTCCAGGATTATTTCCAGTTGCTGCGCGAGGAATCTATTGTCTTGCTGCGACGTCGGGTACAAACATATCCCTCCTATAGTAGCTTGAATAGTAATTTATTTCCTCAAAAAACAGCGATTACCTTCCGCCCGAAACACCGGACAAAATTTTCCTGATATCATCCGTGCGGGTGATTTTTTCAGCCGCCTTTTCCGCTACAATGATAAAGACAGGAAGTATTACGGACCATTATTTCTCAGGCGAAAGGGGAATTATGCCGCCGGCTGGAGAATACTATTAAGCGGTATGGAGGTGAAGCTGGTGGAAGTGTATTTCGACAATCCGGCCACATCCTGGCCGAAACCGGAAGCCGTCTATCAAGCGGTGGACCGTTTTCTGCGCGAAGTCGGCGCCAATCCCGGCCGCTCCGGGCACCGCCGGTCGTTGGCCGCCGGGCGGATTGTTTATGAAGCGCGGGAAGCGGTGGCGGAGCTTATGCATGCGCCGGACCCGGCGGCGATAGTGTTTACCCTGAATGTTACCGACAGCCTGAATCTGGCCATGAAGGGCATCCTCAAACCGGGCGACCACGTGATTACGACCAGCATGGAGCACAACTCGGTCATGCGCCCGCTGACCGCTCTGCGCAACAAAGGAGTTATTGAACTCACCGAACTGCCGTGCTCGCCGGCCGGAGAGCTTGATCCGGCGGCCGTCGGCAAAGCGATGCAAGGGAATACCCGGATGATTGTCATGAGTCATGCCTCCAATGTTGTCGGGACAATCCAGCCGGTGCAGGCGGTGGCGGCGCTGGCCCGGGAACGGGGCGTGCTGACGCTCATCGACGGAGCCCAGAGCGCCGGCAGCATCCCGGTCGATGTGCGGGAACTGGATGTCGATATTTACGCTTTCACCGGCCACAAGGGCCTGCTCGGTCCGCAGGGGACCGGGGGAATGTATATCCGGGAAGGCATCGCCATCGAGCCTTGGCGGGAAGGCGGTACCGGTAGCCGGTCGGAAGAGGACCTCCAGCCGGACTTTCTGCCGGACAGCCTGGAAGCCGGGACGGCCAACACCGTCGGCCTCGCCGGGCTGGCAGCCGGGGTCCGGTATGTCCGGGCGGAGGGTGTGGAAAAAATTCAGGCGCATGAGCAGAACTTGTTCGGGCGATTGCTGGACGGGATGCGGCAGTATGAGTCGGTAATCGTATACGGGCCGCATGACCCGAAAAAAGCAACCCCGGTTTTGTCGTTTAACGTGGCCGGCATGGATGGAGCCGAGATCGGTTTTCGGCTCGACCGTGACTATAATATTGCCTGCCGGACCGGGCTGCACTGTGCTCCCCATGCCCACAAAACGATCGGCTCGTTCCCGGAGGGGACGGTACGGTTCGGCTTGAGTCATTTCAACACGCTTGAAGAGGTGGATTACGTAGTCTCGGCCGTGGGAGCCATTATTGGGAAAACGAACCGGTGCTAGGGCTATCGGTTAGCGGCACCAAAGCGGCAAGGGCAGGTGGCCCTTGCCGCTTTCCTTCGGCCGTCAGATGCAAACACACCGGACAAGATCCGGATAACCAGGCGCGAAGTTGCGGCCGAAACTTGTGTCTTCACAGGGGAGGATGATTAGGCTTTGCAGCGAACCAAATATTCAGGACTGCTCTGCGCGGGGTTGAACTAAGGAACAGGGAGAGTGACGTATGAAGCGCTTAACAGGGGGATTGTGCCTTCTGCTGGTTATTTTCATTGTCTCGGGCGGGGCGGATATTAGCGGTGTGCGGGCGACTGCTGCGGGAGAGCAGATTACAATTCTGTTCACCCACGACCTGCACGATCACTTCCTGCCGTTCCGCCTTGAGCAGGACGGAGCGGTACGCCGCTGCGGCGGTCTGGCGCGGCTGCAGAGCGCCGTAAAGGCCGAGCGCCGGAAAGATCCGGATCTGCTCCTTGTGGACGCGGGGGATTTCTCCATGGGAACTCTCTTCCAGACGCTGTATGCCGCCGAAGCGCCGGGGCTGCGGCTGCTCGGTCAGCTCGGCTACGATGTGGTTACTCTGGGAAATCACGAGTTCGACTTTCAGGCGGAGGGCTTGGCGGCCAGCCTGACGGCTGCCAAAGCCAGCGGCGACCGCCTGCCCCCGCTCGTGGCCGGCAATGTCGTCTTCCCGGCATCCGGGGGTAGCGGCAGTGACGCTCTGCTTCAACTGCGGACGGCAATGGACGCTTACAGCGTCAAAGAATATATCGTTCTGGAGCGCAACGGCTGCAGAGTCGGCGTCTTTGGTCTGATGGGCAAAGACGCTGCCTTGTCCGCCCCGCTGGCGGGAGTGGAATTTGCGGACCTGGTGGAAAGCGCCCGCCGCATCACGGACACCCTCTTGCAGACAGAAAACGTCGACTTGGTCATTTGTCTATCGCATTCCGGAACTCAGGCCGACACGGTCGACTCGGAAGATGAGATTCTGGCGAAACAAGTGCCGGATATCGACGTCATCATCAGCGGGCATACCCACCGGAAACTCGGGCAGCCGATCCGGGTCGGCCGGACCTTGATCTGTTCGGCCGGAGAGTACGGGGAATCTCTTGGCGTCCTGACGCTGGCCGCAACGGATGAGGGCTGGCGGCTGGCCGATTATCACTTGCAGACGGTCGATAACCGTTTGCCGGATGACCCGGCCCTGTACCGGGAGATTGAACGATATCAGTCTATGGTGCAGACAAACTACCTCGACCGGCTCGGTCTGGATTTTGCCGCGGTGCTGGCCCGCGCGCCATTCGGCTTTACCCCGGCCGCGCAAATCGGCGTCCGGCATACCGAGGAGCCGCTCGGCAATCTGATCAGCGACGCTTACCGTTTTGCGGTGCGGCAGGCCGAAGGGCCCGACAGCGTTCCGGTTGCCGTGGCGCTTGTTCCCAGCGGGACGATCCGGGGTTCGTTTGTGCCGGGCGAAATTACAGTGGAAGATGCGTTCATGGTCAGTCCCCTGGGGAGCGGGCCCGACGGGGACACAGGCTTTCCGCTTATCTCGGTCTATCTGACCGGCCGGGAACTTAAGGCGGTCTGCGAAGTGGACGCATCAATCGCGCCGCTCATGCGGTCGGCGCAGTTGTATATGTCCGGGATTACTTACACCTTCAACCCCAATCGGTTGATTTTCAACAAAATTACCGACGTCGCTCTGCTGCAGCCCGACGGCAGCCGGGAGCCGATTGACGATGCGAAATTGTACCGAGTTGCCGCCGGGCTTTACTCTGGCCAGATGCTGTCGGTCGTCGGGGCAAAGTCCTTCGGGTTGCTATCGATTGTGCCGAAGACGGCGGACGGGACGCCTGTCCGCGATTTCACCACCCAGATCATTCGGAACACTGCGGACGGCAGTGACAGCGAAGTAAAAGAGTGGGCGGCGCTCGCCGCCTACCTCCGGTCCTTTCCGGTCGTGGATGGCACGCCGCAAATCCCGGCTTACTACAGCCGGCCGCAGGGAAGAAAGAACGTCGACGATAACCGGAGTATTTTAGCGGTGCTCAGCCACCCGAACCGCATTGCCGCGATTGCTTACGGCTTAGCATTGGTCATTGCCTCTACCCTTGTTCTCTCCGCAGTGGCTTTGGTAAAACGGCGCCAGCGGGTCAGAGCGAACGGGTGCAGCCAGACTTTATGAATCAAGGCAGTTCGGATGCCTTATGCGATATCGAATCGGGGCCGCCGATTATTGTCACCTGCTGCCTTAATATTGTTGAGTTCCCCTGTTCCATTACTTTTCCTTGGTAATGGAGCAGGGGAACTCTTTAATGTAGTGTCATCCTGAGCGGAGCGAAGGATCTCATCCTTACTTGCCCACAAATACCTGGGGATTAGTATTGCCCTAGCCGGTAAAGGAGGAGACTCTTCGCTGCGGCTCAGAGTGACAACGGGGAAAGATGCTTCGCTGCGGCTCAGAGGGACACCCCAGAAGGTTCTTCGCTTCGCTCAGAATGGTGAACAATGGTGGATCGCTGATCTTTTCGCACACCCAAGTGAAGAGTTCCACAGCTTTAGGTGTCGGGCTACTGCATGAAAATGCTTGACAATTGGTAAAATAAAGCAGTAAAATGAAACTGAAACCCAGTATCATTAAAAGAGGTGAACGGCTTGAGTCACGCAAACGAAGTGTCCGGCAAGTGTACGCGCAACACCCGGCAGAAGCGGCTGATTCTGGATTGTTTAACGGAGCACAGTGGTGAGCATATCACGGCCGAGGGAATTCTGGGTGAACTTAAGGCAAAGCGGCATTTAGTCGGTAAAGCTACCGTATACCGCTATCTAAAGCAGCTGGAAAGCGAAGGGCAAATCAAGCGGTACAGCATTGCCGAAGGGGTGTGCGCCTGCTACCAATACATCGGGCCGAACTCTTCCTGCAACGAGCATTATCATCTGGTGTGCAGCCGGTGCGGGGGTGTTACCCACATCGAAAGCGATATCATCAAGCGTTTTGTCAAAGCCGTCCGGCAGTCCGACGGTTTTGCGATTGACGAGCGAAAGATGGTTTTTTACGGCATCTGCAAAAGTTGTGTCGGGATCTGAGACAGGAGGGATGAGCATGAAAAAGAACGGATTGGCCCTATTCCTGATCGGTGTTTTACTGTTGACTGCCTTTGCCGGCTGCCGGGGTACTCAGCCGAGCAGCACGGACGGCAAGCTGAAGATTGTCGCCACCCTGTTTCCGCAGTACGATTTTGCGCGGCAGATTGCCCAAGACAAGGCCGTTGTCGAACTCATTCTGCCCCCGGGCATCGAGAGCCATATGTATGAACCGACGCCCGGCGATATGACGGCGATAGCTAATGCCGACCTGTTCATCTACACCGGGGAGTACATGGAACCGTGGGCGGAGCGGGTCATCAGCGGGATAGACCGTGACCAAGTTCTGGTCGTCGATGCTTCCGCCGGGGTCGCATTGCGCAAGGAAGAGCATGAACACGAAGAAGAGGACGAACATGAAGAAGGGAACGAACCCGAAGAAGGACATGTCCACGAATACGACCCGCATATCTGGCTCGATCCTACCTTAGCGATGCAGATGGTGGATGACATAACCGCCGGTTTGTGCGAGAAGGACGCCGGCAACGCACCTTACTACCGTCAGAACGCAGAAGCGTATAAAGTCTCGCTGCAGCAACTGGATAACGATATTTCCGAACTGGTAAGCAGCAGCCAGCGTAAGACCATTGTTTTTGGCGGCCGCTTTGCCTACTCGTATTTTGTGACCCGTTACGGCCTTGCCTACGAGAGTGCCTTTGACAGCTGCTCCACGGAAGCGGAGCCGAGTGTGCGGAAGATTGTGGAGATGACTGATTTTATCCGTGCCAACAATATCCCGGTGATTTATTATGAAGAACTGGTCGATCCGAAAATCGCCCGGTCGATCGCCGAACAGACCGGCATCGAGCCTCTGCTCCTGCACACTGTCCACAATGTCTCGCGGGAGGAATTTGAGCAAGGGGTTACCTACTTGGAGATAATGCGGACCAATCTGGTGAACTTGGAAAGGGGTCTCAACTAAATGCCGGCAGTACTCAAAGTCCAAAATGTCACGCTGACCTATGGTGATATCATCGCCGTTGCGGACGCCACGCTTGCCGTTGACAGGAATGAGTATGTTTGCCTGGTTGGGGCCAACGGCTCCGGCAAAAGCACTCTGCTCCGGGCGATCCTTGGCTTAGTGCCGCTGCGTTCCGGCAAAATCGAGTTGTCCGTGTCACTGGATGCAATCGCTTATTTGCCGCAGGTCCGGTCGGTTGTCCGCGGTTTTCCGGCCACGGTTGCCGAGGTTGTGCTGACCGGAACGCAGAAAAAAAAGCAGCGGCTTCCTTTCTATACCCGGCAGGACCGCGCCAGCGCGGCGGAAGCGATGGACATGCTTGGGATCAGCGGGCTCAGGAACAAACGAATCGGCAGTCTTTCCGGCGGCCAACAACAGCGGGTATTATTGGCGCGGGCTTTGTGCCGCAAGCCGGCGGTGCTGATCCTGGACGAGCCTTTTACCGGTCTGGATCCGCAAATAACTGCGGATATGTACGACTTGCTGCACCGTCTGAACGCCGTTCAGGCGGTCACGATTGTAATGGCTTCTCACGATTTGCACGAAGTGGTCAAGTACGCCAGCCGGGTGATTGCCCTTAACCGGTCCGTGATCTTTGACGGGCGGGCGGAAGAATGGATAAATATTAACGAGCGGGCGGGGAGATAATTGAACTTCAGAGAAATATTGGCGGTTTTAGCTTATCCTTTCGTTACCCGGGCGTTGCTGGTCGGCGTTCTGGTGTCTTTGTGCGCGGCTTTGCTGGGAGTTATCCTGGTGCTCACCCGACATTCCATGATTGGGCACGGCCTGGCCGAGGTAGGTTTCGCCGCTTTGTCGCTCGCCGTTGCCCTCGGCCTGCCGCCGCTGTACGTTTCAATTCCTATTGTTGTCGCCGCGTCTTTTCTGATAATGCTGATAAGCCAGAGAGGTGGTGGGCAGGGTGATGCCATAATCGGGATAGTGGCGACTGCGGCTCTGTCGGCCGGAGTGATTATCACGGCTCTGACCCAGGGATTTAATATTGACGTCTGCAACTATATGTTCGGCAGCATTCTGGCCATGAGCAAGGCGGATGTGCTTCTGAGCGCGGTTCTCTCGGTTACGGTCATCGGTCTGTATTTGTTCTTCTTCAATCGTTTGTTTTTCATCGTCCACGACGAGGAATATGCGCAAGCCTGCGGTATCAACGTGAAATTTTATCAATTTTTGATTTCATTCCTTACCGCGCTGACGGTAGTGCTGGGAATGCGGATGATGGGGGTGCTGCTCATTTCCAGCCTGGTTGTCTTTCCGGCCATGACGGCCAAAAGTCTGACCGGCAGTTTCAAGGCGGTAGTGGTGGCGGCGGCGGTTGTGTCGGTGGTTTGCTTTTTGGCCGGAATGCTTTTGTCGTTTGCCGCTAACCTGCCTACCGGGGCAAGTGTAGTGGCGGTGAACGCGGTGGCCCTGTTGCTGGCAACAATCAAAAACGGAATTCTGCCGGCAGGAAGGTGAAAAAATGCGAAGAACAGCGGTGTTGGCAGCCCTGATTTTGCTGCTGGTATGGCTCAGCGGCTGTCCTTCCGGCCTAAACCCGGGCAACCCCGCCGCAGAGGGGGAAAAGGTTCCGCCGGCGGCACCGGAGGCAGTGCCGGACGCTCCTTCCACTGCGGATAGCGCAGAAGCCGATATCGTTATCGACGAGTTCTTTTTTGCGGGCCGTCTGAACGACATCTTCACCAATCTGAACGACTATACCGGGAAGTCGGTACGGTACGAAGGCTTCGTCTACCGCCTGGAGGCAGGCGCACCGGCCCCTTTCGCCGTTGTCCGGCGTTACTACTGCTGCGGGCCGGACGCCTACTTGGTTGGGTTGCCTTGTCAGTACAGCGGTGAAATACCGGGCAACGATGCTTGGGTAGAAGTTACCGGGGTGCTGGCGAAAGAAGAAGATGAAACCGGTGAATTCCCGGTTTTGCAGGTTACGGGGCTGACGGTGCAAGAAACCCGCGGTGAAGATACGGTATATCAGTGAAGCTGTGGATAATGGCTGCGACATTTATTTGTCACCGGCAGGATATCCGGTCGCATTGATTGAATTTGATTATCAGTATCGGATATTGAGGGCATCGTTTTCGACCGCATCCGGACCCAGCAAAAAGGAGGCAAAGGATATGAAGGCGGTAATCAGCCGCTTTGCGGCAATAACCACGCTGCTTCTCCTGCTGTTTTTCTCTTTTCCGGGCACTGCGGCAGCCCTTACGACTTCCGAAGATAGCGCGGCACTGACTGCGCGGGCGAAAATCATCAATATGCTGCCGGAGAAAATCGAAGACAATTCCTTTGGTCTCGGCTTCAAACTCAGGCGGCAGTTCGCCGAAGCGATAGTCTTAAACGGGGATTACAAAGGACAGCAAATCGTTATTGAAAACACCATCGACGAGCAGATGGCGTATAATCTGCAAATTTCCAAGGGCGACGAAGTCTTTGTCACTTTCGAGCTAGGTGAAGCCGGTGAAATCACCGCTGCGTACGTCTATGAAATCGTTCGTCAAAAATATGTCGCCTGGATGGTTGCCATCTTTATTTCGCTGTTGGCGCTGATCGGCGGGATAAAGGGTTTGAAATCAATCCTGGCGCTTCTACTTACCGGTTTCGCGGTGGTAAAGGTTTTGTTGCCGCTGGTTTTGCGCGGATATAATCCGATTCTTGTCGCCGTCGGAGTCGGTGCGGCAGTCACCGCGGTGACATTGCTGATTATCAGTGGGGTAAGCAAGAAGACACTGTCGGCGATTATCGGGACGACCGGCGGTATCATAACGGCCGGACTTCTGGCTTTCGCGTTCGGTTCCCTGGCCAAGCTGACCGGTTTGAGCGAGCATGAAACCCAGATGCTGATGTATATCCCGCAGGGAGTCGCCTTCGATTTTCGCGGGATGCTGTTTGCCGGGATTATCATCGGCGCTCTCGGCGCAGTCATGGACGTCGGAATGTCGATAGCTTCCGCCATGTACGAGATAGAAAGCACAAAACCTGATATTGACGGGCGCGACCTGATGCGGTCGGGTATGAATGTCGGCCGCGACCTCATGGGAACGATGTCCAATACGCTGATTCTGGCATACACCGGCGGGGCTCTGCAACTGATGCTGCTGTTTACGGCTTATCAGGTTCCGTTTCTCGAGATAGTCAATATGGATATGATCGCGGCTGAGATTATCCGGGCGCTGGCGGGCAGCATCGGCCTCATCTGCACGATCCCGCTCACGGTAATCGTCGCCGGGACAATCGGCCGCCGTTTACGGGAGGCGGGCAAGCCGTCTTCGGCCGACTTTGGATTGTACAGATAGTCGCCGGCCGACGGCGGCACGGTTGGCATGGTGGGAAAGTATGTTAGAGCTACCGGCGGTACGAATAGTCAAAGCATATTATCGAAGCGGTGTGTTCAGGCGGGAAATAATCCGGTCGGTGCTTTCCGGGATGCCGGAGATTGCCCGCGTTGCTATCGACCGCCGTTTGACTTGGCTTCCGACGGTTATCCCTTTGGTTTGCCAAAAACGCGGGGAAGGATGAACTCATCCTTCCCCGCAATTTGTTTAAAGGGTTATTTCTTGCTTACCGTTGCTGTGTAACCGAAGCCGCACATTCCCATAAAGCTGACCAAAAGCAGAAGCAGAATCAGAAACAGGAAGAAAGCCTCGTTCGAGTCGCCGCCGCAACCACCGAATCCTGCCATTGTACCCCCTCCTTTCGTATTGATACCGACGGATTTGTTGAGTTGAAGAAGTCTTGTGCATCTATTCCATAATACTTATTGTTCAGGGCGCTTGCTATGGTACTAAGACCTTGTTTCTGTCCCGAGATAGTCCATGACCGCCCAAAATTGTCCGGATGTGGTGTGGCAAAAACCGCGACAGTAGAAAAGATTGCCTGGCGGCCCAACTCTTTCCTTCCATCAGGAAGTAAGGGGGGTGAACGTTTCAGTTTGATTGCAGATGGCGGCAGGCTATGGTTTTGTTTTGCGGCGACCAGCCCCTCCATTTAATCCAGCCTATTGATGACCAGGCCAAAATTACCGGGAGGGATGCCATTTCGCACCGTACAGACCGTTTATCCTTTACCGTGCCGGCGAGACTTGATTTGACAGTAAAATGATTAAGCTTTAAAATTATTTTATGGGTTTCTTTATATTAGAAAGAGGGGGACTTATAGTGCAAGCGGATACGGAGGTATTAGCCAAGACGGATGTCGGCAAGGCCCAAAAGATGCTGAAGTACCGGTGGGTGATTTTTTTACTGTTGTGCTCCGCTTACGTGTTGGTGCGGTTTCACCGGCAGTCCATGGCGGTAATCTCGGTTGATGTACAGAATGCCTTTCAGATTGATCCTGTTGCGCTCGGAATTTTGGGCTCCATGTACTTTTGGCCTTATGCTTTAATGCAGATACCGGCCGGACTGATGGCCGACTCCATCGGTCCGCGGCGCCTTTCGAGCATTTCTTTTGCCCTTGCCGGTATCGGCAGCGTTTTGTTCGCCTACGCTCCGAATTTCCCGGTTGCCGCCCTGGCCCGCTTCCTCATCGGAATGGGACTCGCCTGCGTTTATGTCCCGACCCTGAAAATCCTCTCGGTTTGGTTTCGGGCGAACGAGTTCGCTACGCTCACCGGCATCCTGAATTCCGTCGGCAGCATGGGCGGAATTGTCGCCGCGGCACCTTTGGCGCTTATCGTGGCGGTTATCGGCTGGCAGAGTGCGCTGTTTGTAGTCGGGGCGGTAACCATGGTCATTGCGGCTGCCATTTACCTGATCGTCCGAAACGACCCCCGTGAAATGGGGCTTCCGACCATCGCTGAGATTGACGGAATGGCTCCGGCCAGAGGGAAGACGGTGCAAAAAATGCCTACCAAGCAGGCCTTTAAGCTCGCCTTTACCAATAAATACGCCTGGATTCTGTACATCCGCGGGTTTATCGCCAACGCTTCCGGAGCTGCTCTGCAGTCGCTGTGGGGCGTCCCTTTCCTGATTACCGTATACAAGATGACTCGGCTCCAGGCAAGCTCAGCGATCATGCTGATGGCTGTCGGTTCGCTCGTGACGAGTCCCATCGGCGGCTATCTATCAGACAAGGTGCTTCGTTCGCGCAAGAAACTGTTCGTCTTCTCCGCTATCGTCAATTTCTGCTTCTGGATCCCGCTCGCTTTCTTTACCGACAAACTGAGTCCGCAGTATCTGGCGGTACAATTCCTGTTCATGGGCCTTACGATGGGACTGGGGATGGGGTCGGCGTTCGCCATGGTCAAAGAATTGTTCCCGCCCACTATGACCGGTACGGTCAATGGTGTCAATAATTTCTTCGGCATGCTGGGCGGCGCAGTCTTCCAGGTTATCCTCGGCTACATCATCGGATTGTATTCACCGGCGCGCGATGTGTACACGGCGCAGGGTTTCCACGCTGCTTACATGTTTGTCTTCATCACTTTGACCATCAGTGTCGTCCTTACTCTCTTCACCAAGGAGACATTTGTAAAATCTGAACCGTCCAAGGCCAAAGCAGTTGCCGAGACGGTCTAATCAGTAGAAAGTATAGAAAAAACCATCCGGAGGCCGGTATGTGCCATGTTCTCCGGATGGTTTTTTCTATGAGGTAGAAGTCTCCTTTTGTCAAAGGGAGGCGGCTCACAGGGTGCCGCATTCCAGGTAAGGCGGACGGCCGTCCGGTTCATTGGCGGCTGCTTTAGCCCGGTCCCAGTTTACCAGATAGATGCGGCTTTTATATGACAGATGGGGGCTTCCGCGCAGTGCCCGGGTCAGGTCGTTTTGTTCGGGTAGGCCGAGCACGAAGAAGGAGTACCTGCCGGTGGCACCGGCGATTTCCCGGACGAACGTCCGGAAGTAATCCGGGTTGTCGTCGCGGACCGCCCAAAATGAAAGGGCGAAAAAGTTCAGGACGGTGCCCGGTTCCGGCAGGGCCGTATAGCCAAACCGGGGCAACAGGCGGGAGAGAGGATAAAGGAAGCGGAAGCAGCCGGAATAACCTTGGATGACGTACTGCTTGTATGCCTGCTGGTCCCAGACGGCGCCGGCGGCTAGGATGTGGCCCCGGTTGTCCGGCAGGATGTAGAAGTCGCCAAGACTCAGACCTGAGTGCTTTCCCGCGAGTAGGTCAGCTTCCCGCAATACCGGATAGAACTGATGCCGTCTGCCGTATTCGTTGAGAAAATCCAGCAGCCGGGGGACGTCGCGTACCTCGGCTTGGATTGTTTTCCGGCGGGTTTGCCGGTTTGTTTTCAGAATATAAACATTATACGAGCTATAAGGCGTATAGGCGGGCATGAACGGGCGGTCCTTTTCCAGGAGCCTTTGCGCGTACCGGTTATCGGTCAGGATGCTGGTCAGGCAGAGCGTCACGCCTTTTTCCGCCAAAATGTAACGCAGGTAGTCATACCCTTTGGCCAGAAGCGGGAAAACCTTTCGGTACTCTTTCCTGGCCCGCAGCCCGAACAGGTAGCCAACCTTTTCCGGCTCCCCGTTCACATACAGTTCCCTGACGGCGCACGCCCCGAATCCGGCGATTCTGGCGTTTTTTTTATCCTGGCAGACCACGATTAACACAGTCTCTCCCTCCATCTGCAGGGAGCGGTACGCGTCGGGCCGACGGGTGTACAGAAGCGAAATCTGCCCGGCAAAATCGTCTTCTTCCAGGATTTCCAGCAACTCTTTGCTGTCTGAAGGCTCAGCCAGAGTAAAGACGAACCGCTCACTTCGGGAACTCATCAAGACCACTTCCTATCGGGATTTTGAGTTTTTCTTCGACTTCGCGCCACAGATTGACATTTTGGGTCCAAAACAGGAAATGCGCCAGGGGAGAGATTGTCCGCCCCAGCAGCTTCAGGCCTCTTTGCCCAATGGATGAAAGCTTGAAGAACTCCCGTCTGGCCTGAGCGCAGCGTTCGGACAGCTCTTCCGGGGACATGTGCCGGGGGAGGAAGGCCACATCACCGTACCGGTAATCCGGGTCCAGCCACCAGTGCTCCCTGAGCAGCCGGTTTTCGCCTTGCAGCCGCCGGTATAGCGGTGTCCCGGGGAAAGGCAGGAGATGGTTGAAGGCGGCAAAAAAGAAACCGTTCGCCAGAGAAAAATCCACCGCCCGGTCGAAGGAGGCCGGGGTGTCGGAATCGTAACCGAAGACGAAAGTGGCGTATATCCCGATGCCGGCGGCATGGATCCGCCTAATCATTTCCCGCCTTTCCAGCAGTCGGGCGTTCCAGCCCTTGCCCATCTGGGCCAGGTTTCCCGCGTCGAGCGACTCAAACCCGATGAGGAGCAGCAGGCAGCCGCTCTCCCGCATGGCGTCGAGCAAGGCAGGGTCTTCCGCCAGGGTCAGCGACCCCTGGCTCGCCCAGTGGATTTTGAGCGGGGCGATTTCCCGGCAGAGCTGCCGGGTAAAAGCGGGGTTGGCGGCGATGTTGTCGTCTACTAAGAAGAAATTTCTGTGCGGTGAGTTCTCGATATCTGAAATGATGGCATCGATGCGCCGCGGTCGGTAGCAGGAACCGTAGAAGGCGGCGATGGCGCAGAATTCGCAGTTGAACGTGCAGCCCCGCCCCGTCTCCACGAGAGACAAGGGGAGATATTTGCGCCGGCCCAAGATGCTTCGGTCCGGTCTGACCGGCGGGGCGGTGGGCGCGCCGGTATAAACGGGCTGCAGCCGGCCCGCCTGCAAATCGGTGATGACTTCGCGCCAGACGCTTTCGGCGTTGCCGCTGATGATTGCGTCGGCGTTGGCCAGCGCTTCTTCCGGGCAAAGCGTCGGATGATACCCGCCTAAAATGACTTTGACGCCCCGCTGTCGAAATTCCGCCGCAATCCGGTAGGCCCTCTGCGCCGTGTATGTTTCGACGCTCAGGGCAACTGCGTCGGTTGCCGTCTCGTAATCGATGCATTCCAACCGGTCATCGAAAAAGTCTGTTTCCACCTCTGCCGGGGTCAGCGCTTTCAGGGCGGCGATGGTCAGCGGCTCCATCTTCCACGTTCCGATATAGAGTTCGCCGGGCTTTTTCCCGATTCCGGGCAGGATAAAAGTGATTTTCACCGGCTGTCCTCACCTCCGGCGGGAATATCCGAGTTATCGGTCATGACTTGTTTCGTGAAGCGGGACAGCCGGTCGGCGTAGCGGCGGTAAGCCAGATTGGTCAACAGGCTGGCGGGGAAAAAAGTCTTAAAATGGCTCAGCCGCCGGGCTAGCGACGGAAGGGAGTACGTCTGCCGCCAAGCCCACTCCAGGCCTTCCTCCAGTTCTTCCGGTCTCATTCGCCGGGGCCGGAAAACACAGTGTTCGACATCATACATCGCCCAATCCCTTTCAATAATCCTGCCCTGGGCTTCCATCTCGGCAAAAAAAGGCGTTGCCGGAAAAGGAGTGAGGATGGAGTAGCGCGGCAGGTCGATTTGCAGCCGGTCAACGGCTTCGACCGTTCTGGCAAAGATGCTTCTGTCCTCCGCGTCGCCGCCGAAGGCAAAACATCCGTTGACGGCAATGCCGGCGTCGTGCAGGCGCCGCATCAGGATGGCATAATCGCCGACCCGGTTTACGCCCTTGCGGACGAACTTCTGGGATTCCTGAGCGACTGACTCGAACCCGATGAGCAGCCCTTTGCAGCCGCTACGGCGGAAGATATCAATCATTTCCTGATCCTGGCCGATGGCTGCGGTCGCCAGGCCGAACCACCACCGCCGGAGCGGAATAAGCCCTGTGAACAGTTGTCTGGCGTATTCCCGGTCGGCAATCAGGTTGACGTCGGGAAAGAGGACTTCCTTGCCGGGGAGACGCTCGATTTCCGCCAGCACTTCCCGGACCGGCCGTCTGACAACGGCTTTGCCGAAGGCGGCCGGGTAAACACAGAAGGAGCATTCCAGATTGCAGCCCCGGATAGCTTCGACCGTATTGAGCGTGATATAGCGTCGGCGGTTTAGAAGTTCGCGCCGTGGGGGCGGGCGCCCGGCCAGTGCGGCGGCGGTATCGGCCGTGTATATCTGCCGCAGGCGGCCACGCCGGAAGTCTTCCAAGATCGCGGGCCAGGTCGTATCGGCCAGGCCGACGGCGACGGCGTCGGCGTACCGGGTTGCCTCTTCCGGCAGCAGAGTGGGATGAACGCCGCCGAGGACAACGGTAATCCCCCGGCGGCGGAAATGCTCGGCGTATTTGTAAGCACGGGAACTCGTTCCCGTTATCGCCGTTATTCCGACCAGGTCGGCTTCCAGGTCGGGGGGAAGCGTTCCGGCCGTTTCGTCATATATCTGCACTTCCGCGTTCAGGGCAGGCGGGACGAGGGCGGCCAGGGTCGTCAGGGTCAGGGGCGCGTAGTGCAGGGCGCGGCCGAAACTGCCATTGTAACGGTGCATGGCTCCGGCCGGCGCGAGCAAAGCGATTTTCATTGGCGCTGCCTCCCAAACAAACGATCGGATGGTTATAAGTATTTGCCGTGTGCCCCCGTTTTCCTTCAGCCAGTAAGCTGCTGGCAACCTTAGTGGATAGCTGACTCTGGGCAGCAGTCTATTTACAATGGAAGCCGGCGGCTGCCGCGCTTATTCATCCGCTTCGTCCGGGTGACGGCAGGTATCCGGTATATTCTGTCGAAAAACGCAATAGAAGGCAATGTCAGCCGCCGGCAACCTTGCAGAAAGCTGGCTCTAGGCAGCAGCCTATTCGCAATGGAAGCCAGCGGCTGCTGTCGGCATTGCGCTGCAGCCAATCCTGCCGTATGGAGGTAACAGGATGCCGGAAGCAAAACCGCCCCGGAGCAAAGAGGTCGCTGCAAGCGGACATCGTTTTTCCGGTCAAATGGAAGAAACGAAGCAAGAAAGACGAGATACCGCGGCGGCCGCAGGCGAGCCGTCCCCGCCGAGCGAGCAGGCTTTCCGGGCGCTGGCCGAAAACGCACCGGACGTTATCGTCCGCTTCGACCAGGATTTAAGACGGGTCTATGTTAATCCCGCCATCGAACGGGAGACCGGGTTTCCCCGCAGCCGCTTCTTAGGAAAGACCCCGGTCGAGATCGCCATGTCACAAGACATCGGCGAGAAGCTTTCGGTTGCCGTCAACCGGGTGTTCGAGAGCGGCAAGGAGACGAGTCTTTTCTTCGACTGCATCACCCCGGAGCGGGAGAACTGGTACCATGCCCGTATTGTGCCAGAGTTCGCCGCCGACGGGCAAGTATTAACAGTGCTAAGCATCACCCGCAATATAACGGCCCAGAAATTGGCCGAGAAAGCGCTGGCGGAAAGCGAGCGAAAATACCGGACCATAGTTGACAATATTCCGGGGGCAGTTTACCGCGGCGCCGGGGAAGATATTGTCCGGGTGGTGTATATCAGTGATGAGATAGCCGGAATCAGCGGGTATCCGGCGGCGGATTTTATCGACGACCGGGCCAGGAAGTACACCGACATCATCCATCCGAAAGATCTGCCGCGGTGGTTTGCCGAATACGAACAAGCCTTGCAGAACCGGGAACCTTACATCCTTGAGTATCGGATTATCCATGCGGATGGCAGTATCCGGTGGGTGCAGGGACGGGGTCAGGGAGTATGGAAGAACGGTAAGCTTGTTTCCATCGACGGCTTGCTGTTTGATATCACCGATCGGAAAAATGCGGAGGAACATCTCGCCTTTTTGACGTTCCACGACAGCTTGACCGGGCTGCACAATCGCAACTATTTTGAGGAAGAACTGCGCCGGCTGGATGTAGAAGAGCAGCTTCCCCTCAGTATCATCATGACGGACCTGAACGGGCTCAAGCTGGTCAATGATTCGCTCGGCCACCAGGAAGGTGATCGCCTCCTCTGCCTGACCGCGAAAGTGCTTACCGCTTCCTGCCGGCAAGCAGATATCATCTGTCGTTGGGGCGGTGACGAGTTCGCCATTTTGCTTCCCAGGACGGCGGCGGAAGCGGCTGAGGTAATCGGCGCCCGGATAAAGGCAGCCTGCCGCCGGTTCGGGCAGGAAAGCCCGGTAGGAATCAGTCTCTCGCTCGGCACGGCAACCAAAGTCCGCAAGCAGGATGACGTCCAGACTACCCTGAAAGAAGCGGAAGACAAAATGTACCGGCACAAACTCCTGGAGAGCCAGAGCGCCCGCAGCGCGCTGATTGCTTCGTTGCAGGAGTCGCTTGAGAGTAAAACCAAAGAGACGCGTGCGCATACCGAACGGCTGCGGAGGAATGCCCTTTCGGTCGGTAAAGCCTTCGGTTTATCCCCGAGCGATCTGGACCGGCTGGTCCTGCTGGCGGCTATGCACGACGTCGGAAAAATCGCCGTTGATGAACGGCTGCTGAACAAGCGCGGACCGCTGACTGAGACGGAATGGCAAACGATCAGAAAGCACTGCGAAGTAGGGGCTCGGATTGCCCGCGCCGCCCCCGACCTTGCCTGCATAGCGGATGAGATCCTTTCCCACCACGAACGGTGGGACGGTACCGGCTACCCGCGGGGATTATGCGGAACCGAAATTCCTCTGCTGGCACGGATTTTGAGCATCGTCGATGCTTACGATGTCATGACGCACGGGCGGCCCTACCGGGCGCCGGTCGAGCCTGCCATTGCTACCGCCGAACTGCGGAAATCCGCGGGCAGTCAATTTGACCCGGAAATGGTCGACATATTTGTCGCTTCCGTTCTGACCCGAGATGTCGCTCCGGCTGATTAATTGCCCGGCAGACCGGGCCGGAAGGGCGGATGCAAAACCGAAGGCGGTTAATCCCCGCCTTTTTATTACGTTTCTTACAATATATTTTGGTAGAATGAACCTTCGTCCCGTCTTTGTCGTTATATGATTGGGAGGGCGATGCCGGCATGGGCGAAAATATCGATATTGCTTTACTGCGCGGCTTTGCCGCCGGGGAGCCGCTTGCGGCCAAAGCCGTCGTCGACCTCTTCCACCGGCCTCTCCTTAATTTTCTGCTCCGCATTGGTTGCCCGCCGGTTGACGCGGATGATATCATCCAGGTGAGCTTCCTGAAGGCGGCGCACGGCTTGCGCAAAAATTACCGTCATACCGGCACCTTCCGTTCCTGGCTTGTCCGGATAACCCGGAACACATACCGGGACTTTAAACGCAGCGCTTTTGTCCGGCGGGAAATCCCGGTGGAGACGGTTCAGCTGGCCAGCGATGTCTGTCCGGGGCCGGAAGCCGTTGTCTTGCAGGCGGAGCGGGAAGCGGCCGTCCGCCGGGCGGTCGGCGAACTGCCGGAGCCGCAGCGGGTCTGCCTGGTATTGCGTTACTACCACGGCTTTTCGCTCTCCGAGATTGCCGCCTCCGTGCAGGTGCCGGAGGGAACAGTCAAATCCCGGCTGTATACGGCGCTGCGGGCCCTGCAGAGCAAGCTGAAGGAGGAGACACGGTGAAGACTGAGTTTAAGGATAAGGAAGCTTGGGAAGACGAATTTGCGGCAACCGTTACCTGTCTGGCGGACTGGCCGGAAGCGGGAGTCGATGCCCGTCACAGTGCGCGGATTGCCCGGACTCTGGTGCGGAATTTGCGACGGGAGCGGGAGTCCTCTTATCTCTTCCCCTTGGCCTGCGCCGGGACAGCCGCGCTGCTCTTCCTGGTGCTGAGCTTGCTTACCGGCAGTTGGGGGTCTGCCTTACAGCCGGTATATTTTCTGGCGGCGGCCGGCGGTCTGGCGGTGGCAACCGTGCCCCTGCTGTTGACGATAGTGCCTCAGAAGAACGGGAGGTTAACAAGATGAATGGGAGAAAAGTAAATCGGAAGCTTTCAACGCTCATAATTGCCGCCTTGCTGGTCGCCGCGGCTTCCCTGGGCGGACTCGCGTATTGCGGTAACGCATTAAATGCCGCCAGACTGGCGGAGCCCTACCCGGCGGCGAGTCTGCTGCAGACAGTTAGGGAAATGCTACAGGTCGCCGTCCCGGCCGAATCCATCCAGGCCCAAATTACGGCCGGAGTGAACCAGGATATTGCCTCCTTTCTGGTAATAGACGAGGGGGGGACAATTGTCGCCGGTTATCCGGCCGATACGATCGGGAAAAATCTTGGTGTTTTCATTATCCGCCGGACGGTAAATATGCTGCCTCTGACCATATTCCCGCGCCAGCAATCCGAGGAACCGAATGCGTTCCCCACCGTAGTATTTCAGGGAAGGGACCCGGACGACGGCAGCCTGCAGCTTTATTACGAGTATGTCCAGGATTCCGGTCATCAGAGCTATCTGATCGTCAGTGCCTGGAGCAATCAGCAAGTCTATGCGGCGACCCAGCGGCTCAGAAGTACGCTGAATACCTTCGATGGGTTATTCCGACTCAGTTTTATTTTGTACTGGCTGCTTCTGGCTTACTGGATATACCGCGACGCCCGGGATAAAAATGCTAACGGTTTGGCTTGGGGGATTCTTACTCTGTTCACCAACATTATCGGCTGGTCCGTTTACCTCGTTGCCCGACCGAAACTGACGGAGTGTCCGGCCTGTGGTCGCAGCCACGATGCGACGTACCGGTTTTGTCCTGACTGCGGTTATCATCTGCAGAGCGTTTGCCCCGAGTGCAACGCGCGGGTTGATGACACCTGGCGGTACTGCGCTGTCTGCGGGACAGAGCTGCGGGAACGAGACTGAAACGCAGGGATGTTGTCCATCCCCGCTTTCGATCCGGCAGTGAAACGCAATCTGCAAAATCTCCCGCTATTTCCGTAAGTATCGCTTGACATCGCCCCGGCATACATATATGATATATACAATTATCAACATACCGCAAAAACTATGACGGGGAAGAGTAAGCCGAACGAAGTTCCCAGAGAGCCGGGGGCGGTGCGACCCGGCAACTAAATTCAGCCGAAATACACCCCCGAGTTGCAGGCCGAAAAGCGATGAGTAGGCCGGGCCGTAATCCGTCGTTATCCGGTGAGGGAGTGATGGCTCCCAATAAAGCGAACCTAACTCGTTAGGTTAATTCAGGTGGTACCGCGGTCTCCAAACCGTCCTGGACAGGACGGTTTTTTGTTTTCACCGCGACCTGAATTTTCCTGTGAACAGGTATTGCTGCCGCCGGTGAGCCAGCGCTCCCTCAAACCAAGGGGGTGCTGGCATTTATTATTTAGACTTATGTATCGACCGGGGGCTCCGTCACCGGCTGACGGCAACTCGTTTTTATTCCGGATAGGAGACAGCATTGAGGAAGGTGGGATTTGGTATGGATATTAAAAAGGTTACGGTTATCGGCCTTGGCCTGATTGGGGGATCATGGGCCATGGCTCTGAAAAAGAATAAACCGGATGTTTGGGTCAGCGGTGTTGATATTGATGCCGACGCACTGGCCAAAGCCGTTGCGGTGGGGGCGATTGACCGGGACGCTTCAGATCCGGCGGCGGGAGTGGAAGACTCAGATGTAATCGTTGTTGCCGCCTACGTGTCGGTCATTCCCACGATAGTACGCCGGATAATCCCGCATCTGAAGCCGGGCTGCATCGTCACCGACGTGGGTAGCACCAAAAAAGCGATTTGCGATACGCTCGGGGCTGAAATGCCGCCGGGGACGTATTTTGTCGGCGGGCACCCGATGGCCGGCTCCGAGAACAGAGGGATAGAAAACGCCGATCCGTACTTATTTGACGGAACGGCATACATGTTGACTCCCGCTGCAGACACGCCGCCGTTCGTTCTGACGGCTTTGCAGGAGCTGGTCGGGGCGCTTGGAGCGGAAACGGTAATTGTATCACCGGCGGACCATGATTTTATGGTCGCCGCCGTCAGCCATTTGCCGCACATCGTGGCGGCTGCCCTGATGAACTCGGTGGGCTGTCTGGCGGATAACCAGCAAGGACTTTTACACCTGGCAGCCGGCGGTTTTAAGGATACGACCCGGATTGCGGCGAGTTCGCCGGAAATGTGGCAGGATATTCTGCTGGGCAACCGGGAAAAAGTTTTGTCTTCGGTAAGTTCGTTCCGTCAGGCACTGGAGGAGATCGAGAAGGCAATCGAAAAGCAGGAGAGGGAAGGCGTCTACCGGTTTTTGGCCAGAGCCAAAGCCTGGCGCCGGACCATTCCCTAGGCACGGGCGGGCGGAAGTGTCCGCTGATAAATAATCGTAGCAGCCGGCTTCCATAGCAAATGGGTTACTGTATAGAGAAAGCTATCTTCTACCCTGAAAATAGAATTCTTATTCCTCCGCTGGTGCCGCTTATGCGGCATGGAGGTCTAATGATGCCGGCGGCAAAGAAAAACACCTCTGACCGGCAGAGGCGCCATCCGAAGTCCGAGATAAATGCAAGACCTTCTACTTCTTGTCTTCCCGTAAGCTTAGCTTGCTTGGAATCCGCTCCTTCAGTGCCCGGTACACTACCAGCGCGACAAGGATTCCCACAAGAGTGAACGTAAGGTATTTAATATTGGCGAACAGGAAAGCCGCCCCTCCGGCGACAGGGGATAGGAGAACGGGAAACACCAGGACAGCGAGGCTGATCAGTTTGCTCACGACAAAACCGGCCAACAGGATGCCCAGGGGAAGCGAAGCGTACACGAAGGGATTGGTTTTGTTTTTCAGCACCGCGACGATGCCGCCGACGGCAGAAATGAGAATACAGAGATAGAGCAAATTCATGAACATGCTTATCACCTCCTAGTATGAGATATATTCAGAATTACTGCGGATATGAAATGACTTTACGGCGGGGAAAAAAGAAAGATCGGCGGCATGCTGCTCGGCCGTCGGTCGGGGGGCCTTTTCTTTTTGCATCGGAAACAAAATTGTTTTTAAATTAGTTCTTGACATCACTGCATCCTATCTGATAAAATTAAATTTTTGTTTGACAATTAATAACAAATATGCTATACTTATTATGTCAGACTGGGAAAGGATGCGATGGTATGACGGTGAAGAATGTTTTGGCGGGAATCAGGCAGGATCTGGATGCCTTTGTCGGCCAGAAAATCAAAGTGAAGGCGAACAAAGGGCGGAAAAAGACGGTTGAACGGGAAGGCATCCTGGAGAAAACTTACCCGCATATTTTTGTGGTTGTGCTGGATGAAGCCAACGATAATCCGCGCCGCGTCTCCTTCAGTTATACCGATCTCCTGACGGAAACGGTGGAACTTGTTATCTGCCGGACCGGGGAAGAGACGAGGATTGCCGCGGTGAAGTAGACGACGTGCAGTATCATAGGGCAAATTAACTAATCAGACTGCCGATTTTTCGGCAGTTTTCTTTATTATTGGCCGAATATCTGAGCCGTTCACCGAATTCCTCCTGCCTGAATATAAATATGATAGAGGTTCAGGTAAAGGAGAGAAGATGATAAAATGGATAATGTCCAGGCAGTATTGCGCCGCTACCGGAAGGACCTGATGGACTTAGATAATGTTGTTGGCATCGGCAAGGGCTATAAAGATAAAAACGGGGAAACGACCGATGAACTGGCTGCAGTGATTCTGGTAGCGAAAAAGAAAACGGAAAAAGAGTTGCTCCGTTCTCAGGTTGTACCGAAGGCCCTTGGCAAAGTACGAACCGACGTAATTGAGGTTGGTGAAGTGAGGCTGTTGGAGGCCCTGCCGCGGAAGGAGAAAAGCCGTCCGGCGGTGCCTGGCGCCAGCATCGGGCATTACCTGATTACGGCGGGTACGTTCGGGGCGGTGGTCAGAGACAAGCGGACGGGAGAAAGCCTGATTCTTTCGAATAACCATGTCCTGGCCAATGCGACCGACGGCAGCGACCGACGCTCCCGGACCGGCGACCCGATTTTGCAGCCGGGCAAGTATGACGGCGGTACCAGTGATGATGCGATTGCCCGCCTGCTTCGCTTTGTCCCGCTGCGGCGGCCGGAGGCTATTTCCAGATGCGTTTTGCGGCGACTGGGGGCGTATCTGAGTAAACGTTTGAATTTGCAGGCTTTCCCGTGGTCCGGCCGGTCCGGGCGTACCCGGGAAGTGACGAACTTGGTCGATGCGGCGTTGGCCAGACCGCTTTCGGCTGATTTGATTGCTTCGGATATCCTCGACATCGGTGCCGTCAAGGAGATTGTTGAACCGCGGATTGGCATGCCGGTTATGAAGAGCGGCCGGACGACCGGGTTGACTAAGAGTACTATCCGCACTCTGGATGTATCGCTTAAGGTGGTCCTGGACGACAACGGCGATTACGCGGTGTTCGACGACCAGATCCTGATGGGGCAGATGTCCGAAGGTGGGGACAGCGGTTCGTTGATTGTCGACGACAAGCATCGGGCGGTCGGCCTTTTGTTTGCCGGTTCGGACAAAATCACTCTGGCCAACAAGATCGGTAATGTGTTTGACCAATTGGCGATAGAGTTCTGAACGGAGTTTCCCGTCGCCGGGGCTGCCCAAATGGCAGCCCCGGTTGTTTTGCGCCGGAACGGCGAAGGTTGCGGCAATTTGCCGCCGGGAAGAGCGGCAGCCGTTTATTTGGCGATGCATAGAGGCGGCCGGTGGAGGCAAAATAGTGCTTGTGGTAATTTGCCGGACGGGGAGGTCTGCGGATGGGCAGCAAGGCCAGAGGAACGCTCGTTATCATCGGTGGAGCGGAAGACAAAGAGGGAGACTGCATTATTCTCAAACGCTTCGTCGCGTTGGCCGGCGGCAGCGAAGCCAAGCTTGTGGTTATGACGGCGGCCACGGTGGAGGCCGACGCCGCCGGTGTCGACTACGAGCAAGTCTTCCGACAGCTCGGGGTCGGGCAAATTAAGGTGGTAAACATTGAGGAGCGACGGGAAGCGAATGACCCGCAGCGGGCGGCGGCGATTGCCGACAGTACCGGAGTATATTTTACCGGCGGTGACCAATTGCGTATTACAAGCCTGCTTGGCGGAACCCGGCTGGACCGGACTTTGCAGCAGGCCTACGCGAACGGTACGATTATCGCGGGAACGAGTGCCGGTGCGTCGGTGATGAGTGATGTGATGATTATCGGCGGCAGCAGTGAGGAAGCCCCGAAAAAAAATGGTCTTAATATGGCGCCGGGAATGGGATTGCTCGAAGAAGTGGTCATCGACCAGCATTTTGCCCAGCGGGGGAGGATCGGGCGGCTCCTTGAGGCAGTTGCCCACAATCCTTATATCCTGGGCGTCGGCATCGATGAAGATACAGCCGTCCTCGTCACTCCAGATGCCAGGTTCACGGTCATTGGCACTAACTCGGTCACTATCGTCGACGGGATGGGGGTCACCTACACGAATGTCTCCGAAATCGAGCGCCAGGATGTTTTGGCGCTGACCCAAGTCACCCTGCATATTCTGCCGGCCGGGTTTTCCTTCGATTTGAAGGAGCGCCGGCCGCTCTTTCCGGCGGCGAAGAATAATCCGGGAAAAGTATAAATTATCCAAAGCAGGGGGAGAATACCCAGGAAGGTACGCAAGTTCCACAGCCTATAAGGAGGCTCAAAGATGGAGATAAAGGACGTCCGGGCGCTACGGGGTAGCAATATCTATTGTTTCCGGCCGGTGATCAAATTGCAGGTCGACCTCGGCAGCCTGGCCGGTCGAGAGACGACGACTTTCCCCGAGTTTGCGGCCCGGCTGGTGGAGCTTTTGCCCGGCTTGCGGCAGCACTGCTGCTCTTATCAAATGCCGGGCGGTTTCGTGCGTCGTCTGGAGGAAGGCACATATTTCGGCCATGTCATCGAACATGTTGCGCTTGAGTTGGAGTGTCTGACCGGAGCGACGGTAGCTTTCGGCAAAACGATCTGGACAGGCCAGCCCGGAATTTACGATATTATTTACGAGTACGAAGTCGAGGCCGGAGGGATGGCGGCCGGACGGAGCGCCCTGGATATCGTAGCGGCGCTTACGGCCAGAGAAACGGTGAACATCCAGCGGATAATCCATGAGCTGCGGGAGATTGCCGAGCGGACCGAACTCGGTCCGAGCACCGCCGCGATCGTCCGGACCGCGCGGGCAAGGCGGATACCGGTCCTGCGTATCGGCGACGGCAGTTTGGTCCAGTTGGGCTACGGAAAGAACCAGAAACGCATCCAGGCTACCACCACCAGTCAGACCGGCTGTATCGCGGTAGATATCGCGTGCGACAAGATTCTGACCAAAGAACTCCTACAACTGGCGGGGGTGCCGGTACCGATCGGGGGCGTCGCCGGCACGGAGGCGGAGGCGGTCGAGGTAGCCGGGATGATCGGTTATCCGGTGGTTGTCAAACCGCACGACGGCAATCAGGGTAAGGGCGTTACCTTGAATCTGCAAGAACCGCGGGAGGTGCGGGCGGCCTTCAATCTTGCCGCCAATTACAGCAGCCGGGTTATCGTCGAAAAGTATATCCGGGGCCGTCATTACCGGATCATTGTCGTGGGCGGCGCGGTTGCGGCCGCGGCCGAACGTCTGCCCGCTTATGTGTCCGGTGACGGTGAGCATTCGCTCCGGCGTCTGGTTGAGTTGGAAAATGCGAATCCGGCCCGGGGGGAAGGTCACGCCAAACCCCTGACCAAGATTGTGATTGATGCCGTCGTTCTGATGCATCTGGCCCGTCAGGGTTTGAGCCCGGACAGTGTCGCGGCCGCCGGGGAAAGGATTTTTCTGCGGGAAAACGCGAACCTGAGCACCGGCGGTACTGCTATCGACGTAACGGACAACCTCCACCCGGTCAATCGGCGACTGGCTGAAAGGGTCACTGCCCTCACCGGCCTTGATATCGCGGGTATCGACTTGGTGACCGGCGATATCGCCGTTCCCTATTACCACGACGGGGGCGCCGTCATTGAAGTCAATGCGGCGCCGGGTATCCGGATGCACCATTATCCGTCGGTCGGTCAGCCGCGGGATGTGGCGGCGGCAATCATAGACGGATTATTTCCACCCGGCGCGACCGGTCGGATTCCTTTGGTTGCCGTCACCGGTACCAACGGGAAAACGACGACGACGCGGATGGTCGGAAGGATGCTGGCCGAGCACGGTTGGCGGGTCGGCATGACGACTACGGACGGGATCTATATCGGGGAGGAAATGATTATGAAAGGAGATACAACCGGCCCGGCGAGCGCTCTCGCCGTTCTCACCGACCCGACGGTGGAGGCGGCGGTGCTGGAAACGGCGCGAGGCGGCATCCTGCGGGCCGGGCTGGCGTACGACGAGAGCGATATCGGCATTGTCACCAATGTCACCGATGATCACCTCGGCCTCGACGGGGTCGAGACTCTGGAGGATCTGGCCGATGTCAAGGCATTGGTGGTGGAGACGGTTCGGAAAAACGGCTGCGCCGTTCTCAATGCCGACGATCCGTATTGCGTGGAAATGGCGCAGCACGTCCGCAGCCGGGTAGTATTCTTCAGCCTTGAGCCAAGTAACCTGATTGTCCGTAAACATCTGCAACAGGGGGGCAGCGCCGTTTTCGTCCGGGACGGCCTTCTGATTATCGGCAGCGGAGAAAACGAGGAGATTGGGGTTATGGATATCTGTGATATCCCGGCTACCCACGGTGGTATCGCTGCCCATAACATCCAAAACGCTCTGGCGGCCACGGCGGCGGCTTACGGCCTCGGCATCCCGACCGCGACGGTCCGCCGGGCGCTGCGGAGTTTCGCTTCCACCGTCACGGTCAATCCGGGACGAATGAATATTATCGATGTCGACGACTTTAAGGTGATAATCGACTATGGGCACAATCACGACGGCTTTGCCAAGATTCTGCAGGCTATCCGCCAGATGTCGGCGGGTCGGCGCGTCGGTGTCGTCACGATTCCCGGTGACCGGGACGACGCTTATTTGCGGCGGGGCGGGGAAATCGCCGGACAAGGGTTCGACCGGATCATTATCAAAGAGGACGGCGACCGGCGGGGGCGGCAGCCCGGAGAAATCGCCGGCCTGCTCCTGGAAGGCGTACTGGCGTCCGGAATGAAGCCGGAAGCCGTAGAGGTGGTCCGGGACGAAAAAGAGGCAGTCCGCTATGCCATGGAGACGGCGCAGAGCGGCGACCTGATAACCGTATTCTACGAGAAGTTCCAGCTTGTTTACGATACGGTCCTGGAAACGGCCGCCCGGATTGAGCAGCGGGGCGGCCGGGCCAAAGTTGCCGATCCCACTGCGGCGGAAGTGGGCGGTTAAAACGAAATATGGTAGCAATTATTATGTCCGCATTAGTGAATCTTGCTTGCAGGCGACCGGCTTTTGCCGGCCGCCTGTTTTTCTGGACAAAAAACCCGTTTCAGCCTATAATCAATTTGGAATTGAAAAGAAAACGAAGAAGGGACACCCTCCATGCCGATTATTCTGCAGGCCCGGGCTAAAGTAAACCTGCTGCTGGACGTCCTCGGCCGGCGCGAGGACGGTTACCACGAGCTGTCGACCGTCATGCAGTCCGTTGCCTTGAACGATACGCTTGAGTTTCGGCCGGCTGCTTGCTTGCGTGTTACAGTCGATCACCCTGATTTGCCGGCCGGTACCGCCAACCTGGCCGGCCGGGCGGCAGCGGCGCTCGCGGCTGCCTGCGGCCGGAACTGCGGGGCGGATATTCGTATCACCAAGCGGATTCCCGTGGCGGCCGGACTGGGCGGCGGCAGCGCCGATGCGGCGGCCGCTCTGGTCGGACTGAACACGCTTTGGCGACTCGGCCTTTCGCTGGATGAACTGCAGCAGGTGGCAGCAGAGGTTGGTTCAGATGTTCCTTTTTGTTTGTCCGGCGGGACGGCGCTGGCAACTGGGCGGGGGGAAATCCTGACGCAGCTTGCGCCGCTGCCGGATTGGTGGGTGATGTTGGTCAAGCCGCCTTTTGCCGTTTCCACGGCGGAAGTTTATCGCAATTTCCGTCCGGCGGCGGTGAGCTTTCACCCGGATACCGAGGGAATGCTCGCGGCTGTCGATCGGCGGGACCGGGCGGGGGTTGCGGTAAGTATGGCCAACGTCCTGGAGACGGTTACCATGGCCGCGTATCCGGTTCTCGGTGAAATCAAGCGACAGTTGCTGCGGGTGGGCGCCGAGGCGTGCCTGATGTCAGGAAGCGGGCCGACTGTCTTTGCCTTATTCGCGGACGGTCAGGCAGCAGCACGGGCGTACGAACAGCGGGCAGGCTTTGCCGGTGATGTGTACCTGACACAGATGGCGGATAACGGCGTAATTCAAGTATAGCAAGGAAGGGAAGCGAAGATGGTAAACGCGATGATTTTGGCCGGCGCTCCGAATAACGGACCGCTGCAAGACTGCAGCCCGGCCGCCAATGAAGCCTTGATTGAGATTAACGGCCGGCCGATGCTCGATTACATCGTGGACGCCCTGAATGCCTCCGGCCGAATCGGCCGCCTCGTTATCGTCGGGCCGCCGGCGGATTTCGCCGGCCGGTATCCGGCCGCCACGGTGGTCGAAAGCGGAGACAGCATCCTGGATAATATCCGGCGCGGAGTGGAGGCACTCTCCACCCGGGAGAAAATTCTCGTGCTGACTTCGGATATTCCCTTTTTAACTCCGGAAGCGCTCAATGATTTTCTGGCGCGCTGCGGCGAGCGCGAAGCGGAATTTTACTACCCGATCGTTACCCGGGAGGTCAGCGACGCCCGTTTTCCGGGAGTGAAGCGGACTTACGTCGCTTTAAAAGACGGTACCTTTACCGGCGGCAACATTTTTCTGCTCGACCCGGCAATTATTCCCCGCAGCCTGGCGAAGGCCGAGCAGTTCATCAAAATGCGCAAGCAGCCGCTACAATTGGCGCGGCTGCTGGGACTCGGTTTTATCCTGAAATTCGTCACCCGGACCCTGACGGTGACGGAAGCCGAGAAGCGGGTGGAGCATCTGTTGATGCTGCGGGCGGCCGCTGTCATTACTCCGTACGCGGAAATCGGCGTGGATGTCGATAAACCAAGCGATCTCGCCCTCGCAATTGCGGAACTTGCTCCGTCGGCAACCCTGACAGATAACCAACTCTAGGCAGTAACCCATTTACTGTGGGAGCCGGCGGCGGAGGCCGTGTTTGTAAGTTTACCCTGTCTGAAGTCGAGGCTGAGACGCTGACACGGCCGATGCGAAACTACGTCGCAGCCGCTGGCAACCTTAGAAGATAGCCTTCTCTAGGCAGTAACCCATTCGCAATGGAAGCCAGCGGCTAAGACCGGGCCGTAAAAAAGACCATCCCGCGAAGCGTAGCCGCAATCTCTATCATTACTTCCCAATGATATGGTCAATGAATAGTTTGTAATGGAAGCCGGCGGCTTAGGGCGGGCAGGAATTTCCCCACGCATGGAGAAAGATGAATAAAATCTGTTTTTCGAGGAATATTATTCGGGATACGTGGGGGTGAAGCGGGTGGATAAACTGCGCCGCGGGGAAAGAATGGTCGCCTTGACGAAAATGTTGCTCGACGCTCCGAACCGGCTGTTTTCCTTGAACTACTTCACGGATTTTTTCTCGGTTGCCAAATCTACCGTCAGTGAGGATATCACGATTATCAAACAGGCCCTGGGGCGGTTTAATCTCGGTCTGATCGAGACTTACCCGGGTGCGGCCGGCGGCGTCAAGTATATCCCGTTTCAATCGGAAGAAGCAACCGAAGCCTTTATTGAAAACATGTGCCGGCAGCTTTCCGCGCCGGAGCGGATTTTACCGGGCGGGTTTATTTACCTGACCGATCTGGTATTCTCACCCCAATTTGCCAAACAGGCCGGGGAAATCTTTGCCGCCAAATTTTCGCATTTGAAACCCGATTTTGTCATTACCGTGGAAACGAAGGGCATACCGATCGCCCTGATGACCGCGCACGCTTTTAATGTTCCGCTGGTTAGCATCCGCCGGGACGCGAAAGTGACGGAAGGCTCTTCCGTCAGCATCAACTATGTTTCCGGCTCGGCCCGCCGCATTCAAAGCATGACGTTGGCGCGCAAAGCTTTGCCGGAAGGGGCGAACGTTCTGATTATCGACGACTTCATGCGGGCGGGCGGGACGGCCAAGGGCATCGTGGAGTTGATGGCTGAGTTTGGCGCCACCGTCATCGGCACCGGAGTTCTGGTTGCGACTGCTGAGCCGGCCGAAAAGCTCGTGAAAGACTATGTTTCCCTCGCGGTTCTGGAGAAGATCGACGAAGCAGCTCGGGAGGTAAAGATTGTTCCGAGTGCTCGGACGATGCCTGGGCAGTGAAAAGCTTTCCCGGACCGGGGAGGAGTTTGCCGATAAAGGGAGAAGTATGGTTTAGCACATGTGATAAGGAGGACTAGCTATGAACAAAGAAGTAGTTTCAACCTCAAAAGCGCCGGCGGCTATCGGCCCCTACTCCCAATCCATCAAGGCGGGCGGTTTTTTATTTGTCTCCGGGCAAATTCCGCTCGTTCCGGAAACCGGAGAGCTCGTTCTCGGGGATATCAAAACCCAGGCGGAGCGGGTACTTGAGAATATCTCTGCCATCCTGGCCGCGGCCGGCACTTCCTTTGACCAGGTGGTCAAAACAACGATTTTTCTGACCGATATGGGGAATTTTTCGGCGGTAAACGAGGTTTACGCCAAATACTTCCCAGCCAACCCGCCGGCCAGAGCGTGCGTCGCGGTTGCCCAACTGCCCCGCGGTGTTGCAGTGGAGATTGAGGCCGTAGCTTTATGCAAATAGTCTTGCTTTTTTCCAGGTGTGACGCCACTCCTTAGAGTGAGGGGGTGAAAGTATTGCGTATCACCGATGTCCGCTTGCGCAAAGTCCAGACTGAGGGAAAAATGCGGGCAGTTGCTTCCATCACCTTCGACGACGAGTTTGTCGTCCACGACATCCGGGTCATCGAGGGGCAAAACGGATTATTCGCGGCCATGCCGAGTCGAAAAACACCGGAAGGTGAGTTTCGGGATGTGGCGCACCCCATAACCACGCAGGCCCGGGAAATGATTCAGAACGCCGTCCTGCAGGCGTATAACGAGCAGGAGTAAACTTGGCCGCGCACCGGCATTCATAACTAATGGGGCTTTGGCTCCATTATTTGTTTTAAGGCGCGGACCCGGCGCCGGAGGAATATCCTTTATCCTGTGGAAGTATAATGTGCGTAGAAGGCCGGCAGTTGGATTATTTTAGTGCTGCGCCCGGGAGGAGGAGGCCGGATGGGAAAAATTGCGGCGGTGATTCTGGCAGCCGGTAAGGGGACCCGGATGAAGTCGGAACAGCCGAAAGTATTGCACAATGTTTGCGGTAAAACAATGCTTGGGCACGTTTGCGATGCGGTGGGACGGCTGGGGGTCGACCGGACACTCGTGGTCGTCGGGTATCAGGCGGAAAAGGTTAAAGCCGCGGCCGGAGATGCGGTCGAATACGTCTTGCAGTCTGAGCAACTGGGGACAGGGCATGCCGTCCTCCAAACCGAGACGGCGCTGCAGGATTTTGCCGGCCAGGTGCTCGTTCTGTACGGAGATACGCCTCTGCTGACGCCAGCGACCTTACAAAGGCTGCTTACTTATCATACCGCCCAAGGAAACGCCGCCACTATCCTGACCGCCGAACTTTCGGACCCGACCGGGTATGGCCGGATAATCCGACATCCCGACGGGGCGGTGGCGGGGATAGTCGAGCAAAAAGACGCAACGCCGGCCGAGGCAGCAGTGCGGGAGATTAACACGGGCATCTATTGCTTTGACAGCCGCGAACTATTTCCGGCCTTGCACGCCGTCCGCACCGACAACCGGCAGCAGGAGTATTACCTGACCGATTGTATTAGCATTTTGGTCGGTAAAGGGCGCCGGGTAGATGCGATTGCGGCCGAAAATCCGCAGGAGACGCTCGGGATTAATTCCCGCCGGCAACTGGCGGAGCTCGAAGCCGAACTGCGGCGGCAAATCCGGGAACACTGGCTGTCCGAAGGAGTTACCATGCTTGACCCGGCCACCACGTATATCGATGCCGATGTCAGCATCGGTGCCGATACGGTACTTTATCCGTTCACCCTCCTGGAAGGCGGTACGGTAATCGGTACCGACTGCGTGATTGGTCCGCAGACACGCATCAGTAAGACGCAGGTCGGCTGCGGTGTGCGGATTGAGAATTCGGTAGTTGTTGACAGTACTGTTCGGGATGCCGCCACGGTCGGGCCGTTTGCCTATATTCGACCGGGGACGGTGGTGGAATCAGGCGCCAAGGTCGGGACTTTCGTCGAAGTCAAGAAGTCGCACATCGGTCAGGGCAGCAAAGTGCCACACCTGAGCTACGTCGGGGACGGCAGCATCGGCAAGGGAGTCAATATCGGGGCGGGAACTATCTTTGTTAATTATGACAGCCGGGAAAAGCATCAGACAGTGGTAGAAGACGATGCATTTGTCGGCTGCAACGCCAACCTGATTGCACCGGTGACCGTCCGCCGGGGTTCTTATGTCGCCGCCGGTTCCACGATTACCAAGGAAGTGCCGGAAGACTCGCTGGGTATCGCCCGTTCCCGCCAGGAAAATATCCTTGGCTGGGCCAAAAGAAAATGGAAAAAAGCTGAAAAGACAGAGAGAGAAAAAGCCAGGGAGTAAAGGTAGGCGGCATTATTTTATGTGATATGGGGAAGGAGAAGGCAGGATGTCAGCTTACGGGGAGAAAGAGTTAAAAATTTTTTCCGGTAATGCCAATCCAAACCTGGCCAAGGAGATCGCCCGCCACCTGGGAACTAAATTGGGCGATTGCGTGGTCAGCCGGTTCAACAACGGGGAAATTCAGGTCAATGTAAACGAAAGCGTCCGGGGTGCCGATATCTTTGTCGTCCAGCCGTCATCGGCTCCCGTCAACGACAACCTGATGGAGTTGCTCGTGCTGATTGACGCGTTGCGGCGGGCTTCGGCCGACCGGATTACCGCCGTCATTCCGTTTTACGGCTACGCCCGTCAGGATCGGAAGACTAAGCCACGGGAACCGATTACCGCCAAGCTGGTGGCGAATCTGCTGACCAGCGCCGGAGCGGGGCGTATTCTGACGGTGGATTTGCATGCCGGCCAGATTCAGGGCTTCTTCGACATCCCGGTGGACCATCTGTCCGGAATACCGATCCTGGCCGACTACTTCGCCCAAAAAGGAATGGCCGACTTGGTCGTCGTCTCACCCGATCTGGGAGGCGTGACCCGTGCCAGGGATTTTGCCGAACGCCTGCAGGTGCCTATCGCGATTGTGGACAAGCGTCGGCCGGAGCCAGGTGTGGCGGAAGTGATGAGTATTGTCGGCAAAGTGGCCGGCAAGAATATCATTATTGTCGATGACATTATTGACACGGCCGGAACGCTGACGCTAGGCGCCCAGGCGCTGAAAGAGCGCGGCGCCAAGCAGATTTTTGCCTGCTGTACCCATCCGGTGTTATCCAATCCCGCCACGGAGCGGATCGTTGCATCCTGTATCGATGAAGTTGTGGTTACCAATACCATCCCGCTGGACAACAAGGGAAAGTTGGACAAGATAACCGTTCTGTCCATCGCGCCGTTGCTGGCGGACGCCATTGGGCGCATTCACGCCGACCGGTCGGTCAGCGAACTGTTTAACTAAAAACAGTCAAAAGTCAAAGGTCAAAAGTTGAAAGTCGGGAACGAAAAGACTTTAGACTTTGGACTTTGGACTTTCGACTTTAGACTTTCGACTCATAAACAAGGAGGTAATTTTATGGACAGCATTGCTTTAGCGGCGACCCGCCGGGAGATAACCAATTCCAAGCAAGGCCTGCGCCGGGAAGGCTTTACCCCGGGGGTGCTTTACAGTCGGGATATCGACAGTATCCCGCTGGCGGTCAGCGCGAAAGAATTCGGCAAGAGCCTGACAACCGGAGCCGGTGCCAACGCCATCTACAGCCTGGTGTTTTCCGACGGCGGAAAAGAAGAGAGCCACCTGGCGATGGTGAAAGAGATCCAAAAGAATAGTATTACCGGCGAGTTCATCCATGTCGATTTCCATGGGATTTCGCTGGCGGAAAAAATCCATACCAAAGTACCGGTCGTCACGGCCGGCGAAGCGCCGGGCGTCAAAGAAGGCGGCATTTTGCAGCATAATCTGCGGGAAATCGAAGTTGAATGTCTGCCGACCAAAATCCCCGAACATATCAGTGTCGATATTTCCGGCCTCGGTCTCGGCGGCCAGGTCAACGTTCGAGATTTGCCGCAGTTGGAGGGTGTCCAGATTCTCACCGATGCCGATGATGTAATCCTTTCCGTCAGCGCGCCGCGCACCGAAGCTGAGCCGACGGCTGAAGCCGAGGCGGCGGAGCCGGAAGTCGCCGGTGACGGGGAAGCCGAATAACCCGACAGATATGAGGAGCGGGTTCGATGAAGATAATCGTTGGTTTGGGCAACCCGGGGCTGGGTTATCTGAACACGCGCCACAATGCCGGGTTTGCCGTCGTTGACCTGCTGGCCAACGCGTACAAAATCAAAGTGAACGAATGGAAGTATGAAGCGTATCTCGGGCGGGGTCATGTCGCCGGGGAAGCGGTCATCCTGGTAAAACCCCAAACGTACATGAACCTGAGCGGGCGGGCTGTCCGGCAGGCTCTCCGGGGCTTGGGGGCGGGGCCAAGTGACTTGCTTGTCGTCCACGATGACCTCGACTTGCCGCTGGGGCGCCTGCGGCTGCGCCTGCAGGGCGGGCCCGGCGGGCATAATGGTATCAAGTCAATCATCTCCGCGCTGGAAGCGGAAGATTTCGCCCGGCTCCGCTTCGGCATCGGCCGGCCGCCGGCTGGCGTCGACGCAGCTGGCTATGTGCTGGAGGAGTTTTCGCCGGCGGAGCAGGACCTCTTCGACCAAGCCACGGATAAGGCGGTTGACGCGATTCGTTCGATCCTGACCGAGGGTCTCACGGCGGCGATGAATCGCTTCAACCGGGCAGACAAGCCGGCCACCCCGGCAGATGACCAATAAGGCGAGTGACCGGGAGACGGCGGCAAGCAGCCACCGTCTCCTTTGTTTTCACTTCACGCGTATAACTTTGCCGTCTCCATGCAAAATACTGATAGGCACGGTACCGGCTTGCGGCCGGAGGTGTGGAGGCGGGAGCGGTGCAGTTGGCAAGCTTGAAGGTATTGTTCTTCCGGGTAATGGCAATTTACTTTTTCGCCCTTGTCTTCATCCGGGTTATGGGCAAACGGGAGTTGTCCCGGCTTTCCATCTTCGACTTCATCATCGCCATAGCGCTGGGCGATATCATCGGCGGACCGATGGTGGACGATACTATTCCGCTCGGCCGGGTATTCCTCGCCATCATTACTATCGTCCTCCTGGAAATTGCCACGTCCTACGCTACGATGAAATGCGAAAAGCTGCGCGTACTGGTCGACGGACGGCCGACCATCGTCATTGAGAACGGTCGGATTCGGGAGCGTGACATGGCTGCCATCAGGTATAACCTAGGCGACTTGCTGGGGAAACTCAGAGAAAAAGGGATTATCGATATCGCCGAGGTGGACTACGCGATTGTGGAGACATCGGGCGAACTGAGCATTATCCGCAAGCCGGGAGCGGAGCCGTTAACCCGCTCCGACGTCGGAATCGACCTGCCGCGCCGGGGCCTGCCGGTGGTCGTTATCAAAGACGGTCAGGTGATGGATCGAAACCTGCGGGCGGCCGGGTATACTTACGATTGGCTGGCGGCCGAACTGCGCCGGCTCGGCATCGGCCGACCGGCGGAGGTTATCCTGGCGACGGTGCTGCGCGACGGCAAGCTGTATATCGACAAACGGGAAGCGCCTCAGTCCGAGTCGTCGGAACTCCGGATTGAATGAAGCAACCGAGGTGAAACGATGCGAGTAATCTTTGCCGGAATTGCGGCCGCGTGTCTCGCGTGGCCTTTGAACCGGACGGTTGTCGGACTTTACGGCCGTCCGGCGATTATCTTTCTTGCCCCGGTCATTGAAGAAGCTGTCAAAACGGGCGCCGGGTATTACCTGGCGGCAAGCTTGCTGCCGGTGCATATCCTGTTCGGATGCGTCGAGGCGGTTTATGAAAGTCTTACCCGCCGGCACGCCCGATTAACCGTAGCCTTGAGCAGCGTTGCCGGTCATTCCCTGTTCGGCTTGAGTACGGTGCTGGCCCGGCAGGCGACCGGCAGTCTTTTCCTTGGTCTCGGCGTCGCCATCCTGTTGCATATGCTTTGGAATTCGCTTCTGACCGATCTGCGGCGCTTGCCCGAGGGTGAAAAACGCTGAAGCTAGAGAACGGAGCGGTTCTTATGAATAACCAACTTATTTTGCCTCCTTTCCGTTTTTAAGGAAGGCGAGAACAGCAATCAGCCGGTGCGGTTAGCAACGATCAAAAAGACAGAGAGTTGACCAGATTATGCGGCCTAGCTTGCAATACCACCGGCGGCACCCGGCATTAGTTTGCCGCCCGTACCTTTCCGCGTTGACGGTGTTCCACGAAATGGATATAATAATATCAAAGGACCGACCACGGGCTTCACCGCTGAAGCCCGTTTTGGTGTTTGCACGAACGGAGGCTTAACTTATGCACAGATTGTTGCGCTTGCTTGAAGACGCGCCGGAATTTACGGCCGTTGCCGACAGCCTGCGGGACGGGGTGAAGCAGCAGCTCGTATACGGCCTTGCCGGATCCCAGCGTTCCTATCTGCTCGCGGCGCTCCGCGCCCGGACGCGGCGGCCGATTCTCGTTGTCTGCGCCGACCGCCCGCAGGGCGAGAAATTGTGCGCCGACCTCGCGGCGTTTCTGCCGGAAGATAAGGTCTGCCTGTATCCGGCAAGTGAGATAATGGCGTTTGAGTTGCTGGCCGAGAGCTTTGAGACGCGGGCGCAGCGCCTGAGTGTCCTGGAACGCCTCGGACAGGAGGAAAATATCATTGTGGTGGCGCCGGTTAAGGCGCTCCTTACCTGCCTGGTGCCGCCGGACGTGTTCCGGTCGGCCGAGTTGACGCTCGCGCCCGGCCAGGCGCACGACCTGGAGGAAATCATCGCCGGGTTCGTGACTCAGGGGTATGAGCGGGTAGAACTGGTGGAGAGCCCGGGGCAATTCGGCGTGCGGGGCGGCATCGTCGACATTTACCCGCTGGCGGCGGAACACCCGTTCCGGATCGAGTTCTTCGGGAACGAGATTGATTCGGTCCGCTCTTTTGACCCGGTTACCCAGCGCTCTCTGGAAAACTGTACCGCCGTCCGGGTCGGACCGGCGAGCGAAATGGTTCTGCCGCCCGCTGCCCGGGCGGTGGGGATTCAGGTGCTGACCACGGCTCTGGAGCAGCGCCTGAAAAAATTGCGGGACAGCAAAAAGAAGAACGACCTGAGTCGGAAAATCGAAGGAGTCCTGGAGAAACTGGGTGAAGGCTTTGCCGAGCCGGGGCAGGCCCAATACCTGCCGTACTTCTATCCGAAGGCAGGCACGCTCTTTGATTACCTCGCCGACGCCGGCCTCGTCTTTATCGATGAGCCAGGCCGGGTCCGGGAGGCAGCCGGGGCGGCCGAGACGCTGGTCCGGGAGGCATTCATCGGTTCCCTTGAGGCCGGCCGGGTACTGCCGGAGCAGATTGACCTGTATACCACCTTTGATGCGCTGATGTCCGCCGCACAGCGGCGACAGGTGATTTATTCCACCCTCCTCCTGCGGCAAATTCCCCAGGCGGCACCGGAGCGGGTCATCAATTTCGTTTCCCGGCCCTTATACGCCGTTCCGGGCAAGCTTGCCATTCTGCAGGAAGAAATCAATGGCCTGCTGGCTAAAGGTTATCGCGCGGTTATCGCGACCAGCACCCCGGAGCGGGCCGGAAAGTTGGCGGGCCTCCTCGCCGAGGCCGGGACAGCGGCGTATTGTGACCCGGAATTGACAGCCCTGCCGGCACCCGGGCAAGCGGCAGTCGCGGTCGGCAATCTGGAGGTCGGCTTTGATTTCCCGGCCCTGCGACTGGCCCTGATTACCGAAGCGGAAGTTATCGCCCGGCCCAAACGCCGCCCCCGCGCCAAAGCGGCCCGGTCCGGGCATAAGGGTTTAAGCCTGCCGGAACTGAAAAGCGGCGACTACGTTGTGCATGTCAACCACGGAATCGGCCGATTTCTCGGCGTCAAAACCCTGACGATTGACGGTGTACAGAAGGATTATGTCTTTATCCAGTATGCCGGTGAGGATCGCCTGTACGTTCCGGTGGACCAGATCGGTCAGGTTCAGAAATATGTCGGGGCCGAAGGGCAGGAACCCCGCATCAGCCGGCTCGGCGGGTCGGAATGGGCCAAGGCGAAGAGCGCCGTTACGGCGGCGGTGGAGGAGATGGCGGAGGAATTGCTGAAGCTGTACGCAGCCCGGCAGACCCAGCCCGGTTTCCGTTTCTCTCCCGACACCGTCTGGCAGAAAGAGTTTGAGGCCAAGTTCCCGTACGAGGAGACGGCCGACCAACTGCAAGCGGTCGAAGAGATTAAGACCGACATGGAGAATGACCGCCCGATGGATCGTCTGCTTTGCGGTGATGTCGGCTACGGCAAGACGGAAGTGGCTGTCCGCGCCGCCTTCAAGGCGGTGATGGACGGCAAGCAGGTCGCCGTGCTGGTGCCTACCACGATTCTGGCCCAGCAGCACTTCAACACCTTCCGGGAGCGGTTCGCCGACTACCCGGTTACGATTGCTATGCTCAGCCGCTTTTGCACCCAGCGCGAACAGAAGCGGACCCTCAAGGATTTGTCCGGAGGGGCGGCCGACATCGTCATCGGGACGCACCGTCTGCTGCAGGAAGATATCCGCTTCAAAGATCTGGGCCTCGTTATCGTGGACGAGGAGCAGCGTTTCGGCGTGGCTCACAAAGAAAAGTTGAAGCGGCTGCGCCAGAGAGTCGACGTCCTCACCCTTACCGCGACGCCCATCCCCCGCACAATGCAGATGTCGCTCGTCGGTCTGCGCGATATGAGTACCATCAACGAACCGCCGGAAGACCGCTATCCGGTGCAGACTTACGTCATGGAGTACGATGAGGCGCTCGTCCGCGATGCCATCTTGCGGGAAATGGACCGCGGCGGGCAGATCTATTTCGTGCATAACGCCGTCCAGACCATCGATAAAATTGCCCGGCACCTGCAAAAGCTCGTGCCGGAAGCGCGAATCGCCATCGGGCACGGGCAGATGAAAGAAGAGGAATTGGAGGAAGTCATGCTCGAGTTTATCGAAGGTGAAGTCGATATCCTCGTTTGCACGACCATCGTGGAAACCGGCCTCGATATCCCCAATGTGAATACTCTGATCGTCGACAACTCCGACTGTTTCGGCCTTTCCCAGCTGTACCAGCTGCGGGGCCGGGTCGGCCGCACGAATCGCCTGGCGGCGGCATATTTCCTGTACCGGCGCGACAAGGTTCTGACCGAAGTGGCGGAAAAGCGACTGCAGACGATCAAGGAGTTTACCGAATTCGGCTCCGGCTACAAAATCGCTCTGCGGGATCTCGAAATCCGAGGCGCCGGTAACCTCCTTGGCCCCGAACAGCACGGGCATCTGTTGGCGGTCGGCTTCGAGCTGTATTGCCAAATGTTGGAAGAAGCGGTTCGCAAGGCAAAAGGAATGCCGCCGGAAATCATGCTGGAGCCGGTGATTGAACTGCCGCTGGCCGCATTGCTGCCGGATGCATACATCGGCGACGGAAAGCAAAAAATTAATCTGTACAAGAAAATAGCGGCCGTCCGCAACGAAGCGGATGTCGACGATCTTCTGGATGAAATGCAGGACCGGTACGGGGACCTGCCGGCGGAAGCCGCCAATCTCCTCGCCGTGGCGCGGCTGCGCTGCCTCGCCCGGGCGGCCGGCATCGCTTCCGTTGTCCGGCAGCAGGACCGGGTTATTCTCAAATACGCGCCGGCCGCCGGAATCGACGGGGAAAAGCTCTGGTATCTGGTGCAGGAATGCCGCCGCAATGTCAGCCTGACGGCGGCAAAGATACCCTTCCTTACGGTCCGGACGCCCGGTGCGATTTCGGAGGCTCTGCGTCACCTGACCGAGTTTATGCGCCGGCTGCCGGATTGCGTCACTGCGGGGGAGCGGGAGCCGAGTGAAACCGTATAATGCCGGTTACGGTTAACCAATAAAAATTTTTACATTTTTTTTGAAAGCGGCAAAGTAGGATGGAAAAAATGAATAAAAGTGTAAAATCTCTATATACTATCACTAACAGAGCATACCTATCAATATCTGCGGGGTAAAGGAGGGGTGACAGTGAAGGCAACGGGCATCGTAAGAAGAATAGACGATCTGGGAAGAGTGGTCATACCAAAGGAAATTCGGAGAACATTGCGTATCCGTGAAGGCGATCCCTTGGAAATTTTTGTCGACCGCAACGGCGAAGTTATTCTGAAGAAATATTCGCCGATCGGCGAGTTGGGCGACTTTGCTAAAGAATATGCTGATTCGTTGTATGAAGCGATCGGTCATATTGCTCTTATAGCGGACAGAGATAATGTTATTGCCGTGTCCGGGACAGCAAAGAAAGAATTCCTTGACCGGCCGGTCGGTCCGGCGGCGGAAAAAGCCATGGAAGAGCGCAAGACGGTTCTCATTAATAAACCGGGTGAGCACAAGCATTGCAAGGATTGCCTGGTTCTGCAGGGCGAAGAAGGCATGTGCAAGTTCAGTTCCGAAGTTATTGCTCCCATAATCTCGGAGGGCGACCCCATCGGGGTAGTGATTCTTTGCTCCAAAGAGCCTAATGTGCAAATGGGGGATCTGGAAATCAAACTGGCGGAAACGGCCGCCGGGTTCCTGGCCAAGCAAATGGAACAGTAAGAGGCAGCCCGGAGAAGCAGCGGAGGCAACTACGCTGCTTCTTTTTATGCACCGGTCCGATGCGGCAGGATTTCATTTTACACCCGACCGTAATCTGATATAATAAAACCGTATCAATTCAAGGCCGCAAACAGGTCGCCGGAAAGCGAGGCAGTGCGGGCAGAATGAGTAAAAAGCAGGATAAGTTCCTCCAGGGGGCGTTCATCTTGACGGCGGCCGGCTTGATCAGCCGGCTGCTGGGGGCCGGGTACCGGCTGCCGCTCGCGAGTTTTCTCGGCGATGAAGGCATCGGCCTGTACCAGATGGCGTATCCGATTTATACAACAATATTGTCTTTGTCCACGGCCGGGATTCCCGTCGCTATTTCCAAGCTGGTAGCGGAGAAAATGGCCGACGGAGACAAGCCCGGCGCCTACCGGGTTTTTCGGATTTCTCTGTTCATCCTGACCGTGGTCGGCCTGGTATCTTCGATCGCCCTGCTGCTCGGTGCCCATTATCTCGCGCAGCATATCCTGCGCGACCCCCGTGCCTATTACGCGGTGGTCGGGGTGGCGCCGGCGATTTTCATCGTATCCGTCATGTCGGCCTTTCGCGGTTTTTTTCAGGGTTTCCAGACGATGCTACCTACGGCCGTTTCCCAGGTAATCGAACAAATTGTCCGGGTGGCTACGGTGTTCGGGCTGGCCATTTACTTGCTGCCGCGGGGCATCGAATACGCTGCCGGCGGTGCGACGTTCGGAGCGGTCACTGGCGCTTTGGCCAGCTTGTTCTTTCTCCTGATCGTTTATTGGCCGTGGCGCCGTTGGTTTGCCCGATTGCCCGGCCGGACCGTGCCGGCGGCGGAAGAAAGCAGCGGGCAGATTATTTACCGGATAGTGACGCTCGCTGTGCCCATTTCCCTGGGCGCTCTGGTCCTGCCGCTGATGCAGACGCTTGATACGGTGATTGTTCCGAGTCGCCTACAGATTGCCGGTTTCAATGTCAATGACGCGACCGCCTTGTTCGGGCAGTTGACGGGAATGGCGACGCCGCTGATTAACCTTCCGTCCATTTTGACGGTCGCTCTGGCCACGAGCCTGGTTCCCGCCATTTCGGAAGCTTTGGCGCTGCGCAATTATCAGGCCGCCCAGCGACGGACTTATACCGGCATCCGAATTACTTTGCTTTTGTTCCTGCCGGCGATGGCCGGTCTCTACCTTTTGGCCGATGAAATTTGCTTTATGTTATACAAAAATGCCGCAGCCGGTATCCCCCTCGCCATTCTGGCCATCGGTGGGGTCTTTCTCGGTCTGCAGCAAACCACGTCCGGTATCTTGCAGGGGACGGGCCGGACCATTCTTCCGGTACGCAATTTACTGGTTGGGGCCGTCGGCAAGGTTATTGTCAGTTATGTCTTGACCGGTATTCCGTCGCTCGGAATTCGCGGGGCGGCTATCGGTACGGTCACCGGATTTTTGCTCGCGTCCTCCTTGAACCTTTACGAGGCGAAACGGCACATCCGTTTTACGGCAGACTGGCGTGAGATGCTCCTTCGTCCCCTGCTCGCCGTCGGCAGCATGGCGCTTGCGGTTCGCCCTGTTTATGGGGTGTTTTTCGAATTGGCAGGGGCGTATGGTTTCAGCCTGCGGCTGCAGGTCGCGGCGGCGGTGCTGCCGGCGATTGCGGTTAGTGCCTTGGTTTACGGAGTTGCCCTCCTGCTGGTCGGGGGAGTTACGAGTGAAGACCTCGCTTTATTCGGAACCGGGCAGGGAAGAATCTGGGACTTACTGCGGCGAATCGGCTTACTGAGGAGGTAAAGCATGGCTGGAACAATTATCATCGTCGGACTGGGTCCGGGGGCCCCCGGGGACATTTCGCTCGCAGCGGATGCTCTCCTGCGGGAAAGCAAAAACGTTTACCTGCGGACGGAGAAGCACCCGGTCGCCGCTTACCTGCGGGAGCGGGGGGCGTCTTTTAAGTCGTTTGACGCGATATATGAGCAGGCGCCGACCTTCGAGGCGGTGTACGAAGCAATTGCCGACCGTCTCGTGGCGCTGGCTGCTGCCGGTGAAGCAGTCGTTTACGCGGTGCCCGGCCACCCGTTGGTGGCGGAAGCGTCGGTCGCCAAAGTACGCGCTGCGGCGGCTGCGGCCGGGATTACCATTTCCGTCCGGCCGGGCTTAAGCTTTTTGGACGCGTTGTTCACCGTGCTGCCGTTCGACCCGGCGGACGGCCTGAAAGTGATTGATGCTCTGCAACTGGCGAGACAGAAACCGGATATGACGGCGGCAAATATCATCACCCAGGTGTACAGCCGGGCGGTGGCGGCGGAAGTGAAGCTCAAATTGATGGAGGACTACCCGGACGAATACGCGGTCACGGTAGTCCGGGCGGCCGGTGTCCCCGGCGAGGAGAGGCAGGCGGTTGTTCCCCTCTACGAACTTGACCGGATCCCCTGGGTCGATCACCTGACGAGCGTCTTCGTCCCGGCAACTCCGCCCGACAGCCCGAGCCGCCGCCGGACGCTGGCCGCGCTTACCGAAGTAATGGAGCGCCTGCGCGGCGCGGGGGGCTGCCCCTGGGACCGTGAGCAGACGCATGCGACGTTAAAACCGTACCTCCTGGAGGAGTCGTACGAAGTCATCGAGGCGGTCGATGCCGGCGCGATGGACAAGCTCTGCGAGGAGTTGGGTGATGTCTTGCTGCAGGTCGTCTTCCATGCGCAGCTGGCCGCCGAACGGGATGATTTTGTTGTGGCGGATGTCATCGAGAGCATCGTCGAGAAGATGATTCGGCGCCACCCGCATGTCTTTGCCGATGTGACCGTGCGTGGCAGCGGCGATGTCCTGCGCAACTGGGACAAAATCAAGGCGCAGGAGCGGGGCGGAGCGGGTCGCGAGTCGGCCCTGTCCGGTGTGCCGAAGCATTTTCCCGCCCTGATGAAGGCGTTCAAGCTGCAGGCGAAGGCGGCGAAGGTCGGTTTTGACTGGGATTCCATCGACGGCGCCCACGCCAAAGTCCGCGAGGAGTCGGCCGAGCTGCTCGAGGCACTGGCGCTCGGCGACCGGGCGAAAGTCGAGGAGGAAGTCGGCGACCTCCTGTTCGCTGTCGTCAACGTCGCCCGGTTTGCCGGAGTCGAGCCGGAAACGGCCCTCTTGCGGACAGCGGACAAGTTTTACCGCCGTTTCCGGTACATTGAGGAGACGGCGGCCGCGATGGGGCGGCAGCTGACGGAGATGACGCTCGCCGAGATGGATGCCCTCTGGGACGAAGCGAAGGGTAAATAACGGGTGGTGAGTGAATGCGGTTGGATAAATTCTTGAAAGTCAGCCGGATCATCAAGCGGCGGACGGTGGCCAAAGAAGTCTGCGACAAAGGAAAGATCGAGATCAACGGCCGCCCGGCCAAGCCGGCCGCCGAGGTCAAAGCGGGGGATAATCTCGTTATCCGCTTTGGCCGCAAGACGCTCGCGGTCGAGGTGCTCGCGACCCCGGCCGCCGTGCGCGCGAACGAAGCGGCGGATGTGTACCGGGTCATTGCTGAGACCTATACCGGTCCGGTTGATGAATTGGAAGACTGGTGAAAAACTCCGGCGGAGTTGCTCCGCCGGAGTTTTTCTGTTTGAGAGCGAAGTCCCGACTTTACCGCTCCGGACCTTGTTGCTTGCCGCCCTTTAACCTACGGCCTACCGGCATAAATCATCCCCTTTTGCATATTAATGGCAGTGAGAGAAACATCCGGCGGCGGAAGGAGGGATAGTATGGCGGAGGAAAAGGCCGGGGACTACAGGCATCAGTTGACGCTGACCAACCGGGAAAATATCGCGATCAAAGGGGTCGGGCAGGTCATCAGCTTCGATGACTCTGAGATTATCCTGGATACCGAAATGGGGGGCCTGACGGTAAGCGGCGAAGACCTGCATATCCAGCAGCTCGACCTGGACAAAGGGATCATTTCCATCGAGGGACTCATCCGGCGTCTGGAGTACGCCGATAATGCGCGGGCCAGGGGCGGCAAGGGCAAAAGCAAGGGGCTGCTGGAACGCTTGTTGAAATAATACGCTTCGCAGCAGCGCCTTATCTTACTGCTGCCCCGGCCAGACCGGCGGCGACGGAGCGGGGTGGTCGTTTGGTTTCACTCGGATTTCAGTTCCAGGCGTTCTGTATCACGATTGCTGCCGGCGTGGCGGTCGGCATTCTCTTCGATGTCTACCGGGTTCTCCGCGGCCTGACCGGTCCGGGGCGATTTTTCACCTGCCTCGGTGACCTGCTGTTTTGGGCCCTAGCCGTTTCCGTCGTCTTTGCCTTCCTGATTTATGGCAATTGGGGAGAGGTTCGGCTTTATGTCTTCCTCGGCCTTATCTCCGGCGCCGGGCTTTATTTCCGTTTCGGCAGCCGGCCGCTGCTGCGCTTCCTCATCGGGTTGACCCGGCTGCTCCGGTACATTATCCGCAAGACTACCGCCTACTTCCTTGTTATTGTTCTGGTACCGTACCGGGTGCTCCGCCGGATCGCCGGCTGGCTGTTTGTTCTCCTGGCTTTCCCCTTCCGTCCCGTGGCCCGCCGGCTTGCTCCGGTCCGAGGCCGGGCAGCCGCCCGCTTTGCCACCGTGCGGCAGGAAATCCGAGCCGTATTGGGGAGAATTATTAAGAAGTCGTGATTTTCCGGCAGGAACCGGACGGATGGCGGCGAAATCTTTCCTGCATCAGACCTTTACTGGGCAGGAAAGCGGGTTGACTGATGGTCAGACGGCACAGTCGACAAATTGCTGTCGTAACGGAAAATGCGAGTGCTTCCCGGCTCCGGACGGGCAGACCCAGGCGGCCGTGGCTGAAGGTCGCTTTGGTCCTGCTCCTCCTGTACGTAGCCGGTATTTTTGCCTTGCAGCAGTACCGCCTGTACCAGATCAATCAGAAAATCGCCGGCGTCAAGAGCGAAATTGCCGCTGCCCAGCAGACGAAGGCGGCGCTGGAGACGACGGTGGAAAACCTCCAGTCGGATGAATATGTCGAAATGGTTGCCCGGGAAAAGCTCGGACTCGTCAAACCGGGTGAAATCCAATACCACCCGGTTCCGGCCGGCGGAGCGGGAAATTAGCGGCACAGGCCGGATTTAGACTTGACGCCGGATTACTATCGCTTTTTGACGGCTTGACTAGTTTTTGACCCTCGTGTATAATTTTAGAATAGATATATATAGATAAATACTACGCGGGGAGGAATCTGGCTCGTATGTCGCTTGCTTTGGGGGCCATAGTTGAAGGGACGGTATCTGGGATAACGAATTTTGGCGCTTTTATCGAATTGCCGGGGGGACAAGTCGGTCTCGTCCACATCTCCGAGATTGCCGACGCTTATGTCAAGGATATCCGGGAATACTTAAAAGAAAAAGATCAGGTCAATGTCAAGGTTATCTCTATCGACGGCAAGGGGAAAATCGGCCTCTCGATCAAACAAGCCCAGGCCAACCGGCCCCGTGGCCGGAGTCCGGAGAGCTATCGGGCCGCCCGGATGTCCTTCGAGGACAAACTGGCGAAATTCCTCAAAGAAAGCGACGAGAAACAGACGGATCTGCGGCGCAGCACGGATGCGAAACGCGGCGGCCGCGGCTCGCCCCGCCGCTTTGACAGCGAATAGAGAGCAGCCAAAGCACTCCTGGTCCGGAGTGCTTTTTTAATTTCACCGGAGGAGGTAATCTTATGCTTGCTGCCGCGCTCGATATCGGCACCATTTCCACCCGCCTGCTGGTCGCCTCCGTCGACGCCGCCGGTCTCACTCCCCGGCGGCAGGCGATGACCATCACCCGCCTCGGCGAAGGGGTCGGCCGCACGGGCGAGTTGCAGGCCGCCGCGATCGACCGGACGGCCGGCGCCGTCCGTGAATTCTGCGCGCAAGCGCGTTCCTGCGGCGCGGAGCGTATTTTCGCGGTAGCCACCAGCGCGGCCCGCGACGCGCACAACGGTCATGTTCTCCTGGAGCGCATCCGGGCGGAGACCGGGGTTGCCGTCCGGATTATCCCCGGCTCGGAAGAGGCGGAACTGAGCTTTACCGGCGTGCTGATCGGGCTTGCGCAGCCAGCTCCCTCGCTCGCGGTCATCGATGTGGGCGGCGGTAGCACGGAACTGATCGGCGGCGGGCCGGACGGGATTCGGTACCGGCAGAGCGTTGACGCCGGCGCGGTCCGGATGACCGAAGGTTATCTACACCGCGACCCGGTGGACGAGACGGAGTACAGGGTGATGACGGAGGCTGTCGGCCGGCTGCTGCAGCCGGCTGTCGCGCAGGTAAACCGGGCCGCCTACCCCGTTCTGGCGGCCGTCGGGGGAACGGCGACAACGGCCGCCGCCATCCGCCAACGGCTCGCGGTCTACGACCCGGCGAAGGTACACGGTTTTGCGCTGTCACGCAGTGAACTCGCCGCGATAATCGCGGAGCTGAAGCGCCTGCCGGTCGCGGTGCGGCGGACGACGCCCGGCCTGCAGCCGGAGCGGGCCGACCTGATCGTGGCCGGAATGGCGATTATCGAGCAAGCCATGCAGAGCGGTGGCTGGGATACCGTCGTCATCAGCGAGGCGGATATCCTGCATGGCATCATCTGGTCAAATATGCAAGGGACGGCGCCGGGCGTCGTCGAGGAATAGAACGGACAAGGGTAGCGGCCGCAAGCAGCGGCATCGGCTGCCGCACGTTGGAAATCTGCGGGTTTATTCGGCTTGGTCGGCGGGCCACGAGATGATAACCCCGGTTTCATACCGGAATTTTTGTGCGAGGTCTTGCAGGGTCCGGCGGTCAAGCTGGCCGTGCCGTATGCGCACCGTTGCAGCCTTGCCGCCGGCGCCGTAAGCGAAAGAGATAAACTCCGGGCCATACTCTATTCCCCGCAGGGTAATCCCGTCGGCATTGAATTTGATGACTTCCGAACCGAGCAGGATGCCAAAACCGGAAATAACAGCCGTGACGCTCCCGGCCGGCCGGGGGCGGGACTTAGTGCTGGTTCCTTCCGCTACCGCCAAATCAATGGACAGGAGGGCATTTTCGGCGATTAACAGTGCCGCTTTGTAGCGGCTGTATTCCCGGATGAGCCGCCACAGCAGTCCGGCCGACAGCAGCGCGAGAATACCGACCGGTCCGGCATGGACCCGGAGCATATCTTCACCGGCGCTGAGCAGTCGAAGGATTGCCGCCAGCCCCAAGCCGGCGGCGGCGGCCAGGCGGCCGACCCGAAGCCTGATGGTATTCAAGGGTACTCCCCCTTGCTGTGTCCAACGTTCTCCTGCTAACCAAGATAGTGGATTTGGCCGGAAAAGTCGCCACCCGAAACGGGTGATTCTAAACCGAAAGCCCGCCGCCATTTTATGACGACGGGCTTTAATCGTATTCTGAGCAAAGGGAGGTCAACCGGACAGCGTATTCTCGTGCTCCGTCAGCAATTTCACCAGTTCGGCCTTGCTCCGGATGTTGAATTTGGAATAGATATTCTTGATATGGGTTTTCACTGTATTCACACTGAGGTACAACTCATCGGCGATCATCTTATAGGTCCGGCCCTGCAGAAGCAGCGCCGCAATTTCGCTCTCCCGTTCCGTCAATTCGCAATTCCGGATGAATTCATCGACCGCTTGGTCCGACCGGGCAGCGGCCATTCCGGCCAGTACGGCCAAAAAAGCGTGGCCTTTCAGTTGAAGTGAGAGGTGCTTGTTCAGCGGGGGCAGGATGATCAGGATGACAAAGACGATGGCGATGGCGATGAGCGACGGATTGGAGCTTTGGGCATCGACAGCGGTGATAGCATGGCCAAGCATGCCGCCGAGCAGTACGCCCAGAACGTTGGCGGAAAGCCCGATACCTAAAATCTTGGCCGGATTGGCGTCGTAGTCAAGCATCTCGCCAAGGATACTCCACCAAAACAGGTCGTACACGCCGCAGGCGCCGAGCAGCAGCGTATCCACGATCAGGTAACTCGTGACCGAACGGTCGAGAACCATAAAGGATAGGAAAGCGAGTCCGATCATCGCAATGCCAATATACAGAAGGTAAGTCCGGTCCGAGCTGGGCGGGAGCTTTTTGACGATATACAGGGCGGCAATATACGGGACAGCCCAGTACCAGGTGACCAGCGTCGTATGGTGGGCGAACGCCGGGTTGATTACCTGGTACATCAGGCCGGAATTGACGGTGAGGATGATGATGAACAGGCACAGGAAGGTAAGCGGGGGCGTCGGATTTATCGCTTCGGCCGGCTTGAACAGTGACGGCGGTTCCGACGCTTGCAGCCGGGCGGTTAAGAGCAAAGAGGCCGCTTGCATGGCGATCCCCAAGGTATGTCCGGCGGCAGGCGACGTGTGCAAAGTCGTCACGTTGAGGAAAATCATCAGCAGGTTTGAGCAGATGAGCACATCCGCCGCGGTGCTTAAGCGTGCGTTCGGAGGCGTATACCGCCGGAAGAAAAAACCCCAGGCGGCAATAAAAAAGCCGGCCGCGAGTGAAATGGCCGCGAGGGTGAGCGGCCAGACCACCGCCACGGGTAAGTAGAAGACCAGGCTGCCCGCGAGGCAGACAGCGGTGGACAGGAGCATCGTCCGCCTAGCCGCCGCCAAATTTTTGACAAAAAAACCGCAGGCAAACAGACCGGCGAGATGCGCGGCCACCGCTCCGAAAACCATGGTCGATATATCGATACCGTGTTTTGCGGCCATGGCATACAAGACTTGTCCTTCGAACGGGAAGGCGAGCAGCCAGGCCGAAAACAGCGAAAAAGCGATTATCGATAAGCTGCGTTCGTCAACAGTCGGAATGCGATTGGCACCGCAGTCGCCTGTCACACTCATCTCCTCCTGCGCCAAATTTGCTCTTGACGGAGACATATAATTATTATACTATATTTTGGCGAAACGAACATGAAGATAGTGCAATATTTCCGCGCTTGCCGGGCGTTGTTTCGCTAGTGCGGCAACATATCCGGTTATTATTGCCGGTCAGCTTGCCAATATCGTCCAATAATAATAAAACCGGATTTTGCCCTTGACCGCCGCTTAAATTTATAATATAATAGAATTTGCTTGCAGCAGATGCATGAATGGCGCGGGGTGGAGCAGTCCGGTAGCTCGTCGGGCTCATAACCCGGAGGTCACAGGTTCAAATCCTGTCCCCGCAACCAAACCTACCTGGCGGCGTAGCTCAGTTGGCTAGAGCATTCGGTTCATACCCGAAGTGTCACTGGTTCAAATCCAGTCGCCGCTACCATATGTGGGCCATTAGCTCAGTTGGTAGAGCACCTGACTCTTAATCAGGGTGTCCCGGGTTCGAGTCCCTGATGGCCCACCATTGAAATGCAGTAACGGCGCGAGATTGCGCCGTTGTTTTATTTCTGCCCACCTTACTGACAATGCGATTTACACCAACCGTACACCAACCCAGATTCTAATACAAAGGAGTATCGGTATTTTGCCGATACTCCTTTGTATTATCGTTATCTATGGGTGTTTCAGTATCAAATAAAGCGTTGAGCTTTTTTGCTGCTGCCTTTTTCCTTTCGGGCATCACATGTGAGTATGTGTCGAGTGTCAGGCTTATGCTTGAATGTCCAAGCAGTTCTTGCACAATCTTTGGATGCTCATTGACTTCTAATAGTCTTGTTGCGTAAGAGTGCCTTAACGCGTGTGGGTTGGTGTGGGCGATAAATGCTTTCGTGATATATCTGTAGAATCTTCGGGTAAAGTTTCCTGGCTCGATGGGGTTGCCTAACTTCGTGCAGAATACCAAATCTCTATCTACATATGCGCAGCCGGCAACTTCTTTTTCCTGTTGCTGCCTGCCCTTATGCGTTTTCAGAACACCCAATATGCTTTCCGGGATTGGAATGCTTCTAATGGCCTTAGCAGACTTGGGTGTCTGGAAAACCAGCTCAGTTTTATTCTTCTGACCAAACACCTTAACCCGAGACAGGGTCCTTTTAACGTTTATAATACCCTGCTCGAAGTCTATGTCTTTCCACATCAAGCCCAACAGCTCTCCTCGGCGCATACCGGCTGCTAGACCAAGTATGTATACCACTCCACCCTCATCTTTTCTCAGGACGGCTAGAAGTTTTGCCTGTTCTTCCTTAGTAAGTACGCGCATTTCTTTTTTCTTCTGGCGAGGCAACGTTGTTGCTTGACTTACATTGCGTGTCAGTATCTGGTTCTTGACTGCCTGTTCCAGCGCTGCGTGTAACACAACGTGGATGTACCTGACTGTCCGAGCGGAAAGGCCTCCGTTTCCATCTACGCGGCCAGAAGAATGTTTTTCGTTGTAGAATTTCTGAAGATGCTCGGGCCTCAACGCCTTGAGTTGAATGTTTCCCAGACTGGGCAATATGTGCACCCTAATCAATTGCTCGTAACTTTCAAATGTTTTTGGTTTCAAATTCTTCTTGTACTCCCAAAGCCATGTGTTTAGCCACTGACCAAGGTTCATATTGGTTGTCTCTACGGATATCCCTTGCTGCAATTTGTATTTTTCTTCGTTCATCTTTTTCAGTACTTCAGCTTTGGTTTTGCCATATAAGCTTTTCCTCTTCAAGTTCCCTGTTTTTGGATTCCTTCCAACAGTGACTTTGGCCTCCCACTTCCCATCTTTCCGTTTAAATGCGGTTCCTTCGCCGTTAGCTCGTTTTCTTGCCATAACAATATCTCCTCTTATTTTGGATAGTTTTTTACTTCCCCCACATTGCCGGGACAGTAATTATTTTTTCCGGCGTTTCTTCTGCTTGGTTGGTTCCTTCGGTGTAAATCTTGATTGACAGTTCCTTGAAACCCTCGGAAATGTTGATTTCTTTGGCCAGTGCCAAGATTATATCGATAGCTGGCCCAGGATGTTCGACAAATAAACCATGTGTCAATGCTTCGCTGGAAAACAGCAGTGCATTATTGTATGTTGTATAAGTCGTAACCCTGTTATTGAGGAAGAACTTCTCAACTTCGGCGGGCGAGAGGTTAGCGCCAGCATATCGGAAATAGGTGAACCGATTTTTGAAAATGAATGCTCTCGCAAGTCTACTGCGGAACTCATCATTGTGGCTGCTGAACCAAAAGATGAAGGTCTCTAAATCATTGTTATTTACCGATATCCTTGCCTCATTCACATAGAATGCTTCCGGGAAAGGAGGTTGCTTGGGGATTTCGTTAGAGTCGACAAGAAAGTTCGCTACTGCCTGCGCTGCTAAACATCGTAAAGGAAAGTATTCGCTGAGCTTCTGCATAAGTGTTTCCTGGTAATACAGATCCATCAAGGTTCTCCCATGTTCTTCAATACCCGGTACATCATCCTCCGTTATTTCGTATTGGCTTTTAAATGGGTTCTTTTGCCAGTCTTGTTTAACGAGATAAACGAGTCCGCCGGCTTTCCATGCTATGGACCTGGCTACTTCTTCGCTCGGTGTTCTTGTTCCGATTTCATATGCGGACCATGCAGCGGTAGAAAAGTTAATACTCACCGGAAAATTCTCAGTATATTTTTTCTTGACCCTTGTAAAAACGGCGGGCCAGTCAGTGCTTGCTTTATCAATACTTTGCTTGAGGTAATTTGTTCTCAGCATTTTGAGGATAAAGCCCAATCTTACCGGCACGAACTGAAGCTTCGTTGAGGCGGTTTCTTGTGTCATGCGCATCACTCCATCTACAAAATTTGTGACCGATATTTAAATAATATCACTACATTCTTATTGGCGTCAAGGAGAAATATTATTGATTAATTTTTTGGCAGATGGTATAATGCGCTCAGTTGCTGAGTTTAGAGCCTTCTTGCGTGTGGAAGAAGGATGATGCTTCAATAAAAATACAGCTTGACACTGCCGGGATGCTTCTGATATATTGTAAATATCGTAATCGACACTCAAATTGTAGATATAGGAGGTGGATATATGGACCAATCCGACTGGGACACGCTTCCACCCGTCCTGAAAGTCGGGGATCTCGCGAAGTTTCTTGGCATTGGGAAGTCATCGGCATACGAACTAACGCACCGACAGGACTTTCCCGTCATCAGACTGGGCCGAGTAATCCGGATCAGCCGTGACGGTTTGCGTAAATGGATTGAGAAGCAAGAACAGAAGGCTAGCTAAAAGAAGCGCTGCCTGAAACGGTAAGACCCAAAGGTACCATTCGCTGGGTGAACCGTGCGCATATCTAATCATTAAGCACTGATATCGGAAGCGCGCGACGGCACTACATAGGAAAACTGACCGCAAAACATGCATGGCCAAAGTTCGAGCGAACGCGACACGCCATGCGGCCGTACCTTGACAACTAAATACGAAGGGAAAGGGAGGAGGCAGCAAGCCTCAGCGGCTGCTGCCTTACACCCTCACAAATCCCAAGCGTCAATCCCCTGATTGGCAGCCATCCGAAGCAAGCCCCAAAGCATTAGGCGACATAAAAAGATTCCCGCGACAATTGCTATTTGTGGGACTTCCCCTTTCGGCGCCTTGAGCTCGGACCGATACGCCGAATGCGCCGTCCTTTCAAAGATGTGCTTTGTCTGTTCGGCGAGGCCGCCAGAGCGCTGCTTGCTCTGGTTCCGCAAGGTATCATCCTGTCTGCTTGGATTGCTCCAGGCTTCGTTCTGCCGGATCACTTCGTCGTTAATGGCCCAGAAGTTGTCATCGTACACATTTGCACCCGCCTTTATTCGTTGACTGCCTTGGCTCTGATCCTCCTGATGTCTTGCGACAGAGATATGACGGTATCATTGTTGGTCTGCCGGTAAGATTTTTCGACTCCGGCCATGACCGCTGAAATGATGCCCAAGCCCAGGAGGCCAAGTACGGCCCTTCCGACAGCTGCGTGGACTTTGGGATTTCTTAGGATGTTCTTCATCAGTCTCACCTCCTTTCAAAAGTGTATAGCCCGATTTAGGCTAGAACAGCCCTTTGTTCTTTAGGCTGACAAACTTGCCGATGTCGCCGATGACGATGTGGTCGCACACCTCAATTCCCAGCACATTGCCGGCGTTGGCCATACGCTTGGTCAGGATGATGTCTTCGTCACTCGGCGTTGGGTCTCCACTTGGGTGGTTGTGCGTGAGGATAATTCTCTGGGCGGAGTGCTTAATGGCGAACTTAAAGACTTCCCGTGGGTGGACCGTGGTGGAGCTCAGGCTGCCGACGCTGACGACCTCGTGGTCGATGAGGCGATTTTTGGTGTTTAGGGCTAAACATATGAATTGTTCACGGTCCTTGTAAGTGAACAGCGGATATAGGTACAGCGCGGCGTCGCCTGGGGAGCTAATTATGGGCTTCTCTTTCCGGGGGAATAAGTAAAACCTCCTGCCGACTTCCATGGAGGCTTTGAACTGGTAAGCTTTCATCTGATCGCTTCCCATAACTCCAGCAATCTCGTTAAGGGGGGCGTCGTAAATTTCCTGCGGAGACTTGTATGCTTTCAAGAGCCGATCCGCCGCCTCTTCATAGACAGCGTAGACAAGAAGTTCTTTCAGGGTTAAGGCTTTCATGTCCTTATAGTTAAATGGAACCAAAATGACGACCTCCTTTACGGGCAAGTTGCTGGCATCTGGGCCAAATGAAAAGAAGAAGCGTGTTACGCTGCTTCTTCGTGGATGGCCTCACGTACCGATTCATAATCGGCAATGACAGTCCGGATGTAGCTCTGGCAAGCCTGGCGAAACACACTCGCGCTGAATGATGCGATAGCTGCCAGTGTTCCGAGTTTTACCAGGTTTCCGGTGTTTCGGGCTAAGGCGCTGCGAACAACCTCGCTTCCTAACACTTTGAACATTGTATCTCCTCCTCCTTAATATAATCCATACATTTCGTATACCAGGAATTGTGGAGATTGTCCGGAACAGGCGGAGGCCAGCCAATTGCGAAGTCATTTGCGGGAGTACCGCAAAAACATCAACTAATATGAGAAAAGAGGATTGTCAAACATGAAAAATTTGAAATTAGCAAAGCAGCCTGAGTATGAAACCAATACCGGGTTATCCAATGAGCCATCTATCGCTAAAGACTTTGTGAACATGGAACCTGCGCAGGCTGGAAATGAGAGCGGGCAAGATCGCGCTCCGAGTAACAAAATTAGCGACTGTGCGGCCGTGACGGCCGGACAACCGGATGGCAGCGCTGTTCAATGCGGCGAGGCATTAGGCGAAAGTGGGGTGGCTGCTGAGGAGACCAACGGATCTGAGAGGAGAATGTCTGCAGAACTGCCGGAGGATGGCTATCAAGGTGGCGGGCAGCCGGCTGGAACTGACAACGCAAGCGAAACTGGCAGGTTTGCCGTGAAGCGGACAAAAGGCGGATGGGTGTTTCAGACCGAGAGCCTTAGCTTGGAGTTAAGAGACCTGACCCGGAAAAGCGGCGATTTCGCCGGCACATTGAAAGTGACACGCGGCGGCGTATCCGATGAGCCAAAGCGCAACCAGAAACTATCCGGGTTCAAAGGCGCCGGGGAATTGGCCGCGGATTTTCAGGCGGAGCTGGCGCGAATCTTCGATAGGGATTTTCACAGTTTGGACCTTACGGGATTAATTACGGTTTACCCGCTAAGCCTGGACAAAGCCGGCGTAGTCAAGGCCTTGGCCCACCGGCTCGACGCGGCGCGGGAAGAGGATGACTGCATTTCCGATGTCGCCGGCAGCCTCGGCCCCAAAGTGCTCGACGAGGTGCTGCGGGAAGCTAACGCTCTGGCGAACGCAAGGATCGATACTTCAACCCGGCTCCAGAAGATGCGGATTGCGCAGTTCTTCCATCCCGCGAACGATGATGCTTTCATGTACTACACGGATATCCGGAAGGATGCGGACGGGGCGCGCAAAGTCCCCTGCCTGCTTAGCAGCCGGAAGAAGACGATCCGGCTGGATTTGTTCCGCAGGAAAGAAGCGGGCAGCCTTCTTCTGGTCAACGGCAAGTATGAACTTCCGGGCGAGATCCTTGACCCGGTCGGCGAGATGGAAGATATTTCGCTAGACCGGGAGTGGGTCGAGAAGTACATGGCTGGCAAGGTCCAGGCTGAGGAGTTTGAAATCGGCAGGATAGCAGCCGAGATAGAGGCGACAGTCAGAAAGTTCTATTACCACCGCGATGAAAGGGCCTACAAGGTTCTTGCCCTCTGGATTTACGGGACATACTGCTACGAGCTAACGAAAGCCTACCCGTACTTGTACCTGAACGGCACCAAGGGATCCGGAAAGTCGACGCTTAACCAGGTGCTGCGGATGACATGCTTCAACCCGGTTTACGCTGTTAACCTGACGGGTCCGGCGATCTTCAGAACGATTACGGAAAACGGCGGGACGATGATATTGGATGAAATGGAGAACATCAGGAACCGTGGCAGGAGCCGGGATTCCGATACAACAACGATCCTGAAAGCAGGTTATGAAGACGGGGCCTGGCTGCTGCGGAATGTGCCGGCCAAGTCAAGCGGGTTCTCGCTGGCGAGATTCAATGTCTACGGACCAAAGGTAATAACCAACATCTTCGGTATTGACGACGTCATTGGTGACCGGTGCATCATCGTTAAGAGCTTTGAAGCGCCTCCCGGGGTGCGCTTGGAGGATCCGCGGCAGTATTGCCGTGAACACCAAGGCGAGCTCAAAGCGCTAACCTCAAGGTGCTGCCTCTCCGCGCTGGAAAATTTCCAGGAAATATACTGTTCATTGGAGGCGGAAAGGTTTGCCGGGAGCACCGCGCGGCTGAGCCAGCTGATGCGGCCTTTAGCGGCAATTGCCAAACTAGCCGGAGAAGAGTATGCGGAAGCGCTTAACGGTTATTACCAGGATGTCATGTTAGCTGCCAAGGAAGACGCTGATGCCATGACGCCGGAAGGCATGATCGCGCGGCTCGTCAAACAGGTCGCGATGGAGCTCCGGGGCGAGGCCGAGAAAGACCTGACCATCACTGAAGGCAGGCCATATCGGGCACGAATTGAAAGCGATGGTAACACATTTGCCGTTTCCGACCTGCATCTGAAGTTTTGGATGGAAGAATGCCTTCCTGACGAGAGCGTTAAGCTGCGTGATATCAGAAAGTGGCTTCCCCTTTCAGTCGAATGTGCCGCCAGGAAACGGACAAAGAGCGATGTCAGCAACCTCAGCTTGAAGACGGAGCGCAATGGGTCCGGCCGCTTAAACCACTACAAATACACTTTCAAGTTCGTGGACTTTGCCCCGGACCGCAAAGCAGGCGAGGCGAAAGCGGCGCGCTCTTTGGCGGGCTAGCAAGCAAAAAAAAGTGCGGGAAAGCAAACGCTTCAAACCGTTCCGGCCACAGCAGCGATTGCATGCCAGCCCCTACCTGTTAGGCGAATTGAGACATTATCCGAGACAAGGCGGTCATATGCCGGCATAGACACCCGATCTTGCCGCGCTTTGGCTCAGAATCCCGGGTGCAGAGCAACAGTTTTGTTGGCGAGGAGAAGAAACTGAGACAGCGGGAACTCCTGTGCCGCACGGGTTTCAGGGAACTTGTCTCAATGTCTCAAGCGTTCAGCCGATTATCGGGCACACGCGCTTAGCAGATGGGCGTAGCCCGAAGACAGCATGCTATTGTGGATAGCGAATTATCGATGCGTGTCTCAGATTGTCTCAAACCCAGCTCAAACCATGACGGCAATGGCGGGAAAACCGGGTGAGCGTCAGCGCAAATCTCAGAAGTCCAAGAGGGGTGATTGCGGAGGCATAGTCATTCTCAGAGAAATAATCCCTAAATACGGTTTGGTGGAGTCGCCGAACACCGTATTTGAAAGTCAAAAAGCCAAAACAAACTAAATGTAAAATCAAGGAGGAAAACAATTGTCAAGATTCTCAACAGTAATTATGGTGCCAGGTAATCTAACCGGCGACGATGTTTACGATGCAGCAATGAAGCTGCTCCGTCCCTACCAGGACGGGCCCTATTGCAAAGAGCATGAAGAACTGTGCTATTGCGTAAGGGAATTTAAATGTACGGCGCATACCGAAGCGGAGAAGGCAACTCTGGAGTTTGCCCGCAACACCTTTTCTAATTGGCATGACATCCAGGAGCAAGGTGAACCTAATTTCTCTGAATTCTATGCGCAGGAACTCTCCAAACTGGAAAAGCCGACAGACATTCTTGACTTATCGGCTGTAGCTTGTCCTGAGTGTGAGTTGTGTGATGGTACTGGCATGATAGTAACAGAGTTTAATCCGTCTCCATACTGGGACTCATTTAAATACGAGTGCCATGTCCTATACTGGCGCGGCTATTCAGAAGACCTGGAAGGCGCCAAATGGGTCGGTAATCACCACAGTTCAGTGCTGCGGGTTTCCGAAATTCCTGAAACTTATGTCCCGGAAGTGGTTGTAACCCCTGAGGGTGAGTGGATGGAGTCAAATAGCCCGGTGAGATGCATCTTTAACGGAAATAAATACGCCCAGGAATGGGTTTCAAAGTTCAAAGCCCTTAAGGAAACCTACAGCGATCATCTGGCCGTGCTTACTGTGATGGAATTCTAGCTGTTAAAGGACTGAGAGAAGCGGGTGCCGGGAGGCGTTAGTCCCTCGGCACCCAACCAACAAAGAGAATCAGAGATAGTATCATGGGAGGAAAACTAAATGAAATCAAATGAAAAGATGCGGATCGATGCCATCCGCGAGGACAAAGAATTCCAGGAAGTGATTAAGTCCTGCAAAGGCTGGATAAAGCAGACGCCGGACGGGGAAATCTGGCTGACAGATGACATCGTTGCTTTGGCCAATGCCTGCGCGGCACTCGATATGGAGGACCCGGACTTCATCCCAGTGGTAAGGCAGCTGGAAGTGAGCCTTGGCCTGAACATGGAAATCGGCGAGTCAGCTCCTGATTATTCCGAAGCGCTCTTCGATCTCGTTTCGGCGGCATGGTTAATTGTCTACCGATTTTTCCCGCCGCGGCATCACCCCGGGGCCCATACTAAAGAAGAATACGGCTTTCCGAGCGCGGGTCTGTGGGCGTGGGTGCTGGAGTGCCTGCTCTGCGACGAGATCCCGGAGACACCCAAAAGCATGTACCCGGTTTCCTACTCGTTTGACCCGGACAGTATCCTCATGCGCGCGAAGCTGATGCTCTATGAGCAGGTCATGCGGGATGCCGGCTACGATCCAGAACGGTTGTTAATGGAAAAAGGATATAACGGGCGGCTGGATCTGATAGCTGAAGTCCTGGCCGGAGAACAGCGGATGTTCATCGAAGTGCTCCCGGGGAAAACCTTCAGCACCGGCATCAGGGAAAAGAAGGCCGAGGTAAATAATCTCCTGCGTCTGGTCTTCAACGACTGGGACAGGCATGTGATACCGAAGGATTTCGATGATTACCTGCAAACGATATTCTTGCCCAGGCAGCACGACCACTTGAAAGAAGAAGCGATCGCGCAACGACGGGGCGGGTACGAGGATATCAGCTACATATCCAGAAGATACACGATGATGGCCGAAAAGACGGGCTACGAGCCGATAGAACAGCTGCGAAAGGGCATGGACGGAAAATAGGTTGTAAAAAAATCGATCGAAAAATGTACATTCAATAATACTAATTATCGTGTGATAATGGTTATGGTGAACAAACACCGTAACCATTTTTTTATGCGAGGTGATATGCGTGACAGGACTTGATATCAAAATCGCCAGGCTCAAAGCCGGTCTTAAGGGCTACGAGCTGGCGCGGCAGGTAGGAATTTCGCCTGACAAGATGAGCCAGATCGAAGTCGGACGGGCTGTGCCCAGCGACGAACTGGCTAAGCGGATCATGGCAGCTATAGCTGCGGCAAAAAACACTGACTAACCGAAGAAAGGTAATGGTTTTATGGCAGGAAACAATTTAAAATATTTTTACAGGCAGCTGAACCTGGCTCTCTCCGAGAAACCCAAAATCCTTGAGGAATACCTGAACACGAGCGTCGAGCCGGTCGGTAAAGACTACCGGCTCAACCCCTGTCCCTATTGCGGGCATCTTGATTGCGCCACCCTAACTCCCGGCGTGGAAGTCATCAATTGTTTCAGTCCGGCATGCAAGGCTTATCCGATTACGCAAGTGCTCATCGACCGCTCAGATCGGCCAAAAAGGGAACTGCTGGCTGAGCTGGCGCAGAGACTGAATGTACCTTTGCCGGCAAACAAGGTGGCCGACGATCCGAGGCAGAAACTGCTGGCGGCAGCGGTGGAATTCTATCACCGGCAGCTTCTGAACAACCCGGAAGCCTATTCGTACCTGGTCAACACGCGAAAGCGTAAACCCGAGACGATTGAAAGGATGAAGGTCGGCCTTGGAGGCAACGAGGGTAAGCTGATCACGCATCTGCGGGAACGGGGCTTTGAAGCCGCCCTGATCAATGAGAACAGGGATATCCGGGTCAGCTGTGATGTCCTCATCTATCCATACTATGACCCGGACACCGGTGAAATCCTCAGGCTCAACACAAAGGCGCAAAAACCACTAGGCCCGAAAACAGAAGGCGGCGCAAAGCCTGAGGCGCCGCTCCCGCCTGGCTACTCGGTCGGCAAGAGAGCACTTTATCTTTCTCCTGACTACACTACCGGCAGCGCGATTGTGGTCGAAGGGGAGAACGATCTCATGGCCTTGATGGAGCAAGGCGCGTGGTCGGTCGTAGCCACCGGCGGCAGCCTTACTGGGGATATTATAGACCAGTTGTCCGGTTTCAGCAAACTCTACCTCATGCTCGATAACGATGCGGCCGGAGAGAGCATGACGGAAAAGCTGAACGAGTCCCTGCCGCACATCCCGGTGTATCGGATAGATTACAGCCATGCTCACGGGGATCCGGACGAGTACTACCGGACCTGTCCGGAGCCGATAAGCCTTGATGAGCTAATTAAGGAAGCAAAGCTCATGGAAACGAAAGCGTCCAAGGTAGTCCGGCAGGGCGGGGAATGGGTCTTGCTCGCAAGGCGGCTGCGACTGGTGCTGGAAAACGCTACCCGAAGAAACGGGGAATTTGCCGGCACGCTAAAGCTGTATCGTAACGGTGAGCTGGCCGACTCAGATTACGGGAAAAAGCTGACTAAGTACACGGGGGCGGAACATTACACGGTTGACTTCCAGGCTAAACTTGAAGAGATACACGACACGGGCATTGAAGGCAAGGATGCCAGTGAACTGATGGATATCTACCCGCTGACTCTGAAAAAGAAAGAGGTCATCCAGGCGCTCGCCAGGGCGTTTGACGGCAGCGACGACAAGGATGGACTCTTAGTTAAGATAGCAAAAGCGCTGGGCCAGGACACGGTGGATGAAATCCTGCGCGAGGTGAACGCCATTCAAAGTCAGGAAGCCGTTGATATCACCGAAGTGCGGCAGATGAAAATCGCCCAGTTCTTCAGCGCTTCCAACAACGACGCCTACTTCTACTTCACCTATGTCCGCAAGGACGGGGAAGTGCAGAAAAAGCTTCCTTATCTTCTAAGCAACCGGAAGTCGTTAATTCGCCTTGACCTGTTCAGGAGAAAGGAAGAAAACTCCATGCTCCTGCTGGAGGGCAAGTACGAGCTGCCGATCGAAGTCACCCAGGCGGTCGGGGAGATGGAAGAAACGTCGCTTGGGCAGGCTTGGGTTGAGTCGTTTATCGCCGGGGAAATCCCCGCAGAGGAGCTAAGCGTGAGCACCCTTGTTGCAAGGATCGAATCGCTCGTGCGCCGGTTCTACCATCACCGGGATGAACGGCTGTACAAGGTCATAGCCCTCTGGATTTACGGCACCTATTACTACGAGCTCTTCAAAGTCTACCCGTACCTGTATCTAAACGGGAAGAAAGGCTCTGGCAAGTCCCGCCTGAGCCAAGTGCTGCGGCTGTTTTGCTTCAACCCGAAGTATGGCGTGAACCTGACCGGACCAGCCCTTTTCCGTCTGATTTCCATCGTCGGAGGTACAATCATCATCGACGAGGTGGAAAGCCTCACGGACCGCAGGAGCAGCCAGGAATCGGACCTGTCGCAGGTCTTCAAAGCAGGCTACGAGGAAGGCCCGGGTGCATACCGATGCGAGGGCGACACCGAGAAAGGGTATATCCCCAAGCGGTACACTTTCTACGGGCCGAAAGTAGTCTCCAACATATTTGGGATAGACGATGTCATCAGCGATAGGTGCGTCCCGGTCCACAGCTTTGAGGCACCGGCCGAGATTACGCTGCTCGATCCTAAGATTTATCTTGACGAGCACCGCCAGGAAATCAAAGACCTCACATCTAAATGCTGTCTTTCCGCCCTGATGCATTTCCAGACGGTGTACACGCAGTTCCGCGAGGAGCGTTTCACCGGCGCGAGCAAGCGGCTAAGCCAGATCCTGATGCCGCTCTTCACCTTGGCGAATCTGGCCGGGCCGGAGTATCGCGCAGCACTTGACGGCTATTACCGGTCGGTTATCGTGGACACGAAGAAAGAAACTGATAACGATACGCCGGAAGGCTTAATCTTAACCATCGTAAAACAAGTAGCCAGAGAATTGACAGGCCGATCAGAGAGGGATCTGACGAACCTGAAGAACGCCAGGTTTGATGGTGAAATCGTCCGGGAGGAAGGTGCTTTTCAGGTAGCCGACTTGCACCTGAAGGTGTGGATGGAAGAAGAAAAGCCCGGCGAGAAATACTCGCTGAAGACAATCGGGCAGTGGCTCAGGCGGGCGTTTCAGGTTGAAATGACTAAAAGAACGCGGGTTGATATTACCGATCCTTCCCTCTGTGACGAGTTTAACGGGCGTCGTCCAAACATCGCCTACTATAGATTCCACTATAAGGACCTGATAGCCGATTATGCCGCGGGCGAAGAAATCGAGGTAGCCGCCGTGATGGAAGCGGCTAAGACTGAGCGGATTGAGAAACTGCTAGATGAGTTGTAACACAAGAAGATCAGCTTGCTCAGAAACCGACTATTTGAGCGCAATTGAGCAAGATTGAGCAGGGTAACTAATGCACAGTCCGAGCAAATCCCTTCTTGCTCAGTTGCTCAAAAATTTTCCTGGGAAAGAGGGGGTGGTGAAAAAATTCTAAGCCAAGATGATTAAGGCAATGGCTAAGAAAAAAATATGATAGGCCTCTTTCCTTAGATTATTTTGAGCAAGTGAGCAGAAAGAAAAATCAATCGTATAATCCATTCATTTAGTCTGCTCAAACCTGCTCAAACCCGCTCAAATTTAAAGATTATGAGCAAACAAGGAAAGAGCGGTCAATATAGGAGGTGAAATGTTTATGGATACAAATGAATGGCTCGACGGCGAGCTGTACGAAGCAGAGTGCAGAAACCACAAGGTTAGATGCCAGATTTGCGGAAGGTACTTCTATACTTTAGTACGAAAGTTCCATCCGGTGACCGATGAAGAGATCTGGGTCTGTGGCGGGGAATGCGCTACGCTGGTTATGGCGGCGCTAAGAGAGGCATGCAAGACATGCGATATGGCAGTCCTCAGCAACTACCGCGAGATAGAGCCGGAAGGCGATATCGTGACGAGAGCCTGCTGTAACTGCAAGTCATTCTAAAAAGGAAGCCGGAACTTAATCGTCCCGGCTTTCTTTTCATTCTATTTAGTTGGTTGTGGTATAACGACGATTCAAGCTTAAGGTAAAGGTCAATAAATGGATATGGTTTCTGATACTTCTTTTGCATTTCACATAACATTATTCGCATTATGGGTTTTTCTAAGCATCTTGCGATTAGACAGCGCACACTATTTGCTATCTTCATTTTACGTCGGAAGCGGGAAAACCACAAACAAACGGTATGTCTCTGTTTGGAGTGGGCGGATAAGTCATAGTTAAGCAAAGCATCAATCACATGCTTGAAAGGAGTGAGCCTACCGAAGCGGCTTTACTTCGGCGAAGGCAATAGGTTGAAATCATCATTCCGTTATGCTTTTTTAACAGCCGAAAAGTCATAGTTGCTGATCGGTAAGTTTTGAGTAAATACAAAATCCCTACCTAGGAAAAGAAAAGCGGGGAAGGTATAATCAGCCATTAATTGCCCGGACGCTAGCCCTACCGCACGAGTGGGAGATCACGACAGAAATCATGGCCAAAGTGCAGGGATTAGCGGGCGTGAGCCAGAATACCAACTCCGATCGGAAGGATGTCATTCTCAGTTGGGAAAAGGCAATTGGCTCTTACTACGGAATCGGACGATATCACTTTCCCTGGCGCAAAAAGCCGTCAATGTTTATGGCATTATGGTGGTAGCGGCGGCAATCGAGGACGCCCGGGCAAACGTGCGGCACAACGGCGTGGAGAGCACGGACTTCATAACCAGCGAGATGGAAACCGTACTGCCGCAACTTCATGAGCGTGACGTTCGGCCGGATGTGGTCGTCATCGATCCGCCTGGTCCGAGTGCGCCGAAAGCATGCTGCAGGTTTTCGCCACCATGCGGCCGGAGTGCATCATATACGTCTTCTTCACCCCCGGCAGCTTGGCAAGAGATTTAGCTGTATTGGAAGGGCTAGGACATGAGACAAAGGAAGTGTAACCGGTGGATATGCTCCCACTGACGAGCCATATAGAAAATGTCGTGAGGATTGAACAGGTGAAAGATTGATAGGTAAAGGGTTGGGGAACTTGATTAAGTTACTTGTTTTAGGACCCCTGAGTGCATAAAAAAGACATCGGGGAAAACGATGGGTATAGCCGAAATGAAGAAAGGGTAGAGGAATTGTTGAAGGTGTACTGGTAATTTTAGAGAAAAGTACTAATAACGTTAATATTTGTAATTTATGATAGGTAGAAATGGGGGTGGCAATTTGTGTTCAAATACTTTCTGAAACCTCTCAGGATAATCCTTGTGGGATACCTAATAGGTGGTCTCGGAATTGCATCAGATATAGCTCAATTAACAGATTTCAATTTATTAGACTTCATAAAAACCCATTCGCCTCAATCTTTCTATTTGATGTTAGGCCTGACATTGTTGGCGTATTCTATCCTTGTTATTATTGAATTTGCTCGTAAAAAACCAATCCAAGCTTCGTCTGTACATAATCATAATTATGGCCAACTCGTTTCGACACGTGATGTAAAGGATTCTACCATTATTCAGATTAAGAGGGGTAATGAGGGCTAAGAATGATAAACTTTCTTAAGCAGATATTTGTTAAGAATAAACCAAAAAGCAATGATTCTTCAAATAAGAGTGAAGCCTTGAAAGATGACAAAGACGGAAAAAATCCTTTATATAGGCAGCAGTCTATCATTGCCAGGGACATAAGAGATTCCACCATAGTTCAATATATTGAAGATCATGGTTATGCTGGTCAGCTTGTTGATGAAAAAATTAGCGGTGAAACTGAATTAATTCGTAAATCTAGGTTTTTCGCCGATTTCGACACAGTTAATTCTACCTTAGCTTTTGCGAGAAGGCTTCTAGAAGGAGAACTCAAAGGTGGTAGTGATTCGGTAAGAAGCAGAGCGATAGCTTGGTGTTCAAGATTCCTATCACGTACAGAGTTAGAAAAATCAGAAGAGTACCTTAAGCTTGCGAGAACATTGGGGAGTTGCCCAGAAATCGGAATCGCAGAAGCCTTTATTGGTTCACAGAAAGGCGATAAACACACTGCTTTAAGCATATTGGCTAACCTTAATTCGCCTTTATCTCACTCCGCAGCCCTGATGATTGTCGCGCATCATGAGGGGCCTCAGGTAGCTATTGACTGGTTGGAGACTGTTGGAGTAAGGGTTTCGGAGTTAGATTCTGACGGCAGATACTCACTATTGAAGCTTAATCTCCAGCTCGCTCAATGGGATGCAGCACTGATATGCGCTGATGCACTGAATAATGACGATCTACGCGAAACACCTGCCCTCCATCATATTGTGGCAATAACCCACCTCATTCGCGCGGTACCTAACGAACTGCGCACCATCGTTCTAAACCAAGTACCATTCAATGCAGCGGCCTTCCCTCTTGCAGCAGACGCGGCTGCAATTGAATCCCGGCGAAAAGCACTACGCTACTTTATTACTGCGACTGAGGTTGCACTACAATTGAATTGTTCTTATTCAGCAAAAATGTCCGATGAATTCGCGCTTTGGCTTGAGCTTAAGGATCCCAGTCAATCGGAGCAGGGTATCGAACGACTGAAGGGAAAATTGCGAGATCCAAAATCCGCTCTTCATCTTATTCGTCTCGGCCTTCAATTCGGCATAAAGTTGGATCTGGGGCAAGTTGAGGAAGAGATTGAACGGCAAATTGCTCTCCACGGTGGGATTACTCAAGATGCAGCCATCGCTCGCTTTGCTCTAGCGTTTACACTGAAAAATCCGGAGGATGTAGCGAATTATATCGAACGGCACCGTGACGAGCTTGCCAAATATTATGATAAAATATCTTTGCAATTTCTACAGATCGAAATGCTTTCACAGGCTGGGATGCCTGAAAGGGCAAAAGCATGTATTGATGTTCTTAGTAAAGAGGGACTTTCCGAAACGGAGGAAAACCGTCTTCGGAGAATTATTATCGAGATAGAGGGGACTAATTCAGTTGAGATTTTAGCGGAGCAGTTTAGGAAAACGGACGCTTTGGTTGACCTGCAAGTCCTAATTGAAGAGCTCGAAAACCGGGGAGAGTGGGGTGACCTTTGTAAGTATGGTGAAATTATGTTTGCTCGAACACGCTCTTTGTCTGATGCAGAGCGTCTGGCAAGAGCGCTAAACAATACACAAAAGAACGAACGACTAGTCGAGTTTTTGCGAAAAAACTCAACACTGCTTACGCAATCCAAGAACTTGCATATGATCTATTGCTGGGCGTTATACAATGAAGGTGATTTAATTGAGGCTCGTCACGAATTGTCGAAGCTGAGTTATGATCGCGATAATCCGAACTATCGTGCACTGCAAGTTAATCTCGGAATCGCTTCAGGTGATTGGAATTCTCTTACTACTTTTGTAGCAAAGGAATACCAAGATAAAGAAAAGAGAAGTGTACAGGAACTAATAAGCCTTGCGCAATTAGCACACTATATTGGGTCTCCATATGCTAAAGAGTTGACATCTTTTGCTGCACAAAAGGGGAATGACAATGCCGGTGTGTTGGCAACTGCGTACTTTTTGGCAACTAGTGCAGGTTGGGAAGACGATCCAGAGATATATCAATGGCTCAACAAAGCCTCGACACTCTCAGGCAACGATGGTCCAATCCAGCAGAAGTCATTGAAGGATATTCTTGATATGAAACCGGATTGGGATCGCCGGGAGTCAGAAACATTGCAGCAATTGAGCCGTGGCAATGTGCCAATTTTTATTGCAGGTGAGTGTCTAAATAGATCTCTTATCCATATGATGTTATTCCCCGCTATAGCAAACTTATCTGAAAATGACCCACGCCGAAGAGTGAATATCCCAATATATAGTGGAAAACGGCAGTTAGCATCGATAAAAATTGGCGGTACTGTTGCCATGGATGTCACTACATTGATCACCTTGAATTTCCTGGGATTGCTTGACAAGGCATTGGATGTCTTTGAAACTGTGTTTGTTCCCCACTCAACTCTAAAATGGCTTTTTGAGGAGAAACAGAAGGCTTCATTTCATCAGCCAAGTCGAATTAAGGGCGCACATCAAATGCAGCGTTTACTTTCGATGGGTGTTCTCGAGAAACTCAACCCGAAAACAGTACCGGACAGCGATTTATCAGCCCAAGTTGGTGATGATCTGGCACTGATAATAGCAGAAGCGAACAAGGCTAAAGATGGTGATACTCAGTGTATTGTGGTTCGACCATATCCGGTTCGCCGGATTGCTTCTCTTATGGAGGAAGAGGCAGATTTGACTGATCATACATCGATTATGGGTAGCTGTCAAGCCATTGTTGACAAGCTGCGAAGTAAGGGACAGATTACCGTTGAGGAAGAGAGAGTTGCGCTTTCTTATTTACGGATTCATGAGAAGCCATGGCCTAATCAGCCAGAAATTACTGAAAGCGCATTGCTATATTTGGATGGCTTGGCTGTTGCCTACTTCCTTCACCTTGGGTTACTTGAAAAACTAAAAGCTGCCGGGTTTAGACTAATAATTTCACACAGAGAAATATCAGAAGCGAATGAACTAATATCTTATGAATGTATTTCTGACCAAATCAATGGGGCTATAGAAAAGATCCGGTCTGCAGTTAGTTTGCGATTAGAAGCCGGAAAAATAAGGATTGGCAGAAGACTTAGGATTGATGAAATCGGTGAGCATACAATATCGGAGCATCCAACCGCAAATATAATTGGATTAGTGAAGGAATGCGATGCAATTTTTATTGATGATAGGTTTATTAATCAACACGCTAATATGGATGACGGGAGCACACAAGCGCCAATACTTTCAACACTAGACCTTCTGAGTGCTCTAGTATCTACTGAATCAATTTCAACTGAAGCTTTATTTGAGTACAAAACCTTATTACGTCGTGCTGGATATATCTTTATACCTATAAGTGAAGACGAACTGCTACATCATTTAAATGTTTCGACAGTGAAGGACAATAAAGTTATTGAAACTGCTGAATTGAAGGCTATTCGGGAAAACATTCTTTGTATCCGTATGAGTACCTGGCTTCAGCTTCCAAAAGAGAAAAGTTGGTTTGATGCTTTAATGGATGGATTTGTTAGAGCCCTCAAAAGTCTGTGGGTAAATGTAACTGATCTATCAGGTGTCCGAGCACGGTCTAACTGGATCCTGAATCAAATTAATATTCGCGGTTGGGCTCATTGTTTCGGAAGTCAGGCAGGGAACAATATTGCTACTACTGGATATGGGGCATATGTTCTATTTCTGCTTATACCACCAGTTGGTTTATCACGGGAACTGAAGACCGAGTATTGGAACTGGGTTGAAGATATGGTCTTGGCCCCCATTAAAGAGCAATACCCTACTCTGTATTCGTGGATAGTTGAGTGGCAACATAATGTGCTCACAAATATTGCAGATAAGGAATTATCAGAGGGGGTAAAGAAGTGACTATAATGCCTTACACTAAGGAAGAAGTGACACACGTAGCCCTTGAACTGATACATCCAATGCTAATGGAAACACTGATTGAGAATGCTGACTTTCGGGATGAGTATGGTTTAATTTGTGACGCTGTAATTTCCTTTAATGAGTGTGATATTTCTTTTCAGCGTTCAGATATCTATAATGCCGTGCGAAAATGCCTTTCCGGTGCTCCCACAATAGAATTGTTAGACAAACGTGGCCAAAAATGGGAAGTAAAGATCGTAGGTGAAGAGAAAGGTATTCCACTTCTTGGACTTTTCCATTGTAAACAGCGTCTTATTCTCCCTAATATTGCCGGGCTATCACCAAATAGAACTGTACGTATCCGTTACCTTGATGAAGTGGCTTCAAAAGTAAATCTGCCTAACTGTGTGCAAGAAAAATGGCGAAATATTTTATCAGCAAACTCTTTTAATGATGATGAGGTGGATGATTTTTATCGTGAATATTATGAGACACCTGTCGAACAGTCAAAAGATATTAGCAGTGAACTTAAGGAAGGTCATATTAGTCTTTCTTCATTGGTTCTTAACTCACGAAAGTATTTTGAAAGACTGATTGGTGCCCATGATGGAAGTGCCTCCGTTGCTGATTATGCAAGAGGTAATGGCAGGAATTTCATCGAACGCTTGTCTAAATGGCGACCATATGATGGATTTTTGTTTAGCCTTTTGCTTGCATCGCATTCTGCATTAACAGAGGAGATTAATGTTGATCTGTTAAGTAGTGAAGAACTTATGCGGGCTCTCGAATTCTTAGAGAAATATGGCGATAGAATCTCTCAGTTAGGAGCAATTGAAGTTGGATTGCGTATTTTCCCTTCAAGGCCTGAGATTGAATCGAATCTCATTCGTCTTATTGAGCAGGTTCGCGATGATGATGTAGAAAGAGGAGAAAGCAGTTTTAAGCTTACCTCGGCACTGTTCTTTCTCGTTTATGGAGAACTGTCAAGAATCAGACTGTTTATATCAGAACCACCTTTCTATAGAAGACTCGCTGCTCTTGCGCAGGCTGCACTAATTCATCGTCAGCTTTTAGATTCAGGTGCGGATCTCAGTTCGTTTTGTGATTGGGCGCTTAGTAACTGTGTTCAACAATTTTATATACAGTCACTTGCTGATATGCGTATAGAACCACGCTGGAAGCCATGGTACGCAGAGGCTTCACAAATGAAAGCTGAGTTTTTCGGCCGTATAATGAACGCGGCTGTGAAATATGAAAAAAACATTGAGGGAAGTAGGCTATATGATGTTATTCGTGGAACCGGCTCTGAAAGCTTATCTTCACTTAGTAAATTCCCTTATCCATTTTTCCCTGGACCACTAGAGGGTGCTGAGGATATTGCTAGCGCCATGCCAAAAGAAATCTCAAAAGCGATTGAAGAACAACTCAATACGGAAGAAATTACACCATCGTCATTTTTGGCTCTTGTGAATTCAGCAATGCTTTTCCATATTGATGCTGACAAGGCAGCTGTGGCGGCAAAAACGTTGAAGATTGGCAGTTATCGCCTAGCCAATATACAGAATAGATCCCAACTTCTTAATGTACTAGACGGTCTAGCAATGGTTGCCGGTATTACAAGGAGTAATGATCTCGCTAATGAATTGCGGATACTAGTACGCATATACAGGCGAGATTCACAGTATGCATTATCTATTGAGGAGGTACTAAGGCTTTGTCTTGTATCGGCTTCTAGCCGTAAGGGTCTGATAGAGTGGAGAGATTTCCTCGGTGAATGGTTGACGGAACTAGCGTTTAGTGATTTGGAGGGCAACGAGAGTGAAGTACTTCATTTCTACTTGCAATATCTCTGTCATATAGTCCCTGAACTGTGGGTTACATGCGGAAGGGCCGACGCTGCATTGACAGCATATAACGCACAAAAGCATAGACCAACTTACCTAATATAAGAAGCTCATCTGATTGTTGAAGGAAGATATGGTTAATAGGATTTGTACAGATAACAATATAAGCCTTTAAGAACGGAATGTGGGACTATACAGGTATTGATATTTGGCACTCTTTCATTATGAAAAATAGCCAGAAGTTGATTGATGCTTTTCGTGTAAGTGAAATTGCTTTAGCGCACTTAGATAAGGATAAGATTTTGCAGTTAAGAAAAGCCATCATAAATCTTAAGACAGAGGCAGAAAAAATGATCGGTGATATGGGCTAAACGAACCAACTGCACTAAGTAATTGAGCAAAAAATGAGACCGAGCCTTCAAGCACGGTCTTTTTTGTTTTTCTGTAAAGTCCTTGTCACCAATTCGAACCCAATACGAAAGAAACAAACATGACACGAAATATGTTGCAAAAATGGTTGCACAATGGGTATTTTATGATAATATGGTTTTGGTTGACAAATCAGAAAACCCTGAATGCTGGCCTCCTGTATTTAACCACAAGCCCTTTCTCGCGGTATAAGAAGAGAAAGTGACGATCGGCCATCGTCGCTAACTTTCGTGAGAGAGGTGAAACTTGATGAAAAATATCGGAAATCCCTAGTAGATTTACAAAGTATGCGTAGCCAACACAGTAAGGGGAGGCTGATTGACACGACTTTGATAAGCCGGGCGCTGATAATGCTGAAGCAGAAGCTGGATGCTATGCCGGATTTGACGGAGGAAGAGAGGAACCGGATTTCCACTATGGTCGCTTTGGACCTGACGAGCATGTTTGTCGTTGTAGATTTAGTATCCGAGGAAATCCTCGATGCTTGCATCGCAAAGCACCTCAAGATCCATAAGAAGGCAGTTAACTTTAAGCTGTCGTCGGAAAAGGCAGAAAATAAACTTTAGGGAGGGAGTCATGAATGAAGCGCATTAGTCAAAAGGCTATCAAAGACGTGCTAAAGAAAATGTCGGAGAATGTAAAGGAGCGGGTGAAAGACAAGGACAAGCTGAAAAGTCTTCTGGATGAAGCCGTCCAGAAAGCTAAGGACACCCAAAGTATCAAAGGACCGTTTGACGAGCTGCTGGAAAAGCTGCAGCTACTCTTTAGCGTCCTTAAGGATTACATCGGCGGTAGCTACAAAGAGATACCCATTGGGTCCATAATTGCCATTGCCGCAGGCCTGCTCTACTTCGTCACGCCGGCTGACTTGATAGCAGATACTACGCCTGTCGTCGGATACATTGATGACCTGTACGTCATTACCCATGTGGTCAAGCAGATCTACAGCGACCTCGAAAAGTATAAGGCGTGGAAAGCCGGCGCCGCAGCTAACTGAACACCCAGCTGTACTTTATATAGGAAGAAGGGATAGGGGATGGATAAAAAGACCGCAATCAGACTTATCGTTATTGCCATACTGATTGTAGCGGGAATTTCCTGGATAGTCTATAGTGGCTACAAGGAAATGTACGAGAAGGCTGCTATTGAGCTGAATGACCGTGTCATGCAGGTAAACGCCAGCTATAAAAAGATGAAATATTCCCTTTACCCTGCTTTGAAGAAGGGTACCCTGACATTAGATAGGGTATTGCTATATGCCGGCGAGGTAAAAGTGCTGCAGGATGACTTCTTAGAGTTCGAGCTCGATACCATATTTGACAACCGCTTAATTTACGAAAAACTTACCGACCTTTATGATGCCGGGTTTGGAGTAGCAAAGAAACAACTGGGTACTGCGGGTACGTTTGTTTACTTGTATGCCAATGGGGTTACCAACGACAACTTCATAATGGGCCCATTAATGGAACCCGACTGGGGAGAGTTGAATAGTAAAGTAAGCGATTATGTAGAAGTAGTGAATTCCTACAACAAAAAATACATGTCCGCTAAGGTTGTTGTCAAAGAAAGTGATTTCTTGGGTAACTAGGAGTGGCGGCCGATAAAGCAAGGGAAGGACCGTCGGGTAATACGGTTCTTCCCTTGCTTTCATCAAATCTGCAGTTATGAAAATGAGACCAGGTTTGCTTGGTCTCATTTGCTTTCTTCCGAAGGTTTATTCATCAGAGCTATCTCGTCATTCCCGCCGTGCTCTGCCTCATCTGGAACAAACCTTACATTATCAATATAGTGCTGCATGGCCATTCCGATCAGCTCGTTCCGGGAGTAGCCGCTCCGGTTTGCCAGATCGCTGAACCTTTCCACGAGGGTCTTATCAACTCTAATGCTGAAAGTGACTGTTTCGTCTCCTTTGGGTTTTAAGATGATTTCCTTAGTCATTGCTAGCACCCCCTGGTAAAAGTATACAGAAAGGCGCTAGATAAAAATATGCCACGATATATGTTGCAAAAACGGTTACAAATTGTCGGTCTCGTGCTATTATGGTGCTAGATACCAAATCCTGAAAGAAACAGTTGATAAGCCGATTGAAGCTAAGCCACAAGCGGTCCATTATAGCACGAATCTGATTTATTATTCAGTTACTGGCCAAAGGAGTGCGGCAAGATGAAAATGACAAACCGGGCGCGCCGGGAAATCAGGCAGAAGGTGGACAGCATCGCGACTTTAACGGAAGCGGATAAGGATTTGATTTACCTGAGCGTTGTCTGTGAACTGCCGGAGGCATATCCGCAGATGGACATTGTCCCGGAGCGAGAAATCGACGAGTGCATAGCAAAGCATATCCTAGCCAAAGTGAAAAAGGAGACCGGCCGCTGCATATTGCTGCCGGTGCCTAATCATGAAAAATATTAAACCATTTTAGGAATGGAAGTGTAGTGCAGCCGACAAACAAATATCTGAATAAGAGAGGGGAAACGAAAATGCGAAAAGGTCTTGCAGCGATGATGGCGATAGCAGTCATGCTGGCCGCGTTGGGATGCTCAGCCGGAACCGAGCAAACTAATCCGCCTAGCGCTGCCAACACGACAAGTTATGTAAGCGAAGCGGAGGATACAAAAGAGCCTGTAAAGGCATCTGCTCCGGCAGTATCCGAACAGGAACGCGAAGAGTACCGGAAACTGGTCAGGGCTATGATCAAAATCAACGACAGCGTAGAGTCAGTCACGGAGTTTTTTGATTCAGAAGCATACCCGAGCGTTGTGGTGTACGGCTTTACTGATGACGCATATATTAAGTGCGTCGAGCTTGTACAGAGGATAAATGACCATGCTGACTTAATGCAGACGATAGAGTGGCCGGACGAGTGGTTTACTAGGTTCGGTAGTTTGATCGAGGCGTTCAACAGCTCGAACTTGGCCCGGCTGAATGTGCTGCAGAGGTTTGTGTATTACGCCAAGGACCAAGATATGGAAAGCATTATCCTTTTAAAAAGCGGCTATGCGATGAAGCAGGTCGGGATAGAGGATAAGGCATTCGCGGAAGTCTTGAATGAATATAACGAAAAATACCAGACGCCGGAGTTCGTGTTAATCTTAAGGGATTAGTGTGGTCGCTGTGTTTTTTCCGCACAAGAGAGACCCGGGTTTTCGTGAGGGTGGACGATGCTAAAAGGAGACTATCGTACGGTGAGAGACGAATAATGCGACTGATGAGTCGAACAGAGCTTCGGCTCTATTTTTTGCCAATGCAGCTTTCGTCTGCAAGCAGAAAATGTTTATTCTTGAATACCCAAATACTTGCCGTTTATCTTAGGCTGCAATGGTTTTGGTAAAAAGCAGGAAGCTGTCACATTTTGTGGAAAATGTTTATGAAAGGCGAGAATTGCTATTGCTTAGTTGACTACCCTTCCGGCTGTACTTACCTTCAACAGCCGTCAGATAATGTCGTCCTACTAGTCGGGATATAGGCGAATTTACCTTTTTCAGGGAAGCAGAGAGGGGATACTGTTCGATGCTGTTCCCTAATGAGCTGCTGGCATTGAAAAAAATATATGAATATGAGCAAGCTCACGGCAGGATGCATTCGGATATAATTATCAACCTTCTTTCAGATATCGATGGTGAAGACTATGCAAAGGAGCTATACAGGTCTCTTGCCTATAAGAAGATGATTAGAGCCAAGAAAGATATAGCTGTCTCTGGTGGAACACTTCTATGGTACTTAAGCGCTGTTGGCAGACTGGTTCTCAAAAGGGAGGCCAAACGAGGCTCATAGTTGCTTTCTTGCATTAAACGCGAAGGTTGTATTATTGCCGAATAAATACCCCAATTCAAGCTTGAAATAATTGAGGAGGAGGGAGGTTAAGTGGCAACATACAAGCAGATAATCGCTTTTATTAGGGAGAAATACGGGTATACGGTCAAGACATGCTGGATTGCTCATATGAAAGAGCTTGCGGGTTTGGAAGTAAAGATGGCGCACAATAGGTATGAACCCAGCGTTCGTACAAACCCTTGCCCTGCCGATAAACGTGATGCCATCCTCGATGCATTTAGATATTTCGGAATGCTATCGTGAATGTTAAGCATAAAGACGTTATAGCTGAGTCGGTTTTTTCATCCATCCCCAGACAGGTAAGTACTGACGAATAGTATGTCTATTACTCTTAGACGTGTCTCACCGGCCTAAGAAAGCATTAGTAAGGGTTCCTACGAAAGTGGAGATGGTAGAGAGGATGGACGACCACGGCGACTTTGCGCAGTCGATGCAGTGGCCTGATGATTGGTACACTAATATAGCGATTTGATCGAGGCATTTAACAGCATGAACTATGCCTGAGGGAATGCTATACAGAAGTTCCTCTTCTACGTTAGGGATGAGAATTTGGATAGCATTATCTACTTGAAAAGTAGCCATGCGATGGAGCAGATTAAGATCGAGGATAAGGCATTTGCAGAAGTCTTGGATGAGTACAACGAAAAATATCAGACACCGGAATTCATTTTAATCTTAGGGGAGTAGGAATGGAAGCTACCTTTCCCTTTGCAGGCGGGCGCTGGAAAATTCGTGAGGTTGGGTATGGCTAGGAAGCCTACTGGTCTGTAGGAGTAAGTATTGTGCGATTTATGAGTCGAGCAGAGCTTCGGCTCTTTTTCTAGGGGTTAAGTTATTGTGGTGCGGTTTTCTTTATCGATAGTTATTGGCGTTAGTTAATGCATTTGAATACCTAGATTAGTTGTCAAAGCAAAGAAATCTAAAGATAAAACATGTTAACGATATAATAGATTAATCAGGAACATGGTTACAGATGGAAGCTGACGGAGCATATCCTTGTGTCATTTTTATGGGAAAGAGGGAAAGGAATGGAAGCATGGAATATCTTAACGGGCAATTAAACGTAATGTTATGGACATTGAGACTTAAGGCCCTTTGTTAATTTCTGATGATGATTTTGTGAGTGCATTAACTTTTTGGATTAGCTTCACTATTTCTAGTCAGTTATTTATATTGACATGTATGATAGTGTGGTTTGGTAAGGAGGTGTCTCGCTCTGTGGTGCAAAGAATGCAACCGCGAAACAGATAGCGAAAAATGTGAGTATTGTGGCAATGTGACAGAGCAGGATATCCCATATGAAGTCTACTGGTGCGAGGAATGCAAAGTACCGGTAATAAAGGCAGCCAATAGCATTGATAAGGACATTTGTCCAGTATGCGATAGAAAAACCATGTACCTTTGCGCTGATCTGCGCCCAGTCTTTCCTGAGGAACGGCTGTTGTTCGAGATAATTATGGGAAAGCCTTTGGAGTATATCGACAGAAGCATATGGGCGGACAAAAACAGATATTACGTTGATGGTGAGCCAATTTCTGTCACGGCAAGCTCATACGGAAAGCTTTCGTCGGACGCAATAAGGAGGCTACTGGAGGCATACAGTTCTCGAAACGCCTACGATTTCTTTAATCTAAACATCGGTCGTTTTGTTCAGTATAATAAAAACCGATTGAATTACATTCGGGATGAAGCTTTCTCTTTTATTCAAACCGCATCTGAGTGTTTCCCTCATGAGAACATCGTTATCTCTTTTTCGGGTGGTAAGGATTCAACAGTGACCGCTGATTTAACTACCCGCGCTTTGAGCGACCCAGCACTAGTTCATATTTTCGGGGACACAACTCTGGAGTTTCCACTAACGCTTGATTATGTCCGGCGTTTCAGGAAAAACAATCCTAAGGCAATATTAAAAACCGCCATCAACAAAGAGCAGGATTTTTATAAGGTGTGCGAAGATATCGGACCTCCTGCGCGAATGCTCCGTTGGTGTTGTTCTATGTTTAAGACCGGACCGATTACTAGAAAACTAAATAGCCTTTATCGGGATCAGGATATACTGACTTTCTATGGAATCCGGAAGTGCGAGTCTGTGGCTAGAAGCAAATACAAACGATTTGAAGATAGTGCCGAGTCGGTAAAGATCCAAAGGCAGAAGGTTGCTTCGCCAATCTTCTTTTGGAAGGATATTGATATTTGGTTATACATCCTTGGAGAGAATATTGATTTTAACAATGCATATCGTTTGGGATATGACCGTGTCGGCTGTTGGTGTTGCCCTAACAACAACGCTAGAGCACAATTCTTATCTCAGATTTATATGCCAGCGCAAGCTGCTAAGTGGAGAGACTTCTTAATCGATTTTGCGAAGCGAATTGGAAAGCCTGATGCTGAGGCTTACGTCGATACAGGTAAATGGAAGGCGAGGCAAGGTGGTAATGGTGTGGAGGCTGCCAATGACGTAAAAATTCGCTACACGAATTGTACTACCGAGGAGAATGCTAAGGTCTACCAACTTAATAAACCTTTAGACGACTCTTTCCTTAACCTTTTTATCCCGTTTGGTAAATTAGCGCCGGAACTTGGGCGTAAGTTGATTAACGAGACAATCGTCATAGATCTCAAGACAAAAGTGCCTATCATATCAATCCAGCCCTTTGCGCAGGATGGTTATGAATATGCAGTCAAGATAAAAACGATGAACGTGGCAAAGCATGAAGATCTGCAGCGCATGGCTGGATATCAAGTAAGGAAGTTTAACGCTTGCCGCAGATGTTTGAAGTGCGAATCCCTTTGCCGAGCTGGGGCAATCTTTATTAATGGTGATAAATATTCGATTAATGATTTGAAGTGCAAGCGCTGCCTGATGTGTGTTACCGCAAAATACTTAGATGGCGGATGTATGATGGATAAATACCTCAGACAAAAAGAGTGAGGATGGTATACAATAATGAAATTTAGGGCACATGATACTTTTTTCATCAGAAAAGGTTGGCTTAATAAGGGCATGAGAAATGTTAATAACGACCCAGCAGTATTTATGGGTGCAAACGATAATCCCATGGATGTCTTAGGCATTGGTGCTAACATGGTCAAGGCGCTTCGTTATTGGTTGCAAGCTGTGGGTTTGACTACTGAACCTACTTCTGGACGCCGGGTGCAGAGTTTCACACCTTTTGGAGAGCTAATATTTCGTGTTGATCCCTATATTGAAGAGATGGGTACTCTTTGGCTTCTGCACTATAAGCTATCTACCAACAGAGATGACGCTACCGCATGGTACTTCTTTTTTAATGAGTTTAAGCTATCCGAGTTTTCAAGGGATGATTTCATTGCACAGCTGACTACCTACATACGGATGAATAATGAAGAGGTGTCTGAACGGTCTCTAGAGGATGATTATAGTTGTATCATCAACACCTATGTCCCTCGAGTTAAATCCAATCCTGAGAAAGTGCACCCAGAGAGTAATATTGATTGTCCTTTAGGTGAACTAGGGCTGATTGATATTGTTAGTAAAAAAGATAAAGTGCATAAAAAGAGCCCGCCTAAAGCGGATACCCTTCATCCGTTAATCTTGCTTGCAGTTATTGTTGACCAGGCTTGTGGTCAACAAGAAGTGAAGATATCGTCCATTCAAAACGACTTGTGCAATGCCGGTAAGGTTTTCAATTTGGATATTATCAATTTAACAACACTCCTTTATAGAATTGAACTGATGGGCTTTATAAAAGTAGTGCGTACCGCAGGGCTTGATGTTGTACGTATTGAAAGTGATATGAGCTTTTTGGATTGCGTAAGAGAGTATTACCGAGTAATTAATGGCCTAATTCTGTATCAGCGGGGAGAATCGTGAGATGTTTTATGGGAAAATTGATGTTGCTAAGGGGTTTCAAAGCTCAATAAACATTGGGTTTGATTTACACGATAACGACAAAATCCGTAGCTTTATTCCGACCATGTCATCACTTGATATCATTGAAGATGTTATGCTCAGCACTGTGCCAATGTCCTTACAGCGAGCAAGGATTTTTATCGGTGCTTACGGCCGCGGAAAGTCCCATATAATTCTTGTCTTAATGTCGCTCCTTATTAAGAAGGATAGGACGCTCTTTCAGGCGATTTTGGAGAAGATGAGGATTAGCAATCCGAAGCTTTATGATTTCGTGGTTGATTATATTGAGAGTGATAGCAAATTATTACCTATCGTTGTAAGTGGTAGCAGTACAAGCTTGACACAGTCATTTTTAAGTGCACTGCAGCGAGCTCTAAGAGTAGAGGGCTTGAATGATCTGATGCCAGAAACTCATTTTAGGGCTTCTTTAAATACTATTGATAGTTGGCGATCATATTACCCAGAAACATACAAACGATTTGTGGACTGTCTGAACGAGCCAATTGAGGACTTTTTGGTAGCTCTTAAGGAGTATAATGTATCTGCTTATGAGAAATTCATCACCCTATATCCCGGACTAACTGCTGGCAGCACATTCAATCCTTTTCTTGGTTTTGATGTTGTTGAGCTTTACGAGAAGGTCGTTGAGAAGCTTAGTGACAAAGGCTTTGATGGGGTCTACATCATCTATGATGAGTTTAGCAAGTTCTTGGAGTCGAGCATTGCTAACACCACAATCAGCGATATCAAACTGCTACAGGATTTTGCGGAGAAATGCAACCGTAGCGGACACTTGCAAATGCATTTAATGCTTATCTGTCACAAGGATATCGCCAATTATATCGACAATAATTTACCAAAAGAAAAGGTGGACGGCTGGCGTGGTGTATCCGGCCGGTTTAAGCATATTAACCTACATAACAACTTCTCGCAAATTTATGAAATCATATCTGCGGTTATCAAAAAAGACCCCATCTTTTGGAGTGAGTATTGTGCTACCAATCAGGACAAGTTTGATGATCTGGCAAAGAGGTATTTAGCAACTGGGCTATTTGACTCGAACGACATAGAAGCGATCAAGGCAACCATAAAAGGCTGTTACCCTCTGCACCCAATTTCTACATTCATACTGCCACGCCTGTCGGAAAAAGTCGCTCAAAATGAGCGCACCTTATTTACTTTCTTATCGACAGAAGACAAACACACGCTTTCTGCATTCTTGTCTTCTGCCCAAGGTGATTTCCCTATGCTCACACCAGATTATTTATACGACTATTTTGAGTCGTTGCTCCGAAAAGAGCCGTATACAAGTGAGATACACAAACTCTATAAGCTTACCAACAACGTCTTACGTAAGGTGTCTCCGAACTCCCTTGAGGCAAAAATTATTAAAACCATTTCGCTTATCTATATCGTAGAGCAGTTTGAGAAATTGTCTCCTATCTACGATGCTATTGTTAACAGTTTTCAGGACTACACAGGAGATACAAAGTTGATTAACAATGCCCTTAATACGCTAATCGATAAAGACTGCATCGTGTATCTGCGGAGAAGTAATAACTATCTTAAGCTCAAGGAAAGCAGTGGTATCGATATCCCAGGTGAAATCGATAAGGTCATTGAGAAAAACAGGAATGCTCTGAGTGTCAAAGAAATTCTAAACGGCTCTGTTTTTGATAGCTACATGTACCCCACTCGTTATAACGACGAACATGAAATTACAAGATACTTTGATTTCACGTTTATTGAAAGCTCTGACTTTTGGTCCGTAGGCAACTGGGATATGAGAATCAGGGACAGTGAAGCGGATGGGGTGGTATTTGCTATCATACCTGAGAACAGGGAGGAGATTTCAGCTATTCGGGAATCTATACTAAAAGGAAACTACAATCATGAGCGAATTGTTTTTGTGCTTCCCAAGAAGTACAAGGATATAGAAAAAATTGCTTTTGAATACAAGGCTGTATTACAGTTAAAGTCGCTTGCCGAAGATGATGAATTGCTCTGCGATGAATACGATATCTACATTGAGGATTTGGAACAGGTTATTAGCAATTTTGTCTCCTCCTATGCGCGGCCCGAAAACGGAGGTGCAGAATATTTCCACGACGGGCAAAAAAAGAACCTAAACCGTAAAGCTCATATGTCTGAATTATTATCAGAAATTTGCGAGATTGCCTTCCCGCTAACACCAGTCATAAACAATGAGTCAATCAACAAAAATCATCTTCCGACTGTTGCTGTCAACAGCCGTACAAAGATACTCTCCGGCCTGCTTGAAACTCATCTTGAGGTAAATCTCGGGTTGTCTGGAACCGGGCAAGATGTTTCCATAATGCGAAGCACACTAATTCGCACTGGGATTCTCGTAAACATCGATACAGCACCCACTATCGAGATGAATCCATTGGACGCAAATATCAGTAATGTTTTGCACGTAATACAAAGATTTTTCAATGGTGCAAATGCCAATGGTGGCCAATGCTTCTCTGTTCTTTATGATATATTGACCCTTCCACAGCACAAGATCGGATTGAAACGCGGAGTTATCCCGATTTACGTAGCTGTAGTGTTGCATCTTCATAAGCAAAATCTTGTGATACTGAGCAATGGTAATGAAGCGAAAATCACACCTGATTTGCTAAATAGTATCAACGAGAACCCGGGAGATTACTCTGTGATCGTGGAGAACTGGAACGAGGAAAAAGCACAGTACATGGCTGAGCTCGAGACCATTTTTGCTCAGTATATTAATGAAAAGGAAAAGGCTTATAACAGTTTTACTTATCTCGTCCTGGCAATAAATCGCTGGTATATGTCTTTACCGAAATATGCGAAGGAATTGACAAGTATTTATCTCGGATCTAGTAAAAATGAAAAGTTCAAGCAGCTTTCAAAAAGCGAGATACGCTTTATTGGCAGCTTAAAGCAGCTTGAAAATAATCCGAGGGAATACCTATTTGAGAAGCTGTTTTCCATATTTGGGATGCGTGAGTTCAGTTTAGAGATTCTTGAGTGTATAAGAAGCACAAAGCGAGAATTTGATAATGCTGTACCTGAGTTGATTAAAGTTCTCGTTCATGATGTTAAAGCTCTCTTTGCTGATAGCTGCGATCATAATTGCACCTTGGCTTCATCGATAAAGGATTGGTATGAGAATCTTAATGCGGCTACAATTCAACACATGTTTCCGCGTAATGAGAATAAGATACTGGAACTTATGAAGTCGGTTACTAACGACGAGATGGCCTTTATTCAGAGACTGTGCAAGGCCGTTACTGCACTCAGAATTGATGATTGGAACACTGCCACAATTGCCATATTCTTACGGGACTTAGAGGCGTTCAAAGAGACAGTTCAGAACTTCAATAGAGTACATGACGGGTTCTATACGGTTAATTCAGATATGTACAAGCTTATCTTCATCGATAGCGCCGGCCAAGAGGTAATAAAGACTTTTGGTAAAACAAAATATAGCGACCGGGCAAAGCTCTTGCTTAATGAAATTGCGACCTCCCTTGAAGAAATGGGACAATCAATCTCCGAGCACGAAAAGCGTCAAGTTCTTATCGAGTTACTTGAAAAAATGTGTTAGGAAGGGGTAGTGAAATTGAGCGATACGGTATATTTCGATAACGCTGCTACAACATTCCCAAAGCCGGAAGCAGTATATGCGTTCATGGATAAGTTTTATCGTGAATGCGGGGTTAATGTCGGAAGAGGCCAGCACAAATTGGCTGCTAAGGCAAGTACGCTAGTTGCAGACACAAGGAACCTGCTTGTCGAGCTGCATCACTGTCCCAACAAAAAGGTAGTGTTTACCCATACAGCCACCGAAGCATTGAATATCATACTGCAAGGTACGACCTTGGCCGATGGCTATAATATCTATCTATCGCCGTTTGAGCATAATGCAGTTACTCGTGTTGTCAAGCATCTCCAAGACATATTCAAACTGAATGTGCATATCTTGGCAGTCAATAAGGAGGATCTGAGCTTTGATCTTGAAAGGATCAAGTATCAGTTTGCAGACAGGAAGCCCAATCTTGTTGTCATCAGCCATGCTAGCAATGTGTGCGGAGTCGTCGCACCCATACACGATATCTGTAAGATATCGAAACTGTACGGTGCAGTGAATGTAATTGATATGTGCCAGTCAGCCGGGTTGATTGACACGGATCTTAGTACCCATGATATAGACTTTGCAGTTTTTGCCGGACACAAGACTCTTTACGGGCCGCTGGGAGTTGCTGGTTTCATATGCTCTGGTAGCCTGAAGCCAATGCCATTGATTTATGGAGGTACGGGGGTAGACTCTGCAAACCAATCCCTGCCTGAGGCTTTACCGGAAAGGTATGAGGTTGCAAGCCCGAATATTCATGCGATATCTGGTCTATATGCATCATTGCAATGGATAAAGACCACGGGTATAAAACATATTTTTGAAAAGGAAAAAGAAAACCATTTGATGCTCCTAGAAGTGCTGAATTGCTATGATAATATTAGAATTGTTGCCCCTAACGATTCTAATACAGGTATTGGTGTTGTGTCCTGTGTGTTCGATGGATACGGCAGTGACAGCATCGGAAGTGTCTTGAGTGACAGAGACATTGCTGTACGGACAGGGTTGCACTGTGCCCCATATGCGCATACGTTTCTAGGGACATTCCCTGCTGGCACAGTGCGTTTTAGCGTAAGTTATTTCAATACAGAATCGGACTTCTCTGCTCTGCGTGGAGCCTTAGATTATATTGCCGAAAACTCCTGATTTTACAAGGAGGCAAAAGATGAGCTTTAGGGATTTATCAATAAAAAAAGAATACCGGTCTTTGCTCAGTAGTGTTGTAAATGAATTTTACATCCCAATTTTGAGTGAAACAGTAATTTATAAACGTGCTGTCGGCTTCTTTTCATCTTCTGCATTAGTAGAGATATCAAGGGGTATCTGTGGTCTTGTTAATAATGGCGGCAAAATTAAACTTATTGCATCTCCCAAACTCTCAAGAGAGGATATCTTGGCCATTGAAGATGGGTATGAACGGCGTCATGCCATTATCGAGGACTGCCTATTACGCGAGTTGCTTCAGCCAACAGGTCGGTTTGAAGAAGAAAGGTTGAACCTTCTTTCAAATCTCATTGCTGCTGACAGATTGGAGATAAAAATTGCTATTCTCGAAGGGGACAGCCAGATAGGTATGTTTCATGAGAAAATGGGGCTTATGTATGACGAAGAAAACAACACCATTGCTTTTACTGGGTCAATGAATGAAAGTGCAAATGCTTTCTCTCATAATTATGAATCTATAGATGTGTTTACTTCGTGGACGGAGGAAGAGGACCGCGTTTTCACAAAGCAAGCTGCCTTTAATGCGATGTGGGGAGACTATGAGCCCCACATTAAAGTGATGGACTTTCCAAGGTTATCGGAAGAAATCATATCACGTTTTAAACGTAATGATGTTATTGATTTGTCAATTGACGAAAGAGAATATCAGAGATCTCTCGACCCAATGGTCACGGACCTCCCAGCCAATGATGGCGAAGCTCCAAGAGGACCTCATGTCCCTTCTAGCGTATGTTTACGGCCATACCAAAATGATGCAATTGCTAGTTGGGAAAATCACAACTTTAGTGGTATTTTCGACATGGCCACAGGTACAGGCAAGACATATACTGCTCTTGCAGCGATTGCTCGACTATACGAATGTATGGGAGAGCGCCTTGGCGTAATAATTGTATGTCCATACCAGCATCTTGTTGAACAATGGAAGAAAGATATTGAAGCATTTGGGATGAAACCCATTGTATGCTATTCGGCATCAACGCAGCGGAACTGGAGACAGCGACTCCAGACTGCGATTACTGGATTTTCCCTAGGCGTTCATAAGCACTTTTGTGCAGTTTTAACTAATGCAACCTTCTCAAGCGATTATGTTCAAAATCAACTAAATCACTTGTCTGGTAATATTGTATTAGTTATTGATGAGGCACATAATTTTGGAGCGGAAAAATTGAGTAAAATGCTTTTGCCTCATATTCCATATAGACTAGCTTTATCTGCAACAATCGATAGACACGGGGATGAAGAAGGTACTCAGAAGCTCTATGATTACTTTGGAGATAAGTGTATTGAGTACTCCCTTAAGGAAGCCATTAATAACGATATGCTCACTCCCTACTATTACCATCCCGTTCCGGTTTCGCTTAATAAGAGTGAACTAGAGGAATATCTTGAGTTAACCCTAAAAATCCGTTGTAATGTCCATTCTGATAAGTATGGTAAGCTTGTTCTTAATGAGTATGCAAAAATGCTATTGATTAAGAGGGCAAGATTAGTAGCTGCTACCGCTGAAAAGGTTTTTGCACTTAGTGAGCTTATAGAGGATTATAAGTATGATAGTCATATTTTAGTCTATTGCGGTGCGGCGACAATGCGTGATGTTGATTATCGTGAGAATTCGGCACCCATAGATGAAATGAGACAGATTGACATTGTAGCGGACATGCTTGGGAATGAAATGGGAATGCGAATCTCTAAGTTCACCTCCGAAGAGTTGGCGGGCGAACGAGAAATTATTAAGACTAACTTTGCCGATGGAAAACATTTACAGGCGCTTGTTGCAATAAGGTGTCTGGATGAGGGCGTTAACATTCCCAGTATTAAAACGGCATTTATTCTAGCTAGTAGCACAAATCCAAAGGAATACGTCCAGAGGCGAGGGCGGGTTCTGCGGAAGTTCTCCGGAAAAACAGCTGCAAATATATATGATTTTATTACCTTGCCGATTGCACTATCTTCAGTAGATGAATACCCAGACGATATAATACAAAGCGTAAAATCTCTCGCAGTTAGGGAGATAACTCGCATGAAGGACTTTGCTTCCATTTCGGAAAACCCATCTGCTGTTGATACCTTGGTGTTAAAGATTATGCATAGTTATGGAATAACTCTTGAAGATGAGGAGGGAAATGTAGATGTCTGATAGTCAAAGTACCGAGCTCAACGAGAAGAAACTCAACCACATGAAATACGAAATCCTCAAAGCTGAGGAAGAAAACCTCAAAACTCGCGAGCGCACAAACGATGCGATGGTGGATCTGATTCGCCGAATTATCAGTGATGAAGCAAAAAAGACATTTTAGGGGGGATCAGAATGCTTTTAAAATCGCTCAAAATGAAGAATTTCCGGCAGTTTAAAGGGGAGACGTGCATCGACTTTTCCTGCGATTCAAGGAAAAATGTTACAATAATTCTTGGTAATAATACTTTTGGCAAAACCACACTTCTGCAGGCTTTCAGCTGGTGTTTTTATAAGATTGCCATGCTTGACAAAGATCCGGACTTTCTTCTTAATCACGAAGTTAAAGAAGATATGGTAAATGGAGATTCTGTTGAGGTTGAAGTAGAAATAACTTTATTACATAGTCAAACCGAATATGTTATCACGCGCACGCAAATTTACACATATAAAAATGGTACTGTAAAAGGGAATGAGCCGTCATTTAAAATCTCTTATAAGCAGCCAGACGGTCAAATGGAAGCCGTAAGGCCAGCACAATTAGATAATGTTATAAACAACATTATGCCTAAAGACCTTTCTTCCTATTTCTTCTTTGATACGGAACGGGTAGGCAGCGTCAGCTCAAGAAAGGATGTGACTGATGCTGTAAAGGATTTACTTGGTTTATCGGTTCTGGATAATGCGATTAAGCATCTTGGCAATAAGTCCACAAAGACCAGTGTTATCGGAAAATTCTTTAGTTCAATGGATTTAGACGGAGATGCACATGCACAAGAGGCCCTCACTCGCATCCAAGATGCAAATAACAAGCGGGAGATTGTAGCGACGCAGATTGAAACGTGTCTTTCCGAGATTAATCACTATGATGGTAGAAAGGAGCAGTTAGACACAATTCTAAGAGATAATCAAACGACTGCAGCCCTGCAGAAAAAGAAAGAAGCTATTGAACGACAAATAAGTGTAGAGATGTCAGCACAAGAAAATATAGTAACCTCATTCTTAAAAGATTTCAACTATGGCGCTATCCATTTTTATTCGCAGCCTCTATTGAAAAGAGCTTCCGATTTTTTGCGCGAGGTCAAGTTAGACGACAAGGGCATAAAAGATCTTACTGCTGTTACTATTATAGATATTATAAAGCGTGGGAAGTGCATCTGTGGCAATGATATCGTCGAAGGGAACGCAGCGCATGAGTATTTGATGAATGAGCTCTCATATGTTCCCCCCGCATCTATCGGAAATGCTGTCAGAAATTACAGAGAACGGCTGGTAAGTTTCGGTTCAGCGTCCGACCATATCTTCACGAGCATGAAATCGCGTTATGAGGAGTTGTATCGCTCGAAGTGCAGGATCCAGGACTGGAATGATGAAATTGAGGAAATTAGTTCAAAGATTAAAGGTAAAGAGAATATGCGGCAGTATGAACTGGAGCTTTCGGATGTTAAGTCGCGACTGAGAGATTTGCAGACAAAAAAAGAACGCCTTATTCGTGAAGATGAAGCGCTTAAGCATGATATAGATAAGTATCAAAAGATATACGATAGCTTGGTTGCTGTTTCAGGTAAAAACAAGGCAACCATGTTGTACATAATGTACGCGGAGAACATCCGTGATTGGCTATCTGCGACTTATAAAGACAAGGAAGACCTTATTCGTAGTAAGTTAGAAGAAAAAGTTAATGCGATTTTTGAAAGGATGTATCATGGGCACCGACGAGTAGTAATTGATAAAAAATATCAAGTTACTCTCCTAACTACGATTGCCGATAAAGAAATTGACACAGGTGAATCCGAGGGTTCGAAGAGAGTAAAAAACTTTGCATTCATTGCTGGTCTCGTGGCGCTAGCAAAAGAAAGAATTTTTAGCTTGTCCGAAGAAGGCAGTATAAGTCTCACCTCAGAGCCATATCCACTCGTTATGGATGCGCCATTCTCAAACGCGGACGAAATACATACTGGCAACATTTCGCGCGTTTTGCCAGAAGTCGCAGAGCAGGTTATTATGTTTGTTATGCAAAAGGATTGGAGATACGCAGAACCGCTCATGAATGATCGTGTTGGCCGTAGATACATTTTAGATAAACATAGCGAAACCTTAACTATGTTAAAGGGGGCGTAAAGCTTGTTTGAAAACGATTATACTATCAATGGTATGCATGCCACCTATCTTAAATACATGGTAAATGATGCTAAGATATTCAATAGATACATCGATGTATATATGAACGCCGCTATATGTGGCTTACTTTACGGGCGAATAGGCAAGAAGGACTCTTCATCTGATAGAGCCAGAATTTATGCTGATGCTTTTGCAAATGAGCGCGAGAACTGTGTTTTCTTGTATCGCCTCGCAATGTTACTGGATGAAAGTACAAAGCTTACGCCAGAAGAGCGAGTAGACCGAGCGTTTAGGGATGATGCTCAAGATGATAATAATGCTAAGATGTCTAAGAACCTTGATATTTTCCATAGTTATGTATATGGAGGTATTGAAGTCCTTTACGAAAGATATACAGATGGGTGTGCAACTCAAGATGATTATCTCAGTAGGATTCATGATTTGATGTGCTCATTTAAAGATGAGATAACAGATGCCCCATATGAGGATAAGCTGGCTAAGCTCATGAATGGGTAAGAAGGTGAGCCTGTTGTTTCAGTCGCAAATGAGTGTCGACATTTCCGGATTATCTCAAGCTGAAGATCTATGTAGCTTTGGCATGCAGCTATTTTATGCTACTGGACACACCTTTAATACTGAAGCGACAATTTCCAATAGCGACATTAAGGATTTCATGTATGTAACTATACGGCACAATCAAGTTCTGACACCTAACGAATGGTATGCAATTAGCAGAGTGAAGTCTATTTCATTGCTGTTTTCAAATGGAGCGCAGTATTTTTGCAGTCCTAGCCGGAATGGAAGGATTGACTATTTTTCCATATCACTTTGTGCTAGCAATAGCGATCGCAGTACCTTGGCATATGCAGTTCATCAAACTTTTTCTCGTTTATTGGAAGCAGCCCTTTCTGTTATATTATTTGAAGTGAACGGATACTACATGTTTTCATTTGCTGAACGTAAAGAAAGGCAACTTAGCTCAATTGTATTTTCTAATTGGTTTTCCTTACCGGATATTATTGATATTGAGTTTCTCATACGGATTGATGCTGCGAATTTTAAGGGTGATTGTGCAAGAGACTTCTTTTATGACTTCGAATACGCCATTGCTCGGTCATATTACATATATCCGATTTCATATGAATACGCTGGTTATGAAATGTTTCCCCCGAAGTTGCTTTGTGGGATTGAGAAAGATCTTATCGACAGAGAAACCGTCAATGAAATTGTGAAAGAGAATTATCTTCTACCATTACGTGAATATCGAGATGATTACATCTTTGAGGAAGACGGCAACCAAGAAATGCAGTCGTTTAGTACTGATGATTTTTCTCTAGAGTTACTTGAAATTGAGATGGAAGCTGCAGAGGCAGATGAGGAAGAAATGCTTACTGAAGACGACGATTTAACATGTGAGGAATATGACCCTATAGAGGATGATGATTACATAAACGATCTTGATGAAGAATTATTTAGTGACCCAATTAAGATGCTAAAGTGGATTGAAAAACATTCACGATAGACGGTGAGTATTTGGGCAAACTGATAGCTCACATCATTTAATGTGACGATATAAATGAATAACAGGCGGCAGGTGAAGGTTAGGATAGTATTGTGTTATCTGGTGATCAATATTCTTCAGGCAGCAGTAGGGTAGTAACGCTTCTGTCCCATTCGGTGATAATCCAGAACTTCGTGCTGTTCCTATCAAGGTAAGCGGCGAGGATCCTGTCTCCATCGCGTAAGGCCGCATCGTTGGCGGCTTTATCTTCGTCACAAAGGATGCCCCAGTCGCCTTGAGAATATTGTAATAGGGCTTTCATCGTATCAAGTAGGGGAATTTCAGCGATTACTCCGCGAGTTGTGACAATATTGCCTAAAGGGAACTTTGGAACGGGAATGCCCTCGAAATCTAACTGCACTTCAACGAAGGTATTCGACTTGCTGCACTTGTTGCAGGTAACGATGATTTCTGATGCTTTGCCAAGCAGGACGGGAACCGGCTGTAGTCGTTCAACTTTCAGATCTGCGATTTCGTTGCATTCCAAGCAGAACGGCTTATCGGCAGGTGTCATTTCCGGGGTAAGCAGGATATGTTTTGATGGTGATGTAATCATTTTTGTCCACCTTTCATAATAAAATGCAGGCAGTAAAAAGAGAAGCCTCCGCTTAGCCGGAGGCTTCTTACGCGATGCTTCAAGATAGATAACTCAAGAGCATAGCCCGAGCGAAAGGGCTAAGGAAAATCAGTAATGCAGGGAATAAAGCGAGTAGCAAGTAATACCGAATAATCAAGTTTGTATCTATGCCTGAGACTCTAAGGCTGTAGCGGAGAAAAAACGCCAAACAGACACCAATTATTAAGTAAGCGTACAAGAAGAATGAAAGTTCGTGCGATATCGGCGGTATGACCGGCAGGAGTAGTTGCGACACAATGCCAACTATGACTGGTGCTAAGATATATTCTAAGTGCCGCATTCTAATCATGTCGGATGCAAACAGTGCTGCGCCAGTGCTGGCTAAGCCAATCCATGTATAAGTAATAGGAAACAGGCTCATCTGATAGAGTGTATAGTACCCAGAAGAGCGGAAGTGGTCTACATGTGAAACGCCCCATATGAGATAAGCCTTAACAATAAACACGAGTAAAGCTGTTTGAAATATCGGCAATAGCAGTAATAATAGATACCGTACGTGTTCTTTCATGCTAATCCTCCCAAGGTCCCGGTTATAGTTTTTTTGTTATAGTGACAAGGCATTATTACTATGTGTTTAAAGGGTAATAACTTATAAGGATTTAGGTCACAATTTTTGAAGGTTAAGTTATAGAAATAAAAGAGATGCTTTCTCTAAGAAACAAGAGAAGCCTCCTCTAAGGAAGCTTCGTCCAAGTCCAGTATCTTACTTACTATGGTTTCGACATCATTCAGGGTCTTCATGATTAACTTGAGTGTGTCTTGGCCGGGAGTCTTGCCGGTAAAATACTCGATGTAGCGGAAGGCCTGTTTCTCGTAACCACTTACGCCCTGAAGATGACAGAGAACAGCAGCTGCCAGTTCAGCGGTAGTCTCTGTTTCGGCTTTATCGGCATGCAAGATATCCTTGAAAGTATTGTGAACGGCATGGGCTAGTTCGTGAAAGAAGACTACCGGTTCGTGGCTGCAGAGCGTAATTAACCCTCTGGCCGGCGCATATCTGCCGTAATAATTACCTTGGGCAGGTTTGTACTCTACTTTCAGACCTAGCTTTTCGGCAACGCTGCTGAACGGCGGTAGTTGAGGAGGAGAGTAGTCGGGGTAGACGATTTCTTTCCCCCGGGTATCCTCCAGCCGAAATACCGGTATCGGGATGAAACCGAGAAGAACAACTCTATCGTTTTGATCGTCGGCGCCAGGAATAGCTTTGATTACTTTGGTGATGGGGGAGAAGATGTAGATCGCCTTGGCCCCTTTCTGTACGAACCGTCCGACTGCCTGCCATTGTCGGAAACCCCTGGCATCCTCAGTTTTGCTGGCAAGCATGATGAGTTGGTTGCCGATGCTCCAATACTGCGACGGCTTACCGGAATCGGCTTGTTTCTTGATAACAGTCATAGAAATAGCGTCAGGCATATTGCCCGAGGTAAACATCTCAATCAAGTTATTTGTTGCATTCTTGATGCGCTCTTGCTGAGCACCGTCTGGCATTGTTCGGTCCTCCTTTGTCTTTAGTACTAAACATGTTTTGCCATCCAACAACTATAAAACGGGGATAAAAAGTCTCTGCCAGCAGACCTGCGGCAGAGACTTTTTACTGAAAAGGATTAGCTTCTGAGTGTTGCCAAGTACACCAACGTGTACACCAACCGGAGCAGAATTGCGCATGAAAAGGTGATACCACAAGAGATATCGTTATTAACGAAGCCTTACTGCGCAAGGCCTCAAGGGACTATATGGTACTAGATAGCATGAATGGAGCATATCTCTTAATCAGGGTGTCCCGGGTTCGAGTCCCTGATGGCCCACCACTGAAATGCAGTAACGGCGCGGATTTGCGCCGTTGTTTTATTTTTGTCCGGACGGTGCGGTTTTGCAGAACCGGTGCCCAATGCAATGATTTTGTACTTTCACAGGTCTAGGAAAAGTTGAAACGAGTTTTGATTGAGAGGCAATTTGCTATTTTATTCTATTGTAGTTGCTAAGCACTCAACGAACTCTCGAGCTTTTCTCTCCTGAAAAATGTTTTGCAGATAAAAGCGACCTACTTTATTTTCAATTTCCACAGTGATCTCATACAAAGAGCCATTGTCTCGCAAACTTTTTAGGCGTGGAGGTCTTACTTTCTTCGCTGACTTAATCTTGTCTGGTTTTACTTCAATTTTTTTAAATAGACTGTAAATCACCAATGTACCATCACTTCTTAATACGAATTTCAATGGTCTAATCCTTGAAAACACCTCGCTGTACAAATAGAAAAACAGAACCCAATTGATAAGAAATAGTACATAGGCAATAGTTGGATTGACAAGAAGGACTGTAAAAAGAAGTATAAACCCAAGAACAGTATAACCACCTCTTATAGCAAGATATAGAGAACAGATAACGAAAACAAGCTTTGTAAGCAGGCTTAAGTTATATTCACAGGCAACACTGTGTTCTTGCTTTTCTTTAAACCTTTGCCAAGCCCAAAGAGTATCGGTATACTTTATCACTGTATAGACAATAATCCCAGCCGCAACATAGGGCAATACGCTATCCAACTGCAATACTCTCACCCTTTCGCCAATACAAATATCACATTCTTTCTCTATTTACCAGTTCCTGCAATCCAGTTCAATAATCAAAAGGAAAGACCCTTAGGGCTCTTTCCTTTTGTCTATGACAGCCTGAATTTAAAGCAAAGTGCACCGCATAGAATGGAAGGCAGTGTAATCAAGTGTATGCAAGAAGGAATAAGATGGGAGAAGGAGAAAATTGGATTGAGTAGTTTAGGAGGGCAGGATTTCTATGGCCTTATTGAGCAATGTGCTCGCTACAGTGCCGTTCGTTGTTGCAGCATATATAAGTATTTACAAGGGTAAGCAGCTGCAGAAGTGGTATATTGACCAATACTGGAAATATGAGAAGACACCGCTTAAATATTTCTTCGGTTTTAATATTGATTACATCCGATCACCGCTCTTTATAGGACGTTTGAGGTTTAGCGGATTCTTCATGATATTCTGCTTGTGCGTTTGGCTATTTCTATTTTGGCAACAAATGAAGTGACGATTCTTTGGTAAAAAGAGGCAAGACTACCCTAAGGTATAAGCATTTTCGAGGCTTCGAGTGCTGTGTACAGGGAGGTTCACGATTGGGGCATTAATTGAAAAAGTTGCCTTTAAGCTCATCTTGGCGACAATACTATACATATATAGAGAAAGAGTTACCGCTTATATTCTCAGAAGTGAGTTGAAGCAACGATTTCAAAGACCTCTGCATTGGCTTTATGGTAGCTTATACGGGACAATTGCATATTTAGTCTCAATGAGCATTCTTGATATACTTGATTTTTATAAAGGTTATTAGCGAACAGAAGATTTCAAGCTTCGAGGTCCGTTTCTATGTTATGTGCCCTGAAAAGGGCATGAAATGGGGAACTGCATTGGCGAATAGAAAAAAGAATCTTCGAAAAAGTAATTATCTTGAAGAAGTAAGGGAGTGGCAAGCACACCAATATGACCCTGGTTACTACACTGGGGGCAGGATGCCGCCTCACGTATTGCATCAAAGCCCATCTGGAGTTTTTGGATACTACTATATTATTGGTGGACTATTATTGATCTTATTGATGGGCTACATAGCAGTCATTTGCGGCAAGAATAGCTTAAAGGACGTTATTATAGTATCATTATTTATCGATGCGATAGGGCTTTTACACATATTAGCTGGGGCTAAACTTCTCAAAAAGGGTAAACCAAATAATGGAGAACAACATAATATCCGCACTTGGCGGTGACTGGATGAAGCTTTAGGTAGAGAAGGTATATAAATCTAAGGCATGGTGGCAATCCCGCCGTGCCTTCTTTGCCGAGCAGCACTTCATGTTGTATTGTTAGTGGGCCGCCCTTTCCCCACGGGAGAGAAAATGTGAGTAAAGGTAGCAAATCTGAAGATAAACTCGCCATAGAAAACAACCCCATGGACTCGGGTTACTAGAACTCCGCCGGGTGACCAAAACACCGAAGTATAGAATAATGAGCCGTCCAGGAGGACGGCTTCGTATAAGGAGTACGTAAGGTGAACTATTGATGCCAGCAGCCCTAGAAGCGTAGGTATCCCGTCAAAGACTCACCCATGCTATTAGCCAAAATCAACTAAAGGGAGATTATTCCTAATGTCGAAATGCTATGGTGGAACATGTCGTAATTATGCATAGTTTACGGGGGTAGCGTAAGTTGTTATCATTTAGCTGGTTGCTTGATACGATTGGCAGGTTAATACAATTAGTATTATTATTACTTTTACTGTCATTTCTGTTTTCAGGGCTAATAAATAGATGGGTTAGCTCATTTATTACTATACGTAAAAAGATAGCTGCTATTTGGGGAAGTGCCACATACCATGGTAGCAGTATCTTTCAAAAAGTAAAACTATATGCTGGCATGGATGTTAAGGTATTCTTTCAGGGCATGAGAAGGTTAGAGAAAAAATTATCAAGGTCGCTCATACTTTTATTTCGTGTTGAAGATTACCAAGAATCAAGTTATCTCGTCTTTCTACTTTCTACTATTCTCTTTATATCTCTACTCATATGGCCAGCAAACAAGCAAAATATTACCATTGCAATGTTTTCAAATTTATTTAAAATTAGTTATTTCGCTTTTTTGATCTGGCATTCTATTGATTTGGTAGTAGCAGATACAATAAAGCAAGGAGATGGTATTGATAATATCCTAACTTTAGGACAGGTAATCAGCATTCTTTTACCGTTTTATCTCATTCCACTTATTACACTTGTTTTTATTAGCAACATTGGGATTCATCATACCATTGTATATTTTGCTGGTTTTGCCGCATGGTTATTTCCTTCAAGAAAAGCATTAAAAGTACTCATTAGGTATTTTGAGCAAGGCGATCTGTCTGTTATTCCCATTGCAGGAGCAGTAGTTTTCTTTCTAATATCTGTATCGTTATTCATTACTGTTGGAGTAATTGATAGTATATTTATATCAAACTTTGACAACAGTTGGGTGAGATTACATGATTCTAGATTACTATTCGGCCTTATTAAAAATTTTGGACATTATGGATATAACGGCGCAAAAATAATGTTGCAATTTCCCGATTATGTTAGTTCATCGTCCGGTATGCCATTACTAGGCAGATTGTGTGTATTTTTATTGAGTTGGTTTTTGAGTCTAACAGTAACAGCATATTATGTTTCATACGCAGTATCGTTGAATATTAAGAAGCAGGCGGAACCTCTAGAATATCAGATCCTATTCATGAAAAAGTACAGTAGCCCATTCTTTGTAAAGTTCTGGCGTTTCATAAAATATAAGTGGATTAAAGCAAGGGCATTGTAAACACGCTGGTTCACTGCATGGCATAGCTTGCTAAGGAAGGTGGCTTCTATGAATGACTGGGTTGTGTTTGCTATTATGCTTATTATTGCAGTTCCTGCGTGGCGTGTAATGGACGTAACAATAGGATTTGAGTACCTCCGGGGAGTGAGGTTCATATTCTGTTTGATGCCGATAGGTGTCGCAATGATTGCATATGAAGCTTTCCTGTGCCATGGCAATATAGTCTTGTTGCTTGAAGAGCATACTTATGGTCTAACGGTTATTGCTATAAGTCTTGAACCCTCACTTTTTATTCTGTTAGGACATATGTTTTTAAGATACCTCAAAAAGCTAGAAAGCAAAGGAAGATACATGAATTACAAGGCCTTTTATAATGGTGAGGTTTATCTTACTTATCTTTTCGTGTTTATTGTTATATGGCTTTACTTATTTATCGGTAAAGATTTTCTTTTAGATTATTTCTTTAAGGGATTGAACTAGCTACATGAAACTGAGGTGAGTTCATAAAATGAGCGGCTTAGTTACTACCGTTGCATTTCGGCTTACTTCGGCATTAGTACTGTACATTTTCAGGGAAAGGATAATCGTTTACATACTCAAGGATGAACTGAAGAGGCCGCTCCCAAGACCCCTTCACTGGCTTTATGGTAGCATATACGCATTTATTGCATATTTAGTCTCGATGGGCATTCTTGATGTAATTGGTTTTTATAAAGGATCTTGAGGGCAGTCTTTCGAACAAAAATGAGGTGTTTTCTGTGGACTTTGTGTGGCTTTTAATTATGACAATCGGTTGTGCTTATGCGACTTATACTTGGTTGTTTAGGAGTAAAGAGAGCCAAAAGATGCTGATAGATGCATATTGGAGGAAATCGGATAGCTTCTTTACACGGTGTACTCCAATTAATTTTATTCAGTCCCGGCGTTTTCTTTCTAATGCCAAGTTAGCTGGTATTGGGGCACTGATTGGATTGCTTCTGTGTCTATACATGATAATAAAACTATATCGAGCGATGAGTTGACGCTCAGAGTATCTATGGTAATTTCGCTCAATGACATTCATTGATGGAGTGGATATGGGTGGGCGAACTGATTGTCAGCGTCCTTATCCGGTTTGCCATTGCAGTAGTCGTTATTATATACAGGGAAAGAATAGTGAGTTACTTCTTTATTCAAGAACTCAAGAATGGCAGATCATTATTTGGGCGTGAATCCCATTACATATCCGTAGGAATAATTTTAGCTTTGCTTATTAGCTATAGTATCCTCGATATAATAGACTTTTTCTCAGGCAACTAAGGTAAAAAGCCGAGAGTAGCTTTAAGGCCTTTTTCTTCTGCCCTCCAACAAATGGCTCCCTTATGGCGGGGAAAATGTTTAAAAAAAGGTCTGCCATTAAGGCGGGTCTAGACTCGGGTGCAAACGTTTACCAAAGTCAGCCCCTTTCATTCCCTAGCCCGAAGGGTCTCCTCAAAAATCCCCGCATGAAAGAGCGTAATGTGTCCGCAGCGCAGGCAGACAAAAGCAACGATGGGCAAAGTATTGTCATTTTCGGCCAGAAATTTCCCATCCTCACCGACCTTGAGCGGAACCAGACCGAAATATTTAAAGTTCTCGATATCCCGGCTGGCAAAAGCCTGAATTCTCGAGTATACGTTTTGGCAGACAGGACATACGAAATTAAATTCCATCCTAGCCCCCTTTCGGCAATCAATCGCCGACCGGTAGTGATTTCGGATGAATAAGCCGGGAAATAAGGAATGATGGAATACCGAGGCCGGCACTTGTTGCGCGGCCGCTTTGCAAGCTTTTGTTTATTGCCTGACTATTAATAACTATTCACATCCCGGCAAGTTTGAACCAGGCTCTGCTTCGTATGGCTTAATGATTTTCTTGCTTTTATCTTTGGCTGAGTCATCAGGACATCTGAAGTATTTTTCGACCGGAGGCGGGATAAGGACCTGACCGCAGCCTTAAGGGGATTAGGCGGTAGGGGCGGATTTTCAGCAAAATCCCCTTACATCACCCAAACGGGTGATGTTTTTTTTCATAATTGATGCTATTGTAAGATAAATAACCATTTAACTGCCCGTCCTTTACCCATCTCTTCCGGTATCCGGAAACAGGATGGGGAGCAGTACGTCAGCTAATTGAATAGGATAATTCCATTACGGGAGGGATGAGTGGAGTGAACACGGACACGGCTCCGGCGGAGGCTGTTCTGGGAGCGCTTCCGGTGCAGCGAAAAGTTGGTTTGATCGGGCGAAAGTCCTATACCCTGGTTCTGACCGAACGGCGTCTGATCTTCGCCCTCCTGACCAACGCGATGCTGCAGCAGGCGGCGGCCGATGCGGCCAAAGCGGCAAAGGAGAATGGCGCCGGCTTTTGGAGTAAGCTCGGAGCCACCGCCTCGGTTGGTTTCCAGTATCACCTGCGTTATCTGGCGATGGCCCCGGAGGCCATCCTGGCGGAAAACAGCGATAACTTCGCGGTGGAGAACAGCACGGTCACCCGGATTGAGTACCGGGCCGACCCGCGCTCCGGGGATGCCAAGGAAATCGACCGGATTAGCATCTATGCCGGCGAGAATATTTTCCTGGAAACGACGTTCACAAACGAGAGGAAGCGGGTCAGGGACGTGCTGCGGCAGCTCTTCGGGGCACGATTCCGCTGAGGAAATAAGCCAGGCTAAACAAAATGACTGAGTAGATCAAGCCCAGTTTTTTAGTTGTGCGTATTCGACATGAAATCAACCCATTGGGGAAAGGGGGAACCTGCCGGAGGAGGAAGGCAGGGAAAGGTGATGAAAAAGTTTCTTCTCGGTTTGCTGGTAATCGTGCTGGTGGTTGCGGTCGGAGGGTTTGCGGTGCTGGGCGGGTCCAAGAAGGCGGATGTCGAGTGGACGGAAGCGGATTTCGAGTCCTATCTGGCCAAAGGCAATATCACCTTCAGCAAAGACCGGGCGAGTGTCGAGGATATCGTCACCGGGAATTACCGGACCGTCGGTTCCGTCCGGGTGGACACTACTGTTTCCAACGCCGAGATCACGGCGATTCTGAACAAGGCGGCCAAGGATACCGGCCTGCTCCGGGATATCCGGGTGAAGTTCCGGGATGACGGGCGGGTGGAAGCCTCCGCCGTCATCGGCAGCGATCTGTCCATGGTCTACAGCCGATACCCCGAGGCAAAGAAGTACGAGAGTTATCTTAATACGCTGAAAGGGAAGTCCGTCTACATGGTGGGAACGCTTGAGCGGGTCGGCAACAAGAAATTCGAAGCGTATACCGAAAAGGCCTATGTGGGGCTGCTGCCTCTGCCGGTGGATCAGACGAACGATTATCTGGAGCGGGTCGGGACCGAGATCAACAATATCATCGGCGGGATGAGCGGCTTCTCGGCCGAGGCGTTCTCCTTCGACAGCAACGGCCTGTACTTTAAGGGCACGGTGCCCAAAGAAATCAAGGGGACTCCCTGGCAGTAAGCCCGCCGGCCGCGTGCCGGTTTTGCTCCCGTTTCTCCAGTTCGAGATGCGCTATCTTCCCCAGCCGGGTCAGCGGCAGTTCGGCGCAGAATTCGATTTCGTCCGGTACCGACCACTTGATCAGCCGTTCGGCCGCGTATTTGAGCAGGCTGTCCGCCGCTTCCCGGGGTGAAGCCAATGAGCCTTTGTACACGACAAAGGCTTTTATTTTTTGCATCGTATACGGGTCCGGAACCCCGATGACGCAGGCGGCCCGCACGTCCGGGTGGGAATTGAGGATATCCTCGACCTGGGAAGGGTAGACCGAATACCCGGAGCGCTTGATGATCCGCTTGTACCGCTGCCGGAAATACAGGAAGCCGTCCGCGTCCAGATAACCCAGGTCGCCCGTATGCAGCCAGATTTCCCCGTCCGGATGACGGCGCAGGGTCCGGGCCGTCTCGGCCGCCCGGCCGTGGTAGCCGAGCATGACGGTCGGGCCGCTGACGCAGATTTCGCCGGCGCTGCCCGGCGGCTGTACTACCAGCGTGTCCGGGTCGACGACGCGGATTCTCGTCCCGGCAAACGGCAGCCCCGCGCTGCCCGGCCGGTATTCGTCGGCCGGCATGATGGAGCAGGCGGTCACGCATTCAGTCAGGCCGTAGCCTTCCCGCAGCGTGACCGAGCCGCCGCGCGCCCGGACGAAGCGGTTGAATTCTTTGATCAGAGCCGGCGGGACCACGTCGCCGCCGCAATAGGCTCCTTTGAGGAAGGACAGGTCGGCCCGGGCAAGCTCCCGGCTGCCGAGCAGGGCCTTGAACAGAGTCGGAACCCCGGCGATATACGTCGGCTTCTTGTTCAGGATAGTCACGGCGAATTCCCGGCTGCCGAAACGCGGGACGAGGATGCACCGCCCGCCCCCGAGCAGCACCGGGTGGAGGCAGACGCCCAGTCCGAAGCCGTGGAAGAAAGGCAGGATGCACAGCATCGCATCTTTCTCCGGCTCCGGCTGCACCAGACTCAGCACCTGGAACGCCAGTGCGTTCATATTGCCGTTCGAGAGCAGGACGCCTTTGGGTGTCCCAGTCGTCCCGCCGCTGAACAGGATCAGAGCCGGCTCCGCCGCCCCGAAGGCGTGGGGAGCCGGCGCGGTTTTAGGCTCGGCCGACCGGAGCGCGTCCGGCCAGCGGATGAGGCTGTCGTTGGCCGGCAGTTTCGGCGTCCGGCGCCCCTGTTTCAGATAATAGAGTAGGCGCAGGTGCGCCGGCAGTTCCTCGTCCACCCGGGCGATGACGGTTTTGACGATTCCCGCCTGCTCGGCCACGCTCCGAAAGCTCGGGTAGAACATATCCAGCATGACCAGATATTTGCTCCCGCTGTCTTTGATATAGTACTCCAGTTCGGCGGCCGTGGAGAGCGGGTGCACCATGCAGGGGACGGCTCCGGCGAGGTTGAGGGAGTAGAAGGCGACTACCGTCTGGGGGATATTGGGCAAACAGATGATTACCCGGTCGCCCGGTTGTACGCCGCATTCTCGCCAGAAAGCGGCCAGACGCCCGGTTTCTTCGACCAGGCGAGCGTAAGTCTTCTCGCTTCCGTAATAGTCGAGCGCCGTATGCTGCGGGTACTTCGCCGCGGTATCCAGGAGGCGTCCGTACATCGACTCGCCGGCCGGATTACTCATCATATCCCACGCTTTCCGGGGCGGTTGCCAACTGCTCGGGGTTTTCCACCAGGCTCCGGAACAGGTGCAGGGCTTGCCCGAAGTAGTAACCGTCCGCGATTCGCTCGTCGAGGGTGAAGGTGACATCCACGACCGTCCGGTCGCCTTCCGGCCGGTATTGGCCGATGACCAGGAATATCGATACGGTCCCCCATTCGTACAGATGGTGGAAGGGGGCATCCAGACCGATGCTCCCCAGGTTGGCAGCAAAAATGCTGGAGAAGAGCGGATCGGAGTCGATAATGGCGACGGGCAGCAGGCCGACGTTATTCAGCGTTCTGGCGATGCTGATAATGGAGGAGAGCAGGAAGTCCGGCAGGCGGGCGATGGCTTTGACCAACCGGTCGGTGGTGGCATTCTGCCCAGTCCTCGCCCGGGTGATGGCGGCATTCATTTTTTTTGCAACCTCTCCGAGGGTATTCTCGGGAGCAAAGGTTTGTTTTACCGCGACTTCGGCGCCCGCTTCCGACATCTCCCGTTTTACGATGTACGATACCTGCAGTCGGTTCCGGGCAAAGACCCGCCGGCCGACGACGAACCGGTTCAGCCGGGGGAACCGGGCGGCTGTCCTGACCGCGGCCGCGATAAAGACGTTGAAGACGGAGATGTTCTCTTGACCGGGGGTCGCATTGTTCCGTCGGATGTACTCAAGAGTGTGTGTCAGGTCCAACTGCTGCCGGAAATAGACGCAGGATTCGGTCCGGGTACGCATCAGGTGCGGCATCAGCGTCTGCAGCGGGTCCGGGTTGCGGATCAGCCGGCCGTCCGGCCGGTATCGCCAGAACAGACGGTACCTTAAGAGTGAGTTATGCTTTCTAACCACGCTTGTCCTGCCTCCTTCCGGAAAATCTTTGCATCATCACTTTTAGCAAGCTTATTGCTGCGGAGGTATCATCATATCTGATAATCTCTTTAGATACGCCGGCCCGTGACACAATACCTGCGGCATTTTTCAAAATGTTTGTTACAGGACTGAGGCGGTTATTCCGGCTTCCAACAGGTTCAAAACAGAGGCAGACGCTATGGCCTGCCTCTGTTTTTTCTGTATTCGTTTGGCGGTTGTCCCGTCTGCTCCTTGAAGTGCCTGTAGAAGCTGGAGATGCTTTTGAAGCCGGTTGCGTGTGCCGTTTCGAGGATGCTGATGCCGCTCCCGGACAGCAGCTCCGCCGCTTTATCGATACGCAGCCGTGTAATATATTGGGCCGGGGTCAGGTTCATATGGGATTTGAACAGTCGGGCCAGATGGTTCGGGCTGACCCCGAGCTGCCGGGAGATCTCGGTCAGATCTACCGTCTTGTCATAATCCGTATCGAGTATCGCTTTTGCTTTTTGTACCAGTTCACGGTCCGGGGCGAATACCGCTTGGTCGGGGCGGCATCTTTTGCACGGCCGGTAGTCGGCCGCGAGCGCTTCAGCTGCGTCGGCGAAGTAGACGACGTTACGCCGGACCGGCGTGCGTGACCGGCAGGAAGGACGGCAAAAAATCCGCGTTGTCCGGACCCCGTAGCAGAACCGGCCGTCGTAGTTCGCGTCGCAGATCGCCACCGCCTGCCATTTCTCGTCCTCGGGGATTTCCGACCGTTTTTCCATACGCATTCTCCTTAAGTCAATTCACGGAACACAACACCGGAAGTCTTGGGTTAACTGCCGGCGGAGAGGCTTGACTTATGATTTTCGTACACCAATATGCACACACGGCCCGGGCGCAAGCGACACCTAGTGAGCATCGTGCCGCGTCCGGCGAAGGCGAGGCTGAAGACGGGACCGAGCCATGGAGGGCGAGGCGACAATCACGGCAGGGAGGCCGTGTTTGTAAGTTTACCCCGTCTGAAGCCGAGACTGAGCCGTTGACACGGCCGATGCGAAACTACGGAGCTAAGACCGGGCCGTAGAAAAATCCATCCTGCGTAGCAAAGGAGCAATTCCTTATCCTTAATTACTTTGTCCGTTCTGACTATGTGCCGGCTTATTCAGTGCTCCTCGATAAACCTCTCCAGTTCATTATGCCACAGTTCCGGCTCAAACGTACCTATTCCGGTAGCTTCGCCGAACAAAAGATCAACGATATAACGCGGTTGTTTGCCGCCGATGTGCATCGCCTTGATACACGAGACGCAGTAGACGACCACATTGTCGCATGGCATCTCAGTGGCGCGCTGCTGCATCCGCTCTTTCACCTGTTCAGCCGGCAGGACGCCGTAGAACGAGTCGCCGCAGCAGGTTGCCCGGGTACGGGTGTTTGCCGCTTCGACTATTTTGATATTCATTCTTGCCAGGAGCTTTCGAATTGCCGTGTGCACCCTAACCTCGGTCCGGGTCGGACAGGCGTCGTGGACGGACATCTCCTGGCCCTGATAGTCGGGAAAGGGAAAGGTCTCATTTTCCGCCAGGATTTCCCACAGCGAGACGGTCGAGATGCCCGCGTACAGTTCCCGGTACCGCTTGTCGCAGCCGGCGCAGGTGTTAATGACCCGCGTGCCGGCTGCGAGGTTCGGTTCGTGCCGGCAGCAGGTCAGATGCTCTTTGATATCGTCAATATCTTTTCTTAAAAACTCCAGGACTCTTTTCGCCAGTTCCGGTTTGTAGATCATCAGAGCACAACCGGGCGCGTAGACTTGTCGCATAGTTATTCCTCCCGTTAACATTTTCGCACATGCCCATTTTACCGGAGCTGCGGCGGGAAATCTTCCTTGATTTCATCAGGAAATTCCCGGCGGTACGGGCCGAAAGGACTAGCATACCGGGAGCCGGTACCACCGCCTGTCTTGACAAGCTCCGGCCTTACTGTTATTCTCAATCTGACAGCAAAACGCGAAAACAAGGGAGGATTACGCCATGCCAAAACTCACCGTGGGGCAAACGATGCCCGACTTCACCTTCCAGACCCCGTTCCGGTCGGGTCTGACCTTTTCCCAGGTCGCCGCCGGCAAGAAGACCGCTCTGTTTTTCCTGCGCTATTACGGCTGCACCCTTTGCCAGCTCGATATGCAGCGTCTCGCGCAAGGCTATGACAAGGTTGCGGCTACCGGCGGACATGTGCTCGTCGTCCTGCAATCCGAGCCGGAAGTAGTCAGAGAGTATGTCTCCGAAACTTCCCTGCCGTTTATGATTATCTGCGACCCGACACAGACTCTCTACAAGGAGTTCGCCATCCCGGTTGCCGCTTCGATCGATGAATTGATCGGCGGAAACACCAAGGCCAAGATCGCCGAACTGGAAGGCACCGGGCTGACCCACGGCAAGTACGAAGGCGAGGAACTGCAGCTCCCGGCTTTCTTCGTCGTCGGCGCGGACGGGAAAATTACTTATGCGCACTACGCGAAGGACCTGGCCGACATCCCCAATGTGGATGAAATCGCCGAGTTGCTGAAATAAAGGCTTCCCGATACAAGTCCGATTAAACCGGCATAGCTTTGACCGCGACCGCAAGGGTTCATCAGCCCTTGCGGTTTTTGCTTGTTGGGGTTTGTCAAGGCAGTTAATCTGCCAATATCACCCGAACGGGTGATGGTTTTTTGCTGCGGTATTGCTAAAATATTCTTATAATTTGCGTTGCCGCTACTCTCCGGCCGAGGCTTCGTCTCCGCAGGCGGGGGCGGGCTATATGTGCTTCCCGGGAAAGTCTCGGTTAGCGCGGCGGCAGGCTGCCTTCTTTAGACAATCGATCGACCGGCGCCAAGTCCCAATACCAAGACAGAGAGGGTGTTAGCATGAGTTACCCGCAGACGTTCCTGCCGCGCATCCCCCAGCCCGTGACGCCGCTGCCGCCGGTTTCCCCTCCCTTCGCCTTGCCAAAGGCCGCCGGTGTGCCAGTCCTGGGCAAAGAGGAAACCCTGGTCTCCTGGGTCCTCGACTCTTTCAAAGCCGGTATCAAATCTCTCCCCAAGATAGCCAGGCAGCTCGCTATTCAGCTCGGTATCGTTCTGGCCGTCAACTTCATCCTTTGGCCGCTCGATACCTGGGTCCTGCCCGGACCGCTGGCCAACCTCGCTTCCATCGCTGTTTTCCTGACCGCGACGTACAACAACATCATCCCGAAGACGATTTACTGGGTCATCGTGTTCACCTTCGGCAAGCGGCTGTTCGGCAAGATCCGGCGGGAAGGCTTCGCCCGAGCCATTCAGCCCATGCGGCAGATCGGGCCGGAATTCAATAAGGCCAAAGCGGCCCTGGCGGATAAGGCGTATTCTCTTCTGCTGCTGGGCGGCGGCGCGGGCCTGATTATCGCCAACAACTTCGCGAGCTACAGCCGTTTTTCCGGCGCCCGCAACAAAATGGACAAATACTTTGTCGCTCTCGTTATCTCTTTTACGGTCAGTTATATCCTGGGTGAGAACCAAAAAGGCCCGCTGTTCAAGTTCGCCCGCCTGGCGCAGCAGGACCTGTCCCGCCTGTTCCGGCGGACTCCCGTCGCCGTCGACGCGCATACTTATGTTGCCCTGACCGGGTTCGTCCTGGGCCTGCTGCTCGATGCCCCTCTCATCCTCTTGAAAATGATGTACGGCGGGTATATCCTCGGGGCTGTCTGCCTGGCCGGAGCCGCAGTCTTACCGTTCATCAATGCGAGGCGGGGGACTTACAATGCTGATCTCCGCTGACCGGAAGTACAAATTCGTCAGCGTGTTCAATGCGGCGACCGGCTTCAGCGTCCGCTCCAATGTTTACGACGCGGCGGGAAATGATACGGGCCGGGACCCGTTCCGGGCTTCCTTTCCGGAGCTTTTGGACATCGGGATTATGGGGCACTGCGCCCACGGCCGGAGCGGGCTCTGCCTGAAGTCCGGCGTGGAATGCTACCAGAACGGGCTTGAGGTGGCCGAAGACAACATGTCTTTCGAGCGGTTCGCCCGCATCATCGATGAATGCAGGGGGCGCACCTTTCAGGTTGCCCTGGGCGGCCGGGGCGACCCGGACATGCACGAGCGGTTTGCCGACATCGTACGCTACGCCCGGACCAATTCCGTCGTTCCCAATTTTACCACCTCCGGTTTCGGACTATCGGCAGCGCTGCTCCCCGTTATCCGCGAGAACTGCGGTGCTGTGGCGGTGAGCTGGTACCGCAGCCATTATACCTTCGCCGCTATCGAGATGTTGCTCGCGGCCGGCATCAAGACGAATATTCACTACTGCCTCAGCAATTCGACCATCGATGAGGCGATTGAGCTTATGGAGTACCGGACCTACCTCACCGGCATCAACCGGATTATCTTCCTCCTGCACAAACCGGTAGGTCTGGGCCGCGGCGAAAACGTCCTGAGCGTAACGGACGAGCGGGTGCAGCGTTTCTTTTCCCTGTTCGATTCGCCCGAGCATGCCGACAAGGCCGGCTTTGACAGCTGCAGCGTTCCGGCGCTCCTGAACTTCACACGGAAAATCCATCCGGCGACCATCGAGCCGTGCGAGGCCGGCCGGTTTTCCGCCTACATCTCGCCGGACTACAAGCTCTATCCTTGCAGCTTTGAACAAGACCCGCGCTGCGGGGTTCCCCTGGAGAACACGAGCCTTCAGGCCGCCTGGGAGAGCGCTGCCTTCGACGTTTTCCGGCGACGGTTCGTCGGTAAATGTCCCGGATGCCGCGATTACGAACAATGCCTCGGCGGTTGTCCGGTAATCCCGGAGATTACTCTTTGCCGAAAAAAACAGGGTGAGGTGAGCGCATGAAAATCAAAGTCGATTTTGTGACCAATTCCTCCAGTGAGAGCTTCGGTGTCGTTTTGGCGGATACGGCCGGCACGATGCTGGCTTCCGGGGCCTTACTGGTGGCAGTTAGTTCAGCCAAGCAGCTGCTGTTCGGCGACGCTTCAGCCATCGCTCAGGAAATCGCCGACGCCGTCGGCGAAGAGGCGGATTACCAGCGCGGTGTGGTTATGGAGGGCTACAGAGAGGCGGAAGCGATCCTCGCCGGCGAAGCGGAAAAGCTCAAAGCGGAATTCGACGAATACCAAAAGCAGTGGGCCGAATCGGAAAAGACCGCCGACAAGAGCGACCCGGGCTACGAAAAACTGAAGCAGCAGTACGAAGACTACATGAATTATCTGGAGAACGCGATCAAGCAGAAGGAGTACGAGAAGTACCTTGTCCAGGTGGACAAAGCGGAAAAACAGGCTGAGATGGAAGCCAAAGGCGAATGGGTTAAACAAAAACAGGTTGACTATATCGCCGTCAAAGAGGAGAAGGCGTTGCTGGAGGCGACCCTCCGGGGTTACGGCCAGGCCGGCTACGACGTCAAAGATATCGAGGTCCGGCTGAAGCAGCTGAACGAAAGAGAACGCGAGTTGGCCAAGACCCTCAGCGAGAATGATGCGTCCGTCGACTACACCGCCCGCGACCGCGGTTCGATCGGACCGGGGGCGGAGTTCGACCGGATGGTAAAGGATTACGAACGGAAAAAGGCGGAAATGGAAGCCGCCATGGCTTTGGCCGACGGCCAGAAAAAAGCCGAACTGGCGGCAAAGATGGCCCAGGCCGAGGCCGACTTCGCCGCAGCAATGCAATCGGCTTCCCGGTGGGATATGGCGACGCGGGCGGCGGAAGGGGTACAGTTTGGCGCCGATATGGCCATCGAAGGCCTCTCGCATGTAACCGGTCCGGCCGGACAGAAAATCAAACTCGCCTACAAAGCCGGCAAGAATATTGCCGGCGGGATGGGCGAAGGGATGGCCGACCCCAAAAACGCCGGGAAGCACCTCGCGAAAGGCTTGATCGGCGCCGCGACTGAAGTCGTCAAGGATAAGTTCTCCGAGAGCCCGATTAAGTCCGCCATCACCAATATTGCGAACGAAAGTGCCCAGGGAGCGCTCGATGCCGCCATCAAGGGCAAGGATCCCTGGGCGGGCGGCTATCAGGGACTGGGCAAGGGAGTAATCGATTCCGTAGCCGATGCGGGGCTGGACAAGATCAAATCGAAGCTGCCGATTCCCAAGGGTTCCTCGGTCGACGTCGGGGATTACAGCCTGACCAAGATATTAAATAATAATCCGCTGACGAAAGGGCTGACCAAGACTATCATCCGCGAAGGGGTCGGCGACAAGACTAAGGATTATATCAAAGGCTCGATTGTGGACAATGTGGGTAAAAAGATCGGCGTAGTGAATGACGAATAAGGGAGGTATGAACATGTCAAACGCATTCAAGATTACCCCGGCCGGTTTCGGCTGGCTCGCTCAGGCTTTTTCGGAAGCGAACGCCATCTCTCCGTTCGCTGCGTTTGCCAAAGACCGCCCGGAGTTTGCCGAGCGGACGGCGGACGATCTCGTCACCCAAGGCGTTATCGACCGGGAAGGGACGCTTCGGCCGGAAGCGCTGGCGGCTTTGCGCGTTCTGGCCAAGGCGGACGGATATTTCCGGCTGCGCATCCTGGGGACCGACGCTCCCGTCGATAAAGTCACCTATTTCCAGGGCGACGCCACTTGCTCCGTCGACGGCGCCGAAGGCGGCTTTACCGTCACTTACCCGGCGCAGGCCCAGGAGGCCGGCTACATCTTGGAGGAGTTTACCGGGAGCAGCCGGATCATCAACGTGCCGTTCCGAACTTCCCTCTCGCCCAAAGCCGCCGCCGTATTTCTTGCCCTCGTCGACCTCGGCCGCTCCCGCGCCCTGCTTGCTCTGGCCGGGGAGCCGAAGCCGCAGAGTTTCAGCCCGAAAGAAATCACGGACAAGGCCAACAGTCGTGGCAGCTTCTTCTCCTTCGTCCGCTGCCTCCAGGAACTGACCGGGGTCGAAGCCTTATCCGCCGCCGAGACAACGGCGGCGCTGCGGGAACTCGCCGCGCAGCAGCTCGTTGCCGTCGCGGACGGCGGCTATCGCCTGGCCGGCGACGCGTTGGAACTGGCCCTGACGTTCCTGATCCCGGAGTATGTGTTCCACCTGAGCTACGGCTGGATGCTGACGCCGGAAACCTGCGAGCAGTCCGAGTGCTACGTCATCTTCTGCGGGATGCACAATCTGCTCTGTCTCGATACCGCGGGCGGGATGATTACCATCGAGACTATGTCCGGGAGCGATCTGTTTACCCTCCTGGTGGGAGCGCTCAGCCATCCGCCGGCGCGGCAGCAGATCGCCTGACCGATGCCGAGACCAACCGCCGGTGACACTGTGACGCGGCTGTTCATTTCTCTGATCGGCATCGCACTCGTTCTGTGGAGTGTCGGTACCGTCGTCCTGGGCTTGGTCGGCGCCGAAACGACCGCCGTTATCACCGCGATCCGGCGGCAGGGCGGCCAGCGCAACGAAACCATTCCCAACCGGTACACTTATGTGGTCAGCTATACCTTTGAAACGCCGGACGGCCGGAGGCTGGACGGGTTTACTTACCGCATCGGCAATGCGGTATATGTCAAAGCGACCGGCAATTCCACCGCGCCGGTCAGGTATCTCACGGCGTATCCCGGTGTCAATGCCCTCGCGGCGGATACTTGGCCTTCGCTCGGCAAAGCGGTTCTCCTGCTCGCCGGCGGCTTCCTGGTTTATGTCATGAACCTCCCGCACCGTCGGAAGAGGCGGGCCAAAGGGAAAGGATGAACTAGCCGGGTTTACCAGTGGATACCGAGACTAGCAATCTTCTGGCCGCTTACCCTTTATTCCTTGGGGTGATGTACCTGTGTAGTTTGCCAAAGAAACTGCCCGAAAGAGGTTAACCATGAGGGCAGTTTCTTTCTGTGCAGCCGGCCGGATGGGAGTCCTCTTTGCCGGTTTCTGGCCCATTTTCCATACTTTACACGAACATATGTTCGTGATATGATGAAGGAGGAAAAGGGGCTGATGTGGATGGACGTTCTTCAGAAACTGGCGGTGTTGACCGGAGCGGCGAAATATGACGTGGCCTGTACTTCCAGCGGAGTGGACCGGACTGCGGCGGCCGGCGGGATCGGCAGCTCGGTGGCTTGCGGCATTTGCCACAGCTTCGCGGCGGACGGCCGTTGCATTACCCTGCTGAAAGTCCTGCTGACCAATGTCTGCATCTACGACTGCCAGTACTGTGTGAACCGCCGGTCCAACGACTCGCCCCGGGCGGCGTTTACGCCCCGGGAGCTGGCGGAACTGACCATCAGCTTTTACCGGCGCAATTATATCGAGGGCCTTTTCCTGAGTTCCGGTGTGATCAGGAATCCGAACTATACCTGCGAGCAAATTCTGACGGTGCTGCGGATCTTGCGGCAGGAGTACCGGTTTGCCGGCTATATCCACGCCAAAGTCATTCCCGGTTCCGATCGGGAACTGATTGACCGCATCGGCGCGTTGGCGGACCGCGTGAGCGTGAATATCGAGCTTCCTTCACAGCGTAGTTTGCAGCTGCTGGCGCCGGACAAATCCAAACAAGCTATTCTGACGCCGATGGAATACATCCACACCCGCATCGCCGAAGCCGCCGCCGACCGGGGAAAATACCGGCACCCGCCGGCGTTCGCTCCCGCCGGCCAGAGCACCCAGATGATCATCGGGGCTACCCCGGACACCGATCTCCAGATTCTGAACCTGACGCAAAGCCTGTACCAGAAATATGGTTTGAAGCGGGTTTTCTTTTCCGCCTATATGCCGGTGGCGGAAAATTCCTTGCTGCCGGCGCTCGGCACCAAGCCGCCGCTGCTGCGGGAGCACCGCCTGTATCAGGCGGACTGGCTGCTGCGGTTTTACGGCTTTACCGCCCGGGAACTGCTGGACGAACGGCACCCGAGCTTCAACCCGTATGTGGATCCCAAATGCAACTGGGCGCTCAATCACATGGAGCTTTTCCCTATTGAGGTGAACCGGGCGCCTTACGCCGCTTTGCTGCGGGTACCGGGTATCGGCGTAACCGGCGCCAAGCGGATTATGACGGCCCGCCGCACCGCCACCCTCGGTCCCGACAGCCTCAAAAAGCTGGGCGTCGTACTGAAGCGGGCCCAATATTTCATCACCTGCGCCGGTAAAAGCGCGGTCGTTCCGACCACCTCCCGGGAGGCGGTGTTGAAGGGGCTGTTGTCGGAAAAAGAGTGGCGGCTGTACACCGGAGATTTTCCCGGGCAATCGGGAGCAGAGCAGCTTTCTCTGTTCGCGGCACCGGCTTGGACGGAGGAGACGGTAAAATGTCTGACTGGCCAAATCTGATTTACCGGTACGACGGGAGTTTTGACGGGCTGCTGTGCTGTGTCTTTGAAAGCTACGCGCAAAAGGAAACGCCGGCGGAGATTATCACCCCGGCGGCACCTGTCACTCTCTTACCGGCCAAGGAAATTGCGACCGACCGGGACCGGGCGAAACGGGTGCTCGCCTCGGTCCCGGAAAAGATGGGGCCGGAAGCTCTGGATTTCGTGCGGCAGGCCTTTTTGACCTGCCTGCCGCAAAAGGAGATGTATATCCTCCGGTTTCTGCAACTTGGCTACCGGTACGGTCCCGCCGTGCTGAACCGGCTTGCGGATGCTTCGATCCAGCCGCTCATCAAAGCCGTAAACCATCTGAAGCGGGAGAGCCATCTGCTCAAGGGCTTCCTGCGCTTTTCCGTTTTTAACGGCGTCCTCGCGGCGGAGATGGAGCCGAAGAATTGCGTGCTTCCCTTGCTCGCGGAGCATTTCTGCACGCGTTACCGGGAAGAGCGCTTCCTGATTATGGACCGAACGCATGGCCTAGCCCTGGTATATCAGCCTTACCGGTACGATATCCTGGCGGTGGAGGAACTTGCGCTGCCCGCACCGGATGCGGCGGAGCAGAGTTGCCGCGAGCTGTGGCGGACCTTTTACGACGCTATCGAGGTGCCGGGGCGCCACAATCCCCGCTGCCGGATGAGCCATATGCCGCAACGCTACTGGAAATACATGACCGAACTGGCCGATGCGCTGCCAGCGCAGCCGGATCGTTCGTTGACCACAACGCCGGAAGATTTTGTTTAAAGTGCATACTGGCAGGCTTCGCTCTATGTTTTCGTTCCCCATATACACACACGGCCCGGGTGCCAGCGACACCTAGTGAGCATCGTGCCGTGTCCGGCGAGGGCGAAGGCTTCAGACGGGGCCGAGCCACGGATGGCGAGGCGACAATCACGCTATGGATGGCGTGTTTGTCAGGAACCCCGTCGGAAGCCGAGACTGAGCCGCTGACACGGCCGCGGCGAAACTACGTCGCTAAGACCGGACCGTAAGAAAAGCCATCCTGTGAAACAAAGCCACAATTCCTTCTTTTGATTTTTGGGCTTTCTCTGCCATAGCTTTGCAATGGTGCTGGCAAAGCCAGAAGCATTCCCTGTTTGACAGGACGGTCGGCAGAGCTGCTTTATCCTTCCGTGCCCCGACTCAGTCCATACGCATGGCCCTGCCGCTGCCAGAAGCAGGAGTCGAGCGGGCAAGTGGGAAATAAGTTGTATATTCTTTCCGCAGAGGAGGGGAAGCCGTGCAGCGGAAATGGTGGAAGGAAGGTATCGTCTACCAGATTTACCCGTGGAGCTTCTACGACAGCGACGGCGACGGTATCGGGGATATCCGGGGAATTATCGGGAAGCTTGATTATCTGGCCGAACTCGGCGTCGGTATTGTCTGGCTCAATCCCGTCTACAAGTCGCCGAACGACGACAACGGTTACGACATCAGCGACTATCAGGCGATTATGGATGAATTCGGCACGCTGGCAGACTGGGAGGAACTGCTCGCCGGACTGCACCGCCGGGGCATCCGGCTGATCATGGACCTGGTCATCAACCACACCTCGGATGAGCACCGCTGGTTCATCGAGTCCAGAGCGGCAAAGGATAATTCTTATCGGGGCTACTACATCTGGCGGCCGGGCCGGGACGGAAAGGCGCCGAACAATTGGCGCTCCTTCTTCAGCACGTCCGTCTGGGATTACGACGCGAAGACGGGAGAATATTACCTGCACCTGTACTCGCCCCGGATGCCGGACCTGAACTGGGAGAACCCCGCCCTCCGACAGGAGATGTATACGATGATGACTTGGTGGCTTGCCAAGGGAGTGGATGGGTTCCGCCTCGATTCTGCGAACACCATCTCCAAGGTCCCGTCGCTGCCGGACGCCCGGGAGGACTCGCCCAAATACGTGCGGGGCCGGGAGTTCTTCACCAACGGCCCGCGCATGCACGAATACTTCCGGGAGATGAACGCGCAGGTGTTCAGCCGCTACGACGCCATGACCGTGGGCGAGTGCTCTTCCGCCGATACAGAAGAGGCGCTCCGGATGGTGGGGGATGACCGCGGCGAACTGAGCATGATCCATTTCTTCGAGCACGACGAGGTGGACTGGGGCGCGGGCGGCGCCTGGGATATCGTCTCCTGGAAACTGACCGACCTGAAACGGATCTTGAGCCGCTGGCAGACAGAGCTGCACGGGCGGGGCTGGAGTGGCCTGTTCTGGGAGAATCACGACCTGCCACGTTCCGTCTCACGCTACGGGGATGACCGCGAGTATCGTGAAGAATCGGCGAAGCTGCTCATCACCTGCCTGCTGACTTTGCAGGGGACGCCGTATATCTACCAGGGGCAGGAAATCGGGATGACGAACATCAAGTTCGACCGGATTACAGATTACCGGGATATCGATACTCTGAACTATTACGCCGACGAGATTGCCGGGGGAAGCGACCCGGCCCAAATTATGGCCAATATCCACTACCGCGGCCGTGATAACGCCCGCACACCGATGCAGTGGGACGCCAGCCCCAATGCCGGTTTCACCGCCGGGACACCGTGGCTGGCGGTTAATCCGAATTACCTCGAGATCAACGTCGCCGTCCAGCGGCGCGACCCGGATTCGGTCCTGAACTACTACAAGCGGATGATCCGGCTGCGGAAAGCCAACGCCGTCCTGGTGTACGGCGACTACACGCTGCTGGCCGCAGACGACGAGCAGGTTTACGCTTACCTGCGCCGCCTGGAGGACAAAACCGTTTTGGTTGTCCTGAACTTTTCCCGGGACCCGGCCGTCTTCAATCCGCCGGACAATATTGACGGCGGCAAAACACTCCTGCTTGCCAATTACGTCGTGCCGGCAAGTGAGCCGTCCGGGGCGATGTCGCTGCGTCCTTACGAGGCGCGGGTGTATGAAATAGTGGAATAAGTGCGACAAGGGCCGCCTTATGGGCGGCCTCTTATCGCACTCTGAAAGCGGGCCATTGGTGGAGTGAGCCAGATTATCCGGCAATGACAATGTGCGGGAGCCGTCATACAGTCTGACACCCGTATCGTATCCATGGCTTGCCAGAATATTGCAGGGGTTTTGCCGGATTTGGCGAAAGTTATGGTTACCTTTCGCCGGGAATGAGGTGAGCCGATATGGATACCCTTCTCCGCATCGACCTGAATATTTTCGCTCTCCTCATTTCCCTGATGATTTTGGTCGACCTCCGCGGGCAGACGGAAAAGAAATTCATTCAAAACAAGCTTTTCCTCGCGTTGCTCCTTTCGAACATACTCGTCCTGCTGCTGGAGATCGCCAGTTGGGTGTTCAACGGACGGCCCGGGGCTGCCTGGGAGAAAGCGAATCTGGTCGCCAACGCCGTATTTTATGCTGCCAATCAGCTTCCTCCTTACATCTGGGTCCTTTATGCCGACTACGAAGTTTTCAAAAACGAGAATCGGATCCGGCGGATGGCCGGACCGTTGGCGCTGCCTGTTCTGATTATTGCTTTGTTGGTGTTTACGGTCCCGTTAAACAACTGGTTTTTTTTCATCGGCAGCGGCAACGAATACCACCGGGGGGCGCTGTTTCCACTCCTGGTCGTCATGTGCTACGCCTATTTCCTCGCCGGTTTTCTCATCGTTTTCCGAAATCGCGCCGTCCTCCCGAAAAAGCACTTCATGCCGCTGCTGATCTTCGTCTTTCCGCCGGTGCTGGGTGGTCTGCTGCAGGCTTTCTTCTACGGGCTGACCCTGGTCTGGAGCGGAATGACCCTGTCCATCCTGTACATTTACATTATCATTCAAAATAAACGGCTCCACACCGATTACCTGACCGGCGTCAATAACCGGATGCCCATCGGGCAGTACCTGCGGCAAAAAGTCCGGGAGAGTGCCTCCGGCAAGGGCTTTTCCCTGCTCCTCATTGATATCGATGGCTTCAAGGCCATCAACGACGAGTTCGGCCACGCCGCCGGCGATGCGGCGCTCACCACCACGGCCGAACTAATGCGTCGGAGTCTGCGGAAGGACGATTTTCTCGCCCGGTATGGGGGTGACGAGTTTCTGATCATCCTCGATATTCAGGACCAAGAGACGCTGCGGAAGTCGGTCGAGCGCATCCGGGATACCTTCCACCGGTTCAACCGGACCGGAGTCAAGCCGTACGAGCTTTTATTGAGTATCGGGTACGCTGTGTATGACCCCGATCTCGGGCTGACGGAAGATCAGTTTTTGCAGCACGTTGACGCGCTGATGTACACCGATAAGAAGCAGCGGGGCGGGAGGCTGACAGCCGGCCTGCCTCTGTAATTGGCGGGTACCGCCCGAATAATCCCTGGCAAAAGAAGGAATCGTAGAGATGTGGTGGAAGTATAGGGGCAAATCGCGTTAGGGAGGGATACCGGTGGATGACCTCTATGCCGGTTTTGCCGAACGGTACGATCTGTTTTTCGGTGGATTTGATAAGCACGGACCGGCCAAGGTGGAATTCTTTCAGCGCCTGTTCGAGCAGCACGGGGTGAAGACCGTGCTTGACTGTGCCTGCGGGACGGGCAGCGACCTTTGCCTGTTTCGCCGGCTGGGCTGTGCTGTTCGCGGCTCGGATATCTCGCCGGCGATGCTGCAGCAGGCGCGGCGGAATCTGGCCGCAGCCGGCCTGGATATTCCGCTGCGGCAGGCCGACTACCGGGAATTGCCCCAGCAGTACGACCTGTTGTTTGACGCGGTTATGTGCCTTTCCAGTTCGATTGACCACATGCCGGACGAAACGGAAGCGGTCCGGGCTTTTGCGAGCATGCGCGACGTGCTGCGGGAAGGCGGCCTCCTGGTGCTGACCCAGGGGACGACGGACCGGCAGTGGGCGGAGAAACCGCGCTTCATCCTCGCGGCGGACGAGCCCGGCTATACCCGCCTGTTTGTACTCGATTACCTGGAGAACGGTGGCTCCCGCTACAATATCCTTGACGTCCTGCGGGATGGGGAGAAGCCGCGGCTGGCGGTTTGGAGCGCCACCTATGCCCGGATGTATCTGCGGGATGATCAGGAAAAACTGCTGCGCGCGGCCGGTTTCAGCCGCATTGATTTCTACGGTTCCTACGCTTTTGAGCCGTACGATAAGACAACCAGCAACCACTTGATCACGGTTGCCGTGAAGTAGGTCAGGGCAGCTTATGCCTTGACGGTTAACCGAGAGACAATTCCGGCATTTCAACCGAGGATGCATTGCCTGTGTTTCGTCGCAAAATCCGTTTCCTATTTCCCGGTAGGGGCGGACGACTCGGTCCGCCCAGCTGACACTCCGGCCCAAGTTGTAGAGGGCACCGCCCACGGCGTCCCGCCCGTCTTGTAATCCCAATGCTTCTCCCGTCGGTTACTTCCTATCAGAAGAACGGAGGCATAGATGATGCAGGCAAAAGGTTACGTCCAGGTTTACACTGGCGACGGCAAAGGTAAAACGACGGCCGCTATCGGCCTCGCTGTCCGTGCCCTGGGGGCCGGAAAAAGAGTACTCTTCCTGCAGTTCATGAAAGCGAAAAGTTACAGCGAGCATCGGATTCTGCCGGACATCTCGCCGAATCTGACCCTGGAAACGGTGGGAAAGCCTTTCTTCATTATCAAGGAGGGGTCGATGCCGGAAGCGGAACTCGCGAAGTGGCGGGAGAAGGCGGTCATTTTTCCGCCCGGCCGGCCGCCCCGGGAGTACGTCGAATTGATCGAGCGAGGAATGGCGCGGGCCCGGGCGGCCACCGCCGGATCGGAATACGACCTCGTGGTTTTGGACGAACTGGTGGTGGCTTTGTCCTTCGGCCTCGTGGCTTGGGACGAGGTGAAAGCGCTGCTTGAGCAGAAAAGCGAGGGTGTGGAATTAGTTCTGACCGGGCGGGGCGCCCCGCCCGAATTGATTGCCATGGCCGACCTGGTGACCGAGATGCGGGAAATCAAGCATTATTACACCCAAGGGGTGGAAGCCCGGCCAGGGATTGAGAATTAGACAGCGTGTCATTTCGCACCGGCCAATGCGGAGGGTGAACAGAAATGCCGTGAACAGGAAAGAAATTCGCCGGGGGCGGGGTCTCGGATACCTCGCCCTTTTATCGGCAAAGAGGTTGTCACTTGGCCGTATTTCTTTACCCGCAAAATTATGGTAAAATGGATTAAACTGAAACACCATTCATTCTGGCAATCCGGATCACCTTATCCCTATGCCGCGGCACGGGAGGTGTTTTTGTTTTCGGCCGTTAACGGCCAGGGGCAGTTGTTTTTATGCGCGGAAGACGCACCAAAACAATAAGTCAGGGAGGTAGAAAAATGAGTTCACTGCAAGGTAAAGTAGCCTTTATCACCGGGGCGGCGATGGGCAACGGGGAAGGCATCGCCCGGGTCATGGCGCAGAAGGGCGCCGAGGTGATCCTGGCGGATATCAACGACAAAGTGTTTGCAACGGCAGCGAGCATCGGTCCAAGCGCACATGCGTATAAGGTCGATGTCGCCGATTATGCGGCGGTGCAGGAAGTGGCCGACGAGGTCATCGCCAAATTCGGTAAGCTGGATATCCTGGTGAACAACGCCGGTATCGCCCGCCTGATCCGGATTGACAACATGAGCGACGAGCTGCGGGATTTCCACTATCACGTGAATGTAGTCGGCGTCTGGAACTGCACCAAGGCGTTCATCCCACACATGATTAAAGCCCGCTACGGCCGAATCGTCAACATGTCCTCCGTCACCGGCCCCCGGGTGGTCGACCCGGGGATGATGGGCTATGCGATGAGCAAGGGGGCCGTCCTCGCCTTCACCAAGGCGATTGCCATGGACGTCGCCAAATACAACATCACGGCCAACGCGATTTTGCCCGGATATATCCTGACCCCGATGGTTGAGCATACCGCGCACGAGACGAATCCGGAAAATCCCCAGAAGGTAATCGACGGTATCGCTGCCGGCGTTCCCCTGGGCCGTCTCGGCAAGATCGAAGAAATCGGTTATCTGGCCGCGTTCCTGGCCTCGGATGAGGCGGCGTACATCACCGGCAGCGAATTGTTGATCGATGGTGGCAGCACCCTGCCCGAGACGAGTTCGGTCGGTCGCTGAAAGGTCACTCAGCCTGACCCTAAATCTTAATGAAGGGGAGAATGCCATGCTGGTGGTCGTGAAGGAGAAGAAAGGTCCCGGGTATGCGCTCAAAGATGTTCCCATGCCCGCAGTCGGTCCCGATGCGATATTGATTAAGGTGAAAGCGGTCGGTATCTGCGGTTCGGATATCCCGATTATCAAAGGGGTGCGGGACGTGCCGATTCCCCTCATCCCCGGCCACGAGTTCGCCGGCGAAGTCGTGGCCGTCGGCGCCAACGTGACCCGCTTTCAGGCCGGCGACCGGGTGACCCCGGGCTTGGTCATCCGCTGCGGCCATTGCCTGCCTTGCCGCGAAGGTCTGGAGTCCCTGTGCGACAACATCCTGGAGACCGGGATTCACGTCGACGGCGCCTTTGCCGAGTATGTAGCGGTGCCGGAGCAGACTGTCCATCATCTCCCCGCCGGCATGAGTTACGAATGGGGCGCGTCCATCGACCCAATCGCTTCGGCCTACCGCCCGGTCAAGAAGGCCGGTATCGGCAGCGAAAGCACGGTCATCGTCTTCGGTCCCGGGCCGATTGGCCTGTACGCCCTGCAGGTGGCCAAGGCCGAGGGAGCTGCCAGACTGATTCTCGTGGGTATCCCGGGAGACGAGGGAAGACTCGCGCTCGGCCGGGAACTGGGAGCGGATTACACTGTCGTCTACGACCCGGAAACTTTCGTGCCCATGGTTACCAAACTGACCGGCGGCCTGATGGCGGATGCCGTCATCGAAGCCACCGGCAGCGAGAAGGTTTTCAATACCTGCATTGACGTGCTGCGTAAAGGCGGGCGTCTCTGTGTCGCCGGCATCACCCATAAGATGGCCGAATTCAACTTTGCCAAAGTGGTGCGGCACGAGTTGAAGGTGGAAGGCAGCATCTGCTACACCTGGATGGATTACCGGGAAAGCCTTGCCTTGGTCGCTTCCGGCCGGGTGAAGGTCGATCCTCTGATTACCCACCGCTTCCCCCTGCGCGATTTCGCGCGCGCTCTGGAAGTGATTGACCGGCGGGAAAGTATCAAGGTTATGCTTTACCCTGACAAATAGGCGAAGAGAAACGGACTCCGGCCGACGGCCAGAACCGCCGCCGGGTTATTCAAATACAAGGAGATGATTGGCGTGAGTTTCGTCCACCCGTACATGCCCAACAGCGCTCCGGCTGTGCAGAAAGAAATGCTGGACGCGCTGGGCATCGACAGTATCGAGGCCTTGTACCGGGATATAATTCCTGAGCACCTGCGTTTCCGGGGCAAAATGAATTTGCCGGAGCCGATTCACAGTGAGTTTGAACTGAAAAAGCACGTCGAAGGCATTTTGCAGCGGAATGCGACCTGCGGCGAATTCATAAGCTTCCTGGGGGCCGGCTGCTACCGGCACTTCGTGCCGGCCGTCTGCGATGAAATCAACGGCCGCGCCGAGTTTCTCACCGCTTATGTCGGCGACACCTACAGCGACCACGGAAAGATGCAGGCTTTCTTTGAATACTGCAGCCTCCTGGCCGAACTCGTCGACATGGATGTGATTAACTATCCCACTTACGACGGCGGCCAGGCGGTGGCCTCCTCCCTGCGCATGGCGCTCCGGATAACCGGACGGGGCGAAGTGTTGCTGCCGGCGACCATGAACCCGGAAATTCTGTCGCAGGTGCGCGACTACTGCAAGCATGTCGCCGCGATTAAGCTCGTCAATTATACGGGCGAAGGCAAGCTGGACCTGGCCGACCTGGAAAGCAAACTGTCGGGGCGGACGGCGGCTGTGTTCTTTGAGAATCCTTCCTACCTCGGCTTTATCGAGATGCAGGGGCAGCGGATTGCCGACCTGGCGCATGGCGCCGGCGCGATCTGCGTCGTCGGCGCCGATGTGGCTTCCCTGGGCGTGCTGGAAAGCCCGGCCAATTACGGGGCCGACATCGTCTGTGGCGACATCCAGCCGCTCGGGATGCACATCCAGTTCGGCGGCGGCCACGCCGGTTATATCGCCACCCGGCAGGAGGAAAAGTATATCCGGCAGTACCCGACGTATTTATACGGCATCGCCCCGACGGAGACGGAAGGCGAATATGGCTGGGCCCGCGCGCTCAATTACCGGACTTCCCATGGCAGCCGGGAAAAAGCGAACGAATATTTCGGCACGGCGAACGGTCTCTGGGCCATCACCGCCGCCGTCTATCTTGCGACCATGGGACCACAGGGAATGCGGGAGTTGGGTGAAACCATCCTTTACCGCACCAACTACGCTATTCAGCTGCTGTCGGAAATCGAGGGTCTCCGGGCCAACGTGTTCGGGGCCGCCAATTTCCAGGAGTTCATTGTGAACTTCGACCCTTGCGGCAAGACGGTCGCCGAGGTGAATAAGGCGCTGCTTCGCAAGGGTATTTTCGGGGGCAAGGATTTGTCCAAAGACTTCCCGGCCCTGGGTCAGAGCGCCCTGTACTGCATTACGGAGACGGTCAGCGCCGCGGAAATTCGGCTGCTCGCGGCGGCGCTGCGGGAAATCGTCAGCGGGGAGGGGAAATAACATGACCGAAACAACCAGCAAAGCCGGCCGCTACCACGAAGCCAGGTGGTGCGAGCCGTTCATCATGGAAAAAGGTACGCCCGGCGAGCGTGGCGTCCTCGTGCCTCTGGCCGAGCCGGAAGTGAAGGCGGCGACCGGCGAAGCGGTGAACCTGATTCCCGCCGGGATGAAAAGAAAGCAAGCCCCCGTTCTGCCGGAGCTTTCCCAGATGCAGGTGCTGCGCCACTATCTGCGCCTGTCCCAAGAGACGGTCGGCACCGATCTCACGATCGACATCGGCCTCGGCACGTGTACGATGAAGTACAGCCCCAAGGTCCACGAGACGATTGCCCGCTCCCCCGAGGTGGCGGACCTGCACCCCCTGCAGGACGAGAGCACCGTCCAGGGAATGCTGAAGATTATGTACGATACGGCGGAGTTCCTGAAAGAAATTTCCGGCATGGACAAGTTCTCCCTGCAGCCTTCCGGCGGCAGCCAGGCCATGTATGGGGCCGTCGCTGCCTTCCGTGCCTACCACGCTGCGCGGGGGGAAGGGGAGCAGCGGAACGAAATCATCACCACCATGCTGTCGCACCCCGGCAACCCCGGCGTAGCCGCCGCCGCCGGCTACAAGGTCATCAACCTTTACCCCGGCGAAGACGGCCTGCCGGACTTTGTCGCCCTGCAGGCGGCCGTGTCCGAACGGACGGCCGGCCTGCTGATTACCAACCCGGAAGACACCGGCCTCTACAATCCCCGCATCAAAGAATTCGTGGATACCGTCCACGCGGCCGGCGGCCTCTGCTTCTACGACCAGGCCAACTTAAACGGCCTCTTCGGAATTACCCGGGCCCGCGAAGCCGGCTTTGACGCCTGCCATTTCAACCTGCACAAAACGTTCTCCTCGCCGCACGGCAGCCACGGTCCCGGCGCCGGCGCCCTCGGCGTGCGCGAAACGCTCGCCAAATTCCTGCCCCTGCCGGCGGTGGAGTTTGACGGTGAAAAGTATTACCTGGATTTCGACCGGCCGGACAGCATCGGTAAGCTGCGGAAGTTCTACGGCGTGGCGCCGGTTATCGTCCGCACCTATGCGTACATTATGAGCCTGGGAGCGGAGGGTTTGCATCAGGTGTCGGAGCTTGCCATCCTCAACAACAACTACATGCTGGAGAAAATGCTCGATATCCCCGGCCTGTCCCTGCCCTGGGCGCCTGGTAAGCGCCGCCTCGAGCAGGCCCGCCTGAGCTGGGAGAAGCTGACGCAGGACACGGGAGTGACGACGGACGACATCGACCGGCGCATCGTGGATTACGGGTTCCAGTCGTACTTTGCAAGCCACCACCCACGCTTGATACCGGAGCCGCTGACCCCCGAGCCGGTCGAGACTTACTCCAAAGACGATATCGACCGGTTCGCGGCCGCTTTCCGGTCGATTGCGGCCGAAGCGTACACCAATCCGGAAATCGTCAAGACGGCGCCCCACCGGGTGGCGATGAATTCCCGGATCGATGAGAGCTATATCACCGATATCGCCAAGTTTGCCTGCACCTGGCGCGGTTTCAAAAAGCGGCTGGAAAACGGACAGGAGGGGTAAAGGTGAGCAGTCGGCAAGAGAAGGTATTGTCCAGCCTTGAGAAAAACAAGGACGAATTGATAGCCACGACCCGAGAGTTGGTTGCTTTCCCTAGCTTGTTCGGCCAGGAGGAAGCTGCCCAGCGGTATTACGCCGGCAAGCTGCAAAAGCTCGGCGCGGCGGTGGAGGTGTGGGAGCCCGATGTCGCGGAGATGTCCCGGCACCCGGCTTACGTGTCCGACCGGGAAAGCTTCGCCGGCAGCCCGGTTGTCGTCGGTACGGTCAAAGGCAGCGGCGGTGGCCGGTCGATGTTCCTCTGCGGTCATATGGATGTCGTCCCGCCCGGCGCGGGGAAGTGGACGGTGGATCCCTGGAGCGGCTTGCTGCAAGCCGGCCGGATCTATGGGCGGGGCGCCGCCGATATGAAGGGCGGTCTCGCCGCCAACTACATCGCTCTCAAGTCCGTGCTGGATAGCGGCCTGAAGCTGCAAGGCGACGTCCTCGTCGGCACGACGGTCGACGAGGAATGCGGCAGCACGGGTGCACTCGCGATTGCCGTACGCGGTTACCGGGCTGACGGCTGCATCATCCCCGAGCCGACCGGGCTGGAGATGAACGTGGCATCGACGGGCAGCATCTGGTTTAGAGTAAAGGTGCCCGGCAAGTCCGCCCACGCCGGCATGTCCTACAAAGGTGTGAATTCCATCTACAAGTCCATGCTGCTGATCGAGCGGCTGCAGGAACTGGAAGAGACGCGCCGTATCCGGCTGATGCACCCGCTGTACTCAAACCATCCCATCCCGTTCTGCCTGAACGTGAACACCATCAGGGCCGGCAACTGGCCGGCCATCGTTCCGGCCGAGACCGTGTTCGAAGGGCGGATGGGCGTATCCCCGGACGAAAGCATCGAAGAAGTGAGGAAAGAGTTCGAGGATACGATCGCCGCGGTCGCCGCTTCCGATACCTGGCTCCGCGAGAACCCGCCCGTTGTCGAGTATATGAACTGCCGCTGGAACAGCGGCAGCGTCGAGGCGGAGCACCCCTTGTCGCGCCTCCTCCAGGCGAAGATTGCCGAAGTGACGGGTGAGCCCGCCAAGCTTACCGGCATGGGGCCCTGCTCCGATTCCGGCACCTTCATCCGGTATGCGGCGACGCCGGCGATTAACTTCGGCCCGAATTCGATGGCGATCGCCCACCAGACGGATGAGTACGTGGATGTGGAGAGCCTGTACAGTACGGCACAGATCATTGCTTTGGTGCTGCTTGACTGGTGCGGCGCGGAGTAAGACGAGCCGAATTTCTAACCCTGCCTGTTTGCGTTCTTGTTTACGCAGCGGCCCGGACGCTTCCGATATCCGGGCCGCTGCGTTTGTCCGAATTGCCGGGTAAATTTCGTGCCTGAGGAGGAATTTACCAAAAGACGGCAAAAATAGAATCAATGCCTTCCGTCAACCGTCACAAAAAGCTGACTTTTGTCGAAATGAGTGAGGGAGACAGGTTGCCGATGGGGGGGGAGAGAATGGTTACGCCGCAAAATGTCGGTCTGGCCAAGGAGGAACGCCGGTTTTTCCGGGTGAAGTTCATCGAGCCTATCAAGGGCAGGTTTAAGCCGGTAGATCCGGAGGCCGGAGCGGCCGGCTCTACCGTTCCGGAAATGGCGCCAATTCTGGATTTGAGCACGGCCGGAGCCAAGATCAGGCTCGAAACCAATCCGCCGCTGGCCAAAAAAGTCGTGGTCGAGCTTTCGTTTGACCTGGACGAGAGTAGTTTTGCGGATCTGCGCGGCGAGGTGGTCTGGAGCCGGAGCGACGAACACGCTTACGCGTGCGGCATCAGGTTTGTCGGATTGGCTTCCCGACAGGAGCAGCGCCTTTTCCGGGCCCTGAACAGTTACCAGATCAAAAAAGCCCGGTACGACGAACACCTGAATAAGGTCAGCAACCTGCGCTACCTCAATCGGATTGTGAATATTCTCGAATTGCTGCCCTATCCGGCGCTGCTGCTGTCGGACGAGCGGCGGATCGTCGCGGTCAACCGGCCGGCGGAAGCGGCAGGTATCCGGACGGACCGGAGCTGCTTCGAGGCGGTATTCGGGGCCGGCGAGGCGTGCGCCCACTGCCGGCTGGACGCGGCTCTGGCCAGCGAAGATATTACGAAACTGGTTCGGGAATTCAACGGCAGACCGCACGAATTCAACTGGTTCCACCTTGAGAGCGGCTACCTGATTTATTGTTTCCGGGAACTGTCTTCATAACGACCAAATTAAACCGGGGCGGCCGTCGGCCGCCCCGGTTCAGATTATCCGCACCGTGTTGAGCATTTTCTCCACCGCCTGCCGCCGTTCGCCGCGCAGGCTTCTCAGGTACTCCAGGTATTTTTCCTGCCATTCCGTCCCGGATTCCGGGGGAGCGGTAAGCGCCGCCAAGGACAGCGGTCCGGCGCGCAGTTCCGCTTCGAATGCGACCCGTCCGAGCACGGCCAGCACCGTGGCGTCGAGCCGTCGGAACACGGTTGTATATTCGTCCCCGAAGAGGCAGTCCGCTTCGAACAGGTCGACCAGATCTTCCGGCGAGCTGATTTCGGCCAGGATCACGGCGGCTTTAGCCGCCGCCGTTTTGCTTTCCGTTATCCGCCGGCAGACCGCCGCGAACCTGCGGTCATCCATCCTTTCCCCGCCGATGAAGACGGGACCGGCCGCTTCGGCCGCCGGCTCGGTCAGAATGAGGGCGTCAAGGCTGCCGCTTGCCGCAGCGATTCGCACCCGCGGCACCAAGCCCGCGGCGTATTGCCGCAGGTATTCGGCCAGTCCCGGCCGGCCGCCCGGAGCCGTACCGATTTGCGCGAGCGCGCTGAGGACAGCGGCTTCAAGCTCACCCGGAGCCAGCGCGTGCAATTCCCGGCTCAGGTCGGACGCCTGCGCCGGCGTCAGCGTCAGCTCACCCGGCGGGCGTCCCGCCAGGATGGCGAAGACGGCATTGTTGACGACGATTTCGCAGATATTGACCATGGATACCCGGTAATCGATATCGTAAATCCGGCCGTAATTGTGCAGCAGCCGCATAATTTCCTCCGGCCGGAAGCAGCGGCAGAACTCGTTTTCCAGCGCCAGTTGCGCCAGATACCGGTGGAGATAGAAGACACCCTGCAGGTCCGGGACGTCGCAGAGCAGGGGGTAGTCGATATTGGCCATGGTCTCGTGGGCGCCGAACAACACTTCGTACGACAGGAAAAACTCGGGCAGTGCCTCGTTTATTGTATAGTTGTAAGTCCGGAGCGGAACGGACAGTTTCTTCCACTTCACCTCCGAATACAGCTCTTTAGCGTCGGCCAGACAGGCCGTGAGAATCTGAAGACCGCGCCCGTACAGTTCCCGCGCGCTTCGCGTCCGCGGCCGGCCCGGGCCCGTTTCCGGGCCGGATTGCTTCCCGACCTCGATGGTGTAGAGTAGCGATCGCAGAATTCTTTCCGCCGTCTCCACCCGGACGGATGAACTGGAATCCGCGGTGTACTGTAATATCAGTTCCTGCAGCAGGAGCATAACTTCCGCCCGGAAGCCGTCTGCCGCTTCCCGGTCCACCCGGCCGCCCGGCCGAAACGCCGCGGTGTTTTGGTCCGGGCGGCCAATTGGTTGCAGTTCCTGCCGGTCCGGGACAACCGGCTGTCTGTTTTCATTATTCATCTGTCCGCCTCCTCGTTGCCCCAGCAATTCACGTCTCGCCGTTCCGTCCGGAAGCGCTCCACGATCGCGGCAGCAATCTTCCCTTTCAAGAGTTCACTGTCGCCCCGGCAAGTGTTCTCATAAGCGTCCTTTAGGATGGCAATCAGCTCGGCGTCACCGATCGTGTCTTCCGTTTCGTTTTTGAGATAATAGAAAACCTCATGGAGGTCGTGCAAGAGCGGCACATAGTCCTCCGGCTGGACGAAAGGGGAAGAGGAGAAGCTTGCGATCAACTGCTTCGTTACGCTGACGTTCAGATCGACCCGGCCGCAGCCTGCGAGGACGCGGTTCCGTTCCTCGACGATTTCCGCGGCCGCCGCGGGGGTCAGGGCCAGACCATATTTACCGGCCTCCGCGTTCATCGCCAGCAGTTCACCGACCTGCTGCTCTTTCAGCCAAATTCCGCCTTCGCCCGGAAGTAAGGTCAAATTCATCTTCATCCGCCGCATCTCCCCGGTTGCCCGCGCTGTGGGCAAAATTTTTCGGAAAAATCTTGACAAACGTTTCCGAATATGATATGATTATATTGTAACATAGGCTTGTTGTGCATTGTTGTTTATTTTGCAGCCTTTATTATACTTCTCAATAAGATCATTGTCAATGTTAACTTTCTTTATTGTGGGAAAAACCGACCAATACCGGTCGGCTTTCTTGCTTATGCGGATACTGCCTAGCCGGCTCCTCCGGTCTTTGTCGTCAGCGGAGCCGCCACGGTATTTTTCCTCCTCGCTGGGCTATTCGCTGTCTGGTTGTCTTTACTTTGCCATCATACTGACTAATCTGGTCTGAACGGACTGCCGCAAAAGGCGCCCCGGTTTTTCCGGGGCGCCTTTCTGTCTGTGCGGCGACGCTCTACTGCCTGCTCTGCAAATAATCCACAAGCCCGCCAATGCCGGCGCCGAACGCAATTCCGAGCGACACGCCTTTACCCGGGTCATCAATCAGAGCCAAGCCTAGTGCTATACCTAAGGCTACAAAAATGGGCAGGTATACAATCTTTTCTTTGCCGCTTTTCCGATTGGCCATCTGCAGCCGCTCCTTTCCCCGGTTGCCTGCAGTTGCGAAAGGCAGTGCCGGGGATTTTATTCCCGCGCCTCAGCCGAGCAAGGCCGGCAGTCCGACGATACTGTTCAGGATCGCGTCCGGCGCCGCGGCCGCGAGGTCCTCCCGGGTCTGCGTGCCGGTCAGGACGCCCACGGTCCGGACGCCGGCGTTCTTGCCCTCCAGGATATCCATGACCGTGTCGCCGACCTTGACGACCGCGTCCGGGCCGGATACCCCGCTCAATTCCATCAGCCGGAGCAGCAGCGCCGGGTCCGGGCGGCTCGCTCCGGCTTCCTCCGCGCTCATGACCCAGTCGACGAGACGTGCGTCCTTCCAGCCGAGATGGTCGGCAATCATCCTGACCAGCTCGGACGGGAAACCGCTTCCCACGCCGACCCGGATACCCCGCGCCCGCAGGTGGCGGAAGACATCCGCGGTGCCGGGGATTTCCCGCAGCTGCGGCACCCGTTTCTTCAGATAAGCGAGGAAACTCGCATAGATTTCGGCCGCCAGCGCCTCCCGATGAGAAGGGGCATACCCGAGCGAAGTCAGGATTTCGCTGATTGCCAGATCTTTTTGCTTGCCGCGGTAGCGATTCACCGCTTCCGGCGCCATGGTGATTCCGCTCCGGGCGAAGGCGTCGACGAAGCCGGCGACAACGAGTGAAGCGCCGGCCGCGCTGTCGTCCACCGTCGTCCCCGCCATATCGAAGACGACCAGCTTAATCTCACTTAGAAGCATTGCACTACTCCCCCTGTTTTAGCTTATTCTTGACCCGTACGCTCCCGGTTTTCGCACCCCATATATACACACGGTCCGGGCGTAAGCGACACTTAGCAGCCGCCGGCATCATTAGACCTCTATGCTGCATGAGCGGTAGCACTGAAGGATGGAATTTCTACTTTTCGGGTAGAAAGGACTAAACCCGAGATTGCCGCGTCGCCTTAAACGGCTCCTCTCAATGACAGTAGAAGATGACAAAAAGACCGGCGCGGTGGTTTCGACCCAACGGACAGCGTAACCCGGTTCGGGCCGTTGAGGATGAAGATCCTTCGCTCCGCTCAGGATGACATCCTCTTACGCTTAACGTAGGGTAGGGAACGCATTGTATGCGTTCTGCCCGGGTAATTCGTTCTCCGTATCCCTTGTCGGGGGGGTACGCACGTCCCGCCGTCCTTCTACTCCCCGTCGAAATCCCCGTTTCCCTCCAACGTGGCGTAATCCAAATCGTCCCGCAGCAGGATCACGATATCCGGGCGGTGCTCCGTCACGTAGTCGTACAGATTCAGGCTGTAGTAGTAGCGCAGGTCCACACAGCGGGTTTCGTTGAAATGGTAGTACAGCAGCGGTTCGACGGCGTTCGTGAACGAATCCCCGAACAGGAGCAGGTTCGGCCGGTCGGGCCGGTCCGTCCGAATCACCGTTTCGGCCTGGTCGCCGCCCATGTAGACCCCGTAAGCGACCCGGCCGGCCGCGTCGGGCGTGAGATCGTACATCATCTGGTTCGGTTCCCAGTTGGTGCTTTTCGAATAAGCGATTTCCGGCTGCGGATAACCGATCTGCAGCCGTTCGCGGACCGGGTACAGATAGTACAGCTGCCGATTGCGCGTTCCGGCGAAAACCTCGGGCAGAGTGACGACCCGTATCGCTTCTTGGGGCAGCGGCGGCTCGGCGAGCCACCCGTCGGCCTGCAGCCGGGTGATTATCGCCCGGTAAGCGGCGAACGCCCCGGCGAAATTATAATGGTGGTCGGTCCGGTAATAGTATTCTTCTCCGGTGCCGGTAAATACTTCCTGCAGGTTGAGGTAAGATACGCCGTTTTCCGCCAGCCCCCGGAAGAACAGGTTTTCTGCGTCATCCAGCCGCACCGAGTTGTTCAGAAAATAACCCGGATACTTATCCCGGTGAAAGGAAGACTGCTCCGGAACACCGACGAAGTAGAAGCGGCCGCCGTAACTCTCCACCGCGGCGGCGAGCTCCGCGATTCGTCCGGTCATGGTCCGGACGGCCGCGGCGTAGCTGTCCCGATCGTAACCCGCCGTGTATGAGCGGAAGGGCAGCAAATAACCGTCCCGCCCGATGACGATATCGTTGATCTGCCGCTTGCCCAGCCCGTACAGGTTGGCGTAAGTATACGTTTTGATCCAGGTGTCGCGGGCGTATATATGGTCGGACAGGAAGGTTTCCCACTCCCGGAAGTAGGTGCCGCTGAGCAGTCCGTCCGTCGAGTAGACGGGCGGGGCGGCCAGCCGCCGGTTCTCGATGAGCGAGACCGAGTGATACGGCTGCAGCCACGACAGCACGGGCAGGCCGAAGACGATGGCCAGGAAGATGATTACGCTGATTATTTTTCCCGTTTTGCTCATCCTACCACCTCCCGGAATTCCGATCCGCCGCGTCGGTCAGAAACGGAAATAAATAAAAGGATTGAACGTCGAGTTGACGAGATACATGAGGCTCAGCAGGAAAATTCCTCCGTACAGGACCGGTTTCCCGTAATCAAGGAGGCCGGCGCGGACCGCGGCGGCTCCCATGTTCTCGATGCGGCTGTGCAGTGTCCGGAACACCGGGGTGGATGCCGCGGCGGCCAGGAGAAATTCCCAGCGGTATTCGACGAGGTAATAGATTGACTGGGGACTGACCAATCCGCTGCCCCGGAATCCGGCCATTATGCTCAGATAATTCATGGCCTCCGCGAGCGTGTCGGCCCGGAACAGCACCCAGCCGGTGACGACGAGCAGCAGGGTGTACAGATGCTGCAACGGTCGCCCCAGCCGTTCGATTACCCGGCCGGTCACGTATTTCTCCAGCGCCAGCAGGCAGCCGAAGTACAGGCCCCACACGACGAAATTCCAGGCGGCGCCGTGCCAGGTGCCGGTGAGCAGCCAGACCACGAACAAATTTCGCAGGTGCCGGGCAGTGCCGCCCCGGTTGCCGCCCAGGGGGATATACACATAATCCCGAAACCAGGTTCCGAGCGAGATATGCCAGCGCCGCCAGAACTCCGTAATCGACCGGGAGATGTACGGGTAATCGAAATTCTCCAGAAATTCGAAGCCGAACAGGCGTCCCAGCCCGATGGCCATATCCGAATAGCCGGAAAAATCGAAATAGATTTGGGCCGTGTACGCGAGCACCCCGATCCAGGCCGTCGCTGTCGCCAAGTCCGCGATAGTGCCGCCGAACACTTCCCCGGCGACCCGGCCCATGCTGTTCGCGATGAGCACCTTCTTCCCCAAGCCGAGGATGAAGCGTTCGACCCCGGCCGCAAACTTGTCCAGACTTTCTTGTCGTTCCGTAATCTGTTCGGCGACTGTCGCGTAGCGGACGATCGGCCCCGCAATCAGCTGGGGGAAAAGGGAAATATACAGCGCGACGTTGAGCGGGTTCGTCTGGACCTTGCCGCGGCCCCGGTAGATGTCGACCACGTAGCTCAGGCCCTGGAAGGTGAAAAAGGAAATCCCGATCGGCAGCGCCACCGCAAGCACCGGCCAGGTCGTGCCGAGGGCGGTATTGACGCTCTCGATAAAGAAATTCGCATATTTGAAATAGGCGAGGATCGCCAGATTGGCGAAAACGACGAACACCAGGAGCAGGCGCGCCTTCGCCGGTTCCGGCCGGAACCGGTCGACGCCCCGGCCGCCGGCATAATTCAGCAAAATTGATGCCAGCATCACCAGCAAGTACTTCGGTTCGCCCCAGCCGTAAAACGCCAGGCTGAAGAGAAGCAGGACGGCGTTCCGGCCGCGGCGGCCGGCGAGATAGTACGCCGGCAGGATCACCGGCAGGAAAACGCACAAAAACATCAAGCTGCTGAAGACCATAGTATCCTCCGCTCCCGGTGCCGTGCGGCCCCGGTCGTTTGTCAGCCCCGGATAAGGCTTGTCCTGCCGGTGAGTCCACTAGTAGTATTTTTCTTGCGGGCAAGACCGATGCATCGGGCGGCGCTTCTCCCGCCTTCGTTACCTGTCAGATACTAATTGCGTATTATTCTTCCTCCCGCCAGACATACTCCCCGTTCCCGTTGACATATCCTTCCCGGAAATCCTGGACCACGGGAGCGAGCCCGTTCTTAAACGGCCAGGCGTTATCGAACTGTGGAATGACGGCATACTTTCCTACTTTATTGATGAAACCGTACTTGTCGTCCACGCGGACCAAAGCGTAGCCTTCGCTGAATTCCCAGGCGGCGTCGAACTGAGGATTCGCCACGTACTTTCCCTGCTTGTCGATAAAGCCATAGCGTGTTCCCATCCGTACCATCGCCAGGCCCTCGGAAAAACTCTCAGCGTAGTCAAACTGCGGATTGATTATAATTTTCCCGGCATTGTCGATATACCCGTACCGGCTGTCCTGCTGGATTACAGCCAGTCCTTCGGAGAAGCTCTCCGCATAATCGTACTGCGGATTCACCGCATAACCGCCGTTTTTACTGATAAATCCGTACTTGTTTGCCGTCCAGACGCGGGCGAACCCCTCGCTGAAGTCATATGCGGAATCAAACTGCGGGTTGATTACGATTTTTCCGGTCTTGTCGATGAAGCCGTACCGGCCGCCTATGACAATACGGGCGAGACCGTCGGCAAAGTCTTCGGCAGTGTCGAATTGGGGGTCGATTACCATGGCGCCCCTTTTATCGATGTACCCATATTTGCCGCCCGTTTTGATCCGGGCAAGTCCTTCGGAAAAGAACCAGCCGTCGTCGTACTGGGCATTGACTACCACGGCGCCCGTTGCGTCGATGTAGCCATATTTGCCGTCCAGCTTGACCAGGGCCAGGCCTTCCTCGAAACCGTAACACTGGTCGTACTGCGGATTGATTACAATCTTTCCGGCTGTGTTGATGTACCCGTATCGCTGCCCGAGCGCGATTTTCGCCAGACCGTCGGAAAAGTACGACCCCTCGTCGAACTGCGGATTGATAACGACCTCGCCCGCCAGATTGATGTAGCCGATCTTGTAATCGACGGCGATCGGGTGCAGCGCCTCCGTCTTGTTTATGCCGGGCGCGGGGCTGCATCCAAAAGCGAAAAGAGCAATCAGTCCTGAGGTCAGCAGCAGGCTGAGCTGTTTTTTTGCCACGTTCTTCATCCTTTCCGAATAAAATGTAGAATTCAATAATTATTCGCCGCCGGCCGCAATCCCTTTATTTCTGCCGAAATTGCCCATTTTCCGCCGCCCCGGGTAGATATTATCACTATTAATAATGCACATATTTTCCAGGCCGCCGTAATATTGATGGTAACGAAAGACCGTTTAGGCAGCTTTGGGACATGCCGGTAGTCCCGGGTTTTCCCGGGGCCAAAACAACCGAAGGAGGCGGGGAAGTTGGATTTAGCCGTAACCGCTCTGGGGACAAAAGCATTGGAGGAAGGGGTGAAGCTGCTCAGCAACCGGCCGGTGGAGAATATCGGCCGCATCGTCCATTGGCTTGAGAAGCTGCCGATGCTGCCGCACCACAAGGCCGATATCCGCAGCATCCGGGAATTCATGGACGACAAAGACTCCAACTGGTACCGGCTCGCCGCGCGCCTGTTCACCGAGACGGACCCGCTGGTGAAAACAAAGTTTATCACCAATCTCGTCCTGAACAGCAATATCCTCGGCGGACCGAAGCAGCGCGAATGGGCCGCCAAACTTGGCTGCTCCGTCCCCGGCGCCATCCTGGTCGACCCGACGGACAAATGCAACCTGCACTGCACTGGCTGCTGGGCCGGGGATTACTCGCTGGCGGACGACCTTGATTACGCCACTCTGGACCGGATCCTGACCGAATGCGAGGAACTCGGGATCTACCTCATCATTATGTCCGGCGGAGAACCGGTCGTCCGGAAGGACGACATTATCCGCCTCGCGGCCAGGCACAGCGCGCAGATGTTCCACCTGTTCACGAACGGCACCCTGATCGACGACGCCTTCATCCGGGCGATGAAGCGCGTCGGCAACATCATGCTCGCCTTCAGCATCGAAGGCTTCCGCCCGAATACGGACGGGCGGCGCGGGGCGGGCGTTTACGACCGGGTCATGGAAGCCATGGCCGGGATGCGGGCAGCCGGCCTCATCTACGGCGTCTCGGTCACCTACTGCCGCCACAACACGGAAGAGCTCGCGAGCGAGGAGTTTGTCGACATGCTGGTCGACAAAGGCGTCGCCTTCGGCTGGTATTTTACTTACATCCCGATTGGCAAGGACGTCGATCTGACGATGATGGCGACACCGGAACAGCGGTCTTATATGTACAAAAAGATTCTGGAATACCGCCGGACCAAACCGATTTTTCTCATGGATTTCTGGAACGACGGCGCGGCGGCGGACGGGTGCATCGCCGGCGGCCGCCGTTACCTTCATATCAACGCTCACGGCGACGTCGAGCCGTGCGCTTTCATCCATTACGCCACGTGCAATATCAAAGACATCTCGCTGCCGGAAGCCCTGCGGACACCGCTGCTGCGGGCGTATCAGCGCCGCCAGCCGTTCTCGCCCAATCTGCGGCGGCCCTGTCCGCTCATCGACGTGCCGGACGCCATGGCCGAGATGGTCGCCGAGGCGGGGGCCCGGCCGACCCAGGTCCATCCGGACGAGACGGCGGCGGAATTCGCCGCCAAGATCCGGCCGTACTCGGAGGCGTGGGCCGCCATCGCCGACCGGGAATGGCCGGGAAAGAAATAAAAGAAGGGCCTGTCCCGGATCATCCGGGGCAGGCCCTTTTGTCCGGGCCGTCGTTGCTGCCTTGTGCCGTTCAGCCGGCCCGGCAGTATTCGTTGCACAAGGCGGTGAAGATATTCAGGTGGAGGAATTCATCTTCCAGGATGCGCCGGATGACTTCGGCCGTCTGCGGGGCGCCGGGCCCGTCCTCGGTTGCGAGCAGTCGGAGCAGGCCCGTGTAGCCGTTGATGGCTTCCTGTTCGGCGAGGATATCGGCGTTGATTTTGGCGCACAGACTGTCTCCGTAATTGACATACCCGCCGCTCCAGTAATGTTTGTTTGAGCGCCAGTACCGCGGTTCGCCCCCGAGACTCTCCACCATAATTCCGACCAGTTCCAGGTGGTGCATTTCTACCAGGGAGATGCACAGAATTGTCTCCGCGACCTCTTTCTCGGCGATAGTCAGGACATGGCTGAAGTATTGGGCGATCGCGGTAAACTCGGCGTTCCCGCCGTCGGCGAAGGCATTCAGGAGCAGTTCGGCGATTTTGGGGTTCCGGAACGGGATATGCGGGTCGGGGTAAGGTTTTTGGACGCGGCACGGCAGGGTATCGAAAAAGGCTTTAAGCTGTTCTCTGATATCCGGGAAAATTATGCTCTCCATGTTCCTGCCTCCCCTTATGGTTCCGGGCCTTGACGATATGCCGGTGCGAAGGCAGACATCTTGCCCTGTGATAAATTATTCAGGAACCGGCGGAGACGTTATTCCGGTCACCGCCCGGCCGGTTATTTCAGATGGAGGGAATATTTTCCGGGCGCCGAATTTACTGATTAGGTTTTCCCGGCTGCGCCGGGGATACCGGAAGGAGGTATCAGCATGCCGCTGCAGCCTGTTTGCCGACCCGACCGGCTTCGCGCCTACTTCGCCGCCGAGTGGGACAAACCGTTCCGCGGCTGGGATTTCTCCGCCCTGGCGGGGCGGATGGTCACCGCGCCCCTGTCCTGGGACTATCAGGCGATGGTCGCGGCCCGGCTGCCGGACGTCCGGACCCTTCTCGACATCGATACCGGCGGCGGCGAATTCCTTGCCGGGCTTCAGCCCCTGCCGCCGGAAACGACCGCGACGGAGGCGTACCCGCCCAATATCCCGGTCGCCAGGGCGAGACTTGAGCCCCTCGGCGTCCGGGTCGTCGCCACGGAGCTGGGGCAGGAAGCTTCCCTGCCGTTCGCCGACGCCGCTTTCGACCTGGTCATCAACCGGCACGGCTCTTACGACCCGCAGGAAATTCGCCGGATTCTGAAACCGGGCGGCCGGTTCGTCACCCAGCAGGTCGGCGGGACGAATAACCTGGAACTGAACCGGATGCTGGGTGCGCCCGCCGACTTCGGTGCTCTGACCTGGAAGCTTGACTCCGCCGCGGCCGCCCTCCGCGCGGCCGGGCTGCGGATCAGCGAGCAGGCGGAGGAATATCCGCTCACCCGGGTCTACGACACCGGGGCGATCATCTATTACCTGAAGGCCATCCCCTGGCAGGTGCCCGACTTCACCGTCGACAAGTATTACGACCGGCTCGTCGCGATCTACGATGCGATCCGGGAGCACGGCTGCGTGGAAATGCGGGAGCACCGCTTCTACCTCATCGCGGCCAGGGATTGACGGCTTCCGACCGAAAAAAGAGCTCCGTCCTCTCCGGCGCGGCGGGAGGGGCAGGGCTCTTTTATTCATTTCCTCCGGCGCTTCAGATCTTCACCAGTTCATATTCCCGGCTGCCCATTTGCAGCTTCACCGCGTGGTCGACAGCCACTTCCCAGTCGGTCTCCGGGCTGACCGCGGCGAAATGGTCGCGCTGCTGCCGGTCGCTTTTCGCCAGGAGGCTCCCCGGCGCCGGCGGCTGGCGGTTCACCGCGTCCGCGCAGGCGACATCCAGCGCGACCGGGTCGAAGGAGGCGAACATTCCGACGTCGCCGACGATCGGCACGTCGTTTTCGGAATGGCAGTCGCAGAACGGCGAGATATCGATCGCCAGGCTCACATGGAAGTGGGGGCGCCCGTGCAGCACGGCCCAGGCGTACTCCACGATTTTTTTGTTCAGGATGTCGTTCGACTCATCCGAGGCCGCCTGGACCGCGTCGAGCGGACAGAGGCCGATGCAGCGGCCGCAGCCGGCGCACTTGACGGAATCGATGGCGGCCAGCCGCCCGGTCACCGTAATCGCGCCGTGCGCGCAGTTCTTGGCGCAGGTGCCGCAGCCGACGCATTTCTCACGCGAAACATGGGGCTTGCCGCTGCTGTGCATCTCCATCTTGCCGGCGCGGGAACCGCAGCCCATGCCGAGATTCTTCAGGGCGCCGCCGATCCCGGTCAGTTCGTGGCACTTGAAATGGTTCAGCGAAATGATGATATCCGCATCCATGACGGCGCGGCCGATCTTGGCCTCCCGCACGTACTCGCCGTCCGTGACCGGGACCAGCACTTCGTCGGTCCCCTTCAGCCCGTCGCCGATCAGTACATGGCAGCCGCCGGAAAAAGGCGAAAAGCCGTTGACGTAGGCGGTATCCAGATGGTCGAGCGCGTTCTTGCGGCCGCCGACATACAAGGTGTTGCAGTCGGTCAGAAACGGTTTCCCGCCCAGCTCCTTCGCGACGTCGACCACGGTCTTCGCGTAATTCGGGCGCAGATAAGCCAGATTGCCCGGCTCGCCGAAATGAATTTTGACCGCCGCAAACCTGTTGGCAAAATCGATTTGGCCGATACCGGCCGTCTCGATCAGCCGGCGCAGCTTCTGCGGCAGATTCTCCTCCGGCGTCGCGTGCATGTCGGCAAAATACACCTTGGATTTTTCCATCAGCGGTTCCCTCCAATGCCTTGTAGGTATAGTTTTACCGGCCCGGTTCCCGGGCCGGCCTATGAATAGAATACACCTTCCCGCCGGATTAGGCAAGCCTGTCCGGGTTCCCGGCCGGGCTCCGGGTGAAAAACAAGGGCCGGCAATTTGCCGACCCTTATTTGGCATCCCCGTTGTTATCACCGTATTTTTCCGCCGCGTCGGCCGCATGCTTCACCCCGGTCTCGGGGATATACTTCACGTTCTCGATGAAGTGCTGCATCGCCATCCCGATCAGCTCGTTGCGCGAATACCCGCTCCTATTCGCCAGGTCGTTGTATTTCTCGATCAGTTCCCGGCCGACCCGGATGCTGAACGTTACCGATTCATCTTCCTTTGGCCGCAGAATATATTCAGGACTCACCGACATCCCCTCCTGCCACAAAGTATAAAGAAGAATCGGTGAGAAAAATATCACACGATTTATGTTATATATATTAACATATTTTCACCGATGTGATATGATGCCATTATGGGCTTCCGTACCAATTACGGCTGGAGGGGTGACTGGGCTGGATGACGAGTGAGGGGAGTTACGCGATATCTTTTGCTTCTTTCCGATGCCGGGAGAAGCCGGCGGACACCGGGCTCCGCTATCAGGAGATTGCGGATTTCGTACGGCGGGCGGAGAGTACTTACGGATACTTTCGGGACGAGGTCTGCGCCGGGTCGCGGCGGGTGCTCGCCACCGGGAGGCTGCCGGATATGAACGTGGCGGCGGTCGGTGAACTGTCATACCGGATGAAAGATCTGGCCGGCCGGTGGCGGGAACTGACGGGGCGGACTTACGGCAATACGGAAACCGCCCGGCTGGTCTGGGCGGCGGCGAAGTATTACCTCGCGGTGCAGAAACAGGTGGATGATTTCATTTCCCGGATTGCCAACCGGGAATTCGCGGCGGCTTATGAGGCGCGGGCCGCCGATGAGCCGGGGATAGAGGCACTGGCAAGGGAGTGCCGGGAGAGGATGGAGGAGTTGGATTTGTGAGAGGGCGGAAGCCCTTTTTTGTCGGGATTTATCTCAAAAATCCAAAGTGAAGGGCATACCATGTCAAAGCTTTTTCATATACCGTTTGAGTTCAGTATAGAAATTTTCCCTGGTACCTGCGAGGATAACGACGACTGTTTCGTTATTATCTTCAATAATGGTATAAGCGAGTTCGTAGTTAGTCTTGCTATAATAAATGTCATATGAATAAACACCGAAAAGATCACCTGTTTTGGGATTCCCGATATGAGGGTCTTTTAGTATTTCGTCAACAGCTTTTTGAAAGGCGGCCATCAGCGGCTTTTCTTTAATCTTTTTCAAATAACGGGCGGCCGGAGGCAGTATAACGAGCTTATGCATTACTCATCCTCCGTACCGAAAACATCCTCATAATTGAAGGCTTGTGTTTTACTGGCCGCAGCTAGGCGGGCTTCATCCAGCAGGCGTTCCACGGCGGGGCGGATTTGCCGGCGCGCTTCCTTGAATTTTTTGAGAAGATCCGGCCCGGAAAACCCACGGGCGATTAAATCGGCAAGAATCTGTTCGTCAAATTCTCCGTTGCCTTCGCGGACGGGGCGGATAACAAGGGAATCGTTTTGGACATAGCATTCGACTTCTTTTTCAATGCCGAGGCGGCTGAAGAATTCGATAGGGATAGTAATCTGACGTTTCCGGGATACGGAGATACGTTTTTTTGTCATCGGAATACCTCCCGCTTGAACTGCTTGGGCCATCACCAATCCTCCTTTCATAGTATATGTAACCGCAGCTCGAACATACAAGGATTCTTTGAATTTATTATAGCAAAGAAACCAAGCATAAGCAAGTATGGAATGCTTCAGTGTATCAATTTGATAAACGCTAACGTCACACTCAAGCCTTTGTTAGTTGCCTCCCTCGACTTCCTGAGCATTTTCCTCCGCCTCGCAAGGAATTGCCCACCACCTCGTCGAATTATCCTACATACCGGGCGGAGTAATCGCCAGCCCGGCTCCATATCCAAATCCTGAAAATATAGCCATGCCCGTCATATGGCTATATTTTGCTACCTGAGCTTATTGCCGTAATGCCCCTTCGCGAAAGGAGAAAGCTATGGTCTATATCAAGGTGAACCCCGACACCTGCACCGGCTGCCGCTACTGCGAAGTCGCCTGCAGTTTTGCGAAAGAGAAGCACTGCCGTCCGGCGGTCAGCCGGATTAAGGTGCATAAGGACGAAGCGAACGGTGTCGACCGGCCGGTCGTCTGCCGTCAGTGCGCCGAGCCGGCCTGCGCGGCCATCTGCCCGGTCGGGGCTCTGGTCAGGAATAGCACTGCCGGCATAGTGGAATATGACCGCGACTTGTGTGTCGGTTGCCGGGCCTGCGTCGCGGCCTGTCCCTTCAGGGCGATCCGGTACTGGCCGGAGGATAACAAAATCCTCAAATGCGACCTGTGCGTCGGCGACCCGGCCTGCGTCCGCTACTGCGCTACGAAGACCCTGAGCCTTGAAGAGTAACAGAATAGCCTCTCTCCTGATATGGCCATTCATTACCTACGATACTGGGCGGTTTAGGCTTAATTGCGTACTGACAAGATTCACTCTTGGTTTTCGTTTTCCCATATTCGCACACGGCCTGGGCGCAAGCGACACCCAGTGAGAATCGTGCCGTGACCGGCGAAGGCTCGGTTGAAGACGGGGCCGAGCCACGGATGGCGAGGCGACAATCACGGCATGGACGCCGTGTTTGTAAGTTTACCCCGGCTGAAACCGAGACTGAGACGCTGACACGGCCGGTGCGAAACGTTGTCACCAAGACCAGGCCGTAAAAAAAGCCATCCCGCAAAGCAAAGCCGCAATTCCTTATCGTGGTAACATAAGGTGCTCCTGTATTGGTAGCTTTCTGCCATGATATGAAAGGAAGCTTAATAAGTGTTTATCTCTCCCCTCGCCCAATTCTGGGAGAGGGCGGGGGTGAGGGTTAAGAAAGGAGACCTGCCCATGTACGGCTGGACCGGCAGGATTGCCTATATCGACCTGACCGACCGGAAGGTCCGCTATGACACCCTTTCGGCGGACCTGCTGCACGAATATCTCGGCGGCCGGGGTCTGAACGCCCGGCTGCTGTACGATCTGACCGATGCAAATACCGACCCGCTCGGACCGGCGAATCCTCTCATCTTCAGCACCGGCCCGCTGACCGGGACCCTGGTCCCGGCGAACGGCCGCTACACGGTGACGGCCCGTTCGCCGCTCACCGGCATCTTCGGCGACGGCAGCGCCGCCGGGTTCTGGGCGGCCGAGCTGAAGTACGCCGGGTTCGACGCGCTGGTTGTCACCGGCGTCGCCGACCGGCCGGTTTATCTGCATATCGAGGATGGAAACATCTCGATCAATGATGCGGACAGGCTGTGGGGCCTGGACACCTGGGAGACGACGGCGGCCTTGCAGGGAATGCTGGGCGAGGATATCCAGGCTGCGGTGATCGGCCCGGCCGGGGAGAACCTGGTCAAGTACGCCTGCATCATCAACAACCGGGCGCGCGCCGTCGGCCGGACCGGCCTGGGCGCGGTGATGGGGGCGAAGAAGCTGAAAGCAATCACGGTACGCGGGACGCAGCCGGTCCGTCTGGCCCACACGGACGAGCACGCGGCGGCGGTCGACGCCATGCTGCGTCACGTCTTCGCCGCGCCGGGGTATCCCTTGCGCTCCCGTTTCGGCACTACCGTTATCACCGACGTTTACCACCGCATGGGGACGGTTCCGGTCCGGAACTCCCAGGTCGGTTTTGACGAGCGGGTGGGCAACCTTACCGCGAACAAGGTCGCCGAACATACCGAAGGGCTGAAAGGCTGCTTCGCCTGTCCCATCCACTGCAGCCGCTACACGCGCGCGGCGGGGGAGGGCGGCGAAGGGCCGGAGTACGAGACGATCATCGCGCTCGGCCCGCGCTGCGGGAATTTCGATCTTCCTTCCGTCATCGGTTTCAATCATTTGCTGAACCGCCTCGGCCTCGATACCATCTCCGCCGGCGGCGTACTTTCCTACCTCATGGAGTGCGCCCAGCGCGGCCTGCTCCGGCCGGCGGATGTCGACGGCATTGATTTGGCCTGGGGCAGCCGGGAAGCGATCGGCGAACTGGTGCGGAAGATCGCGTGCCGGGAGGGCTGCGGCGACCGTCTGGCCGAGGGGGTCCGGGCGCTGACCCGGGAGATTCCGGGCTCGGAAGACTTCGCCATTCATGTGAAGGGGATGGAGCCGGCCGAGCAGGAGCCGCGCGGCATGAAGGCGTGGGGGCTGGGCTGGGCCGTCGCGAGCCGCGGGGCCGACCACCTGCGGGCCTTCCCGCTTGCGGAGACGACGTGGACGGCGGACGAAGCGAAGCGCGTATTTGGGACGGAGCGGGTCGCCGACCGCCTGGCGTACGACGGGAAGGACCGGCTCGTCAAATGGTCGGAGGAGGTGAGCGCCGTGGCCGACTCGGCCGAGCTGTGCAAGTTCTGCCTGATGGCGATGACCGTGCCGCTGGAGATGGTCGGTCGGGCCCTGTGGACGGTGACCGGACAGGAGTACCCGGCGGAGGAACTGCTCACGGTTGGTGAGAGGATCGTGAACCTGGAGCGGATGTACAATGCCCGGCTCGGCCTCGGGCGGGCGGACGATGTCCTGCCGCGCCGGTTTAATGAGCCCCTGGCCGAGGGCGCCTCGGCGGGCGAGACGTTCGAACTGGAGCGGATGCTCGACAGCTACTACCGCGTCCGCGGCTGGGATGTCCGGACCGGGAATCCGACGCCGGAAAAGCTGCGTGAGTTGGGGTTGGAGTTTACCTTGGACGGACAGGACTTCCCGCAGGGGAAGCAGAAATAGTATTTAAGGCTTTGAGTTTCAATGTTGCCTGCAAGTAAATCGGCGACAGGTGGGCTGATGTTCCCTGACTCCGGCTTCCATAGCAAATGAGTTACTGCCTAACCACAGCCTGCCTCTAATGTAGCCGGAGTCTGCCCACACCCCCCGCCTACCGCGTCAAAGAATGAATTTATTAGACCAAGTAATGCTTTGCTTCATGGCTAAGCTGCTTCTTCCCCTTGAAGTAAGGGGAATCTAGAAAGGGAGCCTTGCAATGCAGCCAGCAAGTTTACCCCGTCTGAAGCCGAGACTGAGACGCTGACACGGTCGAGGCGAAACTACGTCGCTAAGAACGGACCGTATAAAAAGCCAGCCTGTGAAACGCAGCCGCCATCCCCTATTCCAATTTGCACTTATGATAAGCTGAAGGTTCTGCTGCAAAGCCAAACTGGTTCCTCCACTTGAAGTGTACCGCCGACTTCCATTGCAAATAGGTTTCTCTTGGCATTAAGCCATTTCTACCCTGAAAATTGAATTTTCATTCCTCCGCTGGTGCCGTTCCAGCGGTATGAATGGCTATGGTTGTCGGCGGTGGGGGAAGACAGAAAGGGAGCCGTTCGCTCCCCCCCTCGCCCAATTTTGGGAGAGGGCGAGGGTTAAAGCAGTGCGGCAATACAGGGACCCTTTGACAGTTAAGCTAGCAAGGCGCTTCCTACAGTAAGGTTAGCCAAATAGTTTACTAAAGAATAAGGAGGGCTTGCATGAAGACACTGATTAAAAACGCCCACATCCTGACCATGGACGACGCGATGAACGTCTACGAAAACGGGGCCATCGAAATCGCCGACGGCAAGATCACCCACGTCGGCACCGAGCCGACGAACGCCGACAGCTACTTCAACACCGTCATCGACGCCGGCGGCAGTCTCGTCACTCCCGGCCTCCACAACGCCCATACCCATTCCCCGTCCAACGTCATCAAGGCCGTCTACGACCTCGCCTTCCACGCCATCGGCATGTGGTACATCCACGCCTGGACGGTGAACCGGACGCCGGAGGAGATCCGCACGAGCACCTTCCTCGGCTGCGTGGAAATGCTGAAGACGGGCGCGATCGGCTGCCTCGATCACTCTCCGGTCACCGGCTCGGTCGACTATCTCCCGGGCGGCGGCGCCGACATCGACCCGATCGCCGAGGCGTATTTGCAGGCGAAAATGAAGGCGGCCATCGCCATCAGCATCACCGACCACGAGTATTCCGATATCATCCCGGTCGACAAGGCCAAAATCGACGCAGACTTCGAGCGACGAATCCGTGACTGCTTCGCCAAGCCCCTGCCGGTCGATCAGACGATGGAGTTGTGCGAATCCTCCGTCCGGAAATGGCATGGCCACTCCGGCAAGCTCCAGATCATGCTCGGTCCCACCTCGCCGCTGCGCTGCTCGCGGGGAATGCTCACAGCCGTCCGGCAAATGGCGGACAAGCACAATATCGGCGTGCACACCCACCTCCTCGAGAGCAAGGTCCAGGCGGAGCTGATGCAGCGCCGCTTCGGCCAGACGATGGTCAGGATGCTCGACGAATTGGGGCTGCTGAATGAGCGGTTCTCCGGCGCCCACACTATCTGGGTCACCGACGACGATATCCGGCTGCTCGGCGAGCGCAAGGTCTCCGCCGTGCACAACGTCGGCAGCAATCTGCGCGGCTCGGCCGGGGTTTCCCCGGTATACAAGCTGCTGCAGGCCGGCTGCAACGTCGGCCTCGGGGCGGACGGCTCAAGCAGCAACGGCAGCCAGAACATGTTCACCCTGACCCGGCTCGCGCTCGCGGTCCACCGGATCGGCGAGGCGAACATGGACAAGTGGCTGACGACTCCTGACATCATGCGGATGGTCACCCGGAACGGGGCGCGGGCGGAATTGATCGACCGGACTTCCGGCACCCTGGAAGTCGGCAAGCAGGCCGACCTCGTCATCTACGACCTCGACTCCGTCTGGCTGACTCCGATGAACGACCCGTACCGGCTCTTGGCCTGGTGCGACAACGGTTCGTCGGTCGACACGGTCCTGATCGACGGTGAAGTCGTCGTCGAGCACGGGCGGGTCCTCACGGTCGACGAAGCGCAGGTGAAACAGGACGCCCGCGAAATGGTCCGGGCCATCCCGGTCCGGAATAAGGAAATCTTCCGGGTCATCGAAGAGATCACTCCCATTCTGGCCGAAGAACATAAGCAGCGGTTCGCCGCCAAGTAGCCCGGGCAAACTCCCCTTGCATTCAGTAAGAATTAGTGCTATACTATTTGTGTATAGTGTGCCCACGAGCAGGTTTAGCCCGCCAAGACAGGCGGGCTTTTCGCTTCACATCACTTGCAATACTGAATCGAACGAGGTGTAAACACAGACAGAAGTATGGAACAGAAGAGAATGACGCCCGCGGCCGGGAAGGTAATCCCGATGCCGCCGGGTGAAACGGAATTGACCGCGGTGCTGAAGGGGCGGACCACCTGGGTCCGTTACTCGGAAGCCGACCTGGCCAAATCCTTTGCGCAGCCGCTGCTGCGGCGGAGCATTGTTCCCGGCCGGGAACTGGCCGGCTAAGGTCACGCCGCAATACTAACCGGACTCGCGTCCGGAAAAAGGAGAGGGTTATTTGAATGGTAAGGACATTTCCCGCCAGCTGAATTGGATGAAATATGTGGGCACCAATGAGGCCAAGTATCTGACCGACAAGGGCTGTATGCCCGCCGGGGCGACACCTGACGATAAGGGGTACGAACTGCTCGGTAAGGTCATCGAGGAACACAAGGAACGGGTTCTGGCGGCGCTGAAAAAGTGCGGCGGCCGGACCCGCGAGACGCGTGAAGCCGTTGCGCTCGAGAAGCCGATCTTCAACCTGATTATCGACGACTTGTGCGACGACGGGGTAATCAAGCGGGACAACAAGAATAACTTTCGAATAACCGAATGAGCCTGCGGGCTCATTTTCCTTTTCTACCCGCCGGCCGGCTACCGTTTTCCCGGAAAGGATTCGGCCGGAGCCCGGCGAACATTAACAGCGTATCGGACAGTCAGATTATGGATGCCGCCGCGGTGCGGCAGCGGGAGGGGTAACGGATGGGAGAATATTTTGCGGGGATCGGACCTATCGCTTACGAGGGGGCCGGCTCGGACAATCCGCTGGCTTTCAAACATTACGATCCGGACGCGGCAGTCGGCGGCCGGACGATGCGCGAGCACCTGCGCTTCTCGGTCGCTTACTGGCATACCCTGACCGGGACGGGGAGCGACCCGTTCGGCGCAGCGACCATGCTGCGGCCGTGGGACCGGTATACCGGAATGGGCCTGGCGAAGGCGCGGGCGGAGGCGGCGTTCGAGCTTTTTGCCAAGCTCGGCGTCCCGTTTTTCTGCTTCCACGACCGGGACATCGCCCCCGAGGGAGACAGCCTCGCGGCGACGAACCGGAACCTGGACACGATGGTCGACTTCATCAAGGATCTGATGCGGGCGACCGGCGTCCGCCTCCTGTGGGGGACGGCGAACCTGTTCTCGCACCCGCGCTACGTGCACGGGGCGGCGACATCCTGCAACGCGGAGGTGTTCGCCTACGCGGCCGCCCAGGTGAAGAAGGCGCTCGAGATAACGAAAGAGTTGGACGGGCTCGGCTACGTCTTCTGGGGCGGCCGGGAAGGGTACGAAACGCTTCTGAACACGGACATGCGCCTGGAGCTTGATAACCTGGCCCGGTTCTTGCGGCTCGCGGTCGACTACGCCCGGGAGATCGGCTTTGCCGGCCAGTTCCTGATCGAGCCGAAGCCGAAAGAGCCGACGAAGCACCAGTACGATTTCGACGCGGCGACGGCCCTGGGCTTTCTGGAGCAGTACGGCCTGCGGCCGCACTTCAAGCTGAACATCGAGGCGAATCACGCGACCCTGGCCGGTCACACGTTCCAGCACGAGCTGCGGCTCGCGCGCATCAACGGCGTCCTGGGCAGCATCGACGCCAACCAGGGCGACGCGCTGCTCGGCTGGGACACCGACCAGTTCCCCACGGATGTCTACGCGACGACGCTCGCCATGTACGAGGTGCTCAAGAACGGCGGCCTGCCGACCGGCGGGCTGAATTTCGACGCGAAGGTGCGGCGCGGTTCGTTCGAGCCGGAAGACCTGTTCCACGCCCACATCGCCGGCATGGACGTTTTTGCCCGCGGGCTGCGGGCGGCGCACCGCCTGCTGGCGGACGGGGTGCTTGAAGACTTCATCTCCCGCCGGTACGGGAGTTACCGGACGGGAATCGGACTCGACATCGCTGCCGGGAAAGCCGGGCTGAAAGAATTGGCCGCGTACGCGCTGGCCCACGATAATCCAGTCAACGTTTCCGGCCGCCAGGAAAGGCTGGAGGCAATTCTGAACCGATACGTGCTGGCGGCGGAATAGAAGGGAGCGGGGGATTACCATGTACTTGCTCGGTATCGATATCGGCACCTCCGGCACCAGGGCGGTGTTGTTCGACCCCGCGGGGCAGGCGGTCGCCGCGGCGACGGCCGCATATCCGCTCAGCCAGCCGCGGGCCGGCTGGGCGGAGCAGGACCCGGAAGACTGGTGGGAAGCGACGGTCAGGACGGTGCGGGAAGTCATTACCACAGGTAATGTTCCCGCGGCAGCCATCCGGGGCATCGGCCTCTCCGGGCAGATGCACGGGCTGGTCCTCCTCGATGCGGCGGGACGCAGCCTGCGCCCCGCGATTATCTGGTGCGACCAGCGAACGGCCGCCGCATGCGAGGAGCTGACCGAAACGGTCGGCCGGGAGCGGCTGCTGGCGGAGACGGCGAACCCGGCGGTGACCGGATTTACCGCGGCGAAGCTGCTCTGGGTGAGGAAGCACGAACCGGACATCTATGCGCGGGCGGCCAAGATCCTTCTCCCGAAAGACTATATCCGCTTCCGACTGACCGGGGAATTCGCCACCGAGGTGTCCGATGCGAGCGGCATGCAACTCCTCAATATCCGGGAAAGGAACTGGAGCCGGGAAGTGCTGGACCGGCTGGAAATCGACCCGGCCCGCCTGGGGCGCGTTTACGAGTCACCGGAGATTACCGGCGGAGTGAGCCGCGCGGCGGCTGCTTTGACGGGACTCGCCGCCGGCACCCCGGTCGCCGGCGGCGGCGGGGACCAGGCCTGCGGCGCGGTCGGCACGGGCGTCGTCCGGCCCGGGGTGGTGTCGTCCGTCATCGGGACGTCCGGGGTGGTTTTCGCCGCGACCGACAAGGTCACGGTCGACCCGTGCGGGCGGGTGCACACTTTCTGCCACGCCGCGCCCGGCACCTGGCACGTCATGGGGGTGACGCAGGGGGCCGGACTGTCCCTCCAGTGGTTCCGGGACAACCTCGGCGAGTCCGAGCGGGCGGCGGCAGCGCACCGCGGCGTTAACCCATACGAACTGCTGACGGAGGCTGCCGACCGGGCGCAGCCCGGCTGCGACGGCTTGCTCTACCTGCCGTATCTCATGGGCGAGCGCACCCCGCATCTGGATGCGTACGCCCGGGGCGTCTTCTTTGGCCTCTCTGCCCGGCACCGGAAGCACGACCTGGTCCGGGCTATCCTCGAGGGGGTCGGCTTCAGCCTGAAGGACTGTCTCGATATTATCCGGGAGATGGGAATCGCCGTCGACGAAGTGCGGGCTTCCGGCGGCGGGGCGCGCAGCGCGCTCTGGCGCCGGATTCAGGCCGACATCTTCGGCCTGCCGGTGCACACGGTCAATTCCGCCGAGGGGCCCGCCCTCGGCGCGGCGCTCCTCGCCGGAGTCGGGACCGGCGTGTACCCGTCCGTGCCGGCCGCCTGTGCGGCCGCCGTCCGGACGGAGCCGGCCGAGCGGCCCGACGCCGCCAATACCGAACTGTACAGCAAGCTGCACGGAGTGTATAAGAACTTGTACGCTTGCCTGCGGGAACAGTTCCGGCGGACGGCCGATATCCTGGCGGAGACAGACAGGCAAGGCTAAGCCATCTTGTGCCCTGAAATGAAAGTTTTTATGTTTTTTGTATCTCATGCCATAAATACGCCCGGACGTAAGTAAGTAGGGGCGTCCACGGGACGCCTGCCTATTCTCCGTGCCTATTTGCACTCACAGTCTGGACGTAAGTAATTTTTACAGCCGCCGTTCTTATTTGGCCTCCATGCCGGAAAAGCGGCGCCAATGGAAGGATGATAATTCTTTTTTCAGGCCAGCGATACGAAACCCGAGATTGCCGCGTCGCCGGGAAAGCTCCGGCTTCTCGCAATGACACGCGCTTGGCTACGCAAGCAAGAAAAACAATCGGAAGCCGGCGGCTGCAATCCCTACGCGTGTACGCACTACGGTAAACGAAAAGACCGGCACGGTGCTTCCGATATAACTAATGGGGGTAATCCTGTTCAGACCGGTAAGGATGAGATCCTTCGCTCCGCTCAGGATGACCCTACATTACGCTTAACGCGAGGTAGGGAACGCATTGCATGCGTTCCGCCCGGTTAATGCGTTCCCCTGTATCCCTGGTAGGTACAGTTTTTACGCCGACCGCAATGCCTCGCTTGTTCTGCTCCTTTTTATAATGATGACACGACTCAATTCCCTGGACAGTAGATGCAGCAAGGCTTTACTTCCTGTTTCCGTACCCCATTCCGCACACACGGCCCGGGCGTAAGCGACACCTAGTGAGCATCGTGCCGTGTCCGGCGAAGCCGAGACTGAGACGCCGACACGGCCGCTGTGAAACTACGTCGCAGCCGCTGGCAACCATAGAATATGGCTTTCTCCTGATAGTAACCTATCTGCAATGGAAGCCAGCGGCTAAGACTGGGCCGTAGAAAAAACCATCCTGCGAAGCAAGACCGCAATCTTTACTCCTCGGTTCTTCGGCTGTCTCATCAGTATCTTCAAAGTAGCATGGTTAACGCAAATCGAGTTAGGGGGGATGGCTATGTCCGGCATATCCTGCCGGGAAATCACTTACCGCCATTACGGCAAATGCCTCGAACTCTCGAACGGCACGGTCGACCTGGTCGTGACGGTGGACCTCGGCCCGCGCGTCATCCGCTTCGGGCTCGTGGGCGGGGAAAACGAATTCTCCGAGGACAGCTTTCTGAAAGTCCCGGTCGGAGCCGACACCTGGGAAATCCGAGGCGGCCACCGTCTCTGGCACAGCCCGGAAAGCCTCCCCCGGACGTACGCGCCCGACAACGGGCCGGTGGAATGGCGGGAGACGACCGGCGGCATCACCGTCGTCCAGCCGGTCGAGCCTTGGGTCCAGTTGCAGAAGTCCATCGAAATGTCTCTCGCGCCGGACAGCAACCGGGTCACCCTCATCCACCGCCTGCGGAACGAAAACGCCTGGCCGGTCGAATTCGCCGCTTGGGCGGTCACCGTGCTCGCTCCCGGCGGAATCGAGGTTGTGCCGCAGCCGCGGCGGGACACCGGCCTGCTTGGCAACCGGGTGCTCGCGCTTTGGCCGTACACCCGGATGGACGACCCGCGCGTTACCTGGGGCGAGGCTTACATCCTCCTGCGGCAGGACCCCGCCGTCGAGGCGGCGTTTAAATTCGGTCTCAACAACGAACCGGGCTGGGCCGCCTACTTCAATCACGGCAACCTTTTCATCAAACGGTTTACTCACCTGGCCGGCGCCAGGTATCCCGACTTCGGGGTATCTTACGAGACATATACGAATGCGCACATGCTGGAGATGGAGACGCTTTCGCCCTTCACCGCCGTCGCGCCCGGAGCGGTACTTGAACACCGGGAAGAATGGGAGCTGCATCCCGGTGTCAAGCTGGGCGGGACCGATGCGGCATCCGTTATCGCCGCGCTGGCGAAATATGTTTAGCGGTTCCGGCCGGGCCAAAGAGGTGAAACATGTTTAAAATCGGGGAGTTTTCCAAGCTGACGCAGGTTTCCGTCCGGATGCTGCGCTACTACGACGAAACGGGCCTGCTGAAGCCGGCCCGGGTTGATCCCGATACGAATTATCGTCTGTACTCCGTCGACCAAATCCCCGAGCTGCACAAGATTCTTTTTCTGCGGGACACGGGGTTTAACGTCTCCGAAATTGCCGATGCCCTCGCCCACTGGGATGATGCCTGCATCGCCGCCCGGCTCAATGCCAAGGCGCGGGAAATCCGGTCGGCGATCGAGTCGGAGCGGGAAAAGCTCGCCAAGATTGCCGCGGCGCTCGGCGACCTGCAGACCGAAAAGATTACACTCCATTGCAATGTCACCTTGAAAAGTATTCCGGCTTATCAGGTTATTTCCCGGCGTCGGGTTATCCCCGACTACTTCAGCGAGGGGCAGCTGTGGGAGGAACTGGCCGGCTTCATCCGGAACGAACTGCCTGACATATCCGAGAACACCGGCGGCTTCGCCATTTACCACGATTCGGAGTGCAGGGAAGCCGATGTCGACGTCGAAGTGTGCGTTGTGGTGGACCGGCCGGGTGAAAGCAGGAACGGCTTTACGTTCCGGGTGACGGAAGCGGTGGCGACGATGGCTTGCGCGATGGTTTACGGACCGTTTGAAAATATCGCGGCCGCCTATACATCGGTTGCCCGGTGGCTGTCCGAACACGATCGGTACCGGATGACGGGGCAGAGCCGGCAGATCTGCCACCGGGGTCCCTGGAACGAGGCCGACCCGGAGAGATACCTCACCGAGATCCAAATCCCGGTGGAAAGAATGATGCCCGAAGGCGGTTAATATCCGGCGAAATTTCGCCGGATATTTCTCTTGACTCTCACACGGTGGCATGGTTTACGGTAGAAGTGCCGGCAACACGAATTTCAAGGAGGCATGCAAATGACACAATTCTCCGTAACCCCCATCGGGAAAGTAAGCCTGCGGGCCGACGGGATGTTCATCGAACTGGAAGGAAAGTATATCCCGGCGCTGCAGGAACTGGACGGCTTCAGTCATGTGAACGTGATCTGGTGGTTCGACGAGTCCGATCACGCGGAGGCGAGGAGCATCCTGGAGGTTCCGGCTCCTTACAAGAAGGGGCCGCCGGCGATGGGAATCTTCGCCACCCGGGCCCCGGTCCGGCCAAATCCGGTTGCCCTGACCGCAGTGCAGGTCATCCGGATCGATCATGAACGGGGTGCAATCCAGATTGCGTACATCGATGCGAACGACGGCTCGCCGGTGCTTGATTTGAAGCCTTATACGCCGAGCCTCGACCGGGTGGAAGCCCCGCAGGTTCCCGCCTGGTGCCGTCACTGGCCCGGCAGTGTGGAGACATCGGGGGATTTTGACTGGGAAAACGAGTTTAATTCCTAAGCGGTAACTCCCCAAACTGCGAAGCGCTTTCCACACCAGGCAAGGCGGCACATAACTATGCCGCCTTGCCTGGCTTTACTTTCCTCACCGTCAGCCGCCGATCCCGGTTACTTTTGTCATCCGCCGTGATTGCCTGCGGCACTGCAAACGCTCCGGCCGTTTTTGTATGATTAGACTGCAAAAGCGAAATTCCGGAGGGAGAGATAAACATGACTTTGAAAGATTGGATAAAAAACGGCCTGCGGGTATTGCTTCTCGCCTTTTATCTGTTCTTCTGCTTCGGCGTCGCCGCGGCGGCTTCCGGCCTGACCGCCGCGGCCGGCGAGGTCAGCCCCGGCGCCGCCGGCTGGCTGCTGCTCGTCTGCTGCCTTATCAGCGCCGCCGTCAGTTTCCCGGTGCTCCGTTCCCGCTGGCGCGGGCTGAAGCTGACAGCGGCGGTATTCGGCAGCGTCTTCGGCATCATGACCGTCCTGACGCAGATGGAGACGGTCGTATTTTTGCGGGAACTCGTCTCGATCATCCCGGCGGAAATCGTGCCGCGGCTGATCTGGCAGGGGACCATTGTCGCCGCCCTGTTTTCTCCGGTCGTCGTCTTGCTGCATGGCAAGCTGCGGGGGCGGGAAGTACCCGGCCCCGACGGGCTGCCCGTCCTCTCCGGCCGGGAATGGGCGCAGCGGCTGACGTTGATTGCCATGCTCTATACCGTTATCTATATCGGTTTTGGTGCTTTCATCTTTCGACCGCTCGCCGGCGCTGCCTTCGACGCGTATTACACCGGCCTGCGTATGCCCTGGTGGATACTGTTTTTCCAGATGGGCCGCGGTCTCGTCTGGGCGGCGATTGCCGTACCGGTGCTTAAGATGATGGACGGGGTCCGGTGGGAGAAAAGTCTGGCCGTAGCCTTGTTGTTCGCGGCCTTGATGGGCGCCAATCTCCTCGCCCCCAATCCGTATATGCCCGATGCCATCCGCCTTGCCCATTTTGTCGAAGTAACCGGCTCCAACTTCCTGTTCGGATGGCTGCTGGCAGCCATCCTGACCCGGGACGGGGCGGCGGGTCCGGAACGGCGGTAATTCCGCCGTTCTTTTTCTCGCCCGGTTGCAGGGTGTCGGGGTCTGCGGCGCCGAATAGTAAACTAGGACGAATAATAAGGTGGTGTCGGCCTTGGAACCTCTCATCAAATGGCCGGGCGGGAAAAAGCGCGAGGCGGAGTATGTCCGGCGGCTGCTGCCCGAACGCTTCGACCGGTATGTCGAGCCTTTTTTCGGCGGCGGCGGTGTCTGCTTCGCCTTAATGGATGGCTTCTCGGATATCCCGATCATAGCCAACGACATCGACCGGGATCTGATCCGTTTCTATACGATGGTAAAAGAGAACTCCCCGGCGCTGCGGCAGCATCTGTACGCCATCTGGGACGAGTGGCGGTGTCTGGAGGCGGTCAGCGCGGCACTGTATCCCGTCGTGGCGCCGCTGCTGGATACCCATTACGCGCGCGGCGCCGTGCCGCCGCCGGACTGCCCGCCGCGGCTGGCGGAAGCCGTCCGGCGCGGGCTGGCTGAGCAGCAAGCCGGCTTCCGGCCGGGGGTGGACTTTGCCGCTCTGACCGCTGTCACGCTGCACTGCGTTACCGACAAGATATTCAAGCTCATCGACCTGGAGAAACGGCGCCGCGCGGCCAGACTCACCGCGGAGGAGAGAATGGCCAACCTGGAGGCCGGGGTCAAGAGCGGTTACTATTCTTATCTGCGCGGCGTCCGGCTGTCCGGCGGTTACATCAAGCACCGGCCCATCGACACCGCGGACGGGACGGCCGTGTTTTTCTTCCTCCGCGAATTCTGCTACGGTTCCATGTTCCGGTTCAACGCCGCCGGGCAGTTCAACATCCCCTATGGCGGCTTGAGCTACAACCGGAAGGACTTCGCCGCGAAAGTGGACCGGCTGTTCGGCCGGCCTGCGCAGGCTTTGCTCGGCCGGACCGAGTTTCGCAGCGTGGATTTCCGGGCGATAATGGCTTCCGTCGCCGCCGGCGACTTCGTCTTCCTCGACCCGCCGTACGACAGCGAGTTCAGCGCCTACGGCCAGAACGATTTCGGTTTGGACGACCACGTCGATCTCGCGCGCCGGTTCAGCCGCCTCGCGGGCCGGGGCGTCCTGATCATCAAGGATACGCCGCGTATCCACAGTATCTATGAAGGATACGTCAGACGGCGGGAGCTGTACTGGCTTAACTACGCCAAGCGGTATGCCTACAACATGCGCGGCCGCAACGACCGGGCGGCGGACCATTTGCTGATCACCAATTTCCCGACCGGTGACTAAAGTCACCCGCGCTTATTATCCCCGGCACTTTTAACCGGGTCGGAGAAAGCATATAATAGCGGTGAAAGCAGAGATCGGAAAGGGGTTGGGCCGGATGCGCTTCTTCGGCAATTATTTCTGGGGCGTTTTCCTGATTTTCATCGGCGCCGTCTATCTTCTGAAGTACAATTACAATTTGAACATTCCCATTTTTCGTATTGCGGTCGGTTTCGTCCTCGTTTTCCTCGGGCTGTCGATAATGTTCGGCGGTTTCGGCTGGCGGAGCGGCGGTGACATCTTCTTCGACAGCGGGGATATCCGGGCGGACGACCCGCTGTCCGAATACAACTTCGTTTTCAGCCAGAGTACGCTCGATCTGACCGGACTTCCCGCCGGATCGGCGCGGCAGATCAAGGTGCACAATATCTTCTCGGCCGGTACGATTGTCATCGCCGCCGACCGGCCGGTGGTGGTGAAAGCGACCGCCGTCTTTGCCGGCGCGACGCTTCCGGACGGCACGACCGTCGCTTTCGGCGACGCGACGTACCGGACGGAATCGGCCGCCGGAGCAACGGACCGACTGGAAATCGAGGCCGACGCCGTGTTCGGGCGCCTGGTAGTCATTGCGAAATAAGCGCATTCAATGGCCACCGGCCGAATACATCCGGCCGGCGCTTCTTTTTTGTCTAAATCAGGCAGACATCCCAAAAAAGGGGAAATGCGCCGGGCGGCGAAATGCTTATTGTTTGTCATCTTAGACAATGGGGTGAATGGTCAATGGGAGAATTAAGAGGTCGAAGTTGTTTCGGACGCCTGGTTGCGGTGGTGTTGCTCGCCTGCCTGCTGGTAGGTGTTGCCGCCGTCAGTCCCGTCCAACCCCTGCGGTCCGTTTACGGGCTGATGACGAGCTATCGCTTTTCGCCGTGGGAAGGCATGGCGACGACCGAGCACCGGCCGGAGATATCTTTTCAGCTTACGGATTTCGACCATACGGCCCGGGTCAAGACCATGAAAATGTGGCTGGACGGGGAAGAAGTCCCGGCTGAGGTTGATACGACCATAGGGGCCTGTTATTACACCCCGCCGGAGCCGCTCTCGTTCGGTGAGCATAAAATCAAAGTCAGATATGAATTTTTCCATTACTATCCTAACACGCTCGAATCCGCTTTTACCGTGCTCGATGCAACGACGGAGCCTTTTGCCGGACTTGACACGGTGCACCTGGCCCAGTTGGAAGCGGAAGGCATCGCCGCTCTGAACCGGTTCCGGACGGCCGTTGCCGTCACCGAACTGGTCAGGCATCCTCTTCTCAGTCGAAGCGCCCAGGCACACGCCAATTATCTGTTACGGCATGATGCATTCATGCATGACGAAGAAGAAGCGAAAGAAGGCTTTACCGGCGAATCGGCCTGGGAGCGGGCCGGCTATTTCGGCTATTTCGGGCCGGTCGGCGAAGGTCTCGCCCGATTTGACCCGAACCCAGCCCTGTCCATCGACGGGTTGATTGATGCTCCGTACCATCGTTTGGGGCTCTTGGAGCCCTACCACCGGGAAGCCGGTATCGGTTATGTTGTCGATACGGCGGGTGTCTGCACTACGGTCGTCAACTGCGGCTCGCGGGAAATGAGCGGTGAGGACAGAGTGCTCCTTTACCCATACCCGGGGCAGACGGACGCCAAGGCTGGCTGGTACGATTCGGAAAGCCCGGACCCGCTCCGGTTTTATAAGAAGGAGTTTGTCTATACCGGTTACCCGGTCAGCCTGAGCATCCACGGCGACGAGACGGTGGAACTGGAAAGGAAGACAGCTTACCTCAAAGACGCTGCCGGAGAGGAAGTACCGTGCTATATCGTCGACTCTTCCCGGGAGGAAAACATGAAAACCCATGTTTTCCTCATTCCGCACGAGCCGCTTGCCTTCGGCGCGACGTATACGGCGGCGGTCGCCGGTATCTGTGTTCATGCCAATGGGGAGCGGGTGGACTTTGCCAAGACCTGGTCCTTCCAAACTTTGGCGCAGCCCGAAATCCAGTACGCGGGGGTCGACACCCGGAGCGGGCAGGCTCGCTTCTCCCTGCAACTGCGCAACGGTGACTTCGCCGATCTCGCCTATACCCTGCGGCGGGGCAGTTACGTCTATCAGACCTACAATGCGCATGGGAACGAAGGACACAATTATAATCGTCCTTTGGAAAACGGTTACTACGAGTTAGATGTCACCAGCTCATATTTCCCTCAACCGATCAACACCGCGGTGGAAATTTCCGGCAGCTCCGGCGACCGGCAGGTCCGCCTGCTGGACCGGGCAGCGATCCCGGCCGGAGCCTTACGGGAACCCTTCGTCAATAACACGGGCGGCATTGTGGTTTTAATTGACGGGGACCCGCTTACCTTCGACGTCCCGCCGGCGCTGATCGGCGGTTATGTCTTCGTTCCGGTAGGGAAGATCTTCGAGGCGCTCGGTCTGAGTCTGAATTGGGATGATGCCTCCGGGACGGTTACGGCGACCGGCTCCGGAACGGTGGTCAGTCTTACTGTCGGCAGCAAAGCAGCGATGGTGAACGGTCGTTCGGCCACTTTGGCTGTTTCGCCCGTGCTCAGCGGCGGCCGGGTCCTGGTGCCGGTGCGGTTCATCGCCGAGAGTACCGGAGCTGATGTCGACTGGTTCCAAGCGGACCAAACGGTGCGGATTACCAGCCACTGACGGTAAAATCCGCCAAGTCTTGTGTTCGGGCGGCGTTTGTATTAAAATCAGAATATGGAAATGAAAAAACACGGCCCGGTTGGTAGTCCGGGCGCGCCGCGCTTGCGCGCGGCGCCAGTAACCTTCCCCCTCGGGATGTCCGTCATTTCCGGGTTAGTAAGTTAAGAGGGGGATGACTTTTGAAACTCACCGTTTTTTTTGAAGAACCATTCTGGGTGGGTATCGCGGAGGAAACCGACGGCACGGAGTTGCGGGCGTTTCGCCATGTGTTCGGAGCGGAACCGGACGACAGTACCGTCGCCGCCTTCATCTGCCAACGGCTGGTGCCTCTGCTGCAGAGCCCGGTGCCGACGGTAACGGTCGGGCCGCCGCGCGAGCGGCGGTGCAATCCGAAGCGGCGGCTGCGCGAGGCGGCCCGGGAAATGCGGCGGCCGGGCGTCGGGACGTTCGCGCAGGAGGCGATTAAGCGGGAACGGGAGCACCGGAAAGCGACCGCCCGGCGCTTGTCCAGGCAGGAGAAAGACGCTCAGGCCGATCGGAAGCGCGCGATCGCCGTCCGCAAGGCGAAAGCGAAACACCGGGGCCGTTGAGATACCGTTTCGACCGGCCGCAAACGAGAACACCGAGGAGGCGTACCTATGGCGCGGAATATGACCAAATCGATTTGGGAAACGGTACAGATAGTAGTTGTCGCTTTTATCCTGTCCCTGTTCATCCGGACGTACGTCGTGGAAGCACGGTACGTTCCGTCCGAGTCGATGGTCCCGACGATCGAAGTGGGCGACCGGCTGATGTTCGATAAGGTGTTTTTTAAAGTGAACGGGATCAAACGGGGCGATACCATCATGTTCGAGCCGCCGCCGTCATCCCATCTCACGCTTGATCTGGTCAAGCGGGTGATCGGCCTGCCGGGCGAAACGGTGGAAATCAAAGACGGCCGGGTTTGGATCGACGGGGAACCGCTCGACGAGCCTTATATCGCCGAGGACCCGAACTACACTTACGGACCGGTCATCGTGCCGGAAGACAGCATCTTTGTCCTGGGCGACAATCGTAATTACAGCAACGACAGCCATTACTGGGGCTTTGTTCCGTTGGCGAACGTCAAAGGCCGGGTGCTGTTCAGATTTTTTCCGCTGCAGCACTTCGGCCTCTTAAACGGCGCTTCGTAAGCGTGTAGCGAAAAAGGGAGGCACTTACTCCCTTCTTTCATTGGGGCGATGGGATGATTGGCGGCGTGGTTGTCTGCCCGGCCCGGAAGCAAGCCTGCCAGATGTTCAAGGTAGGAGCGACGTCGGTAATGCAGGATTGCCACCATCAGGACGGAGCAGCCTGCCGACGGGTTGACATATACCGGAGAAAGCCGAACCGGGGAGGTAAATCAATGATGCGGAATATGGCCAAATTGATTTGGGAAACGGTTCAGATAGTAGTTATTGCTTTTGTCCTGTCCCTGTTCATCCGGACATACGTCGTGGAAGCGCGTTACGTTCCTTCCGAATCAATGCTTCCCACTATCGAGTTGAACGACCGGTTAATGTTCGATAAGGTGTTTTTTAAAGTGAACGGAATCAAACGGGGCGATGCCATCATGTTCGAGCCGCCGCCGGCTTCCCATTTCACTACTGACTTGATCAAGCGGGTGATCGGCCTGCCGGGCGAAACGGTGGAAATCAAAGACGGCCGGGTTTGGATCGACGGAGAACCGCTCGACGAGCCTTATATCGCCGAGGACCCGAACTACACTTACGGACCGGTCACCGTGCCGGAAGACAGCCTCTTCGTTCTGGGCGATAATCGGAACAACAGCAATGACAGCCATTACTGGGGTTTTGTCCCTTTGGCGAGCGTCAAGGGACGGGTGCTGTTCCGCTTCTTTCCGCTGCAGCACTTCGGCCTCTTAAACGGCACTTCGTAAGCAGGTACGCTGCGGGAGAGATTATCTCTCTTTTTCTTTTATTAGGAGGAACTGGAGAAAGGCAGGTAGAACGATTGGACCCGGCAATTATCACCAAAGCAAAGAAGCATTTTGCGGCGGTCGACCCGGTGCTGGCCGAGTTGGCTGTCCGTTACCCCGACTGCCGGCCGCAGATTGCCGCCGGTACGCCGTTTGCCGTTCTCTGCCAGTCCATCGTCTCCCAGCAGCTTTCGAATAAGGTAGCGGATGTGATCTGGGCGCGGCTGGTTGACCGGCTCGGGGGCGACGTCACCCCCGGGCGGCTGCAGGCGACGGACGACACGGTGCTGCGCGCCTGCGGTCTTTCCCGGCCGAAAGTCCGCTATGCCAGGTGTCTGGCAGATTTTTTTGCCGATGGTCGGGTTAACCCGGAAAGTTTTCCGGCCCTGGACGATACGGCAGTCGTGGCGCAGCTGACCGCTGTCCCCGGCATCGGCGAGTGGACGGCGCACATGTATCTGATTTTCGGCCTGGGGCGGCCGGATGTGCTGCCGGTGGGTGACTTGGGCTTGCGCAAGGCCGTGCGGCTGCAGTATTCACTCGCCGCTCTGCCCGATGCGGATACCCTTACGAGTCTCGGAGAAAAATGGCGGCCGTACCGGTCCGTGGCGACCCTGTTTCTGTGGCGAAGCCTGGACGGTGTTTGACCGGTGGGGATGGGGGGAGCAAGCTTGGATAAGATTCAAACCTATGAGGAAGCGGTGCAACTGATCGAGCGGGTCGGGTTTATGCTGCTCAGTGCGAATCCGTACGGACTGCTTTCGCTTGAGGCCGTGACCGACCCGGCGGCCTGGCATACGAACGAGACGACCGATCCTTGGCGGTGGAAAGACCGGCTGGCGGCGGAAAAAAAGGCGGCTTATACGCGCGTGCTTGACCGGCGGCCCGGTTTCATCGCGCCCAACTGGTATCCGTATTTTCTGGCCGCTTACCGGCTGGAAACGGTGGAGAAGCGTTACCGTGACGGCTGCCTGGGCCATCTGGCTTATCGCCTGTATAACCGGCTGCGGGACGGCGGCCCCGCCGCCACGTATGAATTGAAAAGCTACCTGGGTGTCGGCAGGGAGGAACAGCGGGAGTTTGCGAACGCCCTCGTCGAGCTGCAGGAGAGTATGGACATCACCGTCGCCGGCGCGACGCGTAAACGCAACCGGTATGGGGAGCCTTATGGCTGGCACGTAACCGAATATACGACTGTCGGGCAGTGGGCGGGAGAAGCTATACTCAAGCAGGCCGCCGGGATCAAACGGGCGACGGCGATCAACCGGATCGTTGCCGGGGCGAAGGCGCTGCTGCCGGCAGCTTCCGGCCGGGAGTTAGAAAAGCTGCTCGGCTTTGCGGTGACGGAGGAAAAAGTAGATAGCAGGTAAGGGAAGGGGCCGCCTATCCGGGCGGCCCCCGCTACGTCCGGTTTACCGTTTCGTCCGTAGGGCGTTCAGTTCACCGCGGGTTTCTGCGTATACTTTCTCCAGGTCCGCCTTGTCCCGGCCGGCCGGCTGCAGGGACAGCCGGCTGATAATCTCACTCAGGCGGTTTTCCAGCAGGCTGATTCTTTCTGCCGCGGTGTTGGCCGCTGATCCGTCCCGCGTCCGGTACTGCGTGTAATTCCCGGCGTATTGGACGATTTTCCGGTTCTCGATGACCATGACCCGGTCGGCGACCGCGTCGACGAAACGCCGGTCATGGGAAACAAACAGGAGGGTGCCCCGGTACGCCCGCAGCAAATCCTCCAGGGCTTCCATGGCGTACAGGTCCAGATAATTGGTGGGTTCATCGAGAATTATCAGGTTATTGTCACCGGTGAAGACGCGCGCCAGGGCGACCTTCACCCGTTCGCCCCCGCTTAAGGCCGCGGCCGGCTGATTGACGGCATCGCGCCGGAAGCGCAGTCCGGCGAGGATGGTCCGGACGGCCGTTTCCGGCAGCCGGCTGGTTTCCATGACATTGGCGAGGACGGTCCGGTTCTCCGCCAGTTCGCTCAGGGTTTGGCTGAGGTATCCGAGCCGGGCCCCTTGCGCGACCGTAATCCCCGCTGCTCCTTCGGCGATCAGGCGGAGCAGCGTCGTTTTGCCGCTGCCGTTGTCACCCAGCAGGGCGGTTTTGCGGCCGGCCGGCAAAACAAAGGCGGCTTGGTCGAACAGGATGCGGTCGCCGAAAGCCAGCGTGATATTTTCCCCGCGAACGGCCGTTTTGCCATACAGCGTCGGCAGTTCCGGCAGGGTCAATGTGACCTCCGGCGGCGGCGCGGGCGGCTTGTGCTCGATGAGTTGCCGCAGCTTGGTCTCCAGGTTCTTGGCCCTGCTTTCAACCTTCGCCATCTTCCCATTGACTTTTCGCTTGTGGAGGCGCGCTTCGGAATTGCCCATCCGGGCCGGCGCCTTGCGCATCGTCTTGGCCGTTTCCTGCCTTTCGGTGATAGCAGCCAGCAGGCGCGTTTTTTCCCGGGTGTATTCTGCCGCCAGAAAACTCTGCCGGGCTGTTTCCGCCTCTTTTTGCTCTCGGTAACTGCTGTAGTTGCCGCTATAGGCGATAACCCTGCCGTCTGCGATCTCCAGAATGCGCCGGCAGATTGCGTCGAGCAGCGCCCGGTCGTGGGAAATAAGTACGACAGCGCCGTCGTATCCCCGCAGGCTGTCCTCCAGGAGTTGAATACCGGTCAGATCCAGATTGCCCGTCGGCTCGTCGGCCAGGATGATATCGGCGCCGGCGGTAAAGGCGGCGGCCAGTTTACGCCGGGTGACTTCGCCGCCGCTCGGCGCGGCGTCCGTAGCGGTAACGCCGAAAGCTCGGGCCGCGGCGGCGGCGACCGGCGGCGCCGGTCCGGTCTGGCTGACCAGCACCTGCTTGCCGGAGCGGCGAATCGCACCCTGGTACTCCGTCTCGATGCCGGCCAGGATGTTCAGCAGCGTCGTTTTCCCGGCTCCGTTCGCACCGACGATACCGACGTGCTCACCTGAACGTATCTGCAGTTCGGCGCAGCGGAAGAGCAGGCGGTCGCCATACGATTTGCTGATGTCTTTCGCGTCGATTAACAGCATAAAAATACCCCTCCTTGGGTCCGGAGGGGATTCGTCGCCGTCGGCATACTGCGCCCTGAACGCCAAAAATACCGGCTGTCCACGGTTTAGTCCGAAGCCTTCCCTATGAAATATCGGCAATACAAGTATGCCGAAGCATACCAATCCCGTCCGGAATGAAAACAAATATGAAGATCGTTTTCCGACAGGATTATAAGCGCATGCCCGGCAGACCATCCTTTCGCTGTTTATATCTTACCAAGTATATTTTATCTGCTTCCGGCCGGCGTGTCAAATCTCCGGGCGGTGCCGTCCGGAGGTGAGAGCGCCGTGAGCATGATGAATGATTACTATCAGAGTTTAATCCTTTAGTCTCAGATGAAGTGACGACATTATAAAAGAACTGTACAGCCGGCAATAATTAAGATAGAGTGAAATTAGCAAAGCTGCCCGGGCTATTCGCTTACTGATTAATTGGCGGTTTTCGGGCAGCTTCGAATTGAGAGAAGCGGGGTAGTTTGTATGGAAATCAAGACCCTGACCATCAAATTTGCGAATATTTATCTCCTTCGGACTTCATCGGGCTGGATAATGATTGACGCCGGCTGGCCGGACACGTTTGCGCATTTGCAGCGCCTTTTGAAGCAAAACGGTATTTCCGCCGATGATATCAGATATCTGCTGATAACCCATTTTCATCCCGACCATGCCGGCCTGGCTCAGAACATCAGGGGTTGTGGCGCCGGGTTAATCTTGCATACCGCTCAAGTCCCTTTTGTTGCTGCGCTCAACGCTTTTTTTCGGCGAAAGCCGGAGTTTCGGTTTATCCCCATTGACACAAACAACTGCCTTGTAGTTACAAGTGCGGAAAGCAGGGCGTTCTTCGCGGCAATCGGGATAAAAGGTGAACTCATTGCAACCCCCGGTCACACTGACGACAGTATCAGCCTGGTTATAGACGATTATTGCGCTTTTATCGGCGACCTTCCGGTATTATCGCTGGCAGAAGCTTATCAAGACCCGAAGATTAGCAACAGCTGGAAGCTGATACAGTCTTTCCGGGTCAAGACGATTTATCCGGCCCACGGTCCCGCATGTACCATATGATTAATGCCCGTGCGGTGGGGATTGTGGGGAAAACCTGAAGAATGCATTACCCGCTAAACTATCGCTCCGAAAAAACCGATGAATAAGGTAAGAATGGTGATATTCGGGGTGATAGAAGATGAAAATCGACAGTTCCGCAATCACGCTGGCCAGTCGGCACAGCTACACGCAGGAGACCGGCCGGACGGAGCGGCTGCTCGTCTGGACCGACCGCCCGGCCGAAGCGGAGACACCGGACGCGGCTGTCGCTGTCAGCATCTCCGACGCCGCCCGGGCGGCGCTCCGGCAGAGCCAGGCAGTGCCGGTCGCTGCTGCCGCGGAGGACGAAGGCGTCACGGTCGAGCTTTCGGACAAGGACGAGCAACGGCTGGCTTTGCTGGAAACAATGCTCAGCGCCCTGACCGGAAAGAAGATCCGGTTTCTCGTGCCGGGCAAGCTCAAACTGGAAGGCGACAAGGTGAAGATTTCCCTCGCCCGCAGCAACGGCGTTACTGCCACGGTCCGGCAGGGGTGGGGAATCGAGTACGATTTGCACGAATATTATCGGGAGAAGGAAAGCCTGGACGTGCAGGCGGCCGGCCGGATTACGACTGCGGACGGACGGGAAATCGAGTTCGCTTTCGATTTTGCCCTCAGCCGCGAGTACAGCCGGGAAAGCGCCCTGGGTTTCCGTGCCGGCGACGCCCGTCTGGTCGACCCGCTCGTGCTCAACCTGAGCGGCGGCCCGGCCCGGCTGACAGCCGCTACCTACGATTTCGACCTTGACGGCGATGGCACCGCCGAGTCCATTTCTTTTGTCGATTCCGGCAGCGGTTTCCTGGCACTCGACCGGAACGCGGATGGGATCATCAATGACGGTCGGGAACTGTTCGGCCCGGTTTCCGGTGACGGTTTCGCCGACTTGGCCGTTTACGACGAAGATAGCAACGGTTGGATTGACGAGAGCGACTCGGTTTTCAACGACTTGCGGGTGTGGATGAAAGATGAGCAAGGAAACGACGTTCTGCTCGCGCTCGGTCAGGCCGGCGTCGGCGCGGTCTACCTTGGCAGCGTCGCGGCGCAATACGCTTACAAGGAAGCGGAGCAACTGCGTGGACAGAATGAGAAAGTCGGACTGTTCGTGCGGGAGAACGGGACCGTCGGTTCGGTCCAGCAGATCAACCTCGCAGTCTAAGGTCAGTATAAAAAGCGGTAGCAGGCAGGACGGAACTCGACCGGAGTTCCGTCCTTTTTGGTTTAGCCATCCGTTGTGGCCCGGAATGGCAAAGATTGGCTGGGTCTGCCGCTTCCCAAAAAGCAGGAAAATGAATGGATAATGCCCAATTATTCATATTATGTAACCAAGCTTGCTTGAACGAACCGGCGGTTCGCCGGGAAGGAGGGCTGAGAACAATGGAATTCTTCCGACGGATCCGCCGAAAACCGGTTTATCTAGGCCTGACGGTATTAGTTGCGGTTTTATTGCTGACCGGGGCCGGACTGGTCGGCAGGTATTACGTGGTAAGGCAAAAGAACATGGCGCCGGCTAACGATCTGTTGGTCGCGGCAGCTGGAGAAGCCGGGGACGAAGCCACCCTGTCGGCAGCCGAAACGGACGCGGAAACAACGGCGTCCCCGGCTACGGAGCCGAAAAAACCGGAATTGCTCACCTACACCGTTGAGGCCGGCGATAACCTTTGGAACCTCGCCGAGGAGTACGGGATTTCCGTCCGCACTTTGACTTCCGTCAACGATTTGTCGGAGAATAGCGTCTTGCGCATCGGCCAGGAATTGAAGGTTTTAACGGTCGACGGTACCGTACATAAGGTGGTTGCCGGGGATACCTTGGGCGCCATCGCCAAAAAGTATGGTGTCACGGAAACGTCCATCACCGAAGCAAACGAGATTGCTTCACAAAGTCTGCAGCCGGGAACCCTCCTCCTGCTGCCGGGCGGAAAAGCGCCGGAACCGGCACCGTCCCGTCCGGCCACGGCTACCCGGGGAAGTAGCAGCACCAGCGGGACTCTGGCCTGGCCGGTGCAGGGAAGAATTACTTCCAGCTACGGCTGGCGCACCCACCCGATTTCCGGCAAGCGGGACTTCCATCCGGGGATCGATATCGGCGCGTCCACCGGGACGGCTATCAAGGCCGCCGCGGCCGGGACGGTGACGTACGCCGGGTGGATGGGCGGTTACGGCAACATGGTCGTCATCGATCACGGCAACGGCCTGGAAACCCAGTACGGCCACAATTCCGCTCTGCTTGTTTCCGTCGGGCAGAAAGTGCAGCGGGGACAGCAGATCGCTAAAGCCGGGGCAACCGGCGTGGCCACCGGACCGCATCTCCACTTCAATGTAGTCAAGAACGGTGAATACGTCAATCCGCTTAACTATCTGCGGTAGCGGGTCAAAAGTTAAAAGTCTAAAGTCTAAAGTCGAAAGGCAGAGGGCCGGAGACGAAGTCCTGTCGGGCGGGTTAGCAACCCGCCCGCATTTTGCTGTTCGGCCTGTTCATTTGGCCCCAAAATATGCCGGTATAAATGCAGGGAGCGGCGTCCTCACCGCTCCGCTGCTTTCGGAACAGCAAGAGTGTCGTTTTCTTGCAGAATAACTGGTACCCCTCGCCCGATGTTTTGGCTATGCTTTACCCATATCACTGGAAAGCGATGGCAGAGGTAACCAAAGGTCATGCAGGAAAAGGAATTACGGTTTGCTTCGCTGAATGGCTTTTTCTATGGTCCGGTCTTAACTCAATAGTTTCGTATCGGCCGTGTCAGCGGCTTGCCTGCGGACGAAGGGACAGACCCGACAAACACGGCATCCGTGCCGTGATTGTCGGTTGCTCCCCTCCTGCTCGCAACTGCCCCTTCGTCCTTGTCTTCGCCGGACACGGCACGATTCTCACTAAAGGTCGCTTGCGCCCGGACCATGTGTGCAGATGGGATACGAAAACCTGGGGTAACGCTTAACATCATGCAATTAAGCCAAAGCCTTCCAGCGTTGTGGGTAAAGAACAGCCGATGCTTTGGGGAAGAGGTTAGGGAAGAGCCAAAAGAGCGGCGATGGTATGGCCTCTTTTGCGTTTGTCTTTTTCTTTCCGGCAGGCAGGGTTTGCCGCATTGTTTCCGAATATTGACTATACCGGCGGCAGGTTGTCGGCCGGAGATTGCTCTGAGAGGAGCGGACAGATAATGTTAAATACAGTTAAACTGACCCCACGAGTGACGGAAATCCAGATTCCGGCGAAGGAATCGACCTTCCGCGCTTTCATCGTCGAGACTTCATCCGGGCCGGTTCTGGTCGATTCCGGCATCGCCGAGTTTGCGGACGACTTTGTAGCGACGGTGCGCCACCTGAATCCGCGGCTGCTGGTGGTCACCGAACGGCACTGGGACCACGCGGATGGATTGCCGAAAATCACAGCCGCGCTGCCGGACCTGAAAATCGCCGCCCACGTCAAAGAAGCGCCCGGCCTTCCGGTTCCGGTCGACCGCCGGCTTGAGCACGACGAAGAAGTGGTGCCCGGGCTGCGGGTCATCCATGTGCCGGGCCATTCCCAGGGAAATATCGCTCTCCTGCTGGAAGACGAGGGTAGCCTGCTGACGGGCGACAGCGTTTTCGGGAAGGGCGATTACGCGGACGAACTCAGTTCGCCGCCGGCCAGATACAGCGACGATGCGGCCCTGGCGAAAGAAAATATCAAAATCCTGCTGCGGTATCCGTTCGAGCGGGCTATCCTGAGCCACGGCGAACATCTGATGGAAGACGCCAAGGCAAAAATTGTCACCCTGACCGAGTGACGCAGTCAGGACGTATCGGACTTGTTTTCGGCGGCAGTTTGGGGTAAAATACAGGCTGGCGGCACAGAATATATACCGCCGGCAGAATGAACGGAAGCCGCGGGGCGGGAGTGATGGCCGGATGGGAAAACAGCCGGTGGAGATACTGCTTCAGGTTACCGCCGCCATCTTGCTGGAAAGCGACAAGGTTCTCATCGCCCGCCGGCCGGCCGGTGACCGGCTGGCCGGCAAGTGGGAGTTTCCCGGCGGCAAGATTGAGGCGGGAGAGACGCCGCAGATGTGCCTGAAGCGGGAAATGAAGGAAGAGTTCGGCATCGACGTCGCGGTGGGCGAATTCTTCGGCGAGAGTCACTGTACCGCCGCGCAGGGCCCGGTGGTGCTGCTGGCTTACCGGTGTGCTTGGCAGGGCGGCAGCATCGTTTTGACCGCGCACAGTACGTACCGGTGGGTGCGGGTGCCGGAGCTTGCCCGCTACGATTTCGCCCCGGCCGACGTTCCGTTTGCCGTCCAATTGATGGCCGGCGAATGACAATAAGGGTACGAAATAAATCTGTCTTTGCTGGTAGCGGAACTTTACCGTGCATATACTGATATTCAACCGATGAACTTTACCCGGTTTAAGATTAGCCCTAGTCACAGCATCGTTCCGGTCCAGATATATATTCAAAAACGAGTATTCGGCAGCCGAGTTAATCCTGGCTGCCGAATGCGCGCTCCGGGAGGGGAGAAGATGGCGGCAGACAGCCATCCGGATTACCGGTCGGAAAAGCAGCATCTTGATTATACGGTACGGATACTGCGGGAAACGCTTGCGGAGTTGGGTGTCCGCAAGGAAATGATCGATCAGGAGGTCGAGTGGGGCCGGAAGCACGCCGGCGGCGACAGCGACAGCTACGCCCGTCTGATGGTCACCAGCCGCCTGCAGGGCTGGCTCGACCTGCGGCTGCGTAACCTTGCCGCCGCCCGGCAAAATCCTTATTTCGTCCGGGTTGACTTCCACGAAGCCGGCCGAACGGCGTCGGAGCAGTTGTACATCGGGAAAACCTCCCTGACCCGGGAGCCGGAGCAGGAACTGGTAGTTGTCGACTGGCGGGCACCCGTGGCCGGCCTTTATTACGAAGGCCGGCTGGGGCCGGCGAGCTACCGCAGTCCGGAAGGGGAGGTCGGCGGCGAAATCCTGCTGAAGCGCCAGTTCACGATTGAGAACGGCGAACTGCGGAACATCCTCGATATCGATATCACCACGAACGACGAGTTCTTGCAGCCTTACCTGAACGCGAGTGCCGACAGCCGTCTCAAGGATATCGTCGCCACCATCCAGGCGGAGCAGAACCGCGTCATCCGGGCGGACCTGTGGCGCAACCTGATCGTGCAGGGAGCGGCAGGGAGCGGCAAGACGACTATCGCCCTGCACCGGATCGCTTATCTGTTGTACAACCATGAGAAATTCCTGGAACCGGAGAACTGTCTGATTATCGCTCCCAGCCGGCTCTTTCTCAACTATATTTCGGCCGTCCTGCCCGAACTCGGCGTCGAGAATGTCCGGCAGACGACGTTTGCCGACCTGGCTTTCGCCTGGTCCGGTGTGACGTATACACTCAGCGACCCGAATGCCAAGCTGGTCGCTTCCCTCACCGACCAGGCCGGCGAGGTGGAGGCACAGCGCCGCGCCGTTGTATTGCAAGCGGCGGCGTTCCAATCTTCCCTTGCATTTAAGGCAGTTTTGGACCGATATCTGGCCGGCATCGAGCAGGGCCTGCTGCCGGCCGGCGACTTCCGGCTCGGCGAACATGTCGTTGTGCCGGCTGATGAAATCAAACACCTCTTTGCAGTTGAATACGGGACGCTCCCGTACCGGAAGCGGCTCGGACGCCTCGCCGCTCTTTTCGCCAACCGCCTGGAGCGGGTGCGGGAAGCTGCGGCCCGCCGTCTGCAGGAACGTTCCGACCGGCAGATTGAAGCCATCAAAGCGACGATGCCGGACGACCCCGACCGCAAAGCTCTTATCAGTGCCATTATCGACCATAAAAACGCGGCGGTGGAGCAGTTGGCAAGCCAGGCCGGGAGGGCGGTTGACGATTATATCGCCGCCTGCGGCTTGAAACCGGCGCTTACTTACTATATTGGCTTCTTTAGCGACCGGGAAGGTTATGAGCGATACATGGGTTCCGCTGCGGAACCGGAGCTACGCAATTTCCTCCGTGTCGATACCCTGGGCCGCCTGGCCGGTCGGGAGGTGGAGACGGAGGACCTCGCCCCCCTGCTCTACCTGCAGTACCGGGTCGAGGGGATCGAGGCGGCGGACGTCCGGCATACGGTTGTGGATGAAGCCCAGGATCTGAGTCCGTTTCAATTTTTTATTCTGAAAACCGTCATAACAGGCAGTTCCTTTACCATTTTGGGCGACCTGTGTCAGGGGTTGCACGCTTACCGCGGGATTAACCGGTGGCAGGATATCCTCCCGGCGGTCTTCGGCGGGAGTACGGAGTATCTGACTCTGGAACGAAGCTATCGGACAACGGTGGAAATCATGACGGCAGCCAAGCAGGTCATCAGTCACCTTCCCGCCGTGCTCTCCCACCCGATCCGGCCCGTAATCCGGCACGGGGAGCCGGTGCGGCTCTGCCAATGTGCGGATGCGGCGGCGTTGCCGGCGGTCGTGGCCGCCGGAGTGGCGAGCCTCCGGACCGCCGGATTCGGATCGATCGCCGTAATCGGGAAAACGCCGGAAGAGTGTGCGGACCTGCTGAAGCATCTCACGGCGGCCGGGGAGGCGGCGCAACTGCTGACCGGCCGGGAAGACGAGTATCGGGGCGGCACGGTTGTCGCTCCGGCTTATCTCGTCAAGGGGCTCGAATTCGACGCGGTGCTCATCGCCGGTGCCGGCCGGCAGCAGTACGCGGCGACGGAAACGGACATCAAGTTGTTGTACGTAGCGATGACGCGGGCCTTGCACCGGCTGCACATATATTGCTGCGGCGAACCCACCCCGCTGCTGACCCATTTGCGATAATTTTTTCAGCGCTGAAACTTTTGCGCGTTTCCCCCGTAATACTGATTAGAACGGGAAGGAACGGGATTGTGATGGAATTGCAGGACGACATGATCATCCAAAAATGCCTGGCGGGCGACAAAGAGGCTTTTTCCCTCCTGGTAGACAGGTACAAAAAGCCGGTTTACGTCTTTGTTTACCGGATGGTGCGCCAGCGGGAAGAAGCCGATGATCTGGCCCAGGAAACGTTCATCAAGGCTTACGAGAATCTTTGGCGCTACAACCCGGGCTATAAGTTCTCGACCTGGCTGTTCCAAATCGCCAAGAACTTATGCATCGACGCCCTGCGCCGCAGGCAACCGGCCGCGGCGGCTGCGGCGGAACTGGCCGGTCAGGCGGACCCTCCGGTCAGCCCCGAAAGAGAGTACCTGAGGGAGGAGACGCGGCGCGAAATGGAAGCGGCCATCGACAAATTGCCGCCGCACCAGAAGGCTTGCCTGATTCTTTACCATTATAACGGATTGAGTTATAACGAAACGGCCGAAAGGCTCGGTGTCCCGCTCCAGACCGTGAAAAACCACCTGTATCGGGCGCGGGAGAAACTAAGACAGATATTGAAAGCGGAAGGAGGCCTGGCGTCATGAAGTGTTACCGGGAGGAAGAAATCATGCAGTATCTCGACGGCGAGATGAACGCGCAGCAAGCTCTGGAATTTGAACTGCACACCGGTGTCTGCCGCCGCTGCCGAGATCTCCTGAACGAATACGCCGTCCTGATCCGTGAGTTTGACGCGGCCGAGTTACCGGAACCGGCGGTCGACTTCACCGCTGCCGTCATGGCCAGGCTGCCGGCAATCGACTTTGCCCGCCGCCGGCGGTCGCGGACGATCTTGTACCTGACCGTTCTCCTGTTGACCCTCGGTGTTGCTGCTTTGCTGTATCTGCCGTTTTACCGCGACCTGGGGACGGTTTACGACACCCTGAAAGCTTGTACCGGCATCGGCTTCAGTTTGTTGGAAACGGCCGGCGCGTTTATGCGAACCGCTCTGCTGGTCGTCAACGTCCTGCTGCGCGGGGTCGCACCGTTTGCCCGCTTGCTGGCCGGAAGTTCGCCCGTGGTCCTGGCTCTGACCGGCCTGCTGTTGTTCGGGGAAGTCGTCTTTATCAGATACCTTTTACACGCTGACAAGGAGGAATATGCCAATGAATAAGAAACTGCTTACCACCTGCCTGATCGTTCTCTGTCTTTTCGCTTCCGGTGTCGCTTTTGCCGGCCCCGTTGACAAACTCACGCCTGCTCTGGCGGCCGCGTCGGGGGTCAATATCGACAGCGGGAACAGTATCGTCCGGATTATGAGCGATATTACCGTGCCGGCAGGCGAAACGATTGACGGCGATGTCGTGGCCATCCTCGGCGATCTCAAAATCGACGGCGTCGTCCGCGGCAACGCCATTGCCGTGCTCGGTGACATCGAACTCGACAATACGGTTTACGGCGACGTAGTTGCCGTCCTCGGCCGCCTGACTAAGGGACCGAATGCGAAAATCCTCGGGCAGACGATTGAGACGAACAACCCGGGTAATATCCGGGTCCCGGATATCAACCTAGGCAACAATTGGGCGTGGCATGGTTTCGGTTGGGGAATGCGCTTCTTCAATCTGGTCGTGCTGTTCGGTCTGGCGGCCCTGACGCTGGCCCTGTTGCCGGGTCAAGTCCGGGGCATGTCCGCCGCGCTCGCCGGCGACGCGGGCCGGAAACTGCTCATCGGGTTCGTTACGGTCCTGCTGATCCCGGCCCTCCTCTTCATTTCGTTTGTGTCGATTATCGGGATACCGTTGCTGCCGGTCATTATCCTCGTCCTGGTGACAGCAAAGTTTATCGGCTATGTCGCCGTCGCCCTGTATGTCGGCGGTCGGATCAAGAACACGGCCGGGATGAACAGCAATGTCTTTCTTGAACTCGCTCTCGGCATCCTCAGCCTCTGGCTGGTGCGTCAGGTTCCGTTCCTCGGCGGGCTGTCGGCGCTGCTGGTGACCATGTTCGCCTTCGGGTTGGTTATTGACACCAAGTTCGGGACGAACAATCCCTGGTTCAGGCGGCGGGAAGCGAAGCCAGCTGCCAATCCGTCGCTGCCGCCGGCTCAGCCGGATGCACCGGTTAACGATGAGAAGACCGAGCCGAAAGAGTAGGACTTGAAAAAGGAACTGCCCCCAAAAGATAATACCCTTTTGGGGGCAGTTCCTTTGCAAAACGAAAACAGCCTTCAAGATCCGTAGGTGCGGGCCACCCGCCCGGTCTGCCGTCAGCCGCGCATCCGTCTTAAACCGTAGGGAACGCATTGCATGCGTTCCGCCCGACCCGCAGTGCGGCGTTAACCGTTGCCCCGCCCCGTGTAGAACGGCGTCCCCTCCGTTCCGGCTTCCCTGCAATGCGATCACGTTTCGTTTACGCACGGGGGGCGGATCCCCACACCAGCCCACTGTTTCCGGCTATTTGCCTAAGTATTCTCATCCACAATAACCTGCAACGGTTCAACTATTTTCCCTCTTTCCTCCAACCAGAGCTGCAGTTCAGTTAATCCGTTCCTGAATACGGTGAGCTCATTTTCCGCAATCAGGCTCCTCCCGAAAGTTGTCAGCCCGGTAACTGCGGCTTCCGGAACAGACGGTAATGCATCCGGACTATTGCCCTTGGTAGTTTTGTCAGACGAAATCAGCGTTAACACTTTGAGGTCCTTGCCGACTCTAGTTGTCGCTTTGAGAGTACCGGTTGTCGGCAGATACTCGGTGATGCGCAGCGGCACCATGTTTCCGTCAGTGACCTCAATCAGCAACAGCTGGCCTTTTCCTTCAACGGTTTTGTACAGATTGCCGTCATTTGAAAACCAGTTGCCCAGGAATGGTTCCAATTGCAGTTTTCTGGTTCTGTATCCTTCCAGGATGTTTTCTTTTTCACGCCAGTCTATCTCAATCAGTTCTCCCTCGTTTCCCTCTTTGCCGCAGACCCGGCAGTGAAATGAATGGGGCAGGAGGAAGGGGATAAAGCAGAAGAGCAGACCGAATGGAATGAACAGAAGTACGACGCAGGCCAATATCCGTAAAACAGTGGAAGATGTCCGTTCGACACTGTCGCTGTAACATTCGGGACATAGCTTCATGCAGCAGCAAGCTCCCCTCTGAACGTAACATTGCTTTACTATTTTATTTGACATTTCGGATAAATTACCTGTCGTCGCAAGTGTTAAGTTCTGGAAACCGGGTAAGGTTACAGATATAGTCGCCGTCAGGCTTAATTCCTGTTTTTATGCCTACCGGAACATCCCGGCGATATCCGTCACCGCCCGGAACCCGAAGCGGACGGCGAACAGGATTAGGATAACCCCGGCGATGCCGGCGATATACCGGAACATCTCGGGTTTTAAGTATTTGCGGCCGATACCCGCGAGGTACGCAAGAAATGTGAACCAGCCGACCCCGCCGATGGCTGCCCCGGACACAAAAGCAAACGCACTGGTCCCGGCCCCGCTGCCGGCGCCGCCCGCGACCCCGGTGGAGAGCACCCCGCCGGCGATGGAAAGCCACATCGCGATCGTCATCGGGTTCGTCAGGGTGATCGCCAGGCCGAAGAGATACGAGTTCCGGTCGGTTCGGGTTGCTGCTCCCGCCTCGAGGTCAGGTGTGTTTCCCCGGCGGAAATCCTTGATTCCGGACCAGCCCAGGTAGCCGAGAACCAAAAAGCCGAACAACCACATGGCGAGCTTCACCGCCGGGAACTTGGTAATCAACGGCGCCACTCCCAGCGTTGCCAGAATCAGATAGGTCGTGTCGGCCGTTGCCGCCCCCAGGCCGACCAGCCAGGCGTCTCCGAAACCGCGCCGCAGACCCCGCTTGATGAGTTCAATGCTTGTCGGACCGACCGGTGCCGCCACCGATAGACCGATAATCATTCCGGTTAAAAGCGTTTCCAGCAAGTTTTTCTCCTCCTTCGGAAAATAAGTTATCAGTTAAACCGCTAAAGGGATATTGATATTTGTCTTACAGCTTTTGCGTATTGTCCGGTTTTTGACTTTGCTATTCTTCCTTCACCGTGGAGAGGGCGATTATTGTGTTCGTTTTCGCCACCCATTCCGGCTTGTGCAGAGTATTGTAGATCAGAGCTTCCAATTCTTTGGGGCTGGCTACGGCTACTTTAAGCAGATAGTCGTACTCGCCGACGATGTGGTGGCATTCTAGTACGGCATCACAGTTTTGCACGGCCCGCTTGAATGCTTCGGTGTGTTCGGTCCGGCTGATACTTACCAGAATGAACGCGGTCAGACTCAGACCGAGCGCTTCCCGGTTCAGACGGGCCGTGTATTGGCGGATGACGCCTTCTTCTTCCAGTTTGCGGATACGTTCCGTCACTGCCGGGACCGACAGATGAACATGCTTGCTGATTTCCGAACTCGTCACCCGGGCGTTTTGTCGCAGCCGATTGATGATTTCCCGGTCTTTGGCGTCCATTGCTTTCCTCCTTGCTCTAAATATAAGTATTAATATTTTAACTTAAGTGTACAAATTAGTAAATAATGTTCTGCTTGCATCCTAAAAAGTTAATGATTTACCGGGTACGGACAAAAATACTCTTGCTCTTATTTCACTAATGTGATCTTTTGCCGTTGGTGATAAGCGGTGCAGAGATAAAAAAGGCCGACTCAGAAGGTTCCCCGTTCTGGTCAGCCCCAAAACCGACGGTTGGTTGCCCGGCCGTTTATTCTGCCAGTAATGCCGCTACGGCCTGCTCCGCTTCGGCCGCTGCGGCGGCGAGTGTTTCTATCGTCCGATAATCAGCGGGACTGACCTGACTGCCCGGCCGGCGCGGTGCGCCGACGTCCACACCGCGGGCCCGGACTCCGGCTTTGATCGTTCCGGTCGGATTATTGTTACGGCCCATGATATCGACGAAGGGCAGGATTTGCCGGTAATAAATCCGCCGGGCCAATTCGAGGTTTCCGAGCCGGACTGCCTGCATCAACTGCTGCGCCGAGCGGGGTACGATATTCATAATCCCGGTGAGCCAACTCCGACAGCCCAGTGCCAGCCCTTCCAGGGCAAAATTGGGCGCGCCGCAGATTACCTCTATCCGTTCGCCGATTTGCCGGTGCAGGGCGTGAATCCGTTTGCTGTCACCGGTACTTTCTTTAATATAATGGACCTTGTCAATTTTTACGAGCCTTTCCACCAGCGCCGGAACAAAATCGATTCCGGTCAGCGACGGATAATTGAACAGGATTAGCGGCAGGGAAGTCGCCGCCGCGACATCGGCATAGAAGCCGCAGACATCGTCGTGGGACCGGCCGGCGTACAACTCCGGCAGAATCGGCGCCGCCATGAGGGCGGCCGCGCCCATGGCCTCGGCTGCCCGCGCCAGTTCTACCGCCGTGCGGGTGGTCGTGGCGATGATGGCTGGAATCACGGGAACTTTCCCATCAGCTTCAACCATGACGACCTCCCAGACCGCGCACGTCTCATCCGGCGCCAGTAGCGGTCCTTCTCCCGTCAGGGCCGTCGCCATCAGAGCGTCCGCGCCTTGCGCAAGGATATGGCCGATCAATTGCTTCATCTGCTCCGGGGCAAAGTTCCCGTCCGGATCGAATGGAGTTACCAGGGGGACTATCGTTCCGGTAAGTTTGACGGTCAACAGGTTCAGCCTCCTTTATTTGATTTTGTCAGCGTAATGGGTAACAACGATTTCCTTGATCCGCCGCAGCGCTTCGATCAGGTTTTCTTCCGAGTTGGTGTACGATAGGCGCAAGTACCCTTCCCCGGCAGGCCCGAAAGCGGTGCCCGGCGTGGTCACGACATGTGCTTTCTGAATGAAGTCCACCGCCACATCCCAACTCGTTCCCAGCTTGGCGATATTCGGGAAGGCATAGAAAGCTCCTTCCGGTTTCCGGCAGCTGATACCCGGAATAGCGTTCAGCCCGTCGATGATGATATCGCGACGGCGGGTGTACGCCTTGATCATCTCCGCCACATCGGCTTCCGACGCCCGGAGGGCGTGCGCGGCGGCCACCTGCAGGAAGGTACACGGGTTTAAGAGGAAGGTCTCCTGGTAGGCTTTCATCCGGTCGATCAGCTCTTTGTGGGCGGCGATGTAGCCGAGACGCCAGCCGGTCATCGCATAGGTCTTGGAGAAGGTGTTCAGGGTCAGCGTCCGGTCCTTCATCCCGTCCAGGGAACCGATGCTGTAATGCTTCTCGCCCCCGTAAATAAACTCTTCATACGCTTCGTCGGAGAGAACCAGCAGGTCTTGCTTGATGGCCAGGGCCGCGATCTCTTCCAGGTCTTGCTTCGTCATCACCGACCCGGTCGGGTTCTGCGGTGAGTTGACGATGATCATCTTCGTCTTGGGCGTAAGTTTGGCGGCGATATCGGCTGCCTTGATCCGGAACCCGTTCTCCTCTTTGGTGGGGACGGTCACGGGTATGGCGCCGGCCAGGGCCAGCTGCGGGAAATAGGAGGCATAGCAGGGATCGGTGGTAATCACCTCATCGCCCGGGTTTAAGGTATTGAGGAAGATCAGCGACAACCCGCCGCCCCCGCCGATGGTGACGATGACTTCTTCCGGGGAGACAGCGATGCCGTTCTTGTCTTTCAACTTGGCGGCAATGGCTTCCCGGAGCGGCAGGATTCCCTGGCTGTCGGAATAGTGGGTCATCCCTTTTT